>Ga0315279_10007237_pt1 | contig 13783 bp, 11 predicted proteins | sample YL17G06_20_MG_FD_203694 | JGI IMG/M metagenome (GOLD analysis project Ga0315279, IMG submission 203694) | Sediment microbial communities from Yellowstone Lake, YNP, Wyoming, USA - YL17G06_20 | ecosystem: Environmental > Aquatic > Freshwater > Lake > Sediment | place: USA: Wyoming | collected... | reverse complement strand
CATTCCCTCATCGCCTAGTGACGGAAGCCCATACCGTCGAGAACATCTGACAGAATGCTCGAGGAGAGCCTCTCCCTGACCATTTCGTAGGAGACCGTCTTCACACTCATCAAGGTCAACTCCCTGAACTACCTTGCCCGTCGGCCATTTAGTATCATCTTCGAGGCAGGGGATCTGAAGGAGCTGGAGGAGTAGGCTGCCCTTGGCTAAAAAAATTGGTTGAGCCCGAAAGCTCTATAAGTGTTCAAAATATGCCTACGCTTCATAGGCTCAATTACTGACAGCGGTGCGGACCATGGAGAAGAAGCAGTGGCACGCTAAGAGCGTAGAAGAGACGCTGAGAGACCTGAACGCCAATGAGAACGGCTTGACTACGGACGAGGTCGAGGCAAGGAGGAAGACCTACGGCTACAACGAGTTGAAGGAAAAGAAACGAACAACCGCACTACAGATGTTTCTCGGAGAGTTCAAAGACATTTTCATTCTTCTACTCCTCGCCGCCACAGTACTATCTGCGGCAATAGGGTATTACGAATCAATAGGTGCTGGGAAGGGTTTTCTCGAAACTTACACGGACTCCATAACAATATTCATCATAGTTGTTCTGGTTGCGGTGGCCGGTTTTGTTCAGGAGTATCGGGCTGAGAAAGCCGTTGAGGCCTTGAAGAAATTGACAGCGCCCAAGGCACGCGTCATGCGGGACGGGAAAGAGATGATGATACCCGCTAGAGAAGTTGTGCCCGGCGACTTATTAGTTCTAGAATCTGGAGACACCGTCCCCGCTGATGCACGAGTTTTACAAGCCATTGAATTAAAATCGGATGAGGCCGTCTTGACCGGTGAATCCACCCCTGTGAACAAAGTCTTAGACATCGTTAACCCCGAGGCGGCGGTCGCCGAGAGAAAAAACATGCTCTTCATGGCAACCCACACGATTTATGGTCGGGGCAAGGCTATCGTTACCTCCATCGGGATGGGCACCGAGTTTGGGAGAATCGCCGAGCTGGTGCAGAAGGCTGAGGAGGAGGAAACTCCACTTCAAAAGAAGCTAGACAGATTTGCTAAAAAAATCGCGTATGGTGTAATCATTCTTGCGGCAATTATTTTTGTGCTTGAACTTTTTGCTGAAGGACTGAAAATAAAGGCATTAATCGACTCGTTTATGATTTCAATATCTCTGGCTATATCGGTTGTGCCCGAAGGACTGCCTGCTATAGTGACCATCACCCTTGCCTTGGGCGCACGAGAGTTTGCTAGACGCCACGCCATAATCAGAAGACTCTCTTCTGCTGAGAGCCTCGGAGCCACCACTGTAATTTGTTCAGACAAAACAGGGACCTTAACCAAAGGTGAAATGACTGTACGACGAATATACGATGGCAAAATCGTTGATGTCACCGGAGTTGGCTACGAACCCAAAGGTGAGTTCAAAGTAGGTAATGACTCCATTAATCCCCTAGACGACGCAGACCTTTCCATGACGCTAACTATAGGCAATTTATGTAATAATGCTAGACTAGAAAAGGACAATGATGCTTGGCATATCATTGGCGATCCAACAGAAGGAGCCTTAATTGTTGCCGCAGCCAAAGCTGGATTGGAAAAATGTGAACTAGAGAAACAATATCCCCGTATTAGTGAAATTCCCTTCACCTCTGAAAAGAAACGCATGACCACAATTCACTCAAGTCCAAACGGAGATAAAATCGCCTTCATGAAAGGGGCTCCAGAAGTCGTTCTAGAACGCTCTACTCATATTTTCGAAAACGGCAAGGAAAGGCGACTAACCGACCCTATACGAAGGAAACTCCTCGACATTAACGAGAAGCTGGCATCTGATGCTCTTCGTATTCTTGGGATGGCCTATAAAAAACTGCCAAGTGGTTTGAAGGAATTCCAAGAGAAAACCGTTGAGAACGACCTGGTCTTTGTGGGTTTAGAGGGCATGATCGACCCGCCTCGAGAGGAAGCGATTGAAGCAAACAAAAAATGTGAGCAGGCTGGAATCAAGACGGTCATGATCACCGGAGACCACAGACTCACCGCCATAGCCGTTGCTAAAGAAATTGGGATCATGAAAGAAAACAGCATGGTTCTGACCGGTGCCGAGTTAGATCAGATGAGCGATACAGAGTTCCAAGGAAGGGTGGACAACGTAGCTGTTTACGCCCGTGTGTCACCCGAACACAAACTGCGCATAGTAGACGCATGGAAGAAGAGGGGACATGTTGTGGCCATGACTGGTGACGGGGTGAACGACGCCCCAGCCGTCAAGAGCGCAGACATAGGCATATCCATGGGCATCACCGGAACGGACGTGACTCGGGAAGCCTCAGACATGGTTTTAATGGACGACAACTTTGCCACCATCGTTAGGGCGGTTGAAGAGGGCAGGGTCATCTACGACAATATCCGCAAATATGCACGTTTTCTCATATCATGCAACTTCGACGAGGTCCTTGTCATCGGGTCATTCGCCTTATTGGCGGGACTCGCAGGGGCTGGAGGAGAGGTGCTCTTCCCTGTGCCTCTGTTACCAGCCATGTTGCTGTGGATAAACCTGGTTACGGACGGCGCGCCTGCGGTTTCTCTTGCACTGGATCCTCCAGAGGAGGATGTGATGAAGCGTCGTCCGCGCAAATCTGGGGAAGGCATACTGCATGGAATGGGCGCTTTCATAATTGTATCGTTTATTTTGCAGTCTGCTGGATCAATACTCCTTTTCGCCTTGAACTATTACATATTCCCGACTCATCCTTGGGGATGGCCAAATGGGCCCTTTGTTGATGTAAACAGAATGCTAAGTTTAGATGAGGCTAGGACCACCGCCTTCGTTCAGGCAACCTTGTTCGAGTTGTTCGTTGTCTGGAACTGTCGATCAGAGAAACGTAGTGTCTGGAGAATGGGACGAGGCGCCTTTAAAAACAAATGGTTCGTCATAGCCGAAATAGTGTCTATAGGCACCACCTTAGCGATACCCTACATTCCAATAACGGCATCCATGTTCCATCTAGTTCCATTAACCTTACTCGATCTAGCACAGGTTATATTGGTGGCTAGCTGGGCTCTGTTCTTTGTACTTCCAGAAACTCTCATGGACAGAAAAATTTGGCGTTGGGAGTAGAGGCAGGGTGAAATCAAGATGAAGAAACCTGATAAAGTTTGGATCGCTGCATGGGCACTGTTTTGGTTGTCATTAATCGTTACTTTCCTCGTCGATTACTTAGGTATCATTGAAACTAGTAACTTGGGGTTTGTGGAGACTATCTGGATTTCTTGGTTGCTGTGGACCGCAGGGTTAGGACTTACCCTGGTAATTCTCATATGTTTCATTGTAAAGGAATGAAGCTACTGCAGGCTTCTTCATCGTCTTATCCATTGTAGCTATGGATAAGGAAAAAAATTTTCGCGTGCGTGCTCGGCTAAAAGTCGCACCCTTGAGAGTTTGATTTACCTTAACCCAGACCGTCCTGCTGTTTGCGCCTTCTGGGCTGCCCTATACGACCTGCATTGACCTCAGCTACCATTCTTTGAGCACAGCGTTGAAGCCAACTTGAGCTGTATCGTATTCGATTCCTTTCAAACTATCCATGCCAACCTTTTCCCATCTTTTAACTTTTTTTCCAAATTCTAATAGAATAATGTTAATTACTAAAACAAAGATTTTTCCTGCAATGGAAACAAATGGATTTCTCATTCGACCTAGTAGATCTAGAGAAAAAATTTCGAAGGAAGTTCAGCAAGGTGAGCAAGTACGATCCGATTATCACCAAGTTTTGCGAAGGGACTTTCGCCCTCTGTCAGATAGATGCGCTTGGGAAAAATGCAAATTATGTTAGGCTAAGGCTAAGTAAGAGGATCGATGCAAGAGGACTAGACAAGCAGATAACGATCTCTGTTGTTAACAATATAGCCTATTTGAAGGAAAATGTATAACAACGGATAGCCTAAGAGAGAAGGGGTTTAAACTCGTTATTTTTGAAATGCTATTTTCTTTTTCTTGATCGAACGCGTATATCAATTGATTCAAAAAAGGACATAAAATTAGATAGAATATCGGAATATAATTTGTCTAATATTTTTTCTACTTGTGGACATGAATTATCTAATATAACAAATATAAAAGGGGTTGATATAAAATCTTTTTCCAGTATATTTTTTAGATCTTCAATATTTGATATTTTGTTACGAAATTTATCATCAAGTTCTCTAAAAAAATAATAATTTACTAATATTAAAATTTCTAATCCTTTAAATTCTTGACGTAAACCACTTTCTAATAAAGCTATTTTTAAATTATCAATGGAGTTTATTCTAGTTGGACTTAAGATATCTTGATATAGAACTGCTATTTTATCAATGTCATTAGCTTTATAGGTATCCCAAGCTTTTCTAATAATATCATAAAATGCCTCCGAGGTTAGTATAATAATTTTTTTATCCATTTGTTCTATCTGAATTAATTCATAATTTAAACTTATTTTTGGATAAAATATCTTTTGAGGTTTAACATCACTTAAATAATGCATAATCGGCTTAATATTTTCTAAAAGAATTAATAAATTATTAGAATTTGATATAAAACCTATACTGGGATCATCAGAATCTAAAATATTAAGATTTTGTTTAACTAATTTTAAAGTTTTATTAGTATAATCTTTTATCAAATAATCATTCATCATTAAATAACCCATAATCGCTTTTGTTGTTACAAGAGGACTGGCTATATTATCACCTATTATTTGCAATGTTCTTATTGTGGAATAAGCTAAACGAATTTAAAGAGAATCAATAAACGAGCGTTCAGGTCCTTCGAAGATATTTGAATAAATATTTTCTCTAACATTATGTAATAAAGAGTTAAACTCATTATCGACATCGAAGAACTCATTATCTTTTATCTTAATTTTATATTTATCATGTTTAATATAATCAATTAATTGTTCATATTTTTTGGAATTATCAGCATCTAATTTATATATCAAATTTGCATGATGAGTATCTCTTACTATCCAATCTAATCTATCAACATTTATTCCATTTCTACCACTATAATTTCCTAGTATTGTAGTAAATAAATGTATTTTTTGAATTAAGTTTCCTTCATCTAAACAATCAAAAAATGGTTCTTCTTCCTCTATAATAATTTGTGCTATCACGTTACGAAATATTATTTCGTTTATAGATGTATCTTTAATTATATTAGCACATTTAAAAATTGCTTTTGAAATTTGCTCGTTTTTTAATAAAAGATATAAAGTAATTGTTGTATCTATTTTTTTTTGGGGAAAATAGATAATAACTAATTTCTTCAAGCAGCTCAACTACATAACCAGATATACCATCTAACGCGTGTCCCCATGCTGAATGACCTAAATCATGTAACAACCCTGAAATTCCAACAATAAGTTCATCATCTTCAGTTAACGTTATTTGACATTCCTTTTTTAATAATTCTCGTGATTTATCGAGTAATATTAATCCTTTATACATTACTCCTCTGCTATGTTCATATCTTGTATGTGTAGCTCCAGGGAATAAAATATAGGTATACGCTAATTGTTTTATTTCACTTAACCTATTAACAATAGGCAATTGTGCAAGATATAATGCATATTTAGGAAGTGCACTTTCTCCATAGATTGGTAATATTTCAGAACTGTTAGGAACTTTATCATAATCTACTAAATGTTTTGGATCTCTATTAAAATTTATTTCATACAATCCAACTAAATCGTAAAAAAATGGTGAAAATATTCTATAAATATCTGATCCATATCCCATGTAGCTCATTGTTAAGGAGCAACCATTATGGCTTCGTCAATTCTTTTTTTATACTCACCAAATAAATTGACACCAGCCAACGTAGCCGAATCTTCAACAATTTGAGATATATTTGATAATGCTTCTCTATTTTTAATTTTTATTACTATCTTTTTAGCATCATCTTTTTCTTCAAATGTTATAACGTCTAATTTCTTTAAATATTCGAGATCAAGTAATAAATCTTTCATACCATCATGGAATACCAGTTGTTTCTTTAACCATAGGACCTTAAATATGAAATAATATAAATCCTCGAATCGGAGCTCTGCACACCCACCTTTTCTTTCGCAGTATTTATCTAAGATATAACTGGTATAGGTCCACATCTCAAATTTGAGATTGTATAAAAGACTTATTAACGTATTTAATATCACCGTATTATGACAAGAAACATCGTTGCGCAAAAGAAACAAAAAAAGGGTGAGTAACTATAAGAATAACACGTATTTTAACATATTTATTTCAAATTAAGGAGACCTACAATTATTTAAAATAATAATACTGAATTAAAGCTTGTGCGATGATTTTAAAAACACACTCATCGATTAAAGCGAAGAGAGTTATCGGGCAGTTTTAAAACTACTTTTTCTCCCGGAAGATTTGAAACAAAACCCCATCGTTCCGATATATAATTCTCTACGTCCGTTGTTTTTACTACTTTTTGACTTACACCATGATTTACCATTGCTTCAAGAAGACGTTTTTTAACCATCTCTTGAAAACTGGGATCATCCATTGATAGGTCAATGTTTTTAATATCCTCAGAATCGAATCCAGCAACGAGAAGAAGTTGTCGTCTAAAACTCTCCTTGATCTTCTCCTCCCTTGCAGATTCAGTAATTGTTGTCTGTAAATATTCCTGACACTTCCTGTATGCCTCTCGCACGTCTTCAATAACGGCAGATGGAAGTCTGCCTTTGTTAATTGTATAACGCGACTTTCTGTCTCCTTTATGAGCCATGAAAAACGGTCTATAAGCATGGCTAATTTTGCTATTATTTTCAGCTAACATCAACTGAGTATCAAAATATGAGCGAAAAACAAGTCTCTAACTAAATCTGGGTCTCATTGAATCACAGATTTCCTTTGTTAATGTCTTGGTTGTAACGTGATTAGAGGAACATTCACCTTTAATGAGTCTGGTTTCACTATAACTCATTTTGTAAGTTATAACTGCTGAGTCATTTGTTGGCTCATCCCCTGCAACAGCCAACCTCTTCTCTAAATAGGCTTTAAGATATCTACAACTTTCCTCGCTCAAGAATGTAAAATATTTATGATAAAAATTTTTGGCGGGTCCGGAGGGATTTGCCTAAAATTTTATTCCATTAGTATTTGATAGTTGTTTCGCTTTTTCCCTGGACATAGGCGATCTCTTGAATACTTCGACATATTCCTCAGACGCGCGCGTGCGCAACGTATAAAAGTGATCCAAATAGCAGAATTTATACTGACCCAGTCATAGAAGTTACGCCTTCCTTTACAAGCTTCTCTATCCTCTCATCTGAATAGCCAAGAACTCCTCGGAGTACTTCTACTGTGTGTTGCCCTAGAATTGGCGCTCCATCTTTAACTTCTCCTGGTGTCTCACTGAACTTGATCGGGAAGTTCACTATCCTGAACCTGCCCGCCGTCGAATGATCGATCTCGACGAACATGTTTCTACCCTCTATGTGAGGATCTTCAAAAACCTCGTCTACATTGTAAACCGGAGCGATCGGAACTTTCGCCTCTACGAAGAACCTGACAGCCTCCTCCCTCGTCATCTCTGCCACCTTGGCTCTGAGCTTCTCCATCGAAACTACATCCACACCGAGGTGCTCCTTCAGGCTTTCCACAAGTCGTGGGGAGAAACTAGCTAGCCTCACCCATCCACCGTCCTTAGTCTTCATCAAGTCACCGAAGCCTCTCCCCAGCGGGTATTTCTTCTTCAGCTGCCAGAGTCTTAGCCCTGAGAGGCTGTACCCTGTCAATGCAGGTGTCAGCGCTAACATGCAGTCCAGCTGAGCCACATCGATCATCTGCCCCACACCCGTCCTGTCCCGGTGCCGTACCGCTGCTACAATGGCCATCGCCGCGAATAGGGCTGGCCCTAAGTCTCCGTACGCTTGGGCGGTCTCCACAGGCTTTCCGTCCACCTCCAGTTCGTCCCCATTAAGCCTGCTCTGGCCACTCATGGCCTCGACTATAGGAGCGAAGCTTGGACGTTCCTTGTATGGTCCCGTCTGGCCGAAGCCACTAAGTGCGGCGTAGATGATTGATGGATTTAATCTTTTCAGATCTTCGTACCCGAGCCCAAGACGCTCCATGGTTCCCGGCCTAAAATTTTGGATAACAACATCTGAGACCTTAACGAGATTACTGAAAATCTTCAATCCCTTGGGATCCTTCAGATTAAGGGTCAGGTTCCTTTTCCCTAGATTAAAATGGTGGAATGTATAGCTCATTCCACCGTAGAGCGCCGCATCAGCAATTCTATCCACACCGCCCCATGGTGGCTCCACTCTGATCACGTCGGCCCCCATCTCTGCGAGCATCATGGTGCAAAATGGGCCAAACCAGAACTGCGTCAAATCAAGTACACGAATGTCTTTGAGGATCTTCAATAAACCCACCTTAGTATTTGATGACTTATCAGCGTGTATAAACACAGATTATTCCTGTACTAGTTTAAATCTATGGTTCCCATCAAATTCGCGCGCGCGACAGAGGATCGAGAATGTTATAGATAGTCACTTCGACTCCTTGAAGGCCTTTGCTCCAAGTTGGAATGCTTTGATATTCAAATCCATGAACCTTGGAGGTATCAACCCCTTCATGGTGGCGAGGATATCCTCCTTCTCGAAGGGGAGGACGCAACTAACGACTAGGGCGCCGAGCATTACAATATTAGTGGCAATTGGGTCACCTGCCTTCTCAGCGAGGGAAGTAGCATCGAGGACAGCAATCTTCCCTGAGACCTGTTTGAGAAGCTTCAATAACTCTCCTTCCTCTGGGTACTTGCGCATGCCACTGATGACCTCTACGGGAAGGATCTTCTTGCTGTTGACTATGACTAGCCCACCCTGCTTGAGGTAGGTCACCGCCCTCCGGGTTGCTTCAACTATTTCGAATCCAAGAAGGGCGTTCGCCTCACCTGGCCTGATCTGAGGGGAGTAAGCTTCACCGATCTGGACATGTCCCATGACTGGGCCCCCTCGCTGAGCCATACCATAGGTCTCGCCGATGCGGACATTGAATCCCTGCTTGATGGCGGTCTCAGCTATGAGGCGCGTCGCCAGTAGAGTTCCCTGACCGCCGACTCCGGCGATCACAACACGAGTGGTCTTTATCCTAGTCCCTCCTGCTGATGCAGCTGCTACCACAGACCTGGGCGCATACGCCGCAGCCCATACAGATCGTCGGGTCGATGCTTGCCTTCTTCTTCTCCTCGTCGAAGTTCAACGCAGGGCAACCGAAGGTACTAAGGCAGAGCTTACAGCCGACGCACATTCCCACATCGACGCCGTATGGGATGGGGCGCTTGGGTCGTATCAGCCTGACCGCCTCGGTGGCACAGAGTCGCCGACTTACGACCATAGCGACACCCGGTGCCTGGAGCATCCTCTTGAAAGCCACCTCCGCAGCCTTCAGGTCGTATGCGTCGACGACCTCGACGTACTCCACGCCGACAGCCTTTGCTATCCCCTCAATAGAGACGCTATTCGTCGGGTCGCCCATCGCCGTCTTCCCTGACTGTGGGTTCGGCTGGAAGCCGGTCATAGCCGTGACGCCGTTATCGGCGACAACCACCTTAATGTTCGTCTTCGTCTGCACCGCGTTCATGAGGGCTGGAATGGCTGCATGGAAGAAAGTGCCGTCACCTATCCAGGCGATAGCGTCGACGCCGACCCGGCTCATACCTTGGCTGACGCCTATGCTGGCGCCCATACAAAAGTATGTATCCTCGTAGCTCATCGGCGGCGCCCAGGCGAGGCCATAGCAGCCGATGTCGCCGTTGATGATGACCTTATGGATGTCTCCCTTCATCGCTTTGACAGCACGCTTTAGGGCATAGATGCTCGACCTGTGGGGGCAACCAGCGCAGACGGTAAGCATTCTGCTGAAGAGCATGTCCTTCGCCTCCACCTCTAGGCCCGCCCTCGGATTCGTGGGTAGCTTCTCCCCCAGCATCTCTGCTACGACGCCATCCACCATAAGAGGCGTCAACTCGCCCTCGCCTGGTAGCTTGCCGTTGAGCCTCCCGTAAAGTTCTACCTTCGAGTTGGCATCCTTGGCTATGGCCTTGACATGGAGCTCGACGAAGGGGTCTGGCTCCTCGGTGATGAGGACTTTTTCGACGCCCCTGAGGAGCTTGGAGACGAGCTTCTCGGGTACCGGGTTCGAGGTGCCGAGCTTAATGATGGCGACCCTCTCTCTGGCGTCTAGCTTCATCAGGGCGTCCATGACATAGTTGTAGGTCTGCCCTACCGCTATGACGCCCACCTTCTCCTTCCCCGACATTACGAGCCTGTTGAGAGGACTGGACTCAAACTCCTCTCTAATCCTTGAGATCTTCTCGTTCGCTTCCTTCTCCCTGCCGTAGAAGAGCTTGTCGAAGCCCGCCACGACGTAGCTGAATTGGTCAAAGTCGAATTTCGCCTCTCGGCCTAATTTCTGGAACTCCCCGAGCTTGACATTGCTCCTCATGTGGCTGACGCGGGTGACGGTTCGAAGCATCACTGGAAGTCTATACTTCTCAGAGAGCTCGTAGGCATAGACTGTGAAGTCCTTTGCGTCCTGAGGGTCACTTGGCTCCAGAACGGGAACGCAATTTTGCTTCCCCAGCCAGCGTTGGTCCTGCTCCTGACCACTGCTATGCTGCGAAGGGTCATCGGCTGAGACGAAGACGAGGCCACCTTTAACTCCGCGAAGCGCAGCCATCTCCATAATGTCGAGGGCCACGTTGAGGCCGACGTGCTTCATGCTCACCATGCCACGTTGGTTGCACATCGAGGCCCCGTAGACAACCTCAAAGGCTACCTTCTCGTTTGTGCTCCACTCGAAGTGGATCCCCATCTCCTTAGCGACCTCGGCGAAGGTGTTACCTATCTCAGAGGCAGGCGTCCCAGGGTAAGAGGCAGCGATCCTTATCCCGGCCTCGAGGGCACCGCGGACGATCGCCTCGTTCCCCATGAAGAGTACAATTTTACCCGGTTCATTGAGTATAATTGGATTGCTCATAAGAATATTTAGAGTTCAATCGAATATAGATGTTTCTAATAATGAAAATTCTATATAAGTCTGTTCTTCTCTTATGTAATCTGTATACCCCCTTTTTTAAGCGATTTTTCAATGCAGTTATGTGCAGGTTAACGATATTATCTAAGATGAAGAAAACTATCAGCTAAATAGATAAACAACTCATTTCTTTTAGTAGAATATTTCTCCTATTGCGCGCGCGATACTGTCTCGTTATGACTCTAACTCCCCAGATACATTCTTCGAGTATTTATGATCATCTTCATTGCATTTTCTTATTTTTTTGCCTGATCTATTTTGCTCCAATGTCCAGAGATTTATCAAGCACCGTATTAATCTAGCATCTTATGTGACCTTATGAAAGAAGTTCTCTAAGATCATCTTGGCCAGCTAGCCAGCCGTTAAACATAGTCCAGGCGACTGGGTGTGTGACTGGTGTGAACTCGCCAGAGGTGCTCTTGGTGAGGGGCCGTATCGACGTGGGGGGTCCTGATTGAATGAGGGTTCTCTATAAGCGACTGAAGGCGGTGGCTGAGAACTTTAATGGCTGGGCGAAAAGTAGGCTCGGGTATCAGCGGCTGACGTGGTAGGGGATGTGGGGTGTCCCTATTCACTTGGGTCTTGTGTTGATGGTGGTTTACGCTGTCTGAATAACTGCCTATGGTATCGGGAAGCCGGATCTCAGGCAATCTGTAGTCTTCTTCGCGTGAGACTGTGTCTGATGTGGCTGGGTGGGATAGGTGGTACCATTCATCGGGTGACGTGGAAGAGGGGTTTCACGGCGTCTGTGTTCCTCTGTCGAGGGGCTCCTGGGTATTCGCTGGTTGAATCTGGTGTGAGGAGGCTTATTTGCTTGTTTGGAAGCACAGCGTCAAACCATCGCACGAAATTATTGAATCCCCCCGCGCGCTAAATCTGAATCTGAACCGTCTGCATAGATAGCGCTGGATCTTTCCAAACTGGGTTTTACGAAGCCCGTTCTTCTAGATGCTCGTGGAGTAGCATTCAGGATATATAGGGAGAGTCGTGCGCATACCCAAAACCAGACTCTAACTCTTCAACCATTGGTTATTACTCAATTAACGGTTTGACCTCTTCCTATAGGTCCTGCAGACAATGCCCAGACAACCGCTGAGTTGCTAGATCGTGTTGCACTTGAATAGACTGTAAAGTGATCTTAAGATTTATTTTACTTGATATGCGGTCTTTTTTTATCGAAGTCACCCATGACAGAGAAGGCCTCGACAATCTTAGTTTCACTCCAGCTATGAGAGTTCAACTCTATAACGATACAGACCCTAAGCAAAAAATCGACTTCACTCTTCTTTAGGAGAACACCTACACAAGGTCTTAGCTCTCCAGAACCCTTGAAAGAAGTTTTTTTTAATTTGAGTTTAGCCCCTTCGAGTACGCGCGCGCAGCAGCAGTATGTAGAAAAGTTAATATAATGAAATTCATGAGTTTTATAGGAAAGTGAGAATTTATGAGTACAATGTTATGTAAAGGTGAGGATGTTCTTTCCTTGATCGATTGGTCAAGAGAGAAAATAGAGTCTGTTTTTAAAGTTGCGGAGAAGATGGAGCCAATTGTCAGGAACAGAGAAATAGTTCCTATTTTAGCAAATAAGATATTAGCAGTTGTTTTTTATCATCCAAGTACACGAACAAGGACAAGTTTTCAGAGCGCAATGGAGAGACTCGGAGGCCATGTGGTTGGATGGGAAAGTGCATATTCGTCAAGGGCACGTGGAAAAGATGTAAAGGGTTTAGAAGAAGAGAGCGACAAGGATACGGCTCTGATGCTAAATAACTACGCAGATGCAATAGCGCTGAGGCATGACCATGAGGGTGCTGCGAAGGAGTTTGCGAAGTGGGCTGACATACCAGTACTGAACGCAGGAGATGGTTATGGACTGACAAGCGAACACCCAACCCAAGGTTTACTTGACCTCTATACAATAAAAAAGGAGCAGGGTAAGATAGATGGCCTAAAGGTACTCCATTTAGGAGATGCACATTCAAGAACAGTGCATTCACTTAACTTTGGTTTAGCCAAGTATGATGATATAAAAGTATATATTTGCTGTCCACAAGAAATGCGTTTTATGCCTGAAGAGGAAAATCCTCTCAAACAGTTGAGTTTAGACTATGAATATGTGGACGACATTAAGGATGTAATAAAAGAAGTGGATGTCATTTCAGGCGGTGGGAAAGAGGAAAAGTATATTTTAAGAGCATCTAAGCTTAAGGGTTGTAAAGATAATCTCATAGTTATGCATCCTCTTCCTAGGGGAGTCGGGATCGCCGAAGATGTGGATGATACAAAATACGCGAGGTACTATCAGCAAGCATGGAACGGCGTGCCCATTAGAATGGCTCTGCTTTCTCTCATATTCGGAAATGCTCCAATATAAAAGTAATATGCGAGTGAGGTCAGGAGCGCGCACACTATAATTTTTTTTCGCATGCGCGGTGACGCCATACTCGTCAATTACTGAAACGAAGTAGTAACTACCAGCGTAGACATGCCCAACAACACGCAAAGTGTACCATCCTTTCTTGGTGAAGACAACGCGATACACGGTCTGATTCTCCAACCTCCAGACCACGAAGTCAGAGTAGTTAGAGTCGGAGCTGTTCTGTCCTTGGGAAGCCCTTCCTAAACCATAAGAGAGATAAAGAGCCCAACCTTCCCCACAAGGGCTGCGTCAAGCTCA
>Ga0315279_10007234_pt1 | contig 13787 bp, 12 predicted proteins | sample YL17G06_20_MG_FD_203694 | JGI IMG/M metagenome (GOLD analysis project Ga0315279, IMG submission 203694) | Sediment microbial communities from Yellowstone Lake, YNP, Wyoming, USA - YL17G06_20 | ecosystem: Environmental > Aquatic > Freshwater > Lake > Sediment | place: USA: Wyoming | collected... | reverse complement strand
CCGGCCAGACCTATCTGCCGGCGGAATATTCAGACTATGAAAACGAGCTCAATGAGAACGGCAGTTGGGTCAACGAAGCGGATTACGGGAATGTCTGGGTGCCGCGCGGCGTCAACTCCGACTGGCGCCCGTACTCGTACGGCCGCTGGGTCTGGTATCCCATCATCGGCTGGACCTGGGTATCCTCGGATTCCTGGGGCTGGTGCACGCATCATTACGGCCGCTGGGGTTGGGGCCTCGGTTTGGGTTGGTACTGGATTCCCCGGGACCATTGGGGTTGGGGCCCGGCCTGGGTGAATTGGTGGAACGATGACTACTACGTCGGCTGGTGCCCGCTGAGCTACTGGGGCTATCCCGCGGTCATCTATAACAATCGCTTCTTCGGCCGCTATGGGTATGGCGATTACTACAATTACAGCCACTTCGCCCGGACCATGACCATGGTCGACCGCAACCGGCTTTGGGACCGCAATATCGGACGCGCCTCCCTGGGCGCGGACCGCCTCCGCGGCCGCGTCGACCGCATCAGCCTGGGTGCTCATCAGCCGAACATTCGTCCCAGCCTCGATCGCGCCGACGGCATCTCTTCGCGGGCCGCTTCCGTGCTGGGACGCGAGAACCTGCGCTCGGTCAGCCGCGGCTATAGCGGCAACGGGCGGCGCCTGAACACTGAAGAGCTTCGCTCTTCGGTCGGGCGTGTGCGGAGCGGCGAAGGCTCATCCTCCGCCGGCTCGCGCATCATCCGCGACGGCGCCGGGACCGCGGGCTTGGCCAGCCGCAGCCGGGAGAGCGTCTCGGGAAACACCGGCCGCCAGATCCGCAGCTATCCCTCGAACGGAGCGCGCGAAAGCACCATGCGCGCGCTGCCTTCCACCAGAAGCGGCAGCGGGCGGTCCGTCTCGTCTTCGGGTTCGCCGGCGCGTTCGACGTCCGGCCGTTCCGGCGATGGATCGTCCACGACGATGCGGAGCTATCCCTCGCGCTCCACGGATTCTTCGAGCAGCCGGAATTCTTCGATCCGGTCCTACTCGCCGTCGAGGAGCCAGGGCAATTCCGGCAGCAGCTCATCCTCATCCTCCCGCAGTTCCTCCGGCACGCGCGAATATCGATCCCGAAGCTCCGTCGGCCGGTCCGACGGCTCGTCCTCCTCGTCTAGCGCTCCCTCCCGCAGCTATAGCGCGCCGTCCCGCTCGTACAGTGCTCCTTCACGCAGTTCCAGCGCCCCCTCCTCGTCCCGATCCTACAGTGCGCCGTCCCGGAGCTACAGCGCGCCGTCTCGCTCGTACAGCGCCCCCTCCTCGTCCCGATCCTATAGCGCTCCCTCCCGCAGCTCCAGCTCCGGTTCTTCGTCCCGCAGCTATAGCGCGCCGTCTCGCTCGTACAGCGCCCCCTCCTCCTCCCGGTCCTATAGCGCTCCCTCCCGCAGCTCCAGCTCCGGTTCTTCGTCCCGCAGCTACAGCGCGCCGTCCCGTTCCTCCTCCGGCTCTTCCCGCGGGTCCTCCTCCTCTTCGTCGGGGCGGAGTTCCGGCGGTTCCGCGCGCCGGAGATAGCGGTCCTCAGCCTCCTTTACCATAGATTCGCCGGCCGGGCGTCTTCGAGAGCGGCGCCCGGCCGGTCCCTTTTTGGGCCGTCCCGTCGCTTTACTTTTGACCTCTCCAATGGTATAAAATATCCCTCTTTCATCCGTCCGGAAGATCGACCATGGAGGTATCCGTCATGTCCTTCAAAAAAACCGCCGGAATTATGATCCTCGGCCTTTTGGTCGTCGTCCTCATCCTGACCGCCAATGTCGCCTGCTCCTCGAAAGCCAAGGAAGGCGCGGCCGCCCAGGCCGGCGAAAAGGCCGAACCCGTCTCGCAGGAGATGAATATCAAAGAAGGCCTGAACGAGATTGCGGGCCAAGTCAAGAGCGCCCTGGGCAAATACTTCTACATCGCCCAGATGCCCGGCTTCGATATCGCCGTCAGCGGCAATTTTGATGCGGCGACCCTCCAGGATAAAGAGGTCAAGGTCAAGGTCGAATTCAGCCGCGAAACCCCCTCGCTGCTCGTCGCCCAATCCATCGATGTCCAAGAAGCGACAACGCTCGGTCAGGCAGCTAAGGAAGGCTTGAAACCATTTAAAAACGTCTACACCGCCGCCGACAAAAACGTTCCTCCCGATTATTTCCCCCAGAAAGGCCGGGCCGAATTCGCAGCCTTGAAGATCGCCGCCATCACGAAGAGCGCCGATTGGGAGGGCAAGGGCAAGGTCAAGATCCGCGGCAAATTCATCGCCGGCGCCGAAGGCAAGCCCGGCCAGATCTCCGTTCTGGGCGACAAGGACGTCGAAACGGCCAAGATCATCGTCGACACCATGTCCGAATACGCCAACTACTATCTCAAGAAGCTCCGCCTCTTCGACAAGTTCTATTTCTATCTGACCGTCAAGGAGAGCGTCCCCGCCAAGGAGCGGGCCAAGGCCAAGGAAATCTTCCACGCCGACGTGTCCTTCGCCGGCCTTTATTGAGGCCGCGCCGACTCGTCCCGCCGGACGGCCGTCTTTCCCGGATAAGGGCCGCCCCCGAAGACACCGGATAGGGCCGGTTCCCGAACAGGGAATCGGCCTTTTTTAAAAGCCTGGGAGGCCGATCGAATTCCATGACCGCCCGGCTGGAATTCCGAGATTACTAAGCCGGGCGGAATATAGTTGACCCCGGATGTCTTTGTCGCCCGGCTAGTACTCGGGGAGCAGTAAGGATTATGTAACATATTTACTGCTCCCCGTAGTAACCCTTGATCTGAACGCCTATTCCATGGAAACTATAGAGGCTTGGGAAGCGGATTCCCGGGCCAAACGAGCAGGAGGTTCCGATGAAATGGACATCCCGAATGATCACCGTCTCCCTGGCCGCGGCCGCCGTGCTGGTCCTCGGCCTTCCCCTGGCCGCGCAGGACAAGCCTTCTCCCGACAAGCTGGCCGGCACGTGGGCCGTTGAGATCAATGCCGGCGGGGAGAATTATTATCTGACCCTGGTCTTCAAGGTCACCGACGACAAGCTCGAAGGCGGGTTGAGCGAGCAGAGCGGGATGTTCACCAACGTTCCCTTGACGGCCATCGAATGGGACGGAACCGCCCTGAAGTTCGCCTGCAAGATCCCCACTCCTCCCGATGGAACGGAACGCCTGACCAAGTCCGAGATGAAATACCTGGACGGGAAATTGGCCGGCACCATCACCATCGAAGACATGGGCCTGACGGCCTCGATGACGGCGACGAAGAAATAAGCGCGCTTCCCGCGATCGCCGCTGAAAAATCCCCGGGCTCCGCCCGCTCGCTCGGGCGCGGGGGACTTTTTCGAAAGGAACGCCGATGACCGATGCCGTCATTTCGCCGCCGGGCGCCTTCCATCCGTCGAAGGCCCCCTACCGCTTCACCCTTCTGCTGTTCATCTCCCTCCTGACGTTCGGGAGCTATTTCGCCTATGACAGCATCGGGGCCATCGAGAATATCCTCATTCAGGCGCTTCACCTCCGGCCGGGGATGATCGGCAGCCTGTATTCGGCTTATTCCCTGGCCGCCATCGCCATCGTCTTTTTCGGCGGCGTCCTCACCGACAAACTGGGCACGAGGCGGGCCAGCCTGCTTTTCTCCTCGCTGGTGGTCCTCGGCGCGCTGATCGTGGCCCTGTCCACTTCGGGCGCCATGCTCTTCGCCGGGCGGCTGGTCTTCGGGGCGGGATCCGAATCGCTGGTGGTCACCCAGATGGCCTTCATGTCCAAGTGGTTCAAGGGCAAGGAACTGGCCCTGTCCTTCGGCATTTCCCTGACGGTCAGTCGTCTCGGGACCCTCTTCAGCTTCAACACCGAGGCCATGATCTCCAACTACTTCGGCAATTTCAAATACGCGCTCTGGGCGGCGGTCCTGCTCTGCTTGGTCAGCCTGGCCTCCAATCTCGCGGCCAACCTGATGGACGCCCGCGGCGAGAGGATCCTCAAAACAAAGCCGCATGAGGGCAGCGATAAAATCGTCCTGGCCGACATCAAGGCCTTCAAGCCGTCCTACTGGTACGTCACCCTTCTCTGCGTCACTTTTTATTCGGCCATCTTCCCCTTCACCGCCCTGTCCACCCATCTCTTCTCCACGAAATGGGGGATCCCCGACGTCTCGCCCAGCTCGGGCAGCTTTCTCTCCCAGGCTTTTTACAATCTCTTTCACATGTTCGGCACCGCGCCCGGCATCACCAGCATCGTCATCTTTGCCTCGATGATCTGCGCCCCCTTCGCCGGGCGGCTGGTGGACAAGGTCGGGCGGCGGGCCACCCTGATGATCATCGGTTCGCTGATTTTAATCCCCAGCCATCTGATCATGGGCCTGACCAGGATGTACCCGGCCTATCCCATGATCGCCCTGGGCGTCGCCTTCGTCCTCGTCCCGGCCGCCATGTGGCCGAGCATTCCGCTGCTCGTGCCCAAGGACAAGGTCGGCACGGCCTTCGGCCTGACGACCATGATCCAGAACATCGGGCTGGCCCTCTTCCCCTTCCTCAACGGGAAGTTCCGCGATCTGACCAGTTCGTATACGGCCAGCGCGATCATGTTCGCCGGGCTGGGCCTGGCCGGGCTGGCCTTCGCCCTGCTGCTCAAGCGGGCGGACAAGCGTGAAGGAGGAGGGTTGGAACGGCCCCAGGCGGCCGCGTCATGATCGAGACGATCGTCTCCGATCTGGGCAACGTCCTGCTCCGCTTCGACAACACGCTCTTTTTCCGCAGGCTGGCGCCCTGCACGGCGCACTCGCTCGAAGACATCCGCCGCATCACGCACGACAACCTCGATCTGGCGATCCTGTTCGAGAAAGGGGCGGTCTCGCCCCTGGATTTCTACAACAACGCCAAGGAATTGCTGGAATTTTCCGCGAGTTACGAGGAATTCTACGCCGCTTACGTCGATATCTTCAGCCTCAATCGGGACGTGCTCGAGCTCTACCGCCGACTGCGGCCGTTTTATAAAATGGCCCTTCTTTCGAGCACGGACGTCATGCGTTGGACCTTCATCAAGCGGCGTTTTCCGGAAATCCTGTTCTTCGACGCCTACGTCCTCTCCTTCGACCAGGGCGCAATGAAGCCCGATCCGAGCGTTTTCCGGGAAGTCTTCCACCTGACCGGCGGCCGGCCGGAGACGACGGTCTTCATCGACGATTTGAAAGAGAACGTGGAAGGGGCCGAACGCATGGGCTTAAACGCCCTTGTCTACGGTCCGCAGACCGACTTGGAAGCGGAATTGGCGCGCCTCGGTGTCCGTCCGGAACTGCCGCACGCCTGAACTAAAAATAATTCTTGACAGCTTCCGGCCGATGGGTATAAATTTCATCAGGTAAATACAAGATGTTGTATTTACGGATGTGAAAACCCACCAGATATAGAACGCGGAAGAGAAATTTTTTCGTTTTAGTGGATGCTTTTTGGTCCGCCCTTGTAAGGAGGGGAGAGATGACGTCAAAAATGATCGCCCGGATCAAGAAGCGCGACGGCACGGTCGTGGATTTCGCCCAAGATAAAATCACCCACGCCATCAACAAGGCCATGAAGTCGCAGGGCGTCGGCGATTTCTCCCAGGCCAAGACCGTCTCCGATATCGTCACCTTCGTCATCGAGGAAAAGTTCGGCGGTTATACCATCCCCTCCGTCGAGCAGATCCAGGATATGGTCGAGATGGTGCTGATGAAGCGCGGCTACCACGAAGTGGCCAAATCCTACATCCTCTACCGCGAGCGCCACAAGAGCGTCCGCGAGGCCAAGCAGACCGGGATCAACTTGGAGCGCCTGATCAAGGACTACATCTCCGATCATGACTGGAAGATCCGGGAAAATTCCAACGAAGGGACGATGAGCTTTTCCGGCTTGAACGCCCGGGTCTCCGGGGAAGTCCTGTCGAATTTCGCCCTCAATCACCTCTACACCGAGCCGATCAAGCGGGCCCACCAGGACGGCGATTTCCACCTTCACGATCTCTCCTATCCCATCGTCGGCTATTGCGCCGGCTGGTCGCTGGAGAACCTCCTGCGGCGCGGTTTCGGCCACGTCCCCAACCAGGTCCATTCCTCCCCGGCCAAACACCTCGAAACGGCCACCCTGCACATGGTCAACTACATCGGGACCATGCAGGGCGAGTTCGCCGGGGCCCAGGCGTTCTCCAGCGTCGACACGTTCCTGGCCCCCTTCGTCCGACACGACAACCTCGATTTCGGCCGGGTCAAGCAGGACATCCAGAAGCTCGTCTACGGGCTCAACGTCCCCTCCCGCTGGGGCTGGCAGACGCCTTTCTCCAACCTGACCTTCGACTGGGTCGTTCCCCCCGACCTGCAGAACAAGCGGGTCGTGGTCGGCGGCAAGGAATTGGATTCGTTCTATGGCGAATACCAGAAGGAGATGGACGTCATCAACCGCGCTTTCCTGGAGCTCATGGTCGAAGGCGACCACCAGGGCCGGGTCTTCACCTTCCCCATCCCCACCTACAACCTGACCCGCGATTTCGACTGGGATTCGCCCAACGCCAAGCTCCTCTTCGACGCCACGGCCAAATACGGCATCCCCTATTTCCAGAATTACATCGGCACGAACATGAACCCCGGCGACATCCGGGCCATGTGCTGCCGCCTCAACCTCGACCAGCGCGAGCTGATGCGCCGTCCCGGCAGCATCTGGGGTCCCGGCGATTCCACCGGTTCGATCGGTGTCGTGACCATCAATTTCAACCGCCTCGGCTACACCTCCAAAACCATCGACGAGTTCAAGGCCCGCCTGCGCGAACTCATGGACCTGGCCAAGGATTCGCTGGAGATCAAGCGCGAGATCGTCAACAACATGCTCGAGCGGGGCATCATGCCCTACACCAAGGTCTACCTGGGCCACTTCAACAACCACTTCTCGACGATCGGCGTCTGCGGCATGCACGAGGCCAGCCTCAATTTCCAGGGCAAGGGCATCGGGACGCCCGAGGGCAAGGCCTTCACCGTGGAGATCCTCGAGTTCATGCGCGGGGTTCTCCGCCAATACCAGGAGGACACCGGCAATCTCTACAACCTGGAGGCGACGCCGGCCGAATCGACATCCTACCGGCTGGCCCGGCTGGACAAGCAGAAATACCCGCAGATCATGGCCTCCGGAACGGAAAAGCATCCCTATCTGACTAATAGCACCCAGCTCAACGTGGACGCCACCCGGGACGTCTTCGAGGCGCTCCAGCACCAGGAAAGCGTCCAGACCCTCTATACGGGCGGCACGATCTTCCACACCTTCCTGCCCGAGGCCATCGATGGGGCGACCTGCCGCAAACTCGTCCAGAAGATCGCCGAAACCCGCATCCCGTATTTCAGCATCACCCCGACGTTCAGCGTCTGCGAGAATCACGGCTACATCAAGGGCCAACAACCGGCCTGCCCGGATTGCGGAACGACGACCGAAGTGTATTCCCGCATCGTCGGCTATCTCCGGCCGGTGCGGACCTGGAACGACGGCAAGCAGCAGGAATTCAAAGACCGCACGCCCTATACCCAAATCTGCTGAGGAGGGGCGTAGGGAAGACCCGTCATGGACTACCTGCTCTTCACCTTCCCCAATTGCCACAAGTGCGATGAAATGAAGTCTTTTTTCCTGGATCGCGGCCTGGCCAAGCAGGAATACGACGTCACGGGGAAAAACGGCCGGCTCAAGATCCGCGATTACATTCATAACGTCAAGCGCGACGAGAAGGGCTCGATCATCCTGCCCACGCTGCTCTGCCTGGAGGGCGGACAGGTGGCGGCCGTGCTCAACACCCGCGCGGAGTTCGAGGCGTGGTTGCAGTCAAGGGTTTAGAGAAGTTCGCTCCCAAGGATTTTCCCGGATTCATCGCCTCGACCGTTTTCCTGGGCGGATGCAATTTCCGCTGTCCGTACTGCCATAACGCCGAACTCGTCCTGCGGCCCGAGCGGTTGGCCGATATCCCCCTGAACTTCTTCCTGGCCTACCTGGATTCGCGCAAGGGCTGGCTGGAGGGGATCTGCGTCACCGGCGGCGAGCCGCTCCTGGCCGATGAGATCGAGAGCTTCCTGACCGTCATCAAGCAGCGCGGGCTCCTGATCAAGCTGGACTCCAACGGCTCCCGGCCCGACCGTCTGGAAGGCCTGCTGGCGGCGGGTCTTGTCGATCGCCTGGCCATGGACATCAAGGCCCCCCTGGTGCGTTATCGCGAAGTGACCGGATCGAAGGTTAACGCGGACGACATCGCCCGCAGCGCGTCGATCCTGCGCGACTCGGGCCTGCCCTACTTGTTCCGCACCACGGTCGTGCCCGGGCTGATCGGCGTCGAGGACATCGAGGCCATCGGCCGGTGGCTGGAAGGGGCGGCCGTTTACCAGGTCCAGCAGTTCTCCCCGGTCGGCACGCTGGACGCCGAGTATCGAAGGATCAAGCCCTACAGCCGCGACGAGGTCAAGCGGCTGGCCGACGCGGCCCGGCCGTTCTTCAAAGACGTCCTGATCGAAGGGATCTAACGGGGTTTTAGCGGGAATTTTCATGGAGCGATATCGTGAGGACACCATGCAACTTAAAGTGAAAAAAACCGTCCCCCAGGCCAAGCTCCCTTCGTACGGCCATCCGGGCGATGCGGGATTCGATCTCTATTCCGCTGTGGATCACATCCTCCGACCGGGCTCGGTCTTCGCCGTGCCGACCGGGATCAAGATGGCCATTCCCCCGGGCTATGTCGGCCTGGTCTGGGACAAGAGCGGGATCTCGCTCAAGAGCGTCCACCGCCTGGCCGGGGTCGTCGACGCCGGGTATCGCGGCGAAGTCCAAGTCGTCATGGTCAATCTGGGAGCGGCACCGTTCGAAATCAAAGAGGGCATGAAGATCGCCCAGATGCTGATCCAGCCGGTGGTCACCGTGTCGGTCGTCGAGTCCGATGAGCTGGACGAAACGAGCCGCGGCGACGGCGGCTTCGGCAGCACGGGGCTGTATTGAATCGTCCTCGCCGGGATTGGAAAAAAGCCTCTTAAAAAAATCCCGGCCCCTTACAACCGGAACAGTGTGATCCCCAACGAAACGCCCAGCTTGACCGAGCTGACGGTAAAACGATCGAGGTTTTCGATCCGCAGAAATCCGCCCGGCCCCGGCGCGGTCCAGGCGCTCTTGCTACGGGGAGCAGTAAATATGTTACATAATCCTTACTGCTCCCCGAGTACTAGCCGGGCGACAAAGACATCCGGGGTCAACTATATTCCGCCCGGCTTAGTAACGCCAAGGAAAGCCGGCGAGGCCGGGGAGGGTCCGTGTCCATGTTATAATTAAAATCCGGACACCGGCATCGGACGATCCGGCCGAGGAATTCGCATGAGGAAAAACCGATCCGTCCTGTTCATCGGCTTGGCCGTTCTGGCCGCCTGGCTGGCCGCCTATTTCGGGATCATTCATCCCGGTTATATCAACTGGGGAGCGGTGCCCGACGAGATCAAGCGGGCTCTGCCCGGCGACGAGCGCGCCACCGAAACCGGTTTCCGCGCGACACGGGCGATTACGATCGACGCCCCGGCCGATAAAGTATGGGCTTGGATTTCCCAGATCGGCATCGGCCGCGGCGGCTTCTACAGCTACGATTGGCTGGAGAACCTGTTCCTGTCGGGGATCCACAACGCTTTCCCGGACACCCCTTCCTGGCCGGAACGCGCCGAGGGCGAGTTCGTCCGCTCCTTCCGATTCGGCGCCGAGAAGGTCGGGTTTAATGGCTGGCGCTACGAAATCGTCGAGCCCGGCCGATCTTTCTATCTGAACCCCCTTTGGGGGCCGTTTGTGGCCGATCCTTTGGGACCCTCCCAAACCCGCCTCTTCGTTCGAAGCGTCGGCGGAACGCGCGGCCCCGTCGCCGCCGTCCTTCTGGGGCTGTTCTTCGATCCCATCCATTTCACCATGGAAAAGCGGATGATCACTTCGGTTAAGGCCGTGGCCGAAGGACGTCCGCCGTTCTCAGCGCCCGGCACGGTCGTGGCTTTCATAGGATTTATCCTGGCCGCAGCGGCCGCGGCCGGCGCGATCCTAACCCGCAAACGGATGAAGATCTGGATCCTCCTGCCGCTTCTCTGGTCCGTGGCGGTGTTCATCTTCACCAGGGACTTCAAGGCGTCGCTGATGGCCTTCACCGCGGGGAGCTTGATGGTGGCCGGTTTTCGCCTCCTCGGCCGGCGCGGCTGGGCCTTCGTCTTGGGATTCTGGATCTACGCCGACCTGGTGCTGATTTACGCCATCGACGCCTTCGTCGTCTTCGGGATCATGTTCCTGGCGGCGGTTGTCTCGTTCGCCGCGGCCAAGCCGGCCGACCGGCGGAGGACGCGGGACGCGGCGGCCCGGGCAGCCCGGAAATAGGCCGTCGCCCGCAGGGCCGAGGTTTGGGCTGTCCCGCCGCGGGCGGAATCTGCTATGATTCTTCATCCGAGCGAGGATTCATGGATGATCTGCGGGCTTCCTCCGGGCCGGGGCCGGCCTTTGACGTCGCCGTCATCGGCGGCGGGGTCGTCGGCTGCGCCGTCGTACGCGAACTTTCCCGTTACGATCTGCGCCTGGTACTTCTGGAAAAGGAATCCGACCTGGCCGAAGGGATCAGCAAGGGCAACAGCGGCGTCATCCACGCCGGCTTCAACGTTCCGCCCGGATCGCTCAAGGCCCGGCTGAACGTCGAGGGTCTCTACCGGATTTACCGCCTGGCGGAGGAGCTCGGCGTACCGCACCGCCGGACGGGCAAGCTTGTCGTCGCCCTGGTCGACTCCGACCGCCGGCGGCTGGAAGAGTTGCAAGCGCAGGGCGACCGCAACGGATCGCCGGGGTTGGAAATCGTCGATGCCGCGGCCATCGCCTGCCTGGCGCCCGGCGTCGAGGGCGTTGGGGCCCTCCATTCCCCCCAAACGGGCATCATCTCCCCCTACGAATTCACGATCGCCCTGGCCGAGTGCGCCGCCCAAAACGGCGCCCATATACATTTGGAGACGCCGGTCACCGCCGTCGAGGCCGTGGCGGGAGGTTTCCGGCTGGCGACGCCGCGCGGCATTTTTTCCGCGCACCGGGTCATCAACGCCGCCGGCCTTTTCGCCGATGAGGTGGCCTCTCTGGCCGGGATCTTCGATTTCACCGTCCATCCCTTCCGCGGCGAGTACCTGATCGCCGACCGCGAGGCCGGATCGGTCCTGGCGATGCCCATCTACCCCGTCCCGCCCAGGGACGATTCGTTCCTCGGCGTCCATATCACGCCGACGCTCGAAGGGAACGTCCTGCTCGGACCGAGCTCGGAGGCGGTCCGGGACAAAAACGATGCAGCCACGACCCGGTCGGTCATGGATAAGCTCAAAGCCGAGGCCTTCGCCCTCGTGCCGGGCTTGGCCCGCTTCCCGTTCATCCACGCGTACGCCGGACTGCGGCCCAAGCTGACCGGGCCCGGCGGCGAGGCGGCCCTGGCCGATTTTATCATCGAGGAGAGCTCCTTGCGGCCGGGCTGGATCAACCTGGTGGGTATCGAATCGCCCGGGTTGACGGCGGCCCCGGCCATCGCCGCCCAGGTCGCGGACATGATCGGGTCCGCGATGGATCTGCGAGCGAACCCCGAGTTTCAGGGCGAACGCCCGCGGCGGCCGCGTTTCGCCCATATAGACGATGAAGAGCGCGCCCGCCGGGCCGCCGCCGATCCGCGTTGGGGCGAGATGATCTGCCGCTGCGAGCACGTCGCCCGGGCCGAAGTCGACGAAGCGCTGGCCAATCCCTTCGGCGCGCGGTCGTTGGATGCGATCAAACGGCGGACGCGCTGCGGCATGGGCCGCTGCCAGGGCGGATTCTGCACGCCCCGGCTCGTCGAGATTTTAGAAGCCCGCGGCGTCGCACCCGAGGATATCCGCAAGAGGGGGGCCGGTTCGAATTTGTTTTACGGGCGGATCAAGCCATGACGGAAACCTGCGCGGCTGTCGAGCGGCACGACGTCGTCGTCATCGGCGGCGGCCCGGCCGGTCTGGCGGCGGCGCTGGGGGCCAAGCGGGCCGGGCTCGACGATGTGCTTTTGATCGAGCGCGACCGGGCCCTGGGCGGCATCCTCAACCAATGCATTCATGACGGATTCGGGCTGTTCCTCTACAAGGAAACGATCAGCGGCCCCGAATACGCAGAGCGGCTGAGCGAGGATGTCGATCGGGCGGGCGTCGTGTGCCGCACGGGCGCCATGGTCCTCGACCTGAGCCCCGACCGCGTCCTGCGCGTCAACGCCCCGGACGGCTACCGGCTCATCCGCGCCGGGGCCGTCATCCTAGCCATGGGCTGTCGCGAGCGCACCCGCGACATGATCGAAATCCCGGGGACACGGCCGGCCGGGATCTTCACGGCCGGCAGCGCCCAGAACCTGGTCAATCTCCACAATATGAAAATCGGCCGGGAGGCGGTCATCCTGGGGTCGGGGGACATCGGCCTGATCATGGCCCGCCGGTTGACTTTCGAGGGGATCCGGGTCCGCGGCGTCTTCGAGATCCTGCCTTGGCCCAGCGGGCTGGAGCGGAACGTGCGCCAGTGCCTGCTGGACTTCGGGATCTCTTTGGAATTGTCCAGCACCGTGGTCGAGATCCGCGGGCGGGACCGGGTGTCCTCGGTCGTCACGGCCCGGGTCGACGAGTCCCTGCGCCCCGTTCCGGGAAGCGAGCGCGAGGTCCCCTGCGATACGCTCCTCCTCTCGGTCGGGCTCATTCCCGAAAACGAGCTGTCCAAGCGGGCGGGTGTTCTCCTCTCGCCCCATACCGGCGGAGCCGTCGTCGACGAGACGCTGATGACGGGAGTGCCCGGCGTTTTTTCCTGCGGGAACGTCCTCCACATCCATGACGTGGCCGATTGGGCCTCGTTCGAGGGGTTCGAGGCCGGACGGCGAGCCGCCGAATATGTCCATGGGAAGCGATCGGCCGACGAGACCGTCGATGTCCGGGCCGGCGAAAACATCCGCTATGTCCTGCCCCAGACCGTCCGACGGGGCGCTTCCGGCGTGACCTTGAATTTCCGGGTCCGTCGGCCGATGCGTTCGGTCGTCGTCGAGGTCCGCGCGACGGCTTCCGGCAAAAGCGTCGCCAGCGTCAAGATGTCCCGCCTTGTTCCGTCCGAAATGCGCAAGATCCGCATCGCTCACCCTGTCCAGGATGCCTTGGAGATCGTCGTCCATGACTGAGCGGCTGACCTGCATTCTCTGTCCGATCGGCTGTCCGATCGAGGCGGTCCGCCGGAACGACGATCTCGAGGTCAGCGGCTACGAATGCCCCAAGGGCGTCGATTTTGCCGTTCAGGAAATCCTGCATCCGAGGCGGAACCTGTCCGCGTCCGTGCCGATCAAAGGCTCGGCTTCGCGAATGGTCTCCGTCCGGCTCAGCGCCCCCGTGCCTCGGGATAAAATTTATCCCATCCTGGCCGCGATCGCAGTACTCCGTCCCGAGGCGCCGGTGCGGCGGGGCCAGGTCCTGATCGCCGATGTCCTGAACACGGGCGCCGACGTCATCGCCACCCGCTCCATTTAAAGCATAGGGGGGTACAATACCCGTTTCCTGCTTCCCAGGCGCGGGAAGCTATAAAAAAGAGAAACGGTCAATGTCTCCCCGGCTTGTTATCGAAGCGCTCATTCGGGTTCGATAATCGGCGAGGCCGCTTCGGCGGCATCGTTCCCGCCGAAGAATTCCGGGCCCCGCGGCAGATAAAAAGCGAAAACGGCCAGGGTCAGGGCCCCCGTCAGGATGAAGGGGAAGTTGATGCCCAGGGCGTCGGACAGGAA
>Ga0315279_10007231_pt1 | contig 13791 bp, 16 predicted proteins | sample YL17G06_20_MG_FD_203694 | JGI IMG/M metagenome (GOLD analysis project Ga0315279, IMG submission 203694) | Sediment microbial communities from Yellowstone Lake, YNP, Wyoming, USA - YL17G06_20 | ecosystem: Environmental > Aquatic > Freshwater > Lake > Sediment | place: USA: Wyoming | collected... | reverse complement strand
CGCCTCGGAAGGTTTTCTGCCTCAAACGCGGTGAGGAGCTGTGCGGCGTCATTGTTTACTGTTATCCGCCTCCCAGTGCCTACGGTCGAAGAATGGTTCTGCCCCGAATGACGATGCGGGAACTGAATGAGAAACTAACCATTATTAACCGTGTTGTGGTTCACCCGAAATATCGGAGCATAGGGCTCGGAGCGAAACTTGTTCGGGACACCTTACCCTTGACCGGTACGCCTTATGTGGAGATGGTTGCGGTGATGGCTAAGTACAACCCGTTTGCAGAGAAGGCGGGGATGAAGAAGGTTACTGAGCAGGAGCCTCAGAGGGAGATTTTACGGGTTTCCAGAGTCCTTCAAGAGGTCGAGTTTAATGTTCAACTACTCGGAAGCGGGAACTATGTATTCCAGAAACTTCAAGCACTCAATGCCGACGGCCTGGAAAGGGTTAGGGAGGCCTTCGTCAAAGCCGACCATCCACGCTTCTCAAAGTTTTTCAGCTCAGGGCTTCCATTCGGGCATATGGGGGATTATGTGAGAAAGGTGAATGCTGCAACCTTGGAGCAGCTTGCAGGACTTGTCAAGACCTGCGGTTTCCTGATGCAGACGAAAGTCTACCTATTTTGGAACAGAGAATAGAAGCTCGCCAATCTCTTTTCTACCACGGGCGCCGCAGCAGGACTAGGCTACTACAAAGAAAAACAGTAGCTATTTTGCTAGTTCATAAGATTGTTTTACTAGTTGTAGAGCATAGGTTAGTTGTCCAGAGATGGTTAATTTGAATGCTCTTTCTTGCCATTTTTTACAAAAAACCATAGCGCGCGCGAAACAAGAAACTAAGGTTATCATGGAGAAGCTTTAGGGATTCATCAAGCTTTTTTCAGGTCTGTAAAGCGTTACACTTTGCACTTGAAAAACAAAGCTGCTCAACTAGAGAAGCAGGCTCAAGACTTACAGGGCAAAACAGCTTGATGAGCTAGGATCTGCGTCAGCCAGTCGGCTTTTCCTAGATCAGAAAACGAGGGATGTGTCAGCACGCCTCATACCAAGGCCCGACCATTTGTTCCCTTCATTATTCTCGGGGCATTCTTATCGACAGCATCGTGTTCTACAGCAAATATGACCAAGAGACCTTCGTCACATTGGAGGCTTCTCCACAAGGGGAAATAGGGTTCCAGTTCTTCAACGTTGCCAACACGATCGGTTAGGTATCGATACATCTTGCGGGTCGGAAGCACAAGAGCACCACCGACAAGGACTCGGTTCAAAATCCCCAAAGACAGCTTGTTAAGAGCTCTGTGACTCGAAGAAACGTTGCCGGTCTCCCACTCTATAGCAAACGATCTATCGCCAACTTTTTTTGTAGCGTCCAACGGTCCCGGTCTTACTCTAGCTGCGATGCCAATCTTGGTTTCGAGACTCCAACCCTTGTCCTTGAGTGCCTCACAAAACATGTCCCGAATAGGCTTAACGCCGCTTCCCTTTCCACGTTTCTTTCCAAGTTCATCTCTAAGAATGAATTTACCAGCTCCTGCAGGATGCTCCAGTGATTGGATGGACTGGTCTATTTCGTTCCGAATCTTTTTCCACTCTTCTGATTGGGGGAATTCCCCTTTCTCTATCAGAACTTCAACCTTTTTCAAGATCATTCAGGATCGCCTTGGCAAGCCGCGATGAAACAAGAAAGCCAACAAGGTATATGTCAATTCTTAAGGTTTAAATATCACTGCTGGTGGGCAAAAGAAAACGTTTTATTATCTAAATGATAATCACTCTCTAATATGGAAGATAAATACGTCGTGTTGGGCAGGATCTTCGCAAGTAAAAATAGGCTCAACGTCCTTTTTTCATTGTCGGAAGGCCTGAAGACTCCCAGCAAAATATCGACGGATCTTGGCCTGCACCTATCTTATGTCAGCAAGATCTTGGGAGAACTAGGAGAAATGAAACTTGTTGAATGCAAGAATCAGAAGCTTATGAAAGGAAGAATCTACGGATTGACCGAGTCCGGAGGCGAGACCGTGCGGGAAATCAAGAACATGAAAATGAGTAGTAAAGAGGCGTGAACGGAATGCTTGAGACAAAGCAACGCATCAATATGCCCGACCTGGTCAAAGAACTATTCCCAGAAGGGTACGCGCTTCTACCAGGCACAAATCAGGTTTATGAGTTGGAATTTGCACTCGGAGAGTATAGAAGCCTGAGTCTCTCAGAACTAGTTGCCAGAAGCGCTTATTTTCATAAAGTCAACGGACAGGAAACAAATCACTACAGAATTTGTGCGGACTCAGCATTACACGTGGACGAAAGCTCTTCAGCTCGACTGAAATCCTTTTTCCAAGTTTACAGGTTCAAAACGTCATATGCAACGCATGGCCTTTTCCCATATAGAGGAAAATTCCACCCTCAGCTCATCAAGGCAATCATGAACCTAATGGGGCTCCAAAAGGGTGAAACTGTTTTAGATCCCATGATGGGCAGCGGAACCACAAACATCGAAGCCTCTCTCATAGGAATAAACTCCATAGGCATTGACGCCAGTCCCTTCTGTAGACTAATGGCACAGACAAAAATTGACGCAATGGACATAGATCTCAAAGAGTTTCTGGAATGCGCCAAAAATCCGACTGAGATATTCGACTACTACAATTCTAAAGTCAAACAGCGCTCCCTGATAACAGAAGAAAAAGAAGTAGCATGCAGCTTCACCAAGGACTCAGAACTGTATAACCTTTTCCTCCTATGCTATCTTGACGCTGTCGGATATGCTAGAAGAAGAAAGAACAAACACCCAAAGGAACTATTTCCAATAGTACTTCAAAGATACGTTCAAGCACTGACGAATTTCTTGACCATAAAGAGCAAACTGGGCCTTAAACTCGGAAAAGCAACAATAATAGAAGGAGACGCTAGGGATCTAAGGAATCTCGACGCAGACAAGATCAAGACAATTGGAGACGAAACAATAGAAGGAATCATAACATCTCCTCCCTATTCTTTTGCGATCGACTATGTAGAAAGTGACCGCTTGCAGCTGGAATACATGGGCTATGACATAAAAGATCTAAGAAATAGGATGATCGGACTGCGGGGTTCAGGTTTGAAGAACCAAGTCCAAAATTACTTGTCGGATATGGATACGACCGCCGAAGAAATGAGCAGAGTCCTGAGAAAGGGCAAATACTGCACCATTATTATTGGTTCAAATACTACGCAACTTGAACGTGCTTTAGCAGGATTAGGCATAAAACTTGAGGATGAACTGGTAAAGATCTCAGAAAGACATGGCATGACCCTAAACAAGCGAGTCATACGCCCGATAGAAGGCATTCGCAATAGCATGAAGACTGAGAGCATTCTGTTCTTCCAAAATGAGAATCATTAACCAAACTCAAGAGCCCGTACATTCGCTCTTCTCAGAGAATGATGCGAATTTGGAGCGTGTCGCGTCACCTATGAACTCTTCTTTAGTGGCATAGCCTAGATCTGGATTGTCTTTTACGAATTCTTCAACTTGGTCAAGAAGTTCTGGTGACAATATCACCGACTTGCTCAGCAATGCCTCTATCGCGTCAGAGTACGTTTTCATCTTTCCTGTTTCTGCCATAAGCCTTCCAACAATTGAAGTCAGTTTTGCATGAGCCTCACAGATATTTTCAGCGTCTTCAATAACCGCGCCTCATGTGACAATGTCTGATTTCTTCAAAAAATCCTTTTCACTGAACTGTCACGTAGCAGGTCTCTGATTCTCTAAGGAATCCGTTCATCCCCCGCGAGTTCATACCCTATGCCGAGCTAGAAAGACAGCACACTCTGAAAACAAGAGGGGAGATGCCCTTCTCCCGCTTCTTCATGCATCTCGTTTCAAGCTTCACTATTTCTATGTCCCTTCTTTTGTTCAGATAGCTCAACAGCTCGTATTTCACGTTTTCCAAGGCGAGCAAAACGACTTGGTCATCCGCCGGTAAGCGTTTTTCAAGCTCATCTTTCCATTTTTCGTCCTTGCCACAAAAGATGGGACCGCCCTTACCCTTAACTCCTTCATCCAAATCTCCGCACTTCCGTTTATGAGCTAATGTTCTAGTTTGTTAGGCGCAGTCAGCTTCTTAAAAAAGGAGGCCTTCCGCATCAGCCTATCCCTTGATGAATTTATAAAGTGTTTGCGCGCGCGAAGGAAACAGGTTGAGTCTGACGATGAGCAGGGCGTGGACGAAACTGCAATTCTTATGCAGTTACCTTCTATGATATTTCAGATACTACTTTGCAATTCATAAGATTCAAAGCTTCTTTTGAGACACATATCAATGGTGATTGAAATCGAAAGTATTATATTTATATCGTTCCTCATTTTACAGACGTTAGGAAGAGGGATCGATACGGAGCTGATTATCCTACTCATCATTAGCGGTTTAATCGGTGCGCTTGGCGCTTTCTTCAGTTTACATGGTGCCCGTCAAAAGGACGTCGGATACGATGAAAGCCACAAAGAGTTTTTGTCTCTTATTGAGAAGGCTCAGCAGGAAATTTTGATTGCAACAGACCTCGATTCCAGAACTTTCGACAATGATGCTGTTCTACATCATCTTCAAGAAGCCAGAAAGCGAGGTGTTGATATAAGACTCATATTTGATAGACGGGCAAAGCTAAGTGACGTTCCAAAGTTAACCAAGCTACACGAAAGTGGGGTGATTTTGACAAAGCGACTTGGACAGTGTATAGATATGCATTTTGTAGTCATAGATGGGCAGCATGTGAGGATAGACAAGCACCCATTTCAGCAATATGAGGATGGAGCAGAAGGTAGGGTTCTGCTGAGAACCTTGGAGCTAGGACGTAAATATCGTCATCAATTCGATGTCATGTGGGGACGATGACGTTCTTGAATGGTGACGACGATGGACTATACCGGGTTTCTTGAGCTTGCCTCAATAGCTTTCACACTGCTATTCGCATTTCCGAATCTCATCATGAATCTGGAGGACAGAACAAAAACTAACTGGTTGCTGAACTTCTACGGATTTATTGCAACCAAGATGCTCATCCCGGCGATGGCCTATCTTTCTTCGATATTCCTAATTCTTCTGTGCATCTACACAGGATTCGAAACTTACGGCGAGGCTAGCATAATGCTTCTTCTCATCACGACGTTTGGGTTCTTAGTTTTCGTTGTCGTGGGACTCACCTATTCAGCCATAAAAGTAATAGTGGAGCGAGTCGTAGAGAGGCAAGTCAAAGAACAGAAGAAGGACAAGGAGAAAAAGAAGCGCACGCTAGGACAGACTGCAAGTTCTGCCCATAGTGTGGAAAGAAGCTGACATTTGGCGCGCGCGAAAAAATCTACGATTATGTCATTAGAAAAAGAGAGGATTTTGCGGGAGACATCTCCATACGTATTGGAAACAGTAGTAGACCGTCGATTTTCTCTCTGACTCCCAAATCATGACTTTTTAGAACCGCCGCTGAATATCTGAAAGCACACTGCATATGAAGATTTGCTGGTTGCGTTAGACCAACGGAATGTGTTATATTTCTAAACTCTTCTAATCTCTTTCAGTTTTGGGAGAATACGAGATTGGTAAGTTTCCGGTCTTTGAAGAAATCCCTTGAGAAATTGGCAAGGAGACACATCCTACATCGAGTCATTGAGAAGCCATATTGGTTTTTCCTCTGTATTTTCCTAATTCTTCTTGGCGCAATGCTGGATCCTTTTTTCTATGGTGCTTTATTGGTGGGATCTTTTGCGGCCATTGCGGTCTTCTTCAGCGCAGCTTTTGCAATGTTTCGGCGGAGGAGACTTGAAAGTCTTAGAACCATTTCTAGTCTATTAGATGAGACCATTATCTTTCATAGGCATTCGCCTTTTAGCAGTTTACTCTTCCCTCGCCGATTATCGCGTTGGGAACGATTGAAAAGATCGACCAAGAGACTGCTAAAGTCAACAGGTTTTTGTGTTGCAATCGTCGTTTTGGGATTGTCTCTTCTTGCTTTTTTTGCTCCACAAATCTGGAAACTACTTGCAGATTTTCTGGGCTACTTGCTCTCGGATTTTTCGGTTCTTGCTGCCTTTCTCGCCTTGCTGTCAGCAGTAATAACTGGGTCCATAATGTTGGCAGTGATTTTCTTGTATTTGCCAATTGATGTCATCGAAGAGATTAACGAGAAGAAGATGGAGTTCGGGATCCTAGGCACAGTGCTCTTGACCGTATCGAATGTTCTCTTTTTGATACAAGGAATGCAAGGTGTCTGCGATCATTATCCCAGGTTGGTCTCTGTTGCTCTCGTTGGAATGTCGCTTGCTGTTGCCTGCACGATTATGTCCTGGGTAATGTGTGGCTTCTTGTTGACAAAGGGGATTGAGAGAAGGAATGCTTCGCATTTTTCTCTCGCAATGGTCATTGCAGTATATGCAGCCATAACAATTCTTTATGTGGTTTTAGAGCTTCTTGGCCGCTTGCTCGGGTTAGGTGCATAGGCAGGTTTTGACAGTTTTCCCTCGTGCTTTCGAATGCTTGCTAGGTCATGGCGTAGGTTATGATTTTCTTTGGACTAATGGTTAGCGTAGTTATAGGGCCGCCAATGCCCCTGCCTTCCCTACTGAATCTATAGATCCCTACGACCGTCTCTATCTGGAACTTCAGAAGGTTAGCTCTGTCCACAAGATTTTCCGCGTAAGGGAACGTTAGGTCAACGGTTTTGACAATACGTGAAAAGGCACTGTCAGGGCTGAAAAGCAACCCCCAAAGAAAAATGTAGGGACCAATATCGCCATTTCTGATCGTAGCCAAACCTTTCTCGACTACCAAGCGCGCCTGTTCAGGAGAGAGATCATTATTTGCATTGATGACTGTCGGATCGAGTTTTTTGTCGGGCAGGGCTTGGCTCTTCCCATTATGTATGTGCCAGAATGTTGGGTGAAGTTCACTGTTTTGCGACTCGTAACCTGCGAGGTGTATTCCGCCATCCCCATAAGGATATTCTTCTATGTCAATTTTCGGTATTCTATTTCTAAGTTCATTCTCAAGTAACTCGGCAAGGTCTGCGATAGAGTTGTACCGTTCCACATTGCTATCCAGAAAAGAGGGTAGCCACAGCTCTAGCAGATCGAATGTTCTTTCACCACTTGACCAATCGGAGCCAGGTTGAGGAAGGTACACCCATCCCCAATATCCGATACCAGCTCTCAATTTGGGAACAACAAAGAGCTTTCGCGCACCAGAGTAGACTTTTTCGCCAATAGTTCCATCAGGTTTCCTGACTTCCCGCGTTATTGCACTGTCGGCAGCCATGGTTATCCCAAGAGATGACAACTCTGTCAAAATCAAAGTCACGGTCATGTTGCCTCCACTTATGTCATTTCACTTTAGCTTGTCTCTCTCCAAGAGTCTACGGTGTTGTATGTGGGGTTGGTTCCTATATCTTCTTCGTGTAGTGCATTATGCTGTGTCTGAAACGGTGAAAGGTTATGGGTGGCTCATATCAGCAGGGTTGGGATGATTGTCTCGATGCTGTTCTTGGCATTTTGGATAAGGCTAGAGATGTCAAGGATGTCAGGAAGAAAATTCAGAGCGTTCAGGTGTTGGTTAAGGCTAAGAAGTTTGAGAGATAAAAAAAGGGAATTGTGCGGGAGACATCTCCAATCTGTCACTTTTTGGTCCATAAGTGATAGTTTTTGCATCATGAACAACAATTTTCTTCTCTGTTGGCGCATGTGGGAGACGATATAACTGCTTGGAAAATCCTCAAAAAATGGGGGTCGCGGGAGATTTCGCCATAATAAAGGGCTTAACCGAGTTAGACTACGGGCCCGCTGACATAGTCTACTTCGTTTCTGATATACAGCCGCTTCATCTTTCTCGCTTTAACACACGCTTCGAGGCCCTGTACTAATTGCATCCAGCATTTTCGCCCTTCTTTTTAGCAACAAAAGATATATCCACATCAAGTGGCGAGCATATCTAGCAGTTGAACCCACCAGAAGGAGTATCTACGGAAATGAGAAAATCAACAACAGAACCAAACCTCGAAGCCTTTCTTATAAGAAAAGGTGCAGTTGACGAAGACTTATGGAAATCTATCGAAATACAATCCAAGGGGACGACAGCTGAAAAGATTAGATCGTGTATGCTGATTTTCCAGAACTATCGAAACTTACCTCGAGAAGCGGATAATATTCTCAAGAAGCTTGCTTCACCAACACAACCTGAAGATGTGAGAAAAGCCATTGCCACTGGATTGGTAAAGGATGATGTTCAGATTCCGGGTGGTTTATATTTTGACCTCCTTTTTACCTTGATAAATGATTCCAATCGACAAATAAGGGACACTATAAGACCAAGGTATGAATCCTTTATAATGCCAATGGTAAGGCTTACGGAGTATTGGCAGAAATATCAAGCAAATTTGTTTTTGACCATAGCCAATTTGGCTGCGCAATATCAGCAAGCGATTAGCAAGTCACTAAGCCGTTTCACCACGACCTTCTCCAATATAGCGAAAGTTCTTCATGAACCCGAGTTCAAGGATTTTGAGTACAATTGGCTGGTTTTTCTTTCATTCGATAAAATGCTGCTAATATACAAAATGCACAAAATGGGGAAAGATGCGGAAATCAAGCAGTTATTGATTCAGCAGAGCAAAGATAAAGAATATCTTAAACACTTCATTGAAGAAATGAACGCCTCCGCTATTTTCAAGCCCAGAATCCCCATTATTCAGGATGCTATAGAAGCATATGAAACGGGAAAACATTCACTATCCGTTCCTGTTCTATTGACACAAATCGAAGGAATCCTGTGGGACTATGCAGAAAGACAAGGCATCACCTTTGGAGATAAGATACCTACGAAGACAGGCAAGACAAAGGAACTAAAATCTGCGCGACTACTTTTGAAGGAAACAAAGCTTAAGGACCAACTATCTCAATACCTTAGTCAACACTTTCTTACTAAAATCTATACTAAGGATTTTAGACATGGCATCCTGCATGGCAGAAATATTAGCTACAACAATGAAGAAACCTCGATGAGACTTTTGCTCTTTGTAAGAGCGCTTCTTGATATTTGTAGTTGAGATTTAACGTTTGCATCTAAAACGTAAAAGCTTAGGCTAAAAAAGGGGGTTGTGCGGGAGACGTCTCCATACGTATTGGAAACAGCAGTAGACCGTCAATCTTCTCTCTGACTCCCAAATCATGACTCTTTAGAACCGCCGCTGAATACCTGAAAGCACACTGCATATGACTGTTAGCCGGTTGCGCTTGACCAACGGAACGGCGCTTCTCCTGTTGACATGAGGATTCAAAAACCTTATTTTCAGGACTGAAACTATTTGTGATTTGGTAAGAGGTTGATTTGTCTGGAGAATATTAATGGTATTTTAGACCAATTGTTATCTGAATACGATTCAGTACGCATTGAGGACTTAATCAGGAAGTTAGTTGACATCGCAAGGACGGACCTAAATGCCGTTGTTGATGCCGCCATCGCCAGAATCAAGGCATATTCGTTTGATGGCAGTAAATGGTCTACTCTTGCTTTTTCCATTCTGGAAAATTTACGATTGCCCGATAAGGCAGGAGAGATTCTATGGGCTCTTGTAGAATATGATGAAAATAATGGCGCGTATCTAAACAATTACGGAATTTTCGCGGAAATGAAAGGGCGTATCGGTCAAGCCATCGAATGGTATGCAAGAGCCTATGCAACAGACTATAGGAATCATGGACATGCAGCAGCATCTACCTTCCCTGCTTGGACAAATCTGCACCGAATCGCCTCTTCAATAAGATAGCCTTTCAATGAAGGAGACATAGAATTGACCAGAAGAGCACGCAACGGGAAGCCAAAGTTCCAAGACCCTCGTAAATTCTTCATCATCTACGATAGAGATTCAGCATGGGACCTGGCAAAACATGTTCATGATGGGCTTCACAGGCACGGTGTTGTTGATGTTTTTCTGGATACTGAGGATTTAGAAGAAGGTTTATCAGAACCAGAATGGCGAGCTCAGAGAGACGAAGCAATTGAGAAAGCCGACGTTTTCATTTTTGTAGTGACTACTGGCGCATCAGCATCGGATGAAGTAAAATATGAATTGAAGAAAGCTAGAGAGAGGAAAGAGAAAATAATCAAGGCTTTTGTTCATGTTCATATTTGGGATGTAAAACCTGAACACATAATTGACATGGATGGGGAAAAAATCGACATTATGGATTTTCAGGTCCGGAGATTTGAAAACAAATACGATCTGCTTCGTGAAGTGGTTGATTCCGCATCAATTGTAAGGGCCCTAAGATTTTAGTTTGATTTGTCTGTTGCGTTTGCCTATCGGAATGGCCCTTTTTCACTTTAACTTATCTCCCTCTCTGAGGGTTTGCGATGTCGTTTCTGCGTGTAGCCTTTATAAAGTTAAAGACAAAACACGGTTTTTGCACGGAGGCTCTCCAGAATTGGTTAGGATTCAGCGCAGAGTTTCTAGAAAGCGGTATCTGAACAGCAAACGCGTATACGAGTACGAACGCATCTCATTGAATATCCCCAGAGAGTTCCATGAAACAGTCAAGCCCCACCTCGACCAGGATTTCGACATGAAAGTCACAGCTGAAAAGGACTCTCTCTTTGTCACTTTGACCCCCTCGAAAACGTTTCGGCGGGCCGCAAACGCCCCCACAAAAACAGCCGAAACGAGCTCCGAGCAGACCTGACTTCAACATAAGCCCTCGATTTTTGTTTATATGTCGGCACGCCGAAACGCTTTGCCACTAGCGGTTTTTCTGCGTGCAGAAACATTTTCCCTCGGACTAAAAGCTAGAAAACAGTCTCAATTAATGTAATAAGCTAGTTCTGCTCTTATTTTCTCTTTTACAGACCTTTTTGGTGAGCGAATGCTGTGGCAAGAAGGAAGGGCACAGAGCTTTCCGTGTTCAAAGGCCGAGAAGCCAAACTCAACCGCGCCATATTCCAAGCTCTAGCCCTCAAAGGACCACAAACAATCTACGACATACACAAACAAGTCAAGACCCAGCGAGGTCTGAAGCAAACCAAATACGCAAGTGTGAACAAACGGATAAGATTATTAGAAGAATCGGGATACGTCAGAAGAGTTGGCGTGAAGAAGACAAAGGCTGGTTTTGAGGCGACAATCTTCGAGTTAGCTATCAGGGGCTACTTGGCAATTGTTCTAAATTCAATGAGTCCAGAAAGCTTGATGAAGAAGCTCAATGAGGCCACTGCCTTGTCTTTTCTTGCAACAATACTCGAAGGTGAATAGAAGCACTATCTTCTTGTGCGGCCAATCACTCCACAGAGGATCGAACGGGAAAGCTTGATGCACTCGTGAGTGACTCTGGAATTCTATATTCTCCATTTTTGTAGTACAAAATCCACGAGCATCTTTCCCCGTTCCTCGATCGACTCCTTTCCCCACTGTGAGTATTTTGTTAGCTCCCTTTGAACTCTAAGACTCGAGTCCTTATAGTATTCCTGCTTTGCGACGAAAGGCTTATTCCCCATGCTTGAATTCCATGAGTTAGCCGCTATAGTCAGATTACCTATTCTTTCCACACACTTTGGCCATACATTTTTCAGAACGTCTTCACTCAGTCCTAATTCATCTGAATTCTGTGCCCATATGTGTTCAACGCTAAAATCCTCCGAGAGTATATTTTCGAGGCTGTGCTCCAAAGGTTCCTTCGCGATGATTCCCAATGTTTCTTCATACTCAAACAGCATGTACCTGATATCGCGACGTCCTGTTCGCTTGGCGAAATTCTCAGCTTCAAGATTCTTCTTGAATGTGTTTTCATCCTGATACCTATTAATAAGCTGCTTCAAGTCATCCAGTACAGTGTCGATTTCCACTTTTTCGTGCCGAATCCTATATGCGAGTGTATGGAGTTTTTTATTACCTGCATCGGCTCTGCGACGTCCTACAACATAGACCCTTACAACATACTTTTCTATAAGCGCAAGAATTTTCTCAATCCCTACAATGCTCTCGTTATTGTCCTTGGCATTCATCCAATATGAAACTAGCAACGGGAAGAAGTTGGCTACCCTTCCCAACGAGAAAATCTGTTCAAGCGACGTACTTATGCTGTCATTTTCATCATATGTTATTATCTCTCTCATCGCAAAGAAGGCTTTCTCTAGATCAGTGGCATAAGATAGAATTAGAGCAGGACAGTTCTCTCTATCTTCCTTCCATTGGTCACGTATTTTTTTACGTAGACCATCCAAGTATTCCCAAGGTTGTTCAGGCGACTCATAGAACGTGAAGTGGTATCTTTGAATTGCGTCCTCTTTGTCCTGACCTACTTCCCCTATGAACCTTGCTCGTTTCTCATTTTCAAGGATATCCTGCAGATATCTGAAGATTCTCGAGAATTTTTCGTTTATTTCGTTAAGAGCGATTTCGATTGCCTCTGGGTTCGTCGTGGATGATGCCGATTGGATAATCATGTGCATGAGAAAGCTCTTGGTCTTCTCCAGATTGGAAAGCTTCTTTCCTCTATCGTTTACCGTCTCGAAAAGAAAAACCGCATCTTGCGTGTTTTCGACCTCGTATCTGAGTATTTCCATCCTTCTTATTCTATCTCTGAGGTCGAAGAGAAATTCTGAGAATTGGCCTTCTTTTCGAGTCTTTTCTGATTCTAGTTGTTCACTGAAGAATTTCCTCGCTCCAATGAGTCGTTTCTGTGATGGGGTAACCTTCTCGTCTGGAAAATTCTGTCCTTCGATTATATGTGACTTGAAGAAGTCTCTGTCATCATTCAGTAGCTCGAGTTTGTATATGGCTTGGCGCTTGAAGTAGTCCTTGGCGAAATTCTGAAAATCCTCAATCGCTGACTCCTTTTCGGGACCAGATGGTAGCAGATCACAGATTTGTTTCCATTGATTGCAGATCTCCCTTAGAAAGATTAGGGCAGTACAAATTCTCTGTTGACCATCAATGATATCGCAGACGTCATAATGTCCAGAGGAAATCTCCGAACGCTCCTTTTCAGGTACTTTCCTCAGGATAATCGTACCGAAGAAATGTGGTCTGGGATTTTCAGCTGATGTCATATCATCCCAGAGATCCTGCCACTGCTTCTTTTCCCACGAATAGTTTCTCTGATACTTTGGCACTCGGAAAATCCGCTCGCCAACTATCAAATCTGAATAACTCTCAAGGGGTTTCGCCACTCAGTGCCCTCCTTTAAGCTCACCATTGTTCCCACTCATTTTGGGACGTTCATTAGTTAAAGATTGTGCAAGGTCGTTTGGTGGCGGAGAGAAATGAGCTCCCCCCTTTGAAATTGACATGTGATATGTCCTTTTTCTGACACTGTTCCTTGGCGAGCTCTCGTAGGAACACTATTCCCTGGAGGTGCCTGCAAAGAACAGTGTTCCTTGGCGGTGCCAGAATTCCCTTAAACTCTTGCGGCAACATAGTGTAAGGTGAAACATGTTTGGTGAACATTATTGACGAATGGGAAGATTTCGCGAAATACGCGCATGACAAGGTAGGTTTCTACCAGATACTGGGTGCCGACAAGAACATTGAAGTCAGGGTATCAGCCGGAAAGGCAGGCTTCATCAAAGAGTTCAAAGACGCTAGAGACCCGGTGCTTATAATAATCTTGGAATTCTGCGAAAATGAAAGAAGTTTCCTGAGAGTAGGCCAAGCCGTGAGAGACGAAGTCTTCTTCAAATAAACCCTAAACGTTGGCATAGATGATGGCTGGCTTCCAAGAAATCAGCAAATTTGGCAAAGTCGGTTCGCCAAATAGTGGGAAGTCGGATTCCTCGGAATCCGC
>Ga0315279_10007230_pt1 | contig 13792 bp, 9 predicted proteins | sample YL17G06_20_MG_FD_203694 | JGI IMG/M metagenome (GOLD analysis project Ga0315279, IMG submission 203694) | Sediment microbial communities from Yellowstone Lake, YNP, Wyoming, USA - YL17G06_20 | ecosystem: Environmental > Aquatic > Freshwater > Lake > Sediment | place: USA: Wyoming | collected... | reverse complement strand
GTCCGGATACCCATAGCCGGCGGCTCCCCCTGGCCCAGCTTGAACAGGTCCACGATCTTCACCGCCTTCACGCTGGTGAAAATGCGCCGCTGCACGTCGGCCAAAAGTTCCATGACCCGGTCGTGAACCCTTGCCTGCTTGTTCTCATCCAGCGTGGTCTGCAGCGGCCGGCCGCCCACCGCTACAGCATCAATCCCGATCCGCGAGTCTTCCAGTTTCGGCAGCCACACCTCGGTGTAGAGTTTGAGGAAGGCGGATTCAGCGGCCCTCCTGTGGGTGGCCTCCTTTTCCTTCAGGTCCGCTTTCTGCTCGTCAGTCAGGTTCAGTTGCTTGCCCTTCGTCTTCACCCGCTCAATGGCCATCACGTACCGCACTTCGCGTCGCAGCGTCTCGATCTGGTCGTTGGCCGGCACAGCCAATCCGAGGCCGTTGCGGTACTGGCGCGGCCGCTCGCCGTACTTTTCGAGCATCTCCCTGGCTAGGGCTTCCTGTTCGACCTTCGACGCCGCGCGGAATTCCAACGGCAGGTAGGCGACCAGGAACGAAGGAACTTTGTCGTCGATGCGGCCGGAATCGCCAGGCCAGATGACGGCATTCCGGCTTGTAACGCGTTCTTCCAGCATTTCTTTGATCTTGTCGCGCACCTGGCGCTCATCGCGCGCCACCGCCTCGGACTCCTGCTCGACTAGCAGCGTGACATTGGGGTCCTTCTTGAAACAGTAGCGGACGCCATCGAAGTGCAGGTAGAGGCACTGCTCCTTCAGTTCTTTCAAGCAGGCCAGCGCCGTGGTGCTGTCCAGGTCCGGCCCGACGCACACCGACAGCAGTTCCGGCTCGGTGATGCCCGGCGGCAGCAGTTGGGTGCCGTTGGCGCCGTCACGCCGCTTGCCGCCGAAGGAGTACATGAGGATAGCGGTAGCCAGTCGGCTCGCCGGCCGCTTGCCCGCCTCGGCGGGCACCTCCCGGGCACGCCGCTCGTCGATCCGCCGTGACCGGGCGTTTGCCCCGATCAGGTCGTGCTCCAGGACCGCCTGGAAGTCGGCCTGCTGTCCGACTTCCTTGAAAAATGCAAGTCGCACTTCGGCGTCGTAGATCGGCACATCGCCCGGCCCCAGCACCGTGCGGCTGCGGCCCTCGCGCTGGGAGGCGCGCAGGCAGGCCGCCAGGAACCGCAGCGCGCCGCGCGTCCGCTGGAACTCGGGGATCGCCGCCCATTGCTCGCGCATGACGTCGATCAGCGCCGGGTGGAATGGGTAGGCGGCCCGGACCCGGTCTCGCAACGCGATTCCTTCCTCCTCGGCCTGCTGCCGCTGGGCCTTGGTGTTTGCGTACGCCTGCCTCATCTGCGTCACGATTTCCTGGTAAGCGGCCGCGGCCGGGGTCGCTTCTTCCGCACTCGGAATCCGGGCCAGTAGTCGCCGCTGGATCACCGATAGGACCTCGTTGCCTTCCACCGGCTCCCGGAGCTGGTCCTTGCGCGCCGCCAGGTGGTCCACGGTCTGAAGCAGGTTGGTGTATTCGAGCGACTCGCGCTTGCTGGATTGGAGCGAGAAGACCAGTGCCGTATTGGCCGTGTTCCCGACGGCCACCGTAAGCCGCCCGAGGAAGGTGAGCGTCTCGTCCCGGAGCGTGGTCTGCAGGACCTTCACGCCGCCGGCGCTGATCAGGTAGTTGAGTACTTCATCGAGCAGGATCAGATTTGGGCCTTCCGCCAACAGAGCCATGATCTCGTCGGCGCCGGGCGCCACCCGCGTCTCATCCTGCTTCTTCAGGATCTCGTAACCCTCCTTCCCGCCAAGCGACCAGGCGATCCAGCCCCACATCGTCTGCGCGCGGAACTTTTCGCCCGGGACTTGCTTGCCCTTCGTGGCGTCGAAAAACTGGCCGTCGAACACCGCGGTTCGCACCTGGCCGGGTTTCGGCAGGCCTTGGGCCTCGGGGACGACGTCGAGCGCCTTCCGCTTTCGGGCCGCATGGAAGAGCGCGGCGAGCGTGTGCGACTTGCCGCCGCCGAAGGGCGTCAGGAGCTTCAGCACACGGTTGCCGCCGCCGCCCGTCAGCCGCGAAAGCGTGTCTTCGAGCAGCGAGCGCAGGCCCTTGGTCAGATACGAGACGCGGAAGAAATGCTCCGCATCGCGGTAGACGGCCGGGACATTAGGGTTGCCGTCGGTCAGCGGGCCGAGGTCGAGCGCGAAGATGTCCTCCGAGAAGTTCTCGGCCAACACGTCGGGATGAAGCGCTACGACCTCGATCCATGGCTTGATTGCTGCCGCGCTTCTCGGCGTTGTGCTCATTAGCTGCCCCCTATGTAGCGCCGGCGTCCCCGCCGGCCGGCCCTGCTGTAGCGTTGCTTGCCCGAAGGATGAAGTGCAGCGACTTCGATCCAGGGCTCGATCGATGAACTAGCCACGGTCAAAGTCGTCCTTTTTCTGCGGGGACGGGCGAAGCGAGAAGAGGCGGGGCAACCATTGTATCCTTTAGCCGTTCCCACAGCGGGTCCCCCTTGAGAGCCTCTTCGATCTTTCGGCCCCTCTCTTCCCAGGAAAGCCCGTGCGTTTCCTCATCAATCTCCGTCCGCCTCTTTCTCATCCAAGCCACGGCGTCGAATGTCTTATTCATACTCGAGGACCTCCTTCGGCGTGCGAATGTCCAACATAGCATAGCCGCACTCGACATTCACGGCGTTGAACCGGCGAATGCGCCCGAGGTTCACGATGTGCTTGAAATTCCAGCTTCCGCACCACATCCGGGGCGCCCTTCAGTTCAGCGAGCGTCAAGGTCGATAGTACGAGGTCGTGTCGCCCTTCGATGAAACAGCGCCACAGGGCGCGGCTGTCCTCAGCAAACTCCACGTCTTCGCAGCCGCCGATCACCGAAGCATCCGCGTAAATCAAAAGCCGCTTCATACGTCACTCGTCGTCACGCCGAGTTGTACCGCTGGCGTCCCGCCGGCCGGCCCAATGCACCTGTGCTTGCCCGAAGCCGTGCGAAACAAGCCTACGCGCAAAAAGGCACCCGCAAGGGGCGCATGCCAGTTCGCAACGATATTCCTAACGGGCCGAGGCGAACAGCCGGCCGCCGGCGGCGTCTTCCACCACGCTTCGCCAGTTAGCGGTGAGTTTTGCCAGCGCGGCCAGTTCGCCGCCCGTCGAAACATCCGCCAGCTCGCCGCCCTTCAGCGCCGGACCGGCCAGCGCCTGCGCCACCAGTCGCATCTGCTCCAGGTTCGGTTGCGCCTTGCGCAGAAAGTCCGCCAGACCCGCCGGGCGCTTCTCCATCAGCCAGAGGGTCCGGTGGAGCGCGTCGACCAGTGGCGCCGGCCGGCCGTCTTGCCGCGGCATGCCTAGCTCGGCGTCATCGCCACGATCCTGGTAATCGAGCAGCCGGTATTTTCCCTTCTTCTTCTCGATCAGCGGTCGCGCGCCCGAGCAAAGCGCGTGCGGTCCGTCGAGTTCGACGTGCGTCCCGTTGGCGAAGATGATCGCCTCGCCGGCGTCCAGTTCTGCCGACCGGTAGGTGTAGCGCCAAAGGATGTAGAAGCGAGTCGCCGGATCGACGCCTCCGAGGCTGTGCCGCCCGCCGTTGCCACCCACTTGCTTTGATAGGCGGGCGAGAATCGTCTCCAACACGACCGTTTCCACTTCTGCGAGGAAGCGTTCCGCTTTCACTTCTTCGCCGTTTGCGTACTCGACCCTCGCATACCGGGTGAAGGCGCGGAGGCCGGCGCCAACACATGCGATCACCAAGTCAGCGCCCGAGACGCCCATCTCCCATAGGGCGGTCACGCGTTCGCGCACGACAACATCGAGAGCCCGCCTGACCTCTTCTTCATAGTGCCCGACGTCTCTTGTGTGTTCACTGCGAGCAACGAGGAAGATGCTGGAAGCGAGCGCAGCCGACTCTTGTGCTCGGAGCCGACCGACCGTCTCAGTGTCCAGAGGCCAAGCCTCGGTAACCGTGAAACCTGCCCGCCGTAGCGATTCCACAAGTGTCGCCCAACCCAACGTTGTCTTATGGGCGTAAACGACCACCAGTTGCCCGTCAGGCTTTAAGACGCGGTGGGCTTCCCGGAAAGCCTGAGCCATCGTTTCCTCGTACCAGCGACGAGCCTCTTCCTTGGAACCTCGGTGTCGCCCTGCATCCGCGATCGCCTCATTTTTCTTGGGCGTAAGCGCGCTAGCGAAGTGCTCAACGTAGAGGTGCCCGATGCTGCGCCGAAGCCACACGTAGAAGAAATCGGAGATGTCCGCGTAGGGGACGTTGTCATAGTAGGGCGGGTCCGTGACAATCGCGTCAAATGAACTGTCCGGCCAAGGCAGAGTCGTGGCTGAGCCGCGCACGACGGTGGCACAAGGCGCCCCCGCTAGCGTTGTTATGTTGCTGACGACTTCTTCTAGGCTGCTCTTCCAACAAGCGATTTCACTGTTGAATGGGTTCGCTTCAGCGAAATCCCAGACCATCGGGAGTGCCTGGCGCCCAAACGTGTGGACGATGCCACGACCGCCCCCAACCTTCAATACGCATAGCGAAGAATTGAAATCCGCCTGCTTGTCCAAAACGCAAGCCAGACCGGTCGATACTGCAAGCGCGCCTGCTGGCGAATAGCCTTCCGTGCGCATCTGGGCCTCCGTTTGTCGGACGACAGCGGCGAGAGCTGACAAGCAGAGCATCTGGCGCGGGATGAAAAGATCTGCCCAGGTTCGGAAGCCGTAAGGCCGTACTGTGATGCCCAGACTATTTTCGCGAGAATCAGGAAGGAGTCCCGCGATTGACCCACTGAGAGCGCTCGCGGTGCCCTGCTTGGCCTGAATGCGTTCGATCAAGAGCGCATCATTGGGGAGCAAACTCGGGACTTCATCAGCTGACAGGTAAACCTTGCCGCTTGCACCAGATCGTCTGCATACAATCGCCATCATCTGACGACCAAGCCGCCCTGCCCAACCTTCCTCTTTCACGTAGCCAATGTCTGAAACAGAACCGCAGAACGGACAAGTGGCGTTCCCGCGCTTCGAGCCGGCTTCGGGATCGAATCCGAGCGCCTTGGCGCTGGGTGCCTCGACAACGTCGAAGCGAACTTGTCTGGCATTCTTCGGCGTGACGACCTTCAGAGCTATGTACCTGCCGGCCTTCTTGCACAGCCAAGTCTGGCGCACGAGCGGCACGGTGGCCTTGCAGGCGGGATTCTTGCAGGTGACCGTGCGCGTCCATAGGTAGGCGACCGGCGTGAGATAGCCGGGCGGAAGCTCAGCGGCCGTCTCGTCTTTCCACAGTTGTGCGTTGACGGCCGGGCGCTTGCCTTTGTAATGCGGGTCGGGAATCAGCGGATAGAGGTCGCCGATCTCGGCCTTTACTTTCTTCAGCACCCACTCACCCCAATGCCGTACCTCTTGCGCAAGTCCTGCCCATGTACCGTCGGCCGCTGACCCTTTCGCGTTCGGGTCCGGCTTGCCGTATTTCTGGGGATAGACCAGCGTGCACAATTCAATGATGTAGGCAACCGGATTCAGGTCCATGGCGTAGGCGTCGCAGCCAAGCCGCAGCGCCTCCAGCGGGATCGCGCCGCCGCCGGCAAACATGTCCAGCACCTTCGGCCGCGGAGCACGCCCGGCAACAATGTCCTCCACCGAGACGGGTTTCCCGGTTTCCTCAGTCAACCGCTCGGCATGCGCCTCCAGGATATGCTTCCTTGCTTCAGCGATTACGGTCGGCGAGCCGGGATACGTGCATAGCGACTTAACGAATTTGGCGGCGTTGGCGCGCGCGAGACTGCCGCGCTTTTCCTCCGGCCCGTTGGCCGGACGAAACCGGGCGGCAGGTACGAGCGCACCGTAAACTGCAGCGCGGCACGCTACCAGCGGCCGTCGCGCCCACCAAAGGTGCAGCGTGGAGATGTGCCCCTTACGCACCGACTTCTCCCGCGACGCCTCGGCACTAATCGCCTCAATCGGCAGGTAATCCTCGATTAACCTCTTGTCATCCGGCATGGCATCACAAGTCAGGCGCGTCGTCGAACAGCCCAGGTTGTGGGTCTTGGCTCAAGTCGATCGCCTCCGGCGTGTACTTTGCTAGCGCGCTACAAACTCTCTCCTGCGAGGCTTCGTTCTCGATCCGCAGCACCCAGCCGGCAGTCTCGACGTACGAGAGGACGCCAGCTACTTCAGTACACACCGCTTTCTCGAGATCGGCGAGCAGTTGCCGAACTAGGCGGCGCATGTGCTTGGCAGAATCGCGGTTTTCCCACAGCCCGTAGCTCCCGAGCATCGCGCTATTGAGGAGGTCTTCCGCCTGGAACCTTAGTTCTGCCGGTGGCGTCGCACGACCCGCAGCGCCCAGCACGGTCGCCTGAATACGCTCGAACAAGATTCTCTTGCAATACTTGTCGTCGCCCGGAGACCGGCACGAATCTGGGTCGTAGGGTATGAAATAAAGCGGCCGGGGATCATTGTCGTCCTCGATGAAGAGATAAGGCAGAGGCGTTTTACCGAGGCCGAAGAATTCGCCTGCGACATCGTCCGGCACCAAGTAAATCGCGTCCTTGCGCGCTTCCAGGCCAAGGACGCATGTTGTGCCGCACGCAATCTTAGCGTCAGCTAGTTCGCCGTGGAGCAAACCGAGTGTTTCGTGCATCTCGACACCCGCCTGGGTTGGCACCCAGTACGCTGCAACCGAGCCTTGGACCTCGTCAGCAGCCAAACCTAATATCTCAGCCATTTGCGGACCGGCCGCAATAACCAGTGTACGAGCTTGCGCCGCCGTGCTCGACTTCGTCCCAAAGGCCTTACCCTTGCACTCGACTAGACCGTAACGCATATCTCGGTCTCGCCGCAGAACCGCATCTGGACGAGCGCTACCTTGAGTGGCGATCGACAGGTCAGCCAGTGCAAGGCGGATGTCGGGTGGCAACGGCAGCAACGGACCGATGGCGTGAACCACGAAACCCCGCTCGAGCAACAGCGGCCGGATGCTCGATACTGCGGGCAGAGGCTGGGTAAGCCACAGCAGGCTGTTAAGCTGGAACAAAGGGTCGGCAATCAGGTCATTCAAGGCTGTCATAGCTGATGCTTGTCGAAGCCTCCTGGACCATCTCCTCGTAACGTTGGCCTCCCAGAAACACCTTGGCGCTCGGGTCCAAATAGCGCTGGATGTTGGTGACGAGTCGCTGAACCGTATTGCCGCAGGTGCCGTTCGGGATTATGGCCAGGCAACCTTTCGCTGTCAGTTCGAGAAATATCGGCTGCCAGAGATGCCGATCTAGGCCATAGACGTGCACTTTTGTTGGGCCGAGCCGAATCGGGTGCCCCCAAAGACGGAATCGGTTCCTGGATCTCTCGAAGGTGGATTTGATCCACTGCTCGAAGGTCGTGGTGCTCAACGGCTCCACGAACTGGACGGTCAGCGGGGCGCCGATTATTTTCCGGAATTCTCCTGGCGTCTTTAGCGAGGTCTGAACGCTGTACCATGCCTGTCGCTCCGTCCTTCCCAACAGCTGCTCGTATATCCGGCTCACGAAAAGAACGTGTAACCGGTGGTCTCTGAAACTGACGCTCCTGTTCGTGACCCTGCCGTTCTCGTAGAAGTCGTGCCCTCCTCGGCCGGCGGGCGAAGGGAAGCGCAACTGGCTTATAGCGTACAGGGGCGAATAGGTCCTTTGGAGCGCACCCAACCTCTCGCTAACAACGTGGATGCGATCTATGAGCTGAAACCTGGCAGCCCGTCTCTCAATGACCGTGGCTGTATCTTCGGACTCCTCTTGAGGTTCAGTCAGTTCTTCTTCCGTGTCCGCCTCCTCAAGCTCTTCGTCGACTTCGTAGACGCTGTGGTGAGTGAACACAAGCTTCGCAAAGCGGCTCGGAGGTGACAACTTGACGACCAAGCCCCACAGCACGCTGAACGTCAGCCCGCTCAACCAGACCCAATCCAGTTCCGAGGAGCCGATGACCACCCTGCGGACGGCAGGGGTGAGGTGCTTGCTCTCCAACATGCTGTATAAAGCAACAATCCGCGGGCTGAGACGTTCCAGGAAACCGATCGATTGCCCCTTGTCGTCCCGCACACCGTAAAGATCGTGATCGATGACCTTCAGGCGCAGGCCGCGCCGCTCGAACACCCGGCTATAGTCCTCACCCGGCCGGCAGTGTGAACCGTCCAACACTTCAAGCAACTGTGTCTTGACCAGGGGACGTTTACTCTTGCGCTCGTCGAGCTCCTCTTTGCGCTCGAGCGAGTAACCATCGAGGAATCGCACCATGTCACGTCTCGATGACACAGCACCAATGTCAATTTCCGGCATAATGGGCACCATCCCGTTCCTTGGCGGCTAATTCGATTGCCTCTGAGGATATATCGTAATACCTTGCGGCCACAACTTCACGTTTGACGTGGTCGAGGCGCTTCGCCGGGTTCTGGATGCGTAACGGTTCAGGATTCGGGTTGTCGAGCGGATCCCAGACAACGTACAGCCAGTAGGTGTCGCCGAGTTGGGTGGCCTTATACCATTCGTTGGTGGTGAGACGAATCGGCTGGCCGCGCCGCCGGCCTTTCACCTCGATTCGCCGTATACCCAGCACCGGGTCACGATAGCCCGTCTGCGGGTCGGCTGGCCCGAGGCTGCGAATGTCGAAGCCGCGCTTTTCGTGCCCGACGCGCTCGCACTCGTAGCCTTGGGCGCTTTCCCAGGCGATCACTACGTCCTCGGCCGCCAATTCCGACTTGCGGCGGATTTCCGGATCAATGTCCTCCAGGACCGCGCCAAGCTGTTCTTCGGCCGAGCGGCTGCTGGGAAGCACCAAGGCGGTTGCCACGTGACGGACGGGGCCGTGCTTGGCAAGCGTCAGGCGTTGCAACCCCGCAAGGCGCTCCGTGCTGGTACGGCGCAGGTCGGCCAGGTCGTTGTCGGCGCGCTGGCGAGCGATGGCCACCTCCGGAGCAAGCCGTTCCCGAGCTTTCAGCGCCATTACGCGGTCCATGGCGGCCCGAACGCGTGCGTCGAACGACCGGTCGAGATAATCGCGGCAGACGTCAACGAAATGACGCCGCTCCTGCTGGCACTCGGCGCGCCGGTCCGTCTGGTGGCGGCTTTTCAGGAAATCGGCCGCCGGCGCCGTGTCGATGGGTTCCAGGTTTAGTGGAGGCGCCGGGTGCGCGGGCAGGTCCAGCAGGCAATCGGCCGGAACGACGCTGAACCGCTCGTCCTGGTCCCCCACAGGCTGGCAGCCTGTGCCACTCAATTCTTCGCGGACGGCCACCAGCTCGCCCAAGAGCGTCTGCGGTTCGCCCTTGGTGTTCTGGCCACGAACGCTCAATTCGAAGAAATGCAGCCAGTAGGGGGCGTCGCTGGCGTGATCGAGGAAGACGCCGACGCCGCCCGAAACACCGTTCAATAGCTCGTTCAGCCGCTCATCGACGGAGGCGTAGAGCGGGTGGCCCGGGCCGATCAGCACGGCGTCCACGTGCTGATCCATATCGAGATGCTGTTTGTGGAAGGTGACTTTGCGGTAGGCGCTTTCGGGCTTGCCCAGCCGCCGCACGGCCGCCAGCCGGTCCGAGCGCAGGTCGGCCAGGACGTGCTCCACCCGCCAGAGACCGTCGGCTCGCGCCTCCACTTTCAGGCCGACTTCTCGGACGGCGTTCAGAAAATGCTGCTCGACGTACCGCGGCATGAGCCGGCGCTCTTCCGCTTCCGCGTTCCTCGCCTGGAAACCGGAGAAATCGACGTTGGCACGGGCCAGCGCGATGCCGGTCGCCCGCTCGTATTGGAGCAACTTGGCCGGATCGACTTTCTCAATCTGATCCAGGTACTCGTCCAGCTTGCGAGGATCGTGCGCTGCCTCCCGCAGCATCTCGGGCAGGTTCACGTCATTCAGCGAGAGCACTACACCGATCACGTCGAAGATGCGGTCGGCCAGCACTTTCCGCATCTGGTCCAGCTTCTGCAGCAGGCGCTCCAGGATCCGGCCCTCAATGATTGGCTGGCCCTCCTCGGATTCAGCGGCCACGAAGTTGAAGGCGTGGACATCGCGCTCCTGGCCAATCCGGTGGATGCGGCCCAGCCGCTGCTCCAGCCGCGTCGGGTTCCACGGGAGGTCGTAGTTGATCATCAGCCGGCAGAACTGGAGGTTGATGCCCTCGCCGGCCGCCTCCGTGGCCACACAGACCTGGCGCGCCGTGCGGAATTCCTCCTGCGCGTGTCTCCGCTCGTGCGGGTTCATGCCGCCGTGGATCTGGCAAGTGGAGTAGCCCCACCCTTCGAGGTGCTGGCGGATGTGGTTCAGCGTGTCGCGGTGTTCGGTAAAAATCAGCAGCTTGCCGCGTCCGTCGTGCAGCTCCGCGAATTCGGCCTTGGCGAGGCAGTCGCGCAAGGCGGCCAGCTTGGAATCGGCGGCGTGGTCGCGGACGCGCCACGCCTGCGCCAGCAGGTCCCGCAGGACGGCCGTCTCGCCGCGGAGCTGATCCAGTTCCAATGCCGTGGTGAATTCATCGGTCAAGCGGTCGCGGCTGGCTTCATCCAGGTCATCCTCGTCCTGCTCGGCGTCGGGCAGCCGTCCTTGGATCTGCGCCAACCGCCTGGCCCTCTGCGCGGGCGGCAGGTCTTCCAGTTCCTTCAGAAGATTGTCCTGCTTTTCGAGCCGGCGCCGGATCGATTCATAGATGGCGTGCGTGGAGCTGGCCAGCCGCCGTTGGAGCACAGTGCGGGCCAGCGCCACGCTCTGCTTCTTGCGCCCGCTGGCCTGCGGCAGGAACTCATTGATGTATGCGGTAACGGCCTTGTAGAGGTCGAACTCCTCGCTGTTCAGCCGGAAAGTGACGGTGTGGGCGTGCCGGTCGGGGAAAAGCCGGCAACCGTTAATGTCCTTGAGGTCCTCCTTCAGCCGGCGCAGCGCCCAGGGGCAATCCGGGCCGAGCTGTAGGATCTCGCGGCGGATTTCGCCGGCCTTGTCTCCGACGCGGTGCGGTTCGGGAAACAGATCGGGATCGAGCAGGCGAATGAAGTGGGCGAACCGGTCATCGTCGCCGTGGTGCGGGGTAGCGGTCAGCAACACAAAGTGATCGGCGTCGGCGGCCAACCGCTCGGCAAGCTGGTAGCGCTTGGTCTTCTCGATTTCGTCGCCGCGGCCCGTGGAGCGCTTGGTGTAGGCGCTGCACTTGTGCGCCTCATCGACGATGATCAGGTCCCAGCGCTGCTGCCACACCCGCTCGCGCACCTCGTCCTGCTTGGCATAGTCCAGCGAGGCAATGACCTGGGTGGCGCGCTGCCAGGGGTTCACGAGCTGCTGCTGATCGACCGCGGAGAAGATAACCTCGAACGGCTCCCCGAACCACCGCAGCAACTCATCCTGCCACTGGATGGTAAGCGACGCCGGGCAGAGCACGAGGATGCGCTCGATGGCCTCCCGCAGCTTCAGTTCCTTCAGCAGCAGCCCGGCCATGATCGTCTTGCCCGCGCCCGGATCGTCGGCCAGCAGAAAGCGCAACCGCGGCTGCGGCAGCATCTTCATGTAGACGGCTTCGATCTGGTGCGGCAAGGTGCGGATGCCCGAGAGGCTGACGGCAAACTGCCGGTCGTGGGCGTAGGCCAGCCGAATGCGGGCCGACTCGACCAGCAGGCGGATCTTCTCGGCTTCGGCCGGATGAATTACCGTGGGCGCCGTTACGGCCTGGCCGATCAGCGCCGCGGCCTCTTCGGCCGAGATGATCGCTTCGTCGGGCGTACCATCGGCAAGCCGCACACGGCACTCGTACCCCGAAGCGAGTGGCCGGACGGATTCAAGCGTTACCAGACCGAGGAAATGCCCGGGCAGGGACACACGCTGGCCAATGGGGAAGTCCTTCTTTGAAGCCGGTGATCCACCGCTGGCTGTCATAGCGCCCAGCTACTTATTGTCCAGTGGTCGCGATTTTATACCCGCAGCGTATCTATCGGGCAAGAATCTGCGGCTCTGCGCGCGAATCCGGCACAGCAGCGGTTTTGCGAGCCTCTACTTCAGGTGATAGAGCAGCAGGAGGCCGCGAGAATCCCCGGCCGCTCTGCGCAGAGCCCGGGCGGCTTCAGGGACACCGGCGCCCGCAAGTCGCGCCCGTACAGCGACTTAGCGCCCCCCTCCAAGAACAAGCCAATTTTCAAAAAGTGCTGTCCGAACTTTATTTCCTTTGATTGCAATCACTTGCGGAGCGAGAGGGCCGAAAAACTTGACACGGTATGTCATAATGAAATTATCGGCTATTGTATATGATTTCAGGCTTGGTTCGGCCCCCGCCATTACTTATCCATTAAACAAATGGCGCCGGGCCGGCAAGTCAAACAAAAGAAAGGAAGAAAAAATGGACACAAGCATCGACAAACCATTAAAACGGCCAGTTCCGAAGCCGAAACTGGCCAGTTCCCCAAGCGCGGGGCCAACGGGCAGTTCCTCCGCGGGGCCTCGGGCAACCCGCAGGGGCGGCCGCTCGGCAGCCGTAATTGCGCCACCTTGCTCAGGGAAGACCTGCTGGACGGCCGCGCCAAGGCGCTCACCGAAAAAGCGGAAACCAGCGCCCTGCAGCGCGCGGTCAAGGCAGCGAACTCTAGCCGATCTGCGAAATCTGAAGCTGCCCGCAGATGCGCCGCGCCAGACGGTTGTCGATCTCCATGTGCCTGGGCAGCGGCGCCTTTTTGCCGTTGGCGGGATTCACGTAGATTGAGTGGCGGCTGCCCTCGCGATCCAACTGGCAGCCAGAGCGTTCCAGATGACGCAGCAGGTCACCGCGCTTCATCGGCGCACCAGCGTGGGTCGCGTGGCGCCAGCGGCGACCGAGAGAGGGATCAGTTCTATGTAATCGGCTTCAGGGTCCGTGGCGGCGGCCGAAGGAGTCGGCAGAGGGCGTCCCTCCTCCAGGTACGATTCCGCCATGTCCTCCAAAGCGCTGGCGATCATCGTCCGCGCATCGGGCAGATCGAACCCCTGGCTGAAGACCCCCGGGAAGTCCAGCACCTCTGCGACGACCATCCGGTCTGTGCCTCGCGGAAGATAGAAGGCGGCGTGGTACTGCAACATGTTCTTAGTGTAACCGATTGAGCCAGACGGAGTCATGAATTGGCCACGCTCGGCCGCGTGGCCGGGGCGATGAAGACGGGCCGGCCTCACCCCGGAAGACCGCCGAGGAGGGACTGGCCTCTGCGGTGGTACTCATCGGCAAAGGCCTTGTCCTCGAAGGCCTTGGCGATGAGCGCGAGCGCCTCGCGGGACTCCATCCGGAGGCAAACGGCAGGGACTGACGGCTCTGTGACATGCGCTTCGCAATGTTGGCCGTTTTTGGCCCCGATTGTGCTAGTATTTTCGCCCCGGCCCTTCCCCTGGTGCATTGAGCCTTCAGTTTGCGAGGAGAGGAATGATGACGTTGCGTCTGACTTCGGTTCTGGTGTGTCTGATGCTGGCCGCCGCCGCGGCCTTTCCGCAGGCCCAGATTTCTTCGGGAGACGTGAAAGGGACGATCTACGACGCCTCCGGGGCGGTGGTTCCCAACGCCTCGATGACCGCCACCAACCAGGAGAAGAACGTCTCGCGGTCCTCGCGCAGCGGGTCGGGAGGCGAGTACGCCCTGCTGGCCCTGCCGCCGGGGGTCTACACCATTCGGGCCGAGGCGGCCGGCTTCTCCCGCCAGATCCGGAAGGACGCGCAGCTTACCGTGGGCGAAACGCTGCGGATGGATTTCCACCTGCAGCCCGGCGAGATCAATACCGAGCTGGTGGTGACCACGCAGGTGCCGCCGATCGAGGTGGACCGCATCCAGCAGTCGGCCACCATCGAAGAGCGGC
>Ga0315279_10007229_pt1 | contig 13793 bp, 16 predicted proteins | sample YL17G06_20_MG_FD_203694 | JGI IMG/M metagenome (GOLD analysis project Ga0315279, IMG submission 203694) | Sediment microbial communities from Yellowstone Lake, YNP, Wyoming, USA - YL17G06_20 | ecosystem: Environmental > Aquatic > Freshwater > Lake > Sediment | place: USA: Wyoming | collected... | reverse complement strand
GAAGTAAAGCGCAACGCCGCACGCTATGACGAATTGACCGTGCAGATCGAACGGCTCGAAGAGCAGCGGCTGGCCGCATGCGACGCCATCGCCCGGTCCGCGGGGCTTAACGGACATCCGAATCTCTCGGCCATCATCGCCGCGCTGCCCGTTGAACACCGCGGGAACCTTGATACCGTGCGAAGCGACCTCAAACGCGCCATCACCGGGCTCACAAAAGTCAACACCTCCAACCGGGTGCTGATCGAGTCGGCCCTGACAAACGTGGCGCAGATCATGAATGTGCTGACCAGGCCGGATACCCGGCTGTCGGGATATAAAAAACACGGCGGTATGGATACCCGGCCCGTGCACAGGACATTCTTCAATCAAATAGCATAAAAGAGGGACTATGGCGGGACTCTTCTCAATTCTGCAGACCCAGACACGCAGTCTATTCGCCTCACAACTCGGCATGGACGTGGCCGGCCAGAACATCTCCAACGCCGATATCGACGGCTATTCGCGCAAGCGCCTTAACATGACCGCCGACTATCGATTCGACGGGACCTTCGGCCAGATGGGTTTCGGGGTCAACGTCATCAACATCGAGCGTGTGCGCGACACGCTCATCGACCAGCAGATCCGGCGGCAGAACCACGAAGTGGGCGTGTATGAAGAGGCGGATAAAACCCTGGAGCAGATCGAAAACATCTTTCTGGAGCCGGGTGATACGGGCCTGCAGTCGTATATCGATAAGTTTTTTGATGCCTGGCAGAACGTTGCCAATAATCCCGCCGATCTTTCGGCCCGCACCATGGTAAAGACCCAGGCCGAAATCCTGATTGAAGTGTTCCATAATGTGTCCGGTGAATTGCGCGATCTCAAACAGAACATCAACGCGAAGATCTCCAACGATGTCGCGCGCGTCAACGAAATATCCAAGGAAGTATATAATCTAAACCTTGAAATCGGCACGGTGGAGGTGGGCAATCAGAACGCCAACGACAGCCGTGACAAACGCGACAAGCTCCTTAAGGAACTGTCCAAGCTCATCGACATTGACACGATCGAAAACGACCAGGGCCAGATTTCGGTCACGTCGGCCGGCAATATGCTGGTGTCGCCGGCGGGCTACCGTCTGCTGGAGACCACGACGACCGCGTTCCCCCAGCCCGACGGCACGCAGGAAAACAACATCGGGATCCGGTTCCAGGATTCCAAACGCGACTTCACGCCCTTGAGCGGCGCCATTTCCGGCCTGTACCAGTGCCGCGACGTGATCATCCCCGACTACGAAAACCGGCTTGACACGCTCGCAAAGACCATGGCGGATAAAATAAATGAGCTCCACGAAAGCGGATATAATCTCTATGGCTATTCTGGCAATGCGTTCTTCGATCCGCGGGTGACCGGCGCCTCGGACATCAATCTGTCGGCGGAGATCCTGCAGGACGTGCAGAACATCGCCGCGGCCACGGGCGGCGAGGCCAACTACGCAACACCCAATGTCTTTGCCGCCGGCGTGCTCGACTTCGGCAACGCGCCCGTGCCGCTGTCGAAAACCAACGCCCTTCCTCCGGCCGGCACCGACGTGGCGCGCAATACGATCCATGGATCGGTGACGCTCACGGCCACGCTCGCGGGCGTCACCACAACGCTGCGGGAAAACATCGATTATCATGTTGATTATGTCAACGGCACCATCCAGATGCTGCATGCCGGGTATAACGGCGCGCAAATGACCGCCACGTTCCAGTATCGCAGCGGCGGTTTCAAAGGCGAAGGCGACAACGCCAACGCCGTGGCCATCGCCCAGTTGCGCGGCGCCCTTACCATGGAACCCGATCCGATCGGCAACGCGACGAACACCTTTTCGCAGTATTACGGCGCCTTCATCGGCAAGCTGGGGCTCAACCGCACCGAGGCGAAATCGAACCTGGACACGCGGAATTTTCTTATCAACCAGTATGAGCAGCACCAGGATTCGCTGGCGGGAGTGTCGATTGACGAAGAGATGGCGGACATCGTGAAATACCAGCACACCTATCAGGCGTCCGCGCGCGTGATCAGCACCTGCAGCCAGATGTTGGATGTTTTGATGAATATGGCGACGTAAGGGATGCCTGATTATGCCGGGGCGGGTCGCTGACCCGCCCCGGCGGACGAGTACGAGCACGAGTACGAGCACGAGTACGAGCACGAGTACGAGCACGAGTACGAGTAAGAGTACGAGCACGAGTACGAGTAAGAGTACGAGCAAGAGTACGAGTAAGAGTACGAGAAAGAAAGAGGGAAACCGATGCGGATAACGATGCGGCAGCTCAACAAAGACATGCAATATGTCCTTTCCAACCGGAACAGCGATATGGCGCATCTGCAGGAGATGCTGTCAACCGGCAAGCGGCTGATGCGGCCGTCCGACGACGCCGTTGACGTGGCGAACGACCTGCAGCTCCGCACGAACGGCACGCAGCAGCTCCAATTCAAGGACAATATCAACGATGGTCTTGCTTTTATGAGCATTACCGATACCTCCATGAACAGCATGAACGATCTGTTCCAGCGCCTTCGCGAGCTTGCGATCCAGGGATCATCGGACACGTTGACCGGCAAAGAACGTTCGTATATACTCAAAGAAGTGGACCAGCTCTTCCGCCAGCTGGTGACCCTCGTCAACACGAACTATAAAGGCGATTATATCTTTGGCGGCACGCAGACGAAGATCCAGCCCCTGCCGGTCAAATCGTCCGCTGGAGGCGATCCGCTCAATTATTCGCAGCTTGCCATGGCATGGTACAACGGCGCCGCCGGCGGCGTGGGCGCGCCCGCGCAACTTCGCAACGCCTTTACAGGCGAAAATATTACGCAGCTCATTCCCGGGTCCTTCCGGCTGAGCGCCGCCGGCGTCAATTATGTGGAAGGACGCGATTATACGGTGGATTATGTCAACGGCACCGTCACGCCCCTGGCGCCGGCGCTGGCCGCCGACGTGTCGGACGGCGGATTATTCTCCGGACCGAATTACGCCGCAACGGGATTCGCCATCACCTTCGACTACGTGTCGCACGGTCGCGACGTCTACGGCGATCCCGTGTCGAGCACGGGCGATGTCCTGCGGGAAGTCGAAAACGGCACGGTGATGCCGGTCAACATTCCGCTTGACGAACTGCTTCGCGACCCGGACACGGGAATTGACATGGTGAACACGGTGGTGCGCCTGGGCCAGGGCCTGCAGCAGAACAACCGCGGCGCCATAGAAACCTCGATCAATGAAATCGACACGGTGTTTAAAACCATCATGTCGGCGCAGACCAAAAACGGCGCGCGCATCAACCGGTTCGATTCCACCCTGGGCCGCAATGAACAGCAGCACATCGAAACGACGCGGCTCCAGTCGGAAATAGAAGACGCCGATTTTGCCGAAACCGCAAGTCAGTTCTCCCTGATGGAGACCGTGTATAACGCCGCGCTCAAATCGGCGGCGGCGGTGATCAAGCCGACGCTGGCAGATTTTCTCTAGGGAAACGGTAACTTTTGCCGCATGGCTGCGGTGACACGCGGCAGAAGTTGAAGGAAACGGCGACAACACCACAACGGATTGCTTGGCACGTGCTTTGCAAATAAAGATCACCAGCAGGGATGCGAGACAGGTCAGGACGACCAAAGAGTAAACGTCTGGTTTGCGTACCGGCAGCAGGGACGCACCATCTGATCCAAAGGAGGGTCGTATGCCTCGTATCAATCACAACATTCCCGCAATGACAACGACCGGCGCCATTCACCAGGTCGAAACGCGTCTGTCCAAGTCGCTGGAAAAGCTGTCCACGGGCCTGCGCATCAACCGCGCCGCCGACGACGCCGCCGGCCTGAGCGTGTCGGAACAGCTGCGCACCCAGGTCCGCGGTCTGGCCATGGGCATCCGCAATGCCCAGGACGGCATGTCGCTTTTAAACATCGCCGAAGGCGCGCTGATCGAAATGGAGAACATGCTCCAGAGAATGCGCGAGCTGTCAATCGAGGCGGCCAACGATACGCTCACGTCCAAGGAAAGGGCCTATATCGAGGTGGAGTTCGACCAGCTCCGCGACGAACTCGACCGCATCGCCAATGCCACGCAATTCAACAGCCAGAAGCTGCTCAACGGCACCGCGCCCTGGTCCACCGGCGGCGTTATCCATGTCGGACCGAACAACAATGCCGGCGGCACGGACGTCATCCTGATCACCATCGGCGCAATCACCACCACCGGCATGCAGATCGCCACCACCAATAACATATACGTGACCACCCAGGCCATGGCCACGACCGCCATTTCGGCCCTGGATGTGGCCCTGGACAGCGTCAACCGCTTGCGCGCCGACCTTGGCGCCAAGACCAACCGTCTGGAACATGCACTGATCAACCAGTCGAACCAGGAACAGAACATGACGGCCGCCGAATCGGTGATCCGCGATACCGACTTTGCGTTGGAAACCACCGAGTTCACCCGGAACCAAATCATTCAGCAATCGTCAACGGCGATGCTGGCGCAGGCCAATGCGATTCCGCAGAGCGTGCTCAGCCTGCTTAAATAGCGGTATGCGATTGTTTTTCGTCAAGCGCCCCGCATTCCGCCGGGGCGCTTGACTCTCTTTCGGCGATAAACCATATTACGTGCGTCGGTATCTTTTTACTTTAACCGCCGGAGTCGCGGCTGTATGGCTGATTTTTTCAAGGACCTGGTCTATTCCCCAAACGACGTCATCACCTTTCCGGCTGGCATTCCGGGCTTCGAAAAAAACACACAGTATGTGCTGGTTCGTCAGCCCGCCTACGCGCCCTTTGAGTGGCTGACCTGCGTCGACGGCGCCCGGCTGCGGTTCGCCATGGTGAACCCCATGCTTTTTATTCCGGATTACGCGCCGAAGATGACCAAAGAACATATCGAAGACCTGCGCATCAGCAAACCCGAAGACCTTCTTCTCTATGTCATCGTCACCATCCGCGAGAACCCGGGCGAGTCAACGGCCAACCTTGTCGGGCCGGTGTTGATCAACAAAACCACCCGCGTCGGCAAGCAGGTCATCATCGAAGACGACCGCTACGGCACCCAGGAACCGATCCTCAGAAAGAAATAGATCATGCTCGTTCTTACCCGTAAACTGGGCGAATCCATCCGGATCGGCGATACGATCATCGTCAAGGTCGTGGAACTAGACAGCCGTCACGTGAAGCTGGGCATCGAAGCGCCCAAACATATCGCCGTCAACCGCGAAGAGATCTACGAACGGATCCAGAAAGAGAACCGGGCCGCATCCGAGTCCAAAGACGCCAATGTCCAGAATGTGGCTTCGGCGCTGCGGGACAAGAACGCATAACCGCTTTGGATTAGCCGCCTTCGCTCAATAAGGAAAAAAATTCCGTTTCCGGCAGATTATCCCGCACCGCTCTCCGGCCATCTCTGATCCATCACGTTGATTATCAATGGCTTAGTGCCAATCCCGCATCTGGCGCGGCATTTGCATTCTATTCTGATAACAATCAAAAACCTGCGGCAAAACATCAAGTAATGGAGGATAGCGCCATGGAACAATGCGATGTCTATACCCGGCAGCGCGGCATATCGATCGGCGATGTATCAAAAATCTGCCAGGTCCCCGCGTATACGATCCGCTATTGGGAAAAAGAATTCAACTCCTATCTCGTCCCCAGCCGCACGCAGGGAAAGCAGCGGCGCTATGCAGAGCAGGACATCCGGAAGCTTCTGGAAATAAAAAAGTTATTGTGGACCAGCAAATTCACCATCCAGGGAGCACGCATGATGCTCGACGGGTCGTTGCCCTCCGAGCTTTTTTCCATGAACAGCAGCAATTGACTTCCCATAGAAAGCGGCGAACATGAACAGAATCAGACACGTCAATCGTCCGCCGGAACAGGCCGATATCATGCACCGCCTGGCCGGTCTTCGCGTCGAACATCTTGACAATTCAATACGCTTCGAGGAATACTGCTATCACGCCGCAATGCTCTACCTGGAACTGGAAAAGCCGTTGCGCGCCCTGCGGCTGCTTAAAAGGCTCAATGCCGGATATGCCCCGGCCATCTGTCTTCCGCCGGTATCGGCGCTTCTCGAACGCGCCACAGGGCGCACCAGTTTCCCCTATCCGCTTTGCAGCGTGAACATGATAGCGCGGGACGAGGAAAAAAACATCGGCGCCGCGCTGGATTCGATCGACGCGATCGCGGACGAAATCGTCGTGTGCGACACCGGTTCCGCCGACGCCACCGTGCGCGTCGCCGGCCTTTACGGCGCGCGGATCATCGATGCGCCCTGGACCGGCAGCTTTTCCGATGCCCGCAACCGCGCCATCGCCGCCAGCACGGGCGACTGGATCTTCTGGATGGATGCCGACGACCGGCTCGATGCTTCGTGTGCGGCCGACTGCGTGCGCCTGTGGCGCACGGCCCGGCCCCACGCGGCCCAGTTCTGTATTGTCAACAACCGTCCGGACGGAACGTCCCCCCGGTTTCTGCAGGCGCGGCTTTTCCCCCGCCGCGAAGGCGTGCGGTTCGAACGGCGCGTGCACGAGCAGGTGGTGATCAGCGCCCTGCGCGCCGGGTTCCCGCTGGTCAACCATGAACACATCCGCATCAACCATGCGGGATATGCGGACGACCAGTCTCTGCGCGTCAAGGCCCGACGCAATCTGCCCATGATCGAGGCGGACCTTGCCGACAATCCGGGCGACCCGGTCCTGCTGATCGGGAAGGGCGATTGCCTTGCGCTCCTGGGTGATTACCCGCAGGCCATGGCGGCGTATCGCGAGGTTATCAATAACGATCGCAACTTTTTCCGCCAGAGTGATGTCTATATCCAGACGCATTACCAGCTTGCGCAGGTCTGCCGCGCACACCATGATGCCGCCGAGGCCAAGCGGTATCTGCTGCGGTGCCTGTATCTGGATCCGCAGCACATCGCGGCGGCGCTTCTGCTGGGAGAACTCTATCTCGACGAACGGGACCTCAAACGCGCCATGTTCTTTTTTGTCAAAGCCGCGCAGGAGCAGGCGCCGATGCGTACCACCGCCATGGACGCATCCGGAATTAAAATGAAAGCGATCGCGCGTCTGGCCGAAATAGTGCTTGAATGGAAAAAATTCAAAGAGGCCGAAGATCTGCTTACCAATGCGCTGGCCCTGTTCCCAGACACCATGGATTTTTATTCCCAGATGGGCCGGGCCATCATGGGCCAGGGCCGGCCGGCGGAAGCGGCATGGTATTTCGGCTATTCCGCAAAAATATGCCCGACGGGCAATCCGATCGCATATCAGGGCCTTGCCAGCATTTATATGGCCGTTGGCGACCTGCGCAAAGCCGCCGATATTCTGACGCAGGCGCTCGAAAACAGCTCAGCGTCTCCCGATATCTACACGCTTTTAGGCAATGCGCTTTTTGAACTGGATGATCCGGCCCGCGCTCTCGATGCATTCGATCATGTCCTGGACAGCGAAGCCATGCGCGTGAGTGAATCCCTGCTATGGCGGGCGACGTCATGCGCGCTGGATGTGCTGGATATTCGCCGCGCCAAAACGCTCCTCGGCAGAATCCTTGACCGCAATCCTGATGACCGCAAGGCGCAGGAGGTATTCCAGAAAATCGAGGCGGAGGCAACGGGCGCATGAGTTCAGAAGTTCAGGAGTTCAAAGGTTCAGAGGTTCAGAAAATCAATGCGCAAGGGCGAACTCATACTCGCTATAGTAGCAACAATGCATTGATTTTAATTGAGATAGAGGCTGATCCATATATTTGATTAATCGCTCAACTTTTGCGTTGCTTTTTCCGATAGATATTATAAAGGCAGAGAGAATATGAATCAGATGAAAGAAGAAATGATCAGACGCGCTCAGGAAGCCTATCGCGAGATCCTGCCCTGCACCACAAAAAAAGACCTGAACGACTGCTTCACCACGGAAGAAGGCCGGGTCTGCTTCTGGTTCAATACCGCGGATAAAACCACCCACATGATCACGGCCAAGATCTGATTTCCCGGCGGGAAACATCCGGATTCCCATAGCGCATGCGCAAGCAGCGGTCCCATTCGCTGCGTCCGTGGATTTCCATATGCTATTTTCATAGCAGCGAGAGCATGCGGCCCGCGGGAATTCCATCAATGAAAAGAAACATCAGCAGAAAAGCGAAATTGCCGTCCCGACGCTCGCCGCTGAACAAGCAGTTCGAGCGGATCACGGCAATGATCCGCTTGGCGCGCCATGCCGCATTCCGCACCGTCAATGCAACGATTATCGAGCTGCATTGGAGCATCGGCGCGTATATCAGCAAAAAGATCGATAGCGCCCAGTGGGGTGAAAGCGTGGTGACCGAACTGGCCAATTATCTGCACCTGACTCTTCCCGACCCGCGCGGGTTTTCCGATAAAAACCTCTGGCGCATGAAGCGGTTTTACGAAACCTACCGCCCGAACACAAAACTCTCAACACTGTTAAGAGAATTGCCCTGGTCCAGCCATTTGCATATATTATCGAAAACAAAATCGGGGGAGGAACGAGAGTTTTATCTCCGGCTGGCGATTCGCGACCACTATACCGTCAGGGAACTCGAGGAGAGCATCGACGGCGGGCTTTTTGAGAGGACCATAGTGCGACCGCCAAAACTCTCAACACCGTTGAGAGAAATGCATCCGCAGATTGAAACGATGTTTCGGGACCAGTATCTGCTTGACTTTCTGCATCTGCCCGAGGGGCATTCCGAGGCGGACCTTCGCACGGCGATTATCCGGGAACTGAAGCGGTTTATCCTTGAATGCGGCCGCGATTTCACGTTTGTCGGAGAAGAATATCGCGTCCAGGTGGGAATGACCGACCGTTCGGTCGACCTGCTTTTTTACAATCGGGAACTTCAATGCCTGGTCGCTGTCGAACTTAAAATCGAAGCATTCAAGCCGGAGCACCTCGGCAAGCTGAGTTTTTACCTCGAAGCGCTGGACCGGAAGGTCAAGAAACCGCATGAAAAGCCCAGCGTCGGCATCATCTTGTGCAAAAGTAAAGACGAGGAAGTCGTGGAATACGCCCTGAGCCGGACGTTGTCGCCGGCAGCCGTTGCCGAATATCGCACGAAGCTGCCCGGCAAGCGGATGCTCCAGGACAAGCTCCATGAATTTTTTAATTCCTCGGTACGGGAAATCGGAGCGACCTATGACGGCCGCCGCTCATGATCGGAATACCGGCATGATAGACAACGCCGCCCGCCCCCTCGCCCTCACTATGGGCGATCCGGCGGGCATCGGCCCGGAAATCGCGCTCAAGGCTTTGACATCCGGTGATCTCCCGCCGGACTGCCGCATCATCGTCATCGGCGACCTCTCCGTGCTTGAGCAGGCCGCAGGATTCGTCGGGCGACCGGCGCGCATCCATGCCGTGTCGTCCGCGGCGGAGCATCGTGACGGTTTTGTCAACGTGCTGGACATGCGATGCATTACGCCGGCCGATTTCACCATGGGCGTTGTTTCGGCGAAATGCGGCAAAGCAGCGTATGCGTATATTCTCAAGGCCATCGAACTGGCAAAGGCCGGGTTAGTCGCCGGTGCGGTCACCAATCCCATCAACAAGGAAGCGCTCAGGGCAGCGGGTATCGATTATCCGGGGCATACCGAAATATTCGCCCATGAAACCGGGGTGACCGATTATTCAATGGTCTTCCAGCTCGATGCGGTCGCCGTGGCGCATGTGACCACGCATTGCTCCGTGCGCCAGGCGCTCGATCTCATCACCACCGACCGCGTGGTGCGAATGGCCCGCCTGCTCGACGCCACGCTGCGGCGCATGCTTGACGGACGCGCACCGGCCATCGCCGTGGGCGGCCTGAACCCCCATGCGGGGGAAAACGGTCTGTTCGGCGATGAGGAGATCTCGCGTATCATACCGGCCGTCAAGCTGGCGCGGGCCGAAGGCATGAATGTCTCCGGGCCGTTTCCGCCCGACACCGTTTTCATGCGCGCGTTCAAGGGGGAATTCGACGGCGTGGTGGCCATGCTGCACGATCACGGATTTGTGGCGCTCAAGTCCCGGGATTTCGAAAATGGGGTGAATATAACCGTTGGCCTGCCGATCGTGCGCACCTCGGTGGGTCATGGCACGGCATTTGATATCGCCGGCGCCGGCGCCGCATCGGAAAAAAGCCTGCTGGCGGCGATACGTACAGCGCAAAAGCTCAGCGCCCGGCGCTGAGCTTTTGCCGCATTCCGACGGGCAGTGTATCAGAAATCAATCAGTTCCACATCAAACACCAGCGTTGCGTTTGGCGGAATCGGCCCCGCGCCGCTTTCGCCATAACCGAGCGACGGCGGAATGATCAAACGCCGCTTTTCGCCCTTCCGCATGCCGAGAAACGCCTCGTCCCATCCGGCGATCACCATGCCCATGCCTACATTGAATTCAAACGGCTGCCCGCGGTCGACGGAGCTGTCGAACTTAGTGCCGTTGGTCAAATAGCCGGTATAATGGGCCTTCACGCGCGCGCCTTTGGCCGGCGTGCCGCCTTTGCCTGCGGCGGTTACGATATATTTGAGCCCGGATGGCGTGGTGACGGTGTCCTGCGCCGCGGCGGCAGGCGCAGGCGCGGCCGCCGGCGCCGGTTGCGCGGCTGCGGTCGCGGGCGCAACCTGCGTCTGTTTCTTTTCCGCTGTGCATCCGGCAATCAACATGCCGATCGCTACGAAAGCAACTATGCGCATAATCGTCCTTTCCGGTTTTCTTTCTGATGCTCTGTTCCGTCGCTACCGATCACCGATTACCTGCATTCCTCCGACCTCCCGCTTCCGGCCTTTTTCCCTCAGTTCTTCTGCGCGGTGTCCTTGACAGCCGGGGTCATCCCGGACGCGGGTTTGGTTGCCGGCGCTTTTGGGGACGCGGCATTCGCCGCCCCGACCACCGAGGCTTTGGTGATGATCACCGGCGTCTGCGGCACGTCCTGAAACATGCCTTGCGATCCGGTGGGAACGTTTTCTATGGCGGTCACAACGGGAAGCCCTTCCACCACTTTCCCGAAAACGCAATAACCCCACCCCTGGGCGTCTTTGCTGGTGAAATTCAGGAATTCGTTGTTCTTTGCGTTGATGAAGAACTGGGCGGTGGCGGAATTCGGGTCGTTCGTGCGCGCCATGGCCACGGTGCCCAGTTCGTTTTTCAGGCCATTGTCCGCTTCGTTGGGTATCGGCGGGCGCGTCGGTTTCTGGACCATTTCCTTGGTGAACCCGCCGCCCTGGACCATGAAACTCTTGATCACCCTGTGGAAAATCGTCCCGTCATAAAAACCATCCTTGACATACTGTAGGAAATTCGCCGTGGTCTTGGGGGCCTTGGCGGTTTCCAGCTCCACCACGATGACGCCTTTGGTGGTCTCCAGCTTCACGCGCGGCTTGGCCGCGGGATCGGCGGCATGACCAGCCATGGCGCCCGCCAGTACCAGTGCAGCGACCGATGACATCCGTTTCATACAAACCTCCCGTTGGATAGGTTGAATAGCAGATTGACCGAAGGGATATGCAATCAATCCCACATGATGGACGGGGAACCGTCGCCTTTCAACTCTTCGGGCTTTTCCTTGGCCGCCTTGAATTTGGCTTCGATCTCCGCCTTGCGTTTTGCCTCTTCATCGCGCGCACGGGCGATTTTATCGTCCCAGGCCCGTGGTTGCTTCTGCGACTTGAGAAAATCCTCAAGCGCCACCTTGGGCTGGTCCGACGCCTTGTGGTCCACAACCCGGCCGTGCGCCGGGTCGATCCACAATGAACTTTTACAGATGGGGCATTTGATTTCCATCAGACTCATGGGGCCTCCCGATTATGCAGAAGACCCAATAAAAATACATCAATTTGAAATCAGGGGTTCGATTTATATATACTTAGTGTACCCTGAATATTCAGCAATCGCAGGCTAATCCGGCACTATATGAAAAAAGAGACGCCGTTTGAAGGATTCAGCAAGCTGATCTGCTCGCCCCTGGAGCTGGCCGATCCCGCTTCGTTTAAACGGGTAAAAGATATCGTTGATACCATGCCTGCATTTCAGACGGAACCGTTCCGGTTCATCATCAATACGCTTACCGATGAGTCGATTCCCGAAAATGCGGCGCGCGCCATATGGATTGATATTCTTAAAAACAAGCAGGAGATCGAAGGCCGGCTGGAGCGGATGATCGGGATCCGGACCGCGGCAATCGATTTTCTCGAACGGCCCGATAACGGAAGGGCCGATCACCGGCCGGCGCGCAAGATGGCGCTTTCAATAAAAACCGACAAAAACGACGAGGCGTGGCTACAGAAAATCTATGAACCCGGCTTTTATCTGGAAAAACTCAAGGAAGAGATCCTTCGGGCGAAACGGTACAAACATGCGCTGTCGGCAATCATCATCGACGTCGATCATTTTCACAAAGTCAATGAGCGGCTGACGTTCCGCGGCGGCGATGCGATACTGATCACCATCGCTAAAATCATCAACAAAACGGTGCGCACCGTCGACATCCTGGCCCGCTGCGGCGGCGACCGGTTCGCGGTCATTCTTCCGAACACCAATAAACGCGAATCCCTGGAACTCTCCGAGCGGCTCCGGAACAATATTAAAAACCGCACCGGCCGCATTACCGGGCTTTCCGGGGGGGCGACTGTAACGGCGGCGGCAGGGCAGTGTCTGCCGGACGATTCATCGATGGAGTTCATGAAGAGGCTTGAACTGACGCTCGATCGCGGCAAAACAATCAAGCGCGATGCGGTCTATCAGATCCAGTAGCCCAAACGGATGGTATGCGAAAAAGAAAAATCATTTTCCCTGTTGCGAAGGCTAAATATTATTTTAAGATATTCAAGGAACTCCGCAAGGCGCACCAGGAAGGGATGCACTACCTATGGATCTTGCTCCGCGCGAAAAGAACGGCTTCCATGTGGTTGACATTGTCGGTAAAATCGACCGGCTCAAGGATTCTATTGTTCTCAAGTCGTACATCAATACGCTCCTCGAGAAGAATATAACGCGCGTGGCGCTTAACCTGGCCGAAGTGACGTATCTGGACAGCGGCGCCCTGAATGTGCTGATCTACTGCCACAACTCAGTCAAGCGCAAGGGGGGCGACCTGGTGCTCATTGAACCCAACGAGTATGTCCGGGACGTGCTTGAAGTCGTCGGCCTGAACAAACTCGTGAAGATATACGCACAAGAACAGGAGTTCGACAATGCAACTAAAACTGCTTAGCGTTACGCTCGTTCTGCTTATGGTCGGCGCGGGCTGCATGAAGGCGGTGGTCAAGCCCGACATCAAGAGAATCGACTTGTATATCCAGTCAAATCCGGACCTGCCGGAGCTTGATAAGCAGTGCATTTACGACGGCCGGTTCGAAGTGGGGCTGCGCATGGAGACCATCAAGTTCCTGCTGGGCGAACCGAAAAAAGTGGAAATTGTGCAACAGCCGTGGGCCGTGCAACAGAACTGGATCTATACCCGCGGCGGCAAAAAAGTCTTTATCATCGAAGACAAGCACGTGGTGGGAATTCTGCAGGATTGATTCCTCCGCACCGTCCGCACTCCATGAAAAAGGCGGCTTTGTCAAGCCGCCTTTTTCATTATCGCCGCATTCTCTCCGTCACGCGCGGATTACTGCGTTTGCGTTTCGATATCCCGCCATCCGCCGGCACCCGCGGTCCCGTCCGGACCCTGGGCACCGGCAACAGGATCCGGCGCTGCTGCCTCCGCGGCTTTCAGCGCCGCTGCCTGTTCCGCCGCAGCCATCTCCTTCAGGCGCCGCCGATTGCGCATGCGTG
>Ga0315279_10007226_pt1 | contig 13794 bp, 10 predicted proteins | sample YL17G06_20_MG_FD_203694 | JGI IMG/M metagenome (GOLD analysis project Ga0315279, IMG submission 203694) | Sediment microbial communities from Yellowstone Lake, YNP, Wyoming, USA - YL17G06_20 | ecosystem: Environmental > Aquatic > Freshwater > Lake > Sediment | place: USA: Wyoming | collected... | reverse complement strand
CAGAATTTTCGGGGGTCGGGACTGGAGCGCCGCCAATGCGGCATTCTATGCGGCAAAGGCATCAGGCAAGGGACTGGGCAAAAGTCTGACGCATTTCTTTATCTCTCCCATTCAGGCTACTTTTCATTGGGACCTTTTTGAGACGTTCAATCCCGGTCCATTCCTTTTATACTCCTTCCCGCTTCTCCTTCTCTCCTCGGCGCTCCTCTTCAAAAAGGAACGGAGAAATATATTTATCACCCTTTTGTCATTTGCCGGCGTGTATTACATTCTCTGGTTCTTCGGATATCAGAGCAACCGGTTTCTTATCCCGTTTTACGGGCTTGCCGCCCTGATTATTGCCGGATTTCTCATGGAACTCAGGAGATTGACCATCGCCGGAGGATATATCCTTGCCGCGGGTCTCCTCTTATGCGCACTCTATTCTTCCGCCTGGAGCGCGCGCTGGATTCTGACGGAGGCTCAGCCGCATCCATTGCAGGTCTTTCTCGGAATGCAATCCCGCGAGGAATATCTCTCCGCCGCACTTGATTACTACCCCGCCATCCGAGCCGTCAATGCAGACATGCCGCCTGATGATGCCATTCTTTGCATTGGCGAACACCGCGCCTATTATTTCAAGCCGCGACTCATCATCAGCGATTGGTTTGACACACCCGCCATCCTTGACCTTATCCGCAAAACAAAAAACAATAACGAGGTCTTTTCCCTCCTGAGAAAAACCAATTGCACCCACGTCTTCTTCAACAAGGGTGAACTCGACAAATACAATGACCTCTTTTTCAAGCCACGCTTCTCCCCGCCGGAATATGAACGGTTCTCAGATTTCATGAAATCACCAAGACTGCACTTGCGTTATCAGATTGGAATGGTTTTCATATACAGGATTGATTTTTAGAAGGAGGGATGATTTATGAAGGCTAAAATTGTGCAGATATGTCTGACGGCGCTTATTACATCTGTGATTATTCTGGTGGCGCAGGTCATACTTTCTGACAGGGCACCCGCCCTGGAAAGCCGCGCTCACGCCCAGCAGGTTTTCACCGGAAATCTTTACACCCTCAATCAGGACACATTTGTCATCACCAGCAGCTCCACAGGCTCCGACGTCTATGTATTCCATTTTGACGCAAATCCAGAAGTTGAAAGAAGCACTATCAAGTTTATCACAAGGGCACAGGCGAGATGACAGCGCAAACAGGACTTAAACTCCTCACCGTCACGGAGCTGACGAACTTCATAAAGGACACGCTGGAGTCCATGGTGGGACGCGTGCGTGTGCTGGGGGAGATTTCAGGTCTGCACACTTCAGGTCCGGGACATGCCTATTTCACCCTGAAAGACGAAGGGGCGACGCTTAATTGTGTCATGTTCCGCAATGTTGCGGCGAAAATCGCCGTACTTTTGAAAGATGGACTCAAGGTGGAGGCGACAGGTGAGGTCACGGTTTACTCCTCGCGGGGGCAGTATCAGCTGGTTATCGAAAACCTCATCGAGGCGGGCATCGGGGAACTTTTCCAGCGATTTGAGGCTCTGAAGAAGAAGCTGGCGGCGGAGGGATTATTTGACGCCGCCCGCAAAAAGCCAATCCCCTTTCTCCCTTTGCGCATCGGGGTTATCACCAGCCCAACAGGCGCCGCTGTCCGGGACATCATCAATATCCTGACACGGCGATTCCCGCACCTCCATATCATCTTATACCCCACGCTCGTGCAAGGGAAGGAGGCGACTTCCGAGATTGCGAGAGCAATCCGCCGCATGAATAAACTCAACCTCGTGGATGTCCTTATTGTCGGGCGCGGTGGAGGCTCGCTGGAAGACCTCTGGTCATTCAACGAGGAGGAGGTGGCGCGGGCGATTTTTGCATCTCGCCTCCCTATCATCAGCGCCGTGGGGCATGAGACGGATTTCACAATCGCCGATTTTGTCGCCGACCTTCGCGCCCCAACACCCTCAGCCGCCGCGGAACTTGTGACGCAGAATCACCAGCGGCTCATGGAAATCCTGTCCGATATAGATGGACGTCTTGAACGGGCGATAGAGCATTATATCGAGGTCAGGCGTCTGTATCTCAAACAACTTGCCACCAGCCACATCCTTTACTCCCCTGTCAATCGCCTTCAGCAGTATCAGCAGCGCCTTGATGAAATATTGGAGAGGCTCCGGCTGTATTCAAGAACGCTCATGGAGCAAGCGAGGCGTCAGTTCGCCCTCATCATGGCGCGACTGGATGCGCTGAGCCCGGAGGCTGTCCTTGCCCGCGGTTACAGCATCGTCACAAAACCCGAAACAGGGGAGGTTGTGAAAAACGCACAACAGGTAAATGAATCTGAACAACTTGATGTGAGATTGCATAAGGGAGGTCTGGGGGTTATCGTTGAAAAAAGAGATCTGAATAACCAATGATAAACCACTAATCGCCATGAAAGGTCTTTATGAATTCAAACTCGTGCGTTTTTCGTGAGATTGCATTTGAGGATAAGGAGATTATTGACGGGTTTTTTACCCGTTATGACAAACCGCTTTCTACTTATAATTTTGCCAACCTTTTCATGTGGGGGCGTCTGCACAAATACTGGTGGACGATTTACATGGATAGACTTGTGCTTTACTCTGACATGGATGAAAGCGCAATCATGCCTCTGGGCGAGGCGCTCACCATCGAGGATTTGCTCCAACTCTCAGACATTCTGCAAAAGCAGGAGCGCAAAGGAAATTTTTATTTTGTTCCCGTTCAATTCGCTCTGGAGCACAAGCCAAAACTGGAACAATATTTCACCCTGAAACTGGATGAGGACAATGCGGATTATATTTATTCCACGCCGAAGCTATTTGAGTTGAAGGGGAAAAAACTCCACAAAAAGAAAAATCTGCTTTCACAGTTTCAGCGGGAGAACCCCGATTGTCTCTGTCAGAAACTGGAACCCCGATTCTTCGGCGAGTGCATTGACCTCTCTGAAAAATGGTGCGAGGACAAATCTTGCGATATTGTCGCTTACGCTTATGAGACCGACGCCCTGCGTCGCGGGTTTGAATATTTTAAACCGCTTGGTCTTGACGGGCTTGTCCTGCTCATCCAGGAGCACGTTATCGCCTTTGCAGTCTTCAACCGCCTGAATAAGAACACCGCCCTCATACATTTTGAAAAATATAACAGGGATATCAAGGGCTCAGGACAGGCAATAAACTGGGAGACTGCTCAACACCTTATGGGAGAATATGAATTCCTGAACCGGGAGCAGGACCTTGGACTGAAGGGATTACGCCAGGCGAAACAGTCCTATGACCCGGAGGTATGGTCGCTCACCTATCGTCTCATCCGCAAGGGGACATGATGTGCCAATATGAGCAAACCACTGCGGAAAAAATTCCCTTGCCAGCGCACACTCCATGTGAAAGAAACAATCCCATTAAATGACCAGCACAACACGAAAATATTCCATTTCACTGATGGCTGAAGACAGGCCCGGGATTGTCGCCGCCGTATCTGGCAGTATCCTGGACCTGCAGGGAAATATTATTGCCATCAGTCAGACGGTCGTGAATGGGTATTTCACCATCATCCTTGTTACCGAGTTTCCCGAAAGTGTCTCCCCGGAATTGCTCCAGCAAAAACTCATCGACTCAGGCAGAGCGGGTGAATATAGCGTCATGGTGCGCAACTATGTTGAACCACATTTGGCGGCAAGTCTCCAATCCGGCTCATCCCAATATGTCCTGACGGCAACCGGTCCGGACACGAGCGGCATCATCCACCTCATCAGCATAAACCTTGCTCGGCGCGGCGTGAATATCTTAGACATTTCCGGTCATCGTGAGTACGACCAGTTAATCCTCGTTGCGCAACTGGATGTGCCGCAGGATGTTGATATCCTGTGTCTGCAGGATGAGCTTGCCGCACTCGGCATGAAGAAAAATATCTCCATCCATCTTCAGCACATCAATATTTTCAAAGAAACTAACCGAATCTGAGGCAACAAAAATGGGGGTTTTCACAACGGAAGAAATAATGCGGACGGTGGAGATGATCCATAAGGAGAATCTCGATGTCCGCACAGTTACGCTCGGAATAAGCCTCCTCGATTGTGTGCATCATGACCCTCATCACATGCAGGAACGCATTTTCAGGAAGATTGTGGAAAAGGCAAGGCGTCTGGTGCCCGTCTGTGAGGACGTTTCGCATCGCTACGGCATCCCAATTGTGAATAAGAGAATTTCCCTTTCACCTGTGAGTCAGCTCCTTGAGGCGCATGACGAGGTGACGGCGGTTGCCCTCGCAAAAACCATTGAGCGTGCCGCCCGCGAGGTTAATGTGGACTTTGTCGGTGGCTTTTCCGCTCTTGTGGAAAAGGGATGGACACACGGCGCAAAAAATCTGATTGACGCCATACCAATGGTCCTCTCCTCGACGGAGCGGGTCTGTTCATCCGTGAATGTTGCATCCACAGCGGCTGGCATTAATGTGGATGCGGTGAAGAGGATGGCGGAGGCGATTATCGAGACGGCTCGCCTTTCAGCAGACAGGGACGGTCTCGGCGCGGCGAAGCTGGTCGTATTTGCAAACATCCCCGCGGACAATCCCTTCATGGCGGGGGCATATCTGGGCGCGGGCGAACCGGAATGCGTGGTTAATATTGGCGTCTCCGGTCCTGGTGTGGTCAAGCGCGCACTTGAGGTTCAGATTAAATCGCGCAAGATGACATTCACCGATATTGCCGAAGAAATCAAGAAGACCGCCTTCCGCGTGACACGCGTCGGGGAACTCATCGGGCGGGAGGTGGCGGAACGGCTCGGCGTGCCGTTCGGGATTGTGGACCTCTCACTTGCGCCCACCCCACGCATTGGTGACAGCGTGGGTGAGATTTTGCAGACGCTCGGCATCGAAGCCATTGGCGCGCCCGGCTCCACGGCGGCAATTGCACTCCTGAATGACGCCGTAAAGAAGGGTGGACTCTTCGCCTCCTCATCCGTTGGCGGACTTTCAGGAGCGTTCATGCCGGTCTCAGAGGATGCCGCCCTGAGCGAGGCGGCGCGCAGGGGCGACCTGCGTCTTGAAAAGTTAGAGGCAATGACAAGCGTCTGTTCCGTTGGGTTAGACATGGTGGCAGTTCCCGGCGACACAGATGCCAGCACCCTTGCCGCCATCATTCTGGATGAGATGGCGATTGGCGTCATAAACAATAAAACGACCGCCTGCCGCATAATTCCCGTTCCGGGCAAGAAGGCGGGTGAGAAAGCGGTTTTCGGCGGACTCTTTGGCGAGACATATATCATGCCTGTGCATCGTGCGGGCGCTTCGCGCGCCTTCATAGAATTCGGCGGACGCATCCCCGCCCCCCTGCGCGGATTAAAAAATTAGAGCCCCTAAAATAATAAATTTCACCACCGAGTCACGGAGGACACAGAGGATAATAAAACAAAGAACATATTGGAAATTCTCTGTGCACTCTGTGACTCTGTGGTGAATCCTCATTCTTTTATTGACGCACAAAATTATCTGGTATTTGTTTGACTCTGCATTGGTTTAATGACAAAGATCTTCAGGTGTGGCAAGGGTAGGGATTATACGTCTATAGAGAATCATCGCCGGTAAATTCGTCACCCATTTGCTTGAAGCCGGGCATGTCATCCAGCCGATTCAGGAACTGCTGGGGCACAAAGACGTTAGCACAACAATACAGGAAGAGACGGCAACTTCTTATACAGAAAGAGACAGTCTGTGTTTGCCGTTTTATACAGACTGTATAATCATTGTTGGATGAGGAAGAAAGGAGACAGTAAATGGCAATGTGCCCGTACTGCGAGAAGCCCGTTGTGTTGAAGGCAAGTGGCTCGGAAAAGAAGAACGAGGTCCGCAAAGAGACCAAGGGAACGATCAAGAAGGAGGTCATGTACTCGTGCCCCCATTGTGACAAAGTGCTTGGTTTTGGGTTCTTCTTAGGTGGCATGATCACCGGTCGACCATAGAACAGAACAGGGACGTCATCCAACATCCTGTCCAGCGGACGGCTAATGGCCGCCGCTGACCGCCCCGTTAAAAGGGAGGTGTTTGTTGCATGGATTGGACACTGAAGATTGCATTTGTTGTGTTTTCAGTCTGCCTGATTGTGGCAGTCGTCCTCGGACTTTGCCTCACATGGGGGCTTTTTCTCTCTGAAAGCACGTGGAGAATGCTTGGTACGGCGATTATCCTTGGAATGAGCGCTGGCTTATACATTGGTCTGAGAGATACTATACAGCGGAACAAGAAAGGTTGAGATTGGAGAAGCGGGGGCAGACTCCCCTGCGAGTCCAATTAATGAAAGTTAAATTATCTATCCACGAATCTTCACGAATTATCACGAATTATCCCACTCAGGCGGACTGTGTGAGAATGGTTTTAAAGGAACAGATTATTTACTCTGCGGGGTGGGGGTTGGGTTGAGCTGCTTTTCACAGTATTCCAGTTTCGCCTGGAGCTCGGCGCGAGTCTCCGGGTCGTCATACTGGTTCAGGATGCGGCGGAAAATGGCGGCGGCATCGGCGTATTTCTCAAGGGCAATGAGATTGGTGCCCTGCAGAAATAATGCCTCGCGACCCAGATTGGAGGATGGGTCATATTCCATCATGGCGGCAAGGACACTGTTTGAGGCTTCATAATCCTTTTTCACGCGGAGGAGTTTTGCCTCAAGAAGCATGGAATGTCCGCCAAGTTTCTCGGTGGGGAATTTACGCCGCCACTCTGCAATGGCATCTCCCGCCTCTTTCAAGTTGCCTGCGCGCAGATGGGATTCCACCGTCAGGGCGTAGGAACTCTTATGGAAATCGGCAGGTTGATTTTTCTCCTTAATGCTCAGTTTCTCCACATTATCAAAAAAAACGCGCGCCCGCCTCAGGTCGCCTAAGGCAAGAAAGGCATCCCCCATGGCGGTGTAAAGTTCCACCTGCCTGTCATCATTCAGAGAAGATTCACGCTCGAGGATGGGCTGGAGCGTCTCAATTGCCTTTTTGGGGCTCTTCAATTTCTCCATCTCGATATGCGCCAGATACAGCCGCAGGGGGATAGTAAGCATAAAGGTGTTATCCTTTGGTTTCATGTCGAGACGGCTTTGCAAAAATGTCTCGGCATCCTGCGGTTTGGACATCTTTTCCGCAAGAATCCTCGCATACAGTTTGAGCATTTCCGCCTCTGCCGGCGTGGAGATTTCCCCGACTTTCCGAATGCGGTCGCTCAGCGGTTTGAGAAGTCCCTCAAAGCGGCTCTCGCTCAAGAGGAGCACTGCCGCAGGGAGAAAATCCTCATCAGAGAGGGCATCCAGCGGATAGGTTTTCAACCACTGGACGAAGCGTCCCTGGAGGATGAAGGGGTCGGCATTTGTCAGATAGGTATTGGGCTGAACCCAGAGGGGCTGTTCCGCGCTGAATGTCCGCCCGTCCTTCATGATGTAATTCAGGCGAACAATACGCCTGCCTGCCCCAAGATAAAGATGGGAGGGATTGTCCTCATTTGCGCTGATATTATCGCCGAAATCCCAGCGGCGCTTTGCCAGGTCAGGCGCCGGCAATGGGGTGACATCCCTGAAGCCATAAAGGACGTATTTGTGTCCTTCAAATTCAAGGGTGTCGAACTGTTCAATTGCAAAGTCCGGCGCAATTGCTCCGCCCCGGATTTCATAGCGGATGCATGTGGCGAGGAGGACAGGAACAAAGCAATCTCTTACCATGAGGGAGATTTGTTCATCACCGGGGGGCTGCCATCCCGCAACACAGGCTGTCTGATCGCCGCCCTGCAGGTGGTAATAGGATAATTTGTGAATACCCGCCTTCAGGTCAATGTTACCGCTGTGCTGACCATAGACGCCGCCATAGGCATCGTGCCAGCCGGGCCACTCGGCAATAAGTTTGTCATTGATGAGGAGAAAAGAGGCGTCATCCGAGGCGGTGCAGAAACGGTATTTGCCATCGCGCGGCGCACGGAACCAGGCAACATAACGGCTGACAAAATCTACAGATGGTCCAAAGGGATTGAAGCCATCGAAGATATTCTGTCGGTATCCCGCACCTATGGGGAAATCACGGCTGTTTTGGAAAATCCGCTGCATCTGTTTCCAGTTATGCGCGCCCTCGCCCCATTTCTGGTATGTGGTGAGAAAGATGCCCGCCATCGGCTTCCAGAAATAAGAAGGTCTCGGGGCGGTTTTATTGCCGTAATAAAGATAGAAGGTGTTTTCACCCTTCAGGCAGCGGAAGGCGATGATGCAATAAAGGTCGGGATGGTAAAACATTATCTGGCTTGGCACTTCCGAACCCTTTGCATCAAGGATGCGGACATCGCGGGCTTCAGGCGCAAGGCGTCCATAATCGAAGAACTGAAAGTATGCAACATCTGTGGGGACGGAGGCGGGTGAGGCATCCGGCACAGAGAGTCTCCTGCGGCACGTCCATTTCTCATTCCACCACGCCTCATTGGCAAAAAGACAGGGCAAATGCAAAAGATATGCAACACAAAAGGCAATGAAAAGAAGAAACACCAATAAACGGCGTGACATTATTTTCTCCATATTATAACACTATCAGAAATCAGACGGCTGTTGTCAATAAGGGATATTATTCCGTACACAGAAGGCAATTTCCATGGCGCTCATGCTGGGCCAACGGGAGTCATGCGCCTCAAATGGGATGCGGTAGAGCATGTAATTCCAGATTTTCATCCACTCCTCTTTTGAGTTCTTGATGTCCTTTCCGTAGGGTCTGTCCCTCGTATATTGCACCGGTATCAGCGTCTTCCAGATGTCAAAGAGCCGTTTAAAATCGAGGAGCGACGGCACCCACCACTGGATTGCCTTGTATTTTGTAATACGGTAATTCTCCTTTATATTTTTTGACTTTTCAGCGAGGGCATAATCCAGAATAACAATCGGGGCATTCGTCGTATCAAGATTGTCATACTCTGTGTAATCATAATGGCGCAGATACCAGCGCATGGGCCAGACAGGCCAATCGCCTTTTAATAATATCTTTGTCTTCTCCTTTGTGCCAAGGAGGAAGGCAATGTGCTCCGACTCGGCGGCTATCTTTGGAATATCCATCGGCGCATGGGAATAAATCATCCGCTCGGCAATGTTGGAGTGGTTTATGAATGAGACAACTATCGAGCTCTTCAGGTTCCAGAGGATGAAAAGGGCAAAAAGGATGTAGACGCCACAGCGGGCGATTGCCGTCTTTTTGAAAAAGTCCGACTGCCAGAGCTTCTGGATATATACGGCGGAGAGCAAAAGGAGCGGCAGGGCGATATGAACGCCTAGCCACGGCACCTTTTCCCCTGCATAGGAATACCCGAGGAAACTCCCCATAGACCAGTAAATAAGTAGTGCGTAAAATCGCTCCTTTTTCCAGAAATGAAGAACTGTAAGGAGAGTGCCGAAGAATGCAACCGTAACAAATATGAAAAAGTGAAAAATGCTTTTCATGTGCACCGTTTTATCTATCTTTACCCATGCGGTTGCGCTCAGTGGATTGCCTGCAAAATGCAGGGCAATCAGAATCCAGAGCACAATATATGCGGGGATGACAAAGCGTCGCACTCTCTTATATTTCCAGAGACTCGCAAGGGCTCCTCCGAGGACAATCAGGAGGGCGGGGAGCTCATAAATGGCAAGGAGGGTGAGATAAAAATGAAACGGTCCGCTGATGCGTTGCTCCTTGTGCTGTTCCACCCAGTATTCAAACGTCCTTTTATAAAGACTTAAGGCAGACTCCGGATGCCTGAACCATCCTGTAAATAGACAGAGGTAAATAATGCAGGATATGAGAAGACCGCTCAGGAGATACCAGTAGTTTTCCCCGAGGATTATAAAGAATTGCCGCAGGAGCCTCTCCTCGCCCCATCCCCTCCTGATGGCGACATTCAATAATGTCAGGAGGACATACTGACTGATAAGAAGCGGGGCGATGATTTTCAGTCCCCATTCAAATTTTACAAGACCGGAAAAGAGGTCAACATATAAAATCCAGTAAAAATAGGTCAGGGCAAGGGCGGGTATGAGCAAACGCGCAGAGAAGAAAGGTCCTTGCGCCGCATATCGGGGTTCCTCACGCACGATTATGTTGTAATATTTTCTAAATGCGAGGGCAAAATAAACCAAAATTGCGCCAAAGCCAAGAACCTTTAAGTCATAATAGTTTGTGAATTGCCCCATCATGTAAGATGCCATGCCGCCCAGGAGGCAGATAAGATGAAGGGGGTCCAATCCCTGAGAGGGGCGTTGGAGCACATTAGCCGCAGGTGCGGGCTTTTTCTTCTGCTCTGGTTCAGCATGGGCGAATCCCTTGACCATATCCACCACAAAAAGTAGCGCGGCAAAGGTGAAGATGGTGAAAAAGAATATCACCTGGTTTTCCATGATGCAGATGAGCATCATGGAGCAGATGATGGCAAAGACGAGATTCTTTCCGCCCCCCTCGCGAAAAAATCTCCAGTAAAAATATAAAACCATCAGGGAAAAGAAGGCAAAGGGAACATCATTGCGGCAGAAACGGGCATAGAACATTAAAAATGGGGAGAGCGCACAGAGCGCCAGCGCAGACACAAGCCCCACATCGCCGAACCGGCGGCGGAAGCCGAAAAGCACGAAAAAAAGCAGAATCCCGCAAATCGCGGGGAAAAGTCGCGTTGTGTATGTGGAATCTCCTAAAAGTAAAAACATCAGGGCATTCATGTTCTCCAACGTGGGTCCGTGAAGAATCGGCATATACACAAAATCACCGCGGTCATAGAAAATCCAGCTGTAATAGGCAAACATGTCCTCATCATGCATCATTGCCTTCACCTGGAGATTGTAAAGGCGCGTAAAGAAGACAAAGGCAAAGATGACCAGTATAAAAATCGTCCGGAGATTCAACTTGAGCACAAATCCCTTTTCGTTTTCGCTATCCATATATAACCTCAAATCATCCTTCAGTCCTGCGGGACATAATAAAGGACACTCGCCCCTTCAGTGGCAACCGGTTTCAGAAACTCGCTGAATTTTCCCAATTGCTCAGGCTTATATTTCGCCTTTTCAAGGGCGCCGACCATCACATATCTGACATCATATTTTTTAAGCAGTTCCCGGCAACGCTCAATATTTGCGCTGGTATAGATTTCATTGGCATCGGCCTCGCGAGGACCTGTCACCTTGTATATCTCATCGCCGCGGTGCTGGGCAACATGATGAGACCAGCCCACAAGGGTTGGAAGACCGGTCATGGAGGATACGCGCGCAAATGGTCCATAACACCCGCCAATGGTCTCAAGTATGACAGGACGCCCTTTGACATTCTTCCTTATCCAATCAATAATGGCGGCATCATCCTTGAAAGAGATGCCCGTTTTCTTGCTTCCTCCGAAGTCAACCGAATATGTCATGTCCCCGTGCATATAGGCGGTGGCATCGAGGGTTCGCGTTTGTGTGACACGTCTGCTAATATTAGATTCCGGGGAGAAAAAGTGGCCTGTCCGCACACATGTCGCCTGGATGGGATACAGCATCCCGACAGCGATGGTGGAGGCGAGGAAGAGTGAGAGGAGGACAAACCTGTTCCAGCGGCGAGTCTCTAAGGCAATGCGGAACATGCGTGAGAATGAATATGTTGCCCCGATGGCAAGAAATGCCCATAGGGGATAATAAATCTTAAAGAGTGTATTGTAACGTTCAAGTTGTCCAACCATGCGGTCATCAATAAAGAAGACCTCCACAAAGAGTGTGAAGAATGCCGCCGTGATACCAAGCAGGATAAAATAGTTTGTCCGGCGTCCAAGGCGACCATTCACAAGGAGCGCCACAGAGATGATGAGCCAGATAAGCGTAAGTCCCGGCAACCAGAAATGATATGCATTCCGTGAGAAAATCAGCAAAAAAACACTCGGTAAAATCAAGAGTCCGCGGATGCCCGGTTCCGCCTTGCTCAAATACCGGCGGTAAAGTCCTCCCAGATATAAAATCAGCGGAAAGAGAAAAAGACCAAAAAGCACAAAATAGTCCGACAGGGCGGTGCGCAGGTTTGGCGGCAATGGCATGATTACAAGTTTAAGTCTTTCAAATTTCAGCGGGAAAAAGGAGGCAATCCTGATATCATTTTTCAGGGGCGCTATGAAAAACAATTTGAACAGGATAAACATCACAATTGCAGTTATGCCAAGTCCCACAACCACGAGAGCGCCGGAGATGAAGCCCCTGAGTGTCGTCCCCCACCAGCGCAAAGTCGCACAGAAAATAATTGTCGCGGTGAAAAATCCAAGCACAATCGCATCCCAGGAATTCGTGGCAAATGCCCCGCCGAGAACCACGGCGAAAAATAAAAGCGTCGGCGCATGGTATTTCAAGGCATCCCTCGCCGAAACTGTTTTCCGTCCCATGCGAAAAGTTAGACTCATCGCCGTGCCGAGGGCAAGCAGGACGATGGGCAGGGAGGAGTGATGGGGATGCAGGTCTCCTAAAATTGCGGAAAAATAAGGGAACTCTGTCACGGTGTTGTCCATGACGCGGGAGGAACGCCAGAAATCTACTGACCAGAAAATCTCGCGGGAATACCCGCCGAGGACCCTCCAAACCGTCCAGGTTGGCGGCACATGAGTGAACCAGTAACCCATGCGCTCAAAGACCTGTTGCAGTGGGTCTATATTGCCAAACAGCGCAACCATAAAGGCGGCAAGCAGACCCCACCTGAGCCGGCGCGTCAGATTAAATCCAAGCGCAAATGCCCCAATAAATGTCAGGGCGAAGATGGTAGCCAGACCAAGGTTGAAGGCATACCGCGCCTCATAAAAGGAAAATTTGGCAACCGTCGCCCATTCAAGGTGGCCAAAGTAGTAATAGTTGATGTAAAACGGTTTGTTGGTCCTGGGGTCTTTGCCGCAGAGCCATGTGTCATAAGGGGGAAAATGCTCCACCCGCATCAGGTCGTGAAGATAGTTGCAGTTGGAGAGTTTTTCCGCGCCTGAATACCCCGGGTCAAACACTGCCTCCGGACTGTAAGAGCGAACATTGGCAAAAAAGAGAAAGGAAAAAAGAAAAAGAACCTCATAAAGAAGGATGAGTCTCCATCGCTTCCTCACGAAGGATAATAACGCATCCTTTACACGGAAAAAGCAGAATGCCCCACATCCCAGCGCCAGCGCAAATGCCACCAGCACAGAACCGAAGGAAAATTTGAGGATAATGCACAGATACCAGTTGAGCCATGTGACAAAGAGTATCCCGAAAATCTTGGCAAAACCATAGCCACGGTCCTTCATAACGCGAAAGATGATAAAACATATCGGCAGGACGGCTACGGAAAAGAGCTCACACGCCACCCACCAGCGAAAAGCCGTGCCGAAAAAACCAAACCACCAGAATGGATTGAAAAGTTCCCAGAACATTAGTCTCAACTGACCGGCGCTGAATTATTCTCAGGAAATTTAAGGAGAAGTTTGCCAAAAGCGGGCATGGATGCAAGAAAAAAAGACTGGTTAAAAATTACACGGCATTCAAAACTGGTGCGAAGGGTGGGACGAGAGATATATTAGCGGTTTGAATTTATCCTTTCACTTTTTATTTCTGGTAGCGATAACGGGATTTGAACCCGTGTTTCAGCCTTGAGAGGGCTGCGTCCTGGACCAGGCTAGACGATACCGCCACTGAAAAATCTGGCTGGGGCGGTAGGATTCGAACCTACGACCTTCTGATCCAGAGTCAGACGTCTTACCAACTCGACTACGCCCCAGCAAAAAAACCGCAAAATACTTATTATTTTCTCAAAATATCAAATATAAATTGGGGTAAGTCTTTCCCT
>Ga0315279_10007224_pt1 | contig 13795 bp, 13 predicted proteins | sample YL17G06_20_MG_FD_203694 | JGI IMG/M metagenome (GOLD analysis project Ga0315279, IMG submission 203694) | Sediment microbial communities from Yellowstone Lake, YNP, Wyoming, USA - YL17G06_20 | ecosystem: Environmental > Aquatic > Freshwater > Lake > Sediment | place: USA: Wyoming | collected... | reverse complement strand
TTTAAGTTTATGGAGATATTTTACAATAGACAACGATTGCATCAAACACTACACTACGTTACGCCGGAGATGGCCGAATCAGAAGCTGTCTTCTAATCAACGTGTCCGTTAAACCCGGGACAGCGCATAATTTATTATACCGTATAAATTTGCAGTCATAAAAAAAGCAAATATAAGCTCTGCTATATGAATAAATTGGGGTCTTTTTTTCATCCAATCACTTTATTATGAAATTCGGTACGTTTCAAAAATTTGAAGCGGCCAATCTTACCTAAGGGGACACTTCCATCAAAACCAACTTAATCGCAACTAGTTAGATGGAAACGGTCTTTACTTTTCGCCCTTTTCAGTCTTTGCCCCAAACATTTACAGTCTTTGATTCAAACAAATTAACTTTGCACTTAAATTTAGATTCTATAGACTTAATATGCCTCTTATCTTTTTCCGAATATATCCCTATATAAATGCTCCACAAGCAATTAGGTTTTTTTTGTTTTGCAGCCTTATTTATAGCTTCAATAATATGTTCATCGTGTTTAGCGAAGCCAAAACCAAAAACTACTAATGAACCGGTAACTGTTGATAACTTTTTGTAACAATAATCCAAGTATTGGTTATGTAATATATGCTCAAGCTTCTGCTTGCCATCACCTGCCGTAACAAATACTGAGTACTCTTTTTTGTCTATTCGCTTTTTGATATTTGTTAGCAGATAATTCTCTTTGTATATTTCTTTCGTTATTGAAACACCCGTATCAAATATGTGCAACGCTCCATGCACATAATGCACGTGTTGATCTGTCTGATTTGGCCCCCATTCTAAATCACCAAATTCAGGCTCAGAATCTTCTTCCTCATCATTCTCAATACGCTCCCTACCAAAACCATCAACTATATTAGATATTTGCGCTTGATTACTCATAAGTATCCAATACAATAATAAATCGTAATTTGTCGAAAAAACATGACCGTCTCCATCAAGATATTCCTTAAGAAACATGGCGCACATACGACTTGACTTCTCTGGTATTTTAAAAACGTGCGCTGGGTGCAACTCGGATATCGCATCAATAAGACTCTGCTTTAAAGAATCCCTTGCCTTCAAAACCATTTTTGCCAGTTTTTTATCTTCAGCAAACTCGGAAGCTAATCTATAAAAAGTGTCAAGTTGACTCATTACTATTTCAAAATTAGTAGTATTAATGATACTAAATAGTTTTTGTAATAATTTATCTTTTGTTTTGGCAACAAAGTCACTTAATGCGTTATAGGAAAAAATATTACGGTCATAGGACATGCTAAATCCGTTACCTAATAAAAGATGCTTTGTCCTGTTGACCTTTCTTAAGTGATCAATGACTTCTTGATAGGTAATTAGCGACATTTTACTTCCGTTTTACCATTTATAATTTCGGCGACAATGTATTTCAAGAATATGGACCGTTTCTATTTTTCGCTATTTTTCAAAAATTGGAAGCGAACGCTATATCTATACTATTTACCCCATGTCTTGAACGTATTGTACAAAACCAATCGGTAAATATTTTACTGCCCCAAATAAATTTCTATAGTTACTAATATCGTTACTGCCGCCAGGCCGATCCACAAATGTTATCTTAGGCTTCCTTACAGTCTCATTCAAACCATACAATAATAAACATCTAATCTCTACATCGGCTTCCGGCAAAGAGTATCCTATAAAAATAATTTCATTGGCTTTTGAAATATGTTCTCTTGACATAGTCCAAATATCCTTCAATATCCTGTTTTCATAAATCTTAAATTTTGTCGGTGTTACTATCAATGGCTCATACTCACAAGTACAATTGTTATTTGAACAAAGTAACTTATATTCATTCCCAAGATAAGTAGCGATACCCTTTTCTCCAACAGTTAAATCGACCTCATCACATCTCGGGCAGTATAACCAATTTAGCGATCCATGAATTTTTAAAAGCTTGATTTTGCCTTGGTTTATTTTAACAAGAGAGGTATGCCCAGCTCTCGCTGTTCCATCTGCAAAGTTTACAGGAAAAACATTCCTTCTTAAAGTGACGCCATAATTAGTGTTATTCGTCTCTAATAGCGCGTTATCGATAACAATATCATAGTTAGTAGAAATAATAACATCTTCATCCTTTATTTTTCTCACAAATAGACTAGTAGAAGGCGATTCTAAATTTTCTAAAGATTCTTTTAAAACAGAACAAATTATTCTTATTATATTATTTCTAATATTAATTAATTCATCGTAATTGTACTGTCTTACGCTAACTGTCTTATTTCTTAAATTATAATCTATGAAGCTCAAAACATCTTCTAGTTTTGGCCTAGTCGAAATATTTCGATGGAATATTCTTCCAATGAACAATTTTGTTTCTTGTATTTCATTGGCCACGCTGGGATAGTTAGCGCTCTTTTGAAATGCCATATTTAATAAATCTGCATTCAGTGGGGCTTGGGAAGCTACGGCCTTTGTTGCTCCAGCGCCAAGAAAATAAATTTTTTTCATTCTGAATTGATCCTAGCTGCTAATTCAAGACATTTCTATTTTTTAAAAATTAGAAGCGGCCAATCTTATTTGACAAAATGTTCGCTGTCCCTATTTTGAAAGTAGGAGTGACACTACAAAGACAGATAAGACACTTCTCAGGGCTGATAACCCTTCATCGTTGTGCCCAAGCCATTTTTCCCACCGTACTCATGGCCGTCTTCCGACCTCCAGAACTCTATAGTGCCACATGTGTTTACTTAGCAGTAAATAAAATAATTTAGTCTTGCATAAATTAGAGAATAGATTTTAGCTTTTAGTCGTTATTGTTTTCAAAAAAGCGCCGCAATTTTTAGGAGCAGGAAACAAGAACAATTATATTCTGCTTATTGGTTAGAGCTAATATTTTATTTTTTCTTTTTCGAAAAATTGCTCTAAGTTAATGCAATCGACCCCGAAGTCTACACAAACATTTGGAATTCTAGCTCCATTTTTTACGAGGTTTTCTTGAGTAACAACAAAAGCGCCATTAACCTTTGCAAAAGCTATAATAAACGGGTCAGCAACCGGTAAACCTTTAAGGAGATTCTGCCTTTTAACCAAAGGAAATTCTGGGGACATCATACTTAATTCCGAATTATGTAATGTGTCCCCAGAATTCCAGAATTCCAGAATTCAGAATTCGCAGAATTCCCGGAATTCCCTATACCCCGCCTTCCTGCAGAAAGCGGAACACCCGGCATTCATTTATGCCGGGGTGCCTTGCGTTCAGGGTTTCAAAACAAAAGCATTGGGGGCGGGCGTGGTGCGGGCACGCCCGCCCCTTATTCTAGTCAAATGAGCAAAAAGTGCTTTTAAATTTTATGCGGAAGGAAACAAATGGCTTATATTTTCTTAACTTATTTAATATATAATATTTGCTAAAAAGACTTATGAATTTCTTTAGATATCAATCCATCTAACTTTTCTGTATTGAGAAAAGACTGAAAATCTTTTGTCTTTACATATTCTTCAAAGGAAATTCTACTTTTGGTTTCGCGTCTTACTATCGCTTTCAAAATTCTAATTGCGTTTCTATGCTTCAAAATATGATATTCTTTTATCTCTAGACTTTCTATAATTGAATCGACTTTTTGTTTAAAATCCTTATTCTCTAACTGCAATATCTGCCATAAAATGCTTGCTATATGTAAATCAGTTGTTCGTATAAAAACATTTCTTTTGTGTTCCCTGGCTTTTTTTTGACAATGCTTATGAATTAAAAATGCCAACAATAGTTCTTTGGGATCACAATCAAAGAGCGTATCATATTCTTCATCAAATAATTTCTCTGTTGTTGCAATTCTTGCTACTGTTGGTTTTCGATTTATAAGCGCCAACGAGACCTTAGCTAACATTTTTTTTGTGATACGTTTCTTAAATTTGCCATGGGGTTTAACATCGCCTTTTTTGCGTTTGTAAAAATATCCTCTTGAGCCCAAGAAAGTGGAGATTGCGATTTGCTTAGAATCATTAGAAATGAGATCACTTGCATCTATCTTTGTTTGCGTATTGCTAGTTTTAGCTATCTCTTTGGCAAAGTCGTAGTTGTCTGTCTCAACAATTCTACATATAACCTTTACGTTTCTTCCTAACTTTTTTCTATTGTTTACTTCTTTTAGACAAAAGGCGGTTTGTTGCCCATTTACGATTTGCGGATTCAAAAGCTCCAATTTATCATTACTTGTACCCATCTCTTGAACCTTGTCACAAATCATAGTTACCCCATTATTTAGAAACCAAAACTTACCATGTTTTTCTTTTGCTGAGGTTTCAATGAAATGTATAATGTCCTTATTAGTTTTACTTTCTTTTATTTCATCTCTAATATTTTTTTCGAATAAATCATCTCCGTATCGATTGACTAGCCTTGCAATCTCTAGGCCATTTATAGTAACTAATGCCCCTTTTGTTCCGGCGATCTCTTCATTAGAAAAACGGAAACCCGCCTGATCATCATTTTGCCTGTCATAAGTAATGATAACTTCTTTACCTGATAATGGTTCTTCGTTCTTTTGTTTTTTTAAAAAAAGTTTATAGCTATTGAAAAAATAAAAATTAAATTTAGCATTATTATACCTAGTTTTCAAACTACTACTATATCGTTTCTTTATATTTTCTACCTCTCTTTTTAGTTTGGGATCATCCTCATCTATGTTATCAAAAATGCAGTAGTAAACATTTATATTATGGACTAATCTGGTATTTTTTCTAATACATAAGATTTTATTTTTAAGTTTATTATTGATTAACCCTTGTATTTCTTGGGGACTTTTAACAAGAATATAAGACAATCCTTCATTGCTTAACAAGGAAATCTCGTTCGGGCTATATCCTCCAGAAGTAGTACAAACAAATATATGAATATCGATTCCTTTCCGAGAGTTTTTTTCAATGTGAACGATATCAATCCTCTGATCATCATCCCCATTCGTTATGTCCTTATCGCTTATCGAGGCCAAATCTAGTTTACAAATGATCGATAGACAAAGATACTGAAACGACTTTCCCTTTCTTTCGCCGTCATCTCTTAAGCTATGAAAAAATTCCTGCCCAATTTCTTTTATTAGACTATCAATTGCAAATGCTTCGGGAATGTTTTTACGCATTTTCATATAATTCTTTTAAAAGACTAACTCCATTCTCTATCCTAATCTAAACATAGATAAATCATACTCTGTATTTGTTAGAGATGAAACTATTGTCTCGCTTCTGTTATTAAAAGAAATTTCTAATAAATTATCATTCGAAATAAATGCTCCTTCAATACCTTGAATTTGTCCAGATCGTATACCTTTAGAAAGTTGCGCGGCAAGATATTGAGCTAATGAATTCCTTGTGCCTACGCCTTCACCGCCAATCGCGAGGCCAAGCTCTCGAGTCTCTTCTGGAAACCTGTGACTAAATTCTATAGCTATTTGATATGTCGTAAGAAATGGCCTACCGAAATGATGTTCCCTATAATACTCAACCTCGTTAAGAACCTCCCTAATGTGTGCTTCAATATTCAAGTCTTCCCATTTAGACATCGCTTCCTCCTATTGGGAAAAAATTGACATCGGAAACGAATTCAGATTTATTCTTTTCTAAATCTATCCCCGTACTTCCTAGATCAAATTTTTGAAAATTTGTCGTGGTTTAAAAACTATTTGAATTTTTTAACTATTCCCTTTAATTCAATAACCTCAATCGGGCATTCTTTCCAATCATGTTCCCAGCAAATTATTAAATCACACCCTTTTAATGGATGTTTATGTGCCTTATAATCACTAGACTTATATTCAAATTCTGCCAAACAACGTGAAAATCTTCCTCGTTCATTTTTTCTTTTCAACAAGGCATCAGGAAATCTTGTTCTTATTCCTTCAATCCTAAAATCTAGATCATAACAAACTGCAGCAAATAGCAAAATAACACCTTGTTCATTGATTGGCTCATACACAATACCTCTAATATCCAATATATCTCCTGTTTCATGTAGTTTTTCTATCCTATTAAATACTTCTTCTGGTTCTTCGCCACTATCTGCAAGTTCTGCCTCTATTCCTTCAAGTGTAGCCTTCCCTTCGTCTGGATCTTTACCGGTATTTTCAAAAATCTGCAATCTCTTTTTACCCACTTCAGTGATGGCCCATATCCCTCCAATCGAGCCATCCAACTGGCTTTTTCTTTTTAAATATTCACGGGCCCAGCGGGTTTTATTTTTCCATATAATATCTGTCTGAATCTTATAATGACCGTAATCTTCCGGATGATTCTTTAAAACATTGGTCATTATCTTTTCCACTACAGGATAAACATCTTTGGTTTTAGCGGATCCGCTTAATTTAACAAGTGCTCGCAAAACAGGTATTTCATAATCAAAAAAAGTTAAGGTCATTACACACTCCTATTTGAAAACTTCTTATTTATTGTAAGAAGAAATATCTTTCTAAAAGAGAGCTTGGAACGATAACCTATCGATTCTTTAATTTTGCATTCAAACTATTTCGCCAAGCATCTGGATCATACCAAAAACAGCCGATACAACCTCTCTCATCATCGTTCGGAATTTTTTGATCCCATCTCGGACCACCCGAAGAAAAATAATCAATACCGATAAAGGTACCCCTTTCTCCGGTTTCTTTACAATGCTCACAATAGCGACTCTTCCAAAGATTATGTTCTCTTGTCAAAAGCTGAAATTTATTATGTAATTCTTGCCCAGACATTTCGGGGTCAAAAGATTCATCTTTAGTCCAGCGAACTTGCGGAAAGCGATGATCTACCTCGAGTAGATTAGGGATCATCCTGCGTATAGTAATAGCTTCTGTATTATTATAATGTTTTATAACTCTAAGACGAAGTTGCTGGGGGAGTTGAATTCTTACAAAGGACTCTTTGGTGGGTTCAGTCGAAATTAATTTACGATGGACAGTCTTATCTTTACAAAAAGAACAATGCCGAGTATCATTCTCAATCCCAAACCCATGCTGTCTAATTATTTGTATCGCTTTAGCTGGTTGAGTTCCAGGTAATTCATGTTTACCGCAATGCCAATTCCCATCTGAAAGTATTGTAAATATTTGGGCGAGCTTAGTTCCTTCATTAAAAGGATGCTTAGTCATAACTCATTAAATCCTTGAATGATATTATCTTGATTTGTATTAAAAGAATATATTTTTAATCCAGACATTTTCTTGATTTTATATTTTTTTGTATTGACTTTTGCAGCTTGGATATTTTTAATTACACTTTCGTACCATCCGGAAGGTGAATTATTTTTAAGATCATTATTGGAAAGGTACTTATAATATTTACACCCTTTTGATGGTGCTATTTCAGACGGTTCTCTAACAATCAAAATAGGAATAATTTCCTTTAAATCTCTTTTATAAGCTGATATCCATCTGGCATATCCAATTATTTGACCAATTATTTTTTCGTCACAGACAAAATCATTCTTTAGTTCTATTAGCAAACATTTTTTCTTCTCTGTAAAAAACATTAGATCTATCTTCTTTTCTCCAAAAGAACATATAGTTTCGTTAGAAATAAAATTAATGGCTCCATAATCCTTTGGCCTCAATACCTTATTTAGAAAATGATCCGAGCCGCTGCGCGCTGTAAAGAAAATTCGCAAATCTTCTTCGTAATTAACAGTTTTTAGTTTTTCTTCTGTTCTTGGCAATATATCAGTATTTCCATTGTACTCAAATTTCTCTTTTGAAATACAGATTTTCCCATCTTCAAATTTATAATTATCACGAGAAGATAACTTTTTATTATTTATAATAATTTCTTTTAATAGTTCAAATTCATCATTTGTAACCGCAGTGCAACCTCTATTGCCGCTCAACTTTTTAAAAATCCAAGACCATTGCATTTTAAAAATACTACTGTTCTTTATATATTTTGGGTTCTCAATCGCATCCCATTCAGAAACACCGTTTTCGTATACGCCTAATTCGCTTTTCTCTATAAATAATCTATAAGTTAATGTCTTCCCTCCCAATTTCTCATCTAGATATTGTCCTTTGTTGTTTTCATAAAAAACATACTATCTTTATTCTTTGGTTTGAAAAAACCATAAAATCCACAACCTGTTACATAAAAAATTATATTATCTTCACCTCTGATACCCAATATATCTGCTAATGCACCAGTTTGATGCGCTTGACCATCTTTGCCCGTTCCCGCAAACATGTAATTTAGATGTACATTAAAAGTCTGGGGGTTTACAGTAAAGATATGGGTAGTGACCATGGTTATTTTAATTTCTTAAAAAGAAGAATATATTCGTGCTTGAATATATAGAACCCCCCAACTAAAGCTCTATAGCGCCATAATTCTCTCTGATTCCGCTTACCTTTTGTTTCCTCAAAATTCTTGACAATTATGCTTTTTAGCTGAAAACTTCTATTCAAAACTTCGTTCATTACTTTAAACCCCAATGGAATCCATGTACCTTTATAATATTTATCACCAATAACAATCGCAAGGTATCTTTCTTTTTCTAAATAAGGAGTTGCGTTGTCTAGAACTTCACCAAACATTTTTATAAAATCATCAGTTGTCGGTGCGTTGGATAGGTCTTCTTTTCTATTGGTAAATTTAATAATATCATGATAGGGAGGATGCATAATCAAAAGCTGAACTTGCTTTGCATTAAGTTTATCTAGAGTTTCCTTTAGGTTTATTTTCCTACTATCACCGGTTACGACTTCGGAAATGACATTATCAACATTAGTTTCCTTTCTAATCAAATCATTTGCTTTTCTTGCAGTTTCGGGGTTTAATTCGATTCCGATTCCATTTCTGCCCATTCTCCGGCATTCAATCAAGGTCGTCCCACTCCCAAGAAATGTATCGACAACCCAATCATTTTTCTTTGTATATCTAATCATCAACTGATGGGGTATTTGGGGAATAAAATTACCCCAATACCAAGCAGAATGCTCACCAGAAGAATCTCTTTTTTGGAGGATCCAAAGACTATCAGTGATAATATTCTCGTATTCCTGCCAACGGTTAAGATTTATATCGTTGATCTTGCTAGTCTTAATTTCTGAAATCCCTTTTTTTAGTCTCTCAAGATAGTATTTTGTACGCTCTAAAGTCTGGGTTTCTTCGATTTGTTTTATAGCATTTAACAAATAACTTTGGAAGAGTTTAATCGTACCGCCATTTTCATCAATATTAAGGACACCGTCTAGATCTTTTTTGGTAGAGTAAAGATTTTCTTTAAAACGGGATAATTGTAAACGGATTTTCTGCAGATCGTTCTTTGAAGACATGTCATCCAAAATTTGCAAGACTCTTGGTTTGTTAATTATAATTTCTCGCTCAGTATTGTTAAAAGAAGTCTTTTTCATGCAAGTTTCGAGCTTAATTGTTCCATTATTGAACATTTTACTACCTCCTTGTTAAACATTAATAATTTCTCCTCTAGTATAATAGACGAAGGAAGTAGCAAAATCTAACTTAAATTTATTAAACAAAAACCTTCGCCATTTCTAGCGAAGGTTTTAATTATTTTAACGTGGCAGTTCCCCCTTCGAAACGTACCACTCCTGATTGTTTAAATATCTTATACATCCAAACCTACCCCTTGTCAAGAGGATTTAGCTCTCTTGTAAATACTCATTCTACTGCTCTAAATCAGGCAGGTCAAGGTCAAATTATGGCTAGCTAGGCCCTTCGGCTTCGCCTTAGGGTTAAATTTTCATACCACTGCGTGAGGGAAAATTTAAGTGGCTTGGACTGGTTTCGAGCAGCATGTAGTTTGTGCCCTGCCTGCCGGCAGGCAGGGAGCGGCCCCGCCACAAAGCGTTGGCGGGCAGGCAAGTGAGCAGAAACTCCAAACGAACCCCTTCGACTTCGCTCAGGGCTCGTCCTGAGCTTGCCGAAGGACGAGATTTTCCTCGGTGGGGAAAATGGAGCGGTGCTGCGAGAAACAGGCCAAGACAGGACCCGCGGCCAATTAGGATATGAGGGCGAGCTTCTCTACCCGGGTGAGGCGCTTAATCGCGGCTTCGCGCTTTAAGGCCTCCGGTTTGGTAGGGTAATCTTCGCTGTAACGTAATTTGACAGGAGCACGGTATTTGGTAAATCTTCCTCCGTTGCCGGAGTTGTGGGCTTTGATTCTGCGCTCTAAGTTATTGGTGATTCCTGTATAGAACGTACCGTCTTTACATTCGATAATGTAGGTGTGCCAGGACATGGGGTTTAGGCACTTTCGTCATCAATTCCATTAATGGAATTGATTCCTCAAGTGCCAAAAAATTTTTACATTAAAATGGTACGGTTAGGCACTTTCTTCGCAGCTTCCATTAATGGAAGCTGCTCATCAAGTGCCAAAATTTTTTTACATTAAAAAAATTTTGGGTCCATCTCGTATTTCACGAGGGGAAACCTCTCTGAATTTCGTAGGTCAATTATAGGTGAAATACCTCAATATATCAAAAATATTCTGGCTTCAGAGAGGTCATTTCCTCGCGTAATTTGTCCGTTTTGTCCGGTATTTTTTGGCTGGAATTTACGTAACTATCTAAGGGGTTCGAAGATATAATTGTCCACCTCTCTTGACCTGGACATTGGTAGTTACATACATAATTACGCTGCCCGGTTAAAATAAGAGCGGCTGCAGAAATAAACCGTAACCCAGAAGCACAATGGCAATAGCGCCAAAAAACAGGCCGATGATCCACATGAATTTCCTCTTAAGTAGCGCGCCTACCGAAGAAAGCATGATGGCTATTTGAAAAAAAACCACTGAACCCGAGAAAAAGTTGCCTTTTTTCGCAACGCGATTATTTAACGCTGCAGCATCTTCAGCTTCTTTCTTTATCTGGTTCTTCTCAGTATTATACCGACTGATTTCATCTGTGGAAATTTTGAGTTTGTTTTCGTACAACGTCTTTTGGTCGGTATTGACCACACCAAGAACCTCAACTTCAAAAGCGTTCTTTTGCGACTCAGCCAAGTTTTGCTTGATGCTCTTGGCTTGATAATATGCCCATTTACTGGATTCGATAGCGGTCAGAAGTTGCGTTTTTATGCCACAGGCTCCTCCGCGCGCAGCTGCAATAGCGGTCATGACCGCTAAGCACGTTGTGGTAATCACAACCCCTCTTATCCATTTTTCATGCAATGCCTCTTCTGCCATGTAGCTCCTCCTTTTATTATATTAAATCCCGCATATCAGCGCACTATTCTTCATTTCTTAACATCAGCAGGAAGCAAAGAACCCGTTGATGCAGTAGAAGAATTATCAAAAACCGTCAAAGCAAGCTCTAAAGGCACGGAGCCTGCGCTCGCCTGGCACTCGCGGACCTCTCCAATACTTACCCGTGTTGCTTCAAATCCCGCGGCAATCACAAAATCGTAGATCACTTTGGCGCGCGCCTCTGCCAGAGCAGCAAGCGCCACTTTATCCGCGTTTCCTTCCTCGATAAGCTGACGCTTGATCTCCGTGTTAAGTTTTTCTTCGTCATAAACGCCTGCTTTGGAATGATAAGACTTGGTTAATTTCCAAAGGTCCCGGATGCCAAAACGGCGCTGGTATAATTCCTGATAGACCCAGCTTTCCCGGCGTTTTGATTCTTCCTTTAAGATACGGAAATCTTTGTCAAAAACATCCGTTTTAATCGCCCGCCAATCCACCAGCGAATCATAACTTCCTTTTACCTCAAGCAAGAGTTTCGGCCGCCCTATTAATAACTTTACAACGGCAGTTAACTTTTCTTTTTCCGCAGGCGAAAGTTCAGCCTGGCCCGGAGTAAAACGCACATAACCGAATTCTTCGCTGCCGCTCTCTGAACCAACTAAAGAACCCAGTAAAGAAAAAGGCTTGGTCACCAGCTTAAAGAAAAAATTCCTTAAAACCTGGCCGATGAGATGAAAATAATGAAAATCCGGCTTACTCATATCTCCGGTCACCGGCAAGGATATATCGATGCGGTTACGGGAATCTTCTAATAGCGCCAGGGCTAGACCAAAAGGAAGGTTTAGCGCGTCTTTACTTTCTACTTTATCCCCGAAATCAAAACTCTGCACCAAAACTTTATGGCTGGCCTTTAGCTGATTATTAACGATACGGTAATCCATACTCAGGTCAAGTTTCCCGCTTTTTACCCTATGCCCGGCGTATTTACCAACGTAAGGAGTAAGTACCACGAGGGCGTAATCATTCAGCTTAAATACATTCTCGAATGCCAAAGGTGAGGCAAACGGTTTGATCAGCGCCTCACTGGACATCACCCCTTTGTCATCGAGTTTTGCCTGAAAAGATATTTTGGCTTCTGCTTCAGGGCTGGTTGAAAGATTAGCAATCTGCAGGCTTATGCTGTTTAAGGAAGTAGTAAAATTCGGCTCCACGGATAAGTCATTGAAACGAATAATCCCGTTCTTCATGCTGATAAGATCTATTACTACCGGAGGTAATGACAGAACTCCCGCCCCTGATACACCAGACTCACTAGTCTTCTGTTCTGTAGTGGGCCTTGTAGGCTGTGACTTAGTGGAAGCTTTTTTAGTTTCAGCCGGCTTTATGGCATCTTTGGGTATCAAACCTAGCAGATTAATATTACCGTCCTTGGAAAGCACCACATTGACTTTCAGCTCGTCTAAACCTATTGACTCCACGCGGTATTTTTTCTGAAGCAGACTGATAAAACTTAAATCGGCCCAGAATCTATCAAATCCTACCATAGCCTGCTTGTCGCTGTCTAGGATTTCCAGGCCTTTTACTGTCAGGCGCAATAAAAACGGGTTAAAGAGCACCAGGCGCACCCTAACCGGATGTTTTAACAACTTAGCCGCCTGGCTGCTGATTATCCAAGGCGTAACTAACGGTAAAACAATCAGGCTTAAAAATAAATAAAATATAAAGATTCCAGTAATTACTTTTACTGCAATCGTTAAGATTCTTTTTACGATATTCATGGTGATTCACCGGCAATATTAAGCGTGCGCTTCTATTTTCTATGAATAACTATTTTATCCGAGGTAATCTTTGCATTTGGTACAATAATCGTTTTTTTATCATTAGCTTCCATAACCGTGCTAAAAATTTGTATTTCTTTCACAATGCCGCTTGCCCCACCTGCCTCAATTTCATCCCCTACTTTAAATGGTTGTAAAATAATCAACATAACCCCGGCAGCAAAATTAGCTAAGGAACCTTGAAGAGCAAGGCCTACTGCCAGGCCGGCCGCGCCGATTAACGCAACAAACGGCGTCGTTTCAATACCGATTTTATTCAATGCCGCTATGCAGACAAAGATAAATAGCACATAATAAACAATATGCTTTAAAAAAGAGGCGAGGGTTTCGTTCAACCTTGCCTTATGCATAGTAGCGCCTGCAATTTTAGAAGCAAGGCGAGCTACCCATTTTCCGATAATAAATATAAGTATGGCATAAACAAAACCAAGGCCATATTGAATAAAATAACCAACGGCTTTATCAAGTATATTTTGCACATACGCCTCCTTTTTTAGTTACAGATTTTTAACTACAATCGGCACCTAAAATAAAAAAACAGCAACCATTTTTATAAAAGAATTGCTGTTATTTAAACCGCTACCACGTCTTTGTGGTTCATAGAATTATTCTACTACTTACTACAAGGGTGGTCAAGAATTTATCAAAGATAATTCGGGAATGGGAAGGGACATCGTACCCCCACCCCTTCAAGGCTACGAAAGATTAAAAGAATTAGTTTTAAAGCTTTTTTAGATTTAAAGGGGCTTTTTAAAGATTTTAGGCGCGAAGCGGCGAAAC
>Ga0315279_10007222_pt1 | contig 13796 bp, 8 predicted proteins | sample YL17G06_20_MG_FD_203694 | JGI IMG/M metagenome (GOLD analysis project Ga0315279, IMG submission 203694) | Sediment microbial communities from Yellowstone Lake, YNP, Wyoming, USA - YL17G06_20 | ecosystem: Environmental > Aquatic > Freshwater > Lake > Sediment | place: USA: Wyoming | collected... | reverse complement strand
GAGAGGCTGCTCGAGGAATCGCGCTCCGATGAAGGGTCCAAGGCATCGCGCAACATCGCCGCATCGAAGGAATTCCTGATGGCGTACGAGATGGTGAAGGGGATGCGCTTCGAGCACCCCAAGCTGGCCAAGGTCATGACCGTCGTCTCCAGGCAAGTGAACGAAAAACCTGAGGCGAAGATCATCGTGTTCACGCACTACCGTGACACCTGCGAGATGATGGCCAACCATCTAGCGGAGATCGACGGGGTCAGGGTGGCCAAGCTGGTCGGTCAAGCAGATCGTTCTGGAGAGAAGGGGCTAAGGCAGAAGGAACAGGTGGGGGTGCTGGAGCAGTTCCGCAAAGGCGAGTACAATGTCCTGGTGGCCACCAGTGTGGGAGAGGAGGGACTGGACGTGGCCTCTACAGACCTCGTGGTCTTCTATGAGCCAGTACCATCCGAGATCCGCTCCATTCAGAGAAGGGGAAGAACGGGGAGGAAGAGGGCGGGAAGGGTCGTGATCCTGGTGACGCGAGGCACCCGCGACGAGGCTTATCTTTATTCCAGCATGAACAAGGAGAGGGCGATGAAGAAGGGCATGGTCCGGATGCAACGCGACCTCCAGAAGGAATTGGGGGAGGAGAAGAAGAACGAACAAGCGTCAGATGCCGAAGACCAGGGCGGAGCTGAAGAGGGTGCGGAGAAGGGGCCACAGAAAAGCATCTTCGATTTCGATTGAGCGCGGAGTGAGCAGGAGGGTGCGCCACCTTGGAATTCGCCATCTGGGTGTGAATCTGGATGGGAGGAGGTTCGTAAGGGGCGGACCCTTCCGCCTGTGAAGCGAATAAGCATGATGTATATAAAACATTGTCAGAATTCATCCTTCACAAAACGATGCAAAAATGGTACTTCTTTCTGATTTTCGTTAATATATTAATCTTTTCGCATTGCAATCTAAATGATATGTGATATTCGTAACAATGACTAATCAATTCAATCCGACGATGCGACTTCCTGGCCGAGGTGAGATTTATTATGCTCCAGATACTGTGTGGCATTCATGCTGTTCCAGGACCTCGTCGGCGTCTATGATGTCGTCGAGTCGACCTCCAGCCGCTTGGAGATGACCGACCTTCTGGCCGATCTGTTCAAGAAGGCGGAGCCCTCCTCCTTGCGCAAGATCGTCTATCTTACGCAGGGACAGCTCTTCCCCGATTTCTATCCATTGAAACTGGGTCTCGCTGACAGGCTCCTCCTGAAGACCCTGTCTGCCTGCTGCGGGGCGCGCGATACCCAGATCCAGGAGCTTTGGTTGAAGGAAGGCGATCCGGGATTGGTGGCGCAGAGCATATTCCAGAAGCGTAGGCAGACCACCCTGTTCTCGAGCCCCCTGACCTTGGAGCGGGTCTACGACAACCTGGTCCAGATAGCTAAATCGGAAGGCTCCGGCTCGCAGGAGACAAAGATGAAGCTGCTGGCCGACATCCTGAACGACGCCTCCCCCTCGGAGGCGAAGTTCATCTCCAGGATCGTGACCGGCAGGATGAGGCTGGGTGCTTCCGCCATGACGGTCGTGGACGCCTTGGCCATCGCTTTCGCGAGCAAAGAGGATCGGGATGCGGTCGAGAGGGCGTTCAATGTCTCTTCCGATATGGGCAAGGTGGCCGACCTGCTCGTTACCGATGGCATCGAGGCGGTCAAGGGGATGAAGGTAACGGTCGGCAACCCTTTGCGAGCCATGCTGGCCGAGAGGTTGCCTTCGCCCAAGGAGATCCTTGAGAGGATGAACGGCCAGGCCGCCTTCGAGTACAAGTACGATGGGCTGCGGGTGCAGGCCCACCTCTCCGACGGCAAGGTGCAGCTCTTCTCTCGAAGGCTGGAGGACCTCACCGCCCAGTTCCCGGACGTGGCTGAGACCATCGTCAAATCGTTCCGGGGAAAGAGCGCCATCGTGGAAGGGGAGTGCGTGCCGATCGACACCAATACGGGAGAACTGCTGCCCTTCCAGGAAGTCTCCCATCGCAGAGGCAGGAAGCACGGACTGGAGCAATCGATCGAGGACTATCCGGTGAAGGTGTTTCTCTTCGAGTGCGTCTTCCTGAACGGCGAGGACCTGACGGAGATGCCCTTTCCAGACCGCAGGAAGGCGCTCCAATCCGCCTTCGAGGTCACGGAAGAGGTGCGCTTCTCGGAGATGCGCATGCTGGAAAACGAGGAGGGCGTGGAGTCCTTCTTCCAGGAGGCCCTCCGGGACGGGTGCGAAGGATTGATGGCCAAATCGATCGCCGAGGACTCGTTCTACAGGGCTGGATCGCGCGGATTCCTCTGGATCAAGTACAAGAAAGAATACCGGTCGGAGATGACCGACACGGTGGACCTGGTGGTCGTGGGCGGTTTCGCTGGAAGGGGCAAAAGGAAGGGCGTGTACGGAGCGCTGCTGATGGCCACATACAATCAGACGGAGGACGTCTTCGAGACCGTGAGCAAGCTCGGCAGCGGGTTCGACGATGCCACCCTGGCCCAGCTCCCCGTGATGCTGGAAAGATACCACCTCCCGGAAAAGAGTCATAAGGTCAGGTCCAAGATGCCGGCCGATTATTGGTTCGAGCCCGGGGTGGTGCTGGAGGTGCTCGGCGCTGAGATCACCGTTAGCCCGATCCACACGGCGGCGAGCGGCCGGTTCCGCGAGGGTTCAGGCCTCGCCATACGATTTCCGCGGTTCACTGGCAAGGCTCGAGAGGACAAGAGCCCGCGGGAGGCCACAACAACCGAGGAGCTTGTGGAGATGTATTCGAAACAGCTCAAGAAGATCACGGAATAACGACGATAGTCGAAGTCAAATTAACAGGGGTAGCGATTGCTTAAAGAATCGATACGGTTTTCACATGATAAGTGTTTAGCATGCCGCAATCCGCCGTTGAAAGTAGATGCGTTCGTGTAGTTGCCAAGGACATCACCGCCAACCCCGCCCCCCTTGGGCTAATGGGGTTCGGAATGAGCACCGTTCTGCTCAATCTCCATAATGCTGGGGCGTTCGGTTTGAACAGCATGATATTGGTCATGGGCCTGTTCTTCGGGGGTTTGGCGCAGGTGATCGCTGGATTGATGGAGTACAGGAAGGGGAATACCTTTGGGACCACGGCATTCACTTCCTATGGATTCTTCTGGATAGCATTGGTCGGGCTATTGATGCTGCCGTCGATGGGCATAGGGTCTTCGACCGACGAGACCGCCCTCGCCTATTTCTTGGCACTTTGGGGGATCTTCACGGCGGTGATGTTCGTCGGCACGCTGCGAATGAACCGGGCCATCCAATTCGTCTTCGGTTCGCTGGCGATCCTCTTCTTCCTTCTGGCGTTAGGCAACGGGCTTAACAACACGACCATCATCCAGGCGGCGGGGGTGGAGGGAATAATATGCGGCCTTTCGGCCATGTACGCCGGCCTAGGGCAGGTGCTGAACGAGGTCTACGCCTACGAGCTGGTTCCGATGTTCGCGGCAGGGAAGAAAGAGGCGGTCACGAAGGTGGAGGGCAAGAGCGCCAAAGAATGAGCCTCGTTCCCGCGAGCCCGCCCACATCCCTGAGCTGCGCAGTGAATTCCCAATGATGATATACCGGGCACGATCGCGAGGAGCCAGCTTGGCGGAAGGAAAAGATTTATAATGACCGCCATTATAATGGCGGACATGGAGATTCAGCTTCTAGAGAAGGATAAGGATTCCATCCGGATCCAGATCAAGGACGCGGACATGACCTTGATCACTCCATTGGTCAAGGAGCTCCTCGAGGATGAGCAGGTGTCCGAGGTCAATTACACTGCCGCACACCCGATATTCGGTCACCCTACGATCTATGTAAAAGTGAGCGCCGGCAAACCCCAGACCGCTTTGAAGAGGGCCGCGAAGGTGCTGTCCAACGACTTCAAGGAGGTCAGGGAGCAGCTGGTCAAAGAAATGAAGTGAAGCATGGGGAGCAGGGAGAGCTACGGGCAGGAACGCGGGATAGGACTGGAACTGTTCTATACCACGACCCCCGGGATCGATGGCAGGCTCAAGGTCGAGGTCGAGGACTTCGTGGTCGACGAGATCTCAAAGTTCCCCGAACCTAACGATCCTGGCAGATACACCATCGCCAAGATAACCTCCGTCAACTGGGAGATGAACCGCCTGGTGCGAGTCCTAGGAAAAGGGCTCGGAATGAGCCGCAACCGCATCGGGTTCGCCGGGACGAAGGACAAACGTGCGGTAACTTCTCAACTAATGTCGTTCGAAGCGCCCCTGGAATCGGTCCAGAGACTGGATGTGCACCAAGTGACGATCGAGAACGCCTACCGCTCCAAGAAGCACATCACCATCGGGGACCTCATCGGAAATCGTTTCGGCATACGCCTCCGCGATTGCCGTTCCGCCGGCGAGGAGCTGCGAGGAACCATCGAGGACACGGCTAGGCAGCTCGATGCCATCGGCGGTTTCCCGAACTTCTTTGGGGTGCAGCGCTTTGGCTCTCTGAGACCGGTCACGCACATCGTGGGCAGGCTCATCATCAAGGGCGAGCTGGAGAAGGCGGTCCTCGCCTACGTCGGCAACCCCATCGAGGCCGAGAGCCAAGAGGCCAAGGAGGCCAGGAGGTTCGTGCAGGAGAGCCTCGACTTCGAGGCGGCCCTGCCCCTTTTCCCCCGGGCGTTGACCTTCGAGAGGATGATGGTTGGATATCTGGCAAGGAACGCAGGGGACTACGCGGGGGCCATTGGCGTGCTTCCCCCAAATTTGCAGATGATGTTCGTGCACGCCTACCAGTCCTACATTTTCAACCGGGTCCTTTGCGAGCGCATCCGGCGAGAGATCGCGCTCCACCAACCGTTGGCAGGGGATGTGGTGCTTCCGATCGATAAAGATGGATTGCCGGACCACGACAAGCATGTCCCGGTCACCCAGGCCAACCTCGACCTGGTGGCGCGTCAGGTGAAGACCGGGCGTGCCGCCATTTCCGGACCCCTGTTCGGCTCGGAGAGCGTGTTGGCAGAGGGCGTTCCTGGCGAGATCGAACGCAAGGTCCTGGAGGAGGAAGGGGTTGAGAGATGCGATTTCGTGGTGCCGCTGCTCGCGGAATGCAATTCCAGGGGCAACCGCCGGGAGATCGTCGCTTGGTACAAGGACTGGAAGCTGGCCGTCGAGGGCCGCGACGCGCTCGTCTCCTTCGCCCTGGGCAAGGGATGCTACGCCACCTCCCTGCTCCGGGAGTTCATGAAGGTCGACCTCATCGATGCCGACCGGGCCGCCTATATACAAGCGCACCAGGAAGAAGAAGAACCCGTCCCAGAGTGAGCTCAGAGGCGGCTCCAGTCCCGTGAGGCCTCCGGCTCGCTCGGCTTCTCCTCCGCGCGCTCCGCTTCCTTTGGCTGGGGTTGCGCCTCCTCCTCGTCTTCGCTCGCCCCCAAAGGAGCCTTGCAGCGGGGACAGGTGCCGGATGCGACGCATTGTTTGCAAAGGACCGAGGCGCAGGAGGGGCACTTCATGACCGCGAGGTTGCCGTGGAACAGGCAGCGACGGCCTTTGCTCTCCTCCTGCGGAGCTTCGGCCTTATCCGCCTTTCTTTCCTCCCTATAGGACTTGGAGATCATCTCTGGAGCCTCGTAAGGAGACGGACGCTTGACCGGCCTGGGGGCCTCCACCTTGGCGTGGCGGGATGTCGCCCTTTCCACCAGGTCCTGCAGCGGCCCTTCCTCCGCTTCCTCCATTTCCACCGCCGGTTCCGGCGCCCTCCTCTTGCCTGGTGGTTTAGCGCTCGGGCCGCGCAGGCTTTGCGCCATGATCAAGAGCTTGCGAGCGGTGAAAGGTCCGACCTCCAGGCTCTCCATTATTCCCAGCATGGAGCGGTCCTCCTCGGGCAGGCCCAGCACGCCGCGCAGCAGCTTCTCCGTCTTCGGATCGGGGGCCGTGCCGCGCAGGTCGGCCTCGTTCACATGCTCGATGTAGGCCAGCACCTTTCTGGCCTGCAGTACGTCCCGGTCCTGCATGTTCATGAGCACGTCCGAGAGCCTAAGCCCTCTGGAGGAGACCGAGGGGTTGCGATAAGCCGCCAGCAGCACCCTTCTGGAGACCTCCTCATAATCATCGAACTCGTTCGTGCTCAGGGTCTGGATGCTGATCGGCTCCTTCTCAGACAAGAAGGCGAAAACCTCGTCCAAGTGCGAGTACGGAACGCCGCACAGCGTGAAGGCATCCTCCTTGGTGATGTCTGAATCGTTGCGATACTCGGTCTCCAGGACCTTGAGGGCATATTGCGAAACTTCTTCCTGGCGCAACCGGTCCTGGGCGATGCGGGCGCCTTCGGCGGCCGACCCTAGTGAAGGGTCCAGGGCCAAGGCCCGGTCGAAAGCGTTCTTGGCCAGATCGTGCGAGCCGAAGCGCAACAGCACCCTGCCCTTGCCGCTCCAAGCGAAGGGATCGTTCGGCTCCAGCCCGATGGCGCTGTCATAGGACCTAAGAGCCTCCTCGTCCCGGCCCAGTTTCTCCATCATGCTGGCCCGGTCGATCCAGACCTTCTTGCTGCCAGGGTCGAGCTTCAGAGAGCGCTCGACGGCCCCGATGCCGTTCTCATAATCGCCCAGCTTGGCATAGACCGCCGCCAAGCGGGCCCAGATCACCGCATCGTTCTCCTCGAAGGTGAGGGCCTTTTGATAGCTGTCCAGCGCGTCCGTGTCGCGCCCCAGCTCCTCCATGGCTCGACCGCGCAGGCGGTACAATTGAGCGTCTTCCGCCCCGTAATCGATGGCATGGTTGTAGCAGCCGATGGCGTTCTCATATTGACCGATCTTGAACAAGGCCGAGCCCTTGTATTTCCAGGTGGCGCCGTCCCGCCTGTCTATGGCCAGGGCCTTGTCGAACGACTCGACCGCCTCGCGATACCTTTCCGAGGCGGCCAACGCTCGACCCCGATCGGAGTGGTACTGCGCGGTCTCCGGCGACATGCTCACGCACCTCTCAAAGACCTCCAGGGCCTCATCGAAATAATGCATCAAGAGAAGGGCCCTGCCTTTGTTGTCCAAAGGCCGCGGGTCCTCGGTGTTGATCTGATAGGCGAAATCGAAGGCATCTACCGCCTCCGGATACCTTTCTAGGGCGATGAGCGCCAACCCCTTCTTGTTGTGGAGCGCCCGGTCTCGATCATCCAGTCTGATGGCTTGATCATAGGTGGCCACCGCCTCCTCCAGGCGGCCCAGCTTCTCCAGCGCCATGGCCATGTCCGTGAAGGCGGCCTTACTGCTCGGGTCCAACCTGGCGATGGTCCCGGATACTTCGACCACCTGCGCCATATCGCCCTTTTGCAGCAGCACCCCCTTCTTCAGCAACAGGACGCTCAGGTCCTCAGGCTCCAGCTCCAAGGCGCGATCGTAGCACCGCAGCGCTTCGTCCAGTTCGTTCAGCCTCAGGTTGGCGGTGCCCCGGTCCATCCAGGCTTCGCAGTTCTTCGGGTCGAGCTTTATGATGCGCTCCGCCACCTTGATCACGTCCTCGTGGCGTTCCAAGGCCTTGAGCGATTCCTTCTTCGCCTCGAGGACCTCCAGGTCCTTGGCCCCCAGCTCGATGGCGGCATCGAAGGAAGCCACCGCCTCCTCGTGCCGGTCCAGCTTAGCCAGGGCCACGCCCCTGCGCACATGAAGGAAAGGATTGCCCTTGCCCAAGGAAAGCGCGAAATCGAAGGCTTTCAAAGCCTCATGGTAACGCTCCAGGAGCTCTAGCGCCACTCCTTTCGAGAGCCAGAGGTTCTTGTCCGTGGAATCCTTGGCCAGCGCCGCGTCGTAACAGACGATGGCGTCCTCGCAACGGTGAGCCGCCTCCAGGGCCAGTCCTTTGGAGTACAGCAGCTTCTGGTCCTCCGGCGCCAGGTCCACCGCGGTCGAAAAGGCCTCGATGGCTTCCTCCGGCCGGTTCAGAGCGAAGAGGCTATCCCCCTTCACCCTCCAGAACACTATGCTATTCGGAAAAGACTCCGTCCCTCGTTCGGCCTTGGAGAGCGCTTCGTCGTAGCGCTGCTTGGCGAACAAGGCCACGCTCATGTCCGCCAGGATGTCCTCGTCCAAGGGGTCCAGGGTCAGGATCCGACCATACACCTCAATGGCATCCTCTGTCCTTCCGAGGCGGTCCAGGGCGACGGCCTTGTCCTCCAGAGCGTCCTTGTTCTTGGCATTGATGGCCAGAATGCGGTCGCAGGTGGTGAGCACCTCCTTGTCCTGGCCCAGGTGCTTGTAGCATTCCTTGATGGCCACCAAGGCCGTCTCCCGGTCCGGCCGCAACTTCAGGGAGCGCTCTAGCGGGCGAATGGCCTCCTCGTGCTTGCCAGTGAGGATGAACGCCATGCCCAGGTCGTAGAGCGTGTCCGCATCCTCCTCATAATAGGTTAAGGTGTCGCCAGCGGTCACTATGACCTCCGAATGGCGACCCATCTCCTTCAGCACCCCTCTGCGCCTTTCGAGCAGGTCCCTATCCCTTGGAGCGAGCTTCAGGGCGATATCGATCTCGGCCAGGGCATCTTCGTAGCGGCCCAATTTCATCAATGCCCCGATCATCACCGCGATAGTGACCAGATCATCTTTCTTGAGGGTGAGGATCTTGGCCGCGCAGCTCACCACGTCCTCATGGCGCTGCAGAGAGCGCAGGGCGCTGCACTTTCCCTCCAACCCCTCCAGGTAGTCGGGGTCCAGCTCCAACGAGCGCTCATAGGCCTTCAGCGCCTCATCGTAGCGATTCAGTGATTCCAGCAAGGAGGCCGCTTCCATCCAGGTATGCCTCTCGGCCGGATTGGACCTCAGGGCCTCCTTGTAATGTTGTATCGAATTAGTGAAATCCTTCTTCTCGCGCGCCGCTCGAGCACGGTTCAGGTGCGCGAAGTAATTCCTTGAATCGACTTCGAGGACCTTGTCGAAGACCGCCCCCGCGTCGTCATAGCGATCGAGCAGCATCAGGGCCTTGCCCTTCCCGATAAAGGCGCTCGTATCTTTCGGATCAGCGGCGATGGCTTGTTCGAAAGCTGTGATAGCATCATCGAATCGCTGCATTGATAGCAGGGCGTCAGCCTTCTTCCTGAGCCAGAAACCTTTTTCCTTCGTCTTATTGGATAGTACTTCGTACGAATAGATATCGAGAGGGTCGATTTCCACGACCTTCTTGAAGCAATCGACCACTTGCGCCGAACGACCTGCTCGGTCAAGGATCCACCCTTTTTCTATCCATAGGGATTTGTCTGACGGTTTCTTGGCCAAAGCCCAATCCAAAGCCGCGATCGCGTCATCGACATTCCCCATACTGGCAGAGGCCTTGGCCTTGGCCACGATGGCCATGGAGCTGTCAGGCGCCAACAAGAGCGCTTTCTCGGCAGCTATATTGGCCTCCGCAAAGACGCCGGCCCGGGCGAACATCTCGCTCAGCCTTGAGAAGGAATCGGCGAACTCTGGCTTTCTGGCAAGATTGGGATCCAGAGCCACTTCCATCAAGGCCTCCTTGACCTTGTACAAATTCTCCAACGAGACCCCTCCTTCGGGTCCCTCCATAAGTTTCTGGGCCCTCTTCAGAGCCTTGGACTCCCTGTCCGTCACTGAATCCAGAAATCCCATCCGCACGCCCTCTTCAAGTGCTGGGCTTTAATGCCCGGCTGTGCTCAAAAACCTTTTCCCAGCATGACGCCAGCACGACCGTCCGACCTAAGTTGAGCATTGTCTGACGCTCTTAAGGCAGGAAAAGCCTCCGCTCAGCGCTCATGGATAGGCCATTGTTTGCGCCTGGCTAATGATGGGATAAGATTTATATACCATACCAAGGCATTATGATTCTGTCTGACATGATGTCGGACAAAAGACAGAACCAAACATCTTAGGATGGGATGCAACAAACTCTTTCGGGATGGGATGCACAATGAAGTTGCAGGATGTCTACGTCGAGGGGATAGAATTCGAACCCGAGGTGGAGGCCTGGATGAAGGCTCACACCGTCAGGGAGATCAAGGCGCTGGCCATGGAGATCGAGGGACTTGGCGAGGATGCCAACGAGCTAAAGGAGTTCTATGCGGAGCTTCGTTCGATCGAGAAGGATTTCACGAAGCACCGTGCTAATGGTCACTACGCAGTGGCCGTTGCTGCACCTGCATAAGATCACGATCAAGAGAGGGGGCAATCCACCTCGTCCCCTCTCTAAAACACTTCTTCATTATCGTTTTGCCTTATGCGATCTTCTGCATTGCGAATTTATCATGTAGGGATCGAACCAAGAGCAAGTTTGCCGGATTTGCCAGGAAGACGATTGGAGCCATTCCAGACGAACAAGTTTTTTAAATAGAACGCAGATAAGGGGCGCCGTTGCAGGTGTAATCTAGTGGTCAGGATTTTAGCCTTCCAAGCTAAACACCCGGGTTCGAATCCCGGCACCTGCACCTTCGGATCCTCTTGATTCTACATGCGAGGTCGCGAACAAAGAGACCGGTGAATAGGAACTGCCTGTCAGACCCTGCTTCCGCTACAAAGGTATTCACACCCATGCTGAGCACGGCACAATCTGCATGACAGCCTGAAAGCGGAATCCGTTTCCCTGAAATGAATTGGCGAAAGCTCGAAAAGCCAATCGAGGAGGAAGACCATTGGCTCTTCGTGCTTCCGTTTGAGAACGAATCTCGTCTAGCTAGACCATAGGAGATGGGCAAGCGCCTTCTGTTCGTGGGACCGAGGGACCTATCTCGAAGCCAGAAAAGACGGTGAGTGGGGTGGGGCTTCGCCCCATCTCACCTTGGGATGGCTGTGCATCGGGAATCTCGATGCGGACTCCATACAGGTGGTAGATATCCTCCCAGCCGCAATCTTCTGCATCGACATCCATGACGCATCACTAGAACGGTAAGCGTCGACCTGACTTATATGGCGAAGCGGGGGAGGTAAGCGAAAGTGGGGTGCGAAAAAAACATACTGGCCAGTCCAAAATCACTCTGAACCGGTCCCCGGCCGCCGCTTGTGGCGGATCCTGACCGCTTCCCCTCTCTTGCTCCGCTTCATTTCCGGACCGCTCATGCCAGCAATGCCGACCGCCTCCAAGGCCCCGTTCCGGGTAATGATGACCTCGTCGCCAATACGAATGCCTTCGTCCGCCTCCACCACACCAACGGCGAAGAGATTTCCTGTGATCTGGAAGTCGCCCATCTGCACCTGGTGCAACCTCTGGGGCATAAGCTTTGCCGCTCCCTCGAGGGTCAGGGAGATCATGCCTCTTTCCGGGGTCATGAGGCCCAGCTGCACCTTGTTCTCGGTGATCTTGGAGTATGGATAGTTGCCGCTGACCGAGCATCCATCCAACAGCGATTCACCACCGGGCCCGAATTGGAAGCGCGCTGCCGCGGCCATCGATCTGGCCCGACCCAGCCCTCTTCCTACCCTCTCGTAGAATGAGGTGGCCTTCTCCAGGGTCATCGCCAGATTGCGGAGGGATTCGCTGGAGGTCGGCGAGCCAGAAGTGGTATCGATGCAATCGACCACCTGCTTAACGAACCCGCTCTCGTCTCCCAGGTGGCATATCACCTTCTCGAAGCCCAGGCTCGCCACCTTGGCCACCAGCTCTTGGACCATGGCCACCTCTTCCCTGTCCCAATGCCCGGTCACCGGGATGTCATACTGTGCCGCGGGATAGAACAGCTCCAGCTCCCTCGGGACCGCGCCTATGGGGGAAGTGAGGATGAGCTCCTGGACCGCCTCTGGATTGGGTATTGATTGGATCGCGGAGCGGAAGAGCTGGTGGCTGCGCGAAATGAAATAGGGCTTCTTGGCCGAGCAGGGAATGAGAAGCAAGACCTTCTTGTGCTCCGCGGGTTGGAACCTCTCCAGGACCCGCTTGCGCCAGCGTCTGATGTCAGGCCGGAAGAGCGCCTGCTTGGAGTTAGCGTAGAAACGTGGGCCTACCACGGGAGCGTTCTTCTCCTGGAGCTCATAGCGCTCGAGATCAAGGAGACGGAGCACGGACACCGACCACGGGCTCGCGTTAGATCGGATCTCTACCAATTCCCTCAGGCGGCCTTCGCCGATCATGTGCCGCACCATCATGAGCTCGTTCCAAGCTGAGCGCAGATTGAGGGCGGCGCACCCTTCGGCGCTTGCATCGGTCAAGAGCCAGGGCGCTTTCTCGGCCTGAAGGGTGCCCTCCGGCAGAGAGAGCTTGCCTTTCGCGGCCTCGTAGAGGAGCAACGAATCGTCAAAGATGTCGATGCCGCAATAGCAAAGCAGCGCCAGATTCGAGACGTCCATGATGCCGGGCGCATAGATCGCGCCCATCGGCCCGATCGCTTCCCGCAGAACACTGACCTTCCGCACAAAGGTCCGAGCATCCCTTCGCATCTCGAAGGCCCGATGAAGCACCGCTACCTCTCCCTCTGGGCGGACCTCCTCTTCGGGAACCGCCCCCTCCTCCTTACTGGAACAGCTGGCCTCGGAAACCCGCCGCTCCATGGACAGTGGCAGCCTGATCCCCGACGGATGCTCCAGGAGGGGCTGGTCGGACCGAGTGGTCATCCGCACCCCCTTCTCCGGGTGCGCGGTCAGGACCAGCTCGGCGTAGTCGGGGACAGTGACCCCTTCCGCCCGCACGAAAGCGATGTTCGGCGTGAGCGCTATGGCATCGCCGACGGACAGTTTGGCCGTCCGGGCCAGGCCGGAATGCTGCAGGGTCTCGATCATCGCCCCTCCCATCCCGCTCGGGGATTAATAGGTTTTCAATTCCATGGCAGCGAAAAGAAGAGAAAGCAAGTGCTCTCCCTATCGGCGAGGCGCAGGACAATCCAGCATAGCCATCCACTGGCCTTAAATCGAAGCTAACTTATAGGATTGCGAGATATTGAGGGGCGGGGTAAGCATGAGCTTCAAAGGCATGGATATCGTCTCCATCCGCGACCTCTCCAAGGAACGGATCGAGGAGGTCTTGGACCTGGCCGAAAAGATGATCCCTTATGCTCGCGGGGAGAAGTTCACCAAGGTCCTGGAAGGGCGCATCCTTGCCAATCTGTTCTTTGAACCCTCGACCCGCACCCGAATATCGTTCGACAGCGCCATGATCCGCCTGGGAGGACGCTCCCTGGACATGTCCAACCCCTCCGCGATGTCCATCGCCAAAGGGGAGACGCTGGCAGACACGGTGCGCATGGTCGAATCCTACTCTGATGTCCTGGTCCTCAGGCATCCGCATGAGGGGGCGGCACGCTTGGCGGCGCACTTCTCCACCAAACCGGTGATCAATGCCGGGGATGGGGCTGGCCAACATCCGACCCAGACCCTTCTGGATCTATTCACCATCCGCCGGGAGAAGAAGAAGTTCGAGGGCATCAAGGTGGCCATGGTCGGCGACCTGAAATATGGCCGGACCGTGCACTCGCTGGCGGAGGCGCTCACCATGTTCGGCTCGGAGCTCACCTTCGTGGCCCCGGCGAGCCTGCAGATGCCGCGCGAGACCGTCAAGCAGGTCGAGAGGCTCGGGGGCAAGCCGAAGCTTTCCTCCAAATTGGAAGAGGTCATCAAGGAGGCGGACGTACTTTACGTGACGCGCATCCAGAAGGAAAGGTTCCCCGACCCGAGCGAGTACCTGAAGGTGGCGGGCACCTACCGCATCGACAACGACCTGCTTCGGGAAGCGAAGAAAGACCTGGTCATCATGCACCCCCTGCCCAGGGTGGACGAGATCGCGCCCGAGGTCGACTACACCCAGCATGCGAAATACTTCGAACAGGCTTTCAATGGTGTGCCGGTGCGCATGGCGCTCCTGCTCCTGGTGCTAGGAGGCGAGCTGCCATGA
>Ga0315279_10007220_pt1 | contig 13797 bp, 12 predicted proteins | sample YL17G06_20_MG_FD_203694 | JGI IMG/M metagenome (GOLD analysis project Ga0315279, IMG submission 203694) | Sediment microbial communities from Yellowstone Lake, YNP, Wyoming, USA - YL17G06_20 | ecosystem: Environmental > Aquatic > Freshwater > Lake > Sediment | place: USA: Wyoming | collected... | reverse complement strand
GCATGCCATCGTTTCCCAGAAAGTCTTGGGTGCGGAGATCACCAACCGCTCAACTAAGATTGTCCCCGTGGGAGGAATCGGTAGGCGACTATATGGCGAACGAGTTCTGTTGGCTGGAGACTCGGCTGGAACAGTTGTCCCAGTAAATGGGGGGGGTATCTTGACGGCGGCTGTGTCGGGCAGGATTGCGGGTGAGACCGCTTGCCGATTTGTGCAAGGTACAGGAGAACTCTCGACATACGAGAAGGCGATCGGTGGAGAGATAGGTCGTGAAGTCCGCAGGGGTCTCGGATACAGAAAGGCTGCAGACCTAGTGATGAAGTCTGATCTGCTTTTCGAGGTCGTCCTCTCTCTGGTTGGTAAGAGAAATGTCGCGAAAGTTGTTCAGTGCCGTCCAAGCTTCCTTCTCTCTCCCTCAAGATTGCTTTAGATCGATACATACGCTGGAAATGAGGCGTCAGCACGTGCGATGCGGATCAGGCAATATCTGCTTACCTGGTGCACATGTAGTCATTCTTTTCTTGTGCAGACAAAGTCTACGAATTCGACTAAAGAGTGGGATTTCTCGCCAAACTCCTCTGTTAACTGGGCTTTCGCCTTTTTGGCATAGTCAACCAGGAGACGTGAGACTTGGTCCACCGTTATTCTCTTGGGAATACGCTGAGAGCAGGCATCTTGTATCATGTCAAGGAAGTCGTCTCTCAGCTGAAACGCGATTCCTATCAGACGTCCGCATTCAGAGAGAGATTCAATCTGTTTCTCACTGGCTCCTGCTAACAGTGCTCCTATTGCAGCCGCCGCAGCGAACAAAGATCCTGTCTTTAGAGTAGCGATCTTCAGATAGCCTTCGATGCTGTCTGCCTGTCGGGAAAGCACATCCAGCATCTCCCCTTCACTGAGTTTGGCAATAGCGTTACCGGTCACTCTCATGACATTCCCATTTCCGTATCTAGAGAGAATCTCCACACCCTTTGAAGCTAGAAAGAGACCGCATGTAATGGCGGCGTTTTGGCCGTATGCAAGATGAAGTGGTTTAGCGTTTCTCCTTGCTGTCTCATGATCGGTGATGTCGTCGAAAATGAGTGAAGAGGTGTGAATCAACTCGATCGCAGACGCGGCATCCATTGCTCTCTCTCTATTGCCACCCAACATCTCCGTACAGCGGAGGAGAAGTATTGATCTACATCTCTTGCCTCCTCTCTCAGAGGAGTAGCGAACAATTCTATTCAGGTGCTCCTCATCAAATCGGTCAGAGATCTCCTGGCAGATCCTGTTGTCTATGACTGTCCTTGTCTGGGTTTCTAGAGGATGCATTCAGCCGCTTCCTTCTTCAACCGACCAAAACATACCTACGTAATAGTATTCATTTATGGCTTCTGACAGGTCATTGTCCTCACAAGTTGCCTTTCAGGGCAGTGCCAGATGCTCTGGGCACTCTTGCAGAAAACGATTGGCCATGGGGAGGCGAAATGTCAGGTTGACGCTAGTAGATGAACTCGTCTGCCTTGGAATATCGTACCCCAGAATTGCCGAGACATATGTTGTTACTTATGAGAGTGCGTTCGCAGCCCTTTCTGCAAAGGCTAGAAATGGATGCGGGTAGGCCCCGATTAGAACGCAGAGAAGCGCGAGTATGCAGACAGGCAGAAGCATGGAAGCGCGCGCGAGAGTAGATGAAAGAGCTTCCTAGTCGTATTCTCTTGTGGTTGGCCTGGTTCGGCAACAAGCTGACCATCAACAGTCGGGCGCGAGAATGAATCCGAATGGCGATACAACTCTCTGAATGCTGCCTAGGCGAGCGGATAGGAGTCTGCCGCAGATTTAGGCCAACCAGACAGGAGATGAATGAAGCGATGAACTATGTAGGAATAGATGTGCACAAGCAGTCACTCCAGGCAGCTGTTATCAACCATGCAGGAAGCTGCTTGGAAGAGTTCAGGCTGAGAAATAACTGTGAAGGCGTAGAGCAGTAGCGCGCGTGCCTCACAAGTCAGATGGATTCTGGGATAGGCCGCTCAAACCGCCCCACAGTACGACCCCGAATTCAGAACATTCTACGAAGGAATAGCGTCAAGAAAAGGTCATAACAAGGCTTTGGTTGCGACGATGCGTAAGATGCTTGTAATCATCTGGACCATTCTGACCAAGAATGAGCCCTACAGCGGACAAGACAGTGAGTTGATGGAGAGAAAGTTTAACCGGATGATGCGCCTATCGTGTAGATGAACCTGAACCTGCGTCACCGAAGCCAGCATCAACCGCGAGAGAACACGACGCTCTTTCATAGGAGGCTGTCGCAGCAATCCGTTTCATTGACATGGCTTTGCCAAATGTGGTTGAGTCTCAGCATCACTCAGTTGTTCTTAGGTGAAAAAAACGAGTGAAGTTGAGACTCTGATATTGGCAAGTGTGGATTTTCGCGCGCACGCCTACAAAGTGTTAAATATGCAACGCAATAGTATGTCTCGGCCAATGAGGGAACGAAAATGGAAACGATATTGAAGGGAACTCTAGCTGTTGCGATAGTCGCTTTGATCTTATCCGCTGGCACTATGACGTATCTTACAACTTTCATTACTGCACAGGAGACCATGAGAACGGATCTGAAAAAACTCTCAGCAGATGTGTCGGGGCTTATGGACCGCGCGAAGGTGCTTGCTGCACTACCCCTTGAAGTACGAAGGGCTGTTGAGAATCTGCCAACGTATTACCCAGACGATTACTGGAAGACATTGAAAGGATCGTATGAGGAAGGGCGTGTCATTATTGTTTACTCAGCCGCACCCGAGCAATTGGAAGGCATGAGACCGGAATTTAACAAGAAGTTTCCTTGGATCAAAGTAGACCTTGTGAGTATGAGAGCAAGTGATATTCTTCCTCGATTCCTAACTGACATTCAAGCAGGACAAAGCACCGCAGACGTATTTATGCATGGTATCGATCTGATATGGATGGAACAAGCGTACCCCAAGTATGTCATGAAATACAGCTCACCTGAAGGCGCGTCCTATGCAGACTTTCTGGTACAACAGCAGAAGAAGGACGTAGGCATTTACACCTGGGCTGGCAACTGGGGATGCATGGCGTATAACAAAGAAAAAGTCCCCCGGGACATGGTTCCGAATAGTTTATCGGATCTGGCTGTGAAGATCAAGAAAGATCCTGCGTTCTGGAAAGGTAAGATCGTGATGTACGATGTAGGTCTTAGCATATATGGCGCAAACTGGATGATGGCTATTAACAGGCTGCTGGGCGATCAGGAATTTTGGTCCATCATGGAGACGATAGGATCGACCAAGCCAGCGCTCGAGACCACAGGCACACCTATGGCGGAGAAGACACTGGCAGGAGAATACCTCTTCTCTCCTATGGTTGGTGAAAGTACATGGCGCACTGCCTTAGCAAAGGCACCAGCTGCGATAGAGTACCTTTATGCGCCTGGGGGCATCGTAGCGAGTTCGCAGCTAATGCAGCTTGCAGCAAATGCGAAGTATCCCAATGCGGCAAAGGTTTGGCTTGACTGGTGTTTATCGAAGGAAGGGCAGGATGCTATTATCAGTGCAAGCGGGGGTTCCTGGTTTACGTATAGAACCGATATTCCTGCTGAGAAGTACTCCAATTCATGGAAAGCTATAAACGATAAATACGGGAAGACGGCACAAGTCGCCTACTGGTTGGGAACGCTACAAGAGCAGACGGCTTTTAGGGAAAGATGGATGAAGTTGATGCGCCCATCTTGAACGCTGATCCTCATGGAACTCCGTGATGTGAGGCGGAATCCCCAGGTTTTCTTTCTTTTTTTTGTTCTCTTCTTGATTTTCTTCCCTCTTTCATCGGTTTTCTACCAAAGTCTGTTTACCGGACCTTTCTTCTTCGAAGGTGTGCAATTCAACCCAATAGCTAACTATGTAGGCGTGTTTACATCGCCTCTATTGCAAAGCACGATGCTAAACACACTTATCCTTAGCGTCTTTGGGACCGCGCTGGCAGTACTAATAGGCACGACTTTCGCTTTACTCATACATCGAACTGACCTTCCCTTCAAAAGTCTATTTCAGGTTTTATCATTCATGCCACTTGTAGTTTCTGGCCTTACTTCAGCCTTAGGATTCGTTTTTACGGTCGGGGACGTAGGGTACCTAACTCTCTGGTGGGAAGGTACCCTTGGTTTTCCGCGGCTATGGGACATCTATGGGATTGCGGGAATCACGATCATTTCCGCTATCAGTCATGCTCCTATAACCTATCTGTATGTTTCATCTTCTCTCCTTATGATGGACTCGAGTCTAGAGGAGAGCGCCATCGTCATGGGGGCCGGGCGCTTTAGAACCCTGCTTACGGTGACCCTCCCAATGGCAAAAAGTGCGATACTGTTTGGTGCCATCTTGACCATAATCGGATCGTTCGAACAGTTCTCGATTCCGTTTGCGCTTGGTGGAAAGAGGGGGATATTAGTGTTCGCGACATGGGTGTATACTCAGCTCCCAAGTATGCAGTGGGGTTCAGTCGCGGCGGCCAGCACCCTAATCATGATCGTTATGATCTGTCTGATTGTGGCGCAGAAGCGATACTTGGGCCCGCTGCACAGGTATGTTACAGTTAGGGGTGGAACTAGACATGGCCGCGTAATAGAATTGGGGCTCTGGAAATTCCCGATTGCCATCATGCTGCTATTGTTTGTCTTGGGAGCCATAGTAGTACCAATAGCCGGAGTAGTTTACCGATCTTTTGTAGCCCTATGGCTACCCTCGGCCAATCAATGGGACCTCATGACCCTTTCGAATTATGTTGATATATTCTCTTTGGAGCTGTATAAACTAGCTATTCTGAACAGCATGCTCGTGTCAATTGGGGGAGCCACAATCGGGATAGTTTTTTTTGCTTTTGTTGCATATTTTGCCTACAAGGGTGCAAGCAAGACATTGGGTGCTGTGATGGAAACCGTCTCAACCTTCCCCATAGCAGTGCCGAGTGTCATCATGGGTATAGGTGTATTATGGGCCTGGGGCCGAGTTCCATTCATGCATAACAGTTTCTGGATATTCATTATTGCGTATGTGTCACGTTACATCCCTTCGGGCATGAGAGCCATAGGGCCTAATGTCATCCAGCTCTCGAGAGATATGGAAGAGGCTAGCATTATCAGCGGTGCATCTTGGTTACGTACATTCAGGAGCATTACTTTCCCGCTTATGCGGCCTGGAATGGCCTTCGGCTGGCTTCTACTCTTTGTGACCATCTTGAAGGAATTGAGTATGGCCATATTCCTTCAAGGCCCAGAAACGAAATTAATTGCTACAGTGATAGCGTACGCATTGGAGATGGGGAAAATGGGCGGTCTCGGATTAATGGGTGCTCTTTCTACCTTTGAAATGGTGGTATCCGTGTCTATCTTTCTCCTAGTTACCCGTATCTTCAGAGTGAAATTCTAGCGCGCGCCCGCAGATCGATTGACCCGCCTCATCCAGTCAAGTCACGGTAATATGTTGAGGTGGAATATGGACATAAATCTCCTTAGCGTCCAGCTCTTGGAGGGTGTGGACCTCGATTTCATTTTTCCCCATCTGGAGTCGGTACTCGACGTAGTCTCCATGGTATACCTTTCGAATCAACCTTGCCATGATGATGTTCAGTTTCTCCTCATCTTTCCTTAAGTGGATTCCGATTCTTTCGGGCCTGACAGATAACGTAATCTTCTGGCCCTTGCTGAAGCTCTTGCCGAAATAGCACCGGAGAAAGATGCCCTCGTCACTTTCCAGCTCCGCTAGCCCCAGTTCTCCGGGGGATGCTGGCACCTCGCGGGCAACGGCAGGTATTAAGTTTGCTTGGCCTATGAAGCTTGCTATAAATGGGGTGGAAGGCTTCTCGTATATTTCACGAGCGTTACCGAGCTGCTCTATAGCGCCATTGTTCATCACCGCTATCTCATCTGAGATGACAAAGGCTTCCGCCTGGTCATGGGTGACATACAACGTGGTAATCCCGATCTTCCTCTGTAACCCCCGCAACCAGAATCTCGCCTGTTGTCTCAGCTTTGCATCCAAGTTGCTGAGCGGCTCATCCAGAAGGAGTACGTCTGGCTCATACACTAGGCTTCTAGCCAAGGCGACTCTCTGCTGCTGTCCTCCGCTCAGCTCAGCTGGATATCTATCTTCTAGACCCGATAATTCCACCAGTTGTAGCATCTCAAGCACTCGTCTTCTGATCTCTGGTTTGGAGATCTTTCGCAGCTTTAGCGGATATGCGACGTTGTCGAAGACCCTCTTGTCGGGCCAGAGGGCGTATGATTGAAAGACCATTCCCATACCTCTTTTGCTCGGAGGAATGTTAATGCCCTTCTCCACAGAGACTACAAGCTCTTCGCCCACAGATATTTCTCCCTTGTCTAGCGTTTCGAATCCTGCAATGCAACGCAGCATGGTGGTCTTTCCACAGCCAGAGGGGCCCAGAAGACTCAAGATCGTGCCGTTGGTGACCTTTAGCGATAGATTATCTACAGCGACTGTTTTGCCGAAAATCTTGGTTGCGCCCGTAATAATCACATCTGGCACTAGCTCTTGGCCTCCTCATGCTCTATTATGTCGGAAGAATGCCGTTCCCAAGTTGTCTATTTAGCCTTTGTGATTAAATCTTCTTAGTCCGGGAAAACTCACAGGACGACGATTCCGACGAGGACTTTACAGAAACCAAAACCGAAGATTTCTTATGGGAGCTGTCTTGCCACTAGACGACGAGGCCGTATGGAAACAATGAGGATTGGTAATGTAGATGCAAGACCGAGAATAAAGGCTATTGGGTCTCTGAAGGTAGCCGAGCTTTCTGATTGCTCTGCTGTCGAAATTCCGGTTGGTGTGATAAACGAGCAACGAGAGGGCCCCTGCCCTTGGAGTCATCGGTCGCATGGCAACGAGTGGGACGTGATTGACGTGACGGTACGACTCTTCAGAGAGGTCAAGCCGGAAGATATGGCTGGCGCGGGCGCTGCAACCTCAACTGCTGCTTGGTGATGGGCCACGAAGCAAGAGGACGTAGAGAGGGAATTCTTTTTTGGACCAGAGCGGAAATGGTGGATCAACAGAGTAAACAAGCTGTACACAGTAGAACATGGTGTCTCCTTTCCAAGGAAAGTCATACTTTCCGATATGACGATTCGGGAAGGTGAGGACACTGCGGACGTTGTTTTCTCGCCCGAAGCCAAGCTCAAGATCATCAGGAATCTGGACGAAATAGGCATCCCTGAGATAGAACTTGGATATCTAGGCGCAATCGACGAGCAGTATCGCTTTGCAAAATCAATCGAACGTGAAGGTATCAATGCGAAAATCGGTTCCCACAATAGAGCGTATACCAAAGAGAATGAGTGGAAGGATGAAATAGACAGGGCCGTCGACGCAGGCGCCGACATTATCACGTTCATAGGCTGGGTTTCCGATGTAACGCTGCGAGGAATGCCATGGATAAAGAAGGAAGACATCCCCGAAAGAATCGCAAAATGTGTCGAGTACGCGAAAGGGCAAGGAATCCAGACATGCGTCGGTGTTGGATTGTCGCCTTCGGCGCTGGATCTCACTGTCAGATGCTGGATCCTAGCGGAACAGGCCGGAGCAGATAGATTCTCAGTTGGAAGCGGCACCGGGGCAACGCGTCCAGAAGCATTATCATTCATGGTGGGTTTCCTGAGAAATGTGATCGGACCAAGGCCGGAGATTGCACTTCATTGTCACAACGATTTCGGACTCGCAACGGCGCTCACATTGGAAGGAATCAAAGCCGGCGCGGGGATTGCCGATGTTGCCGTGAACGGTCTCGGTCACAATTCCGGAATAGCAGCCCTCGAAGAGGTCGTCGTCTGTCTGTCCGTTCTCTATGGAGTCGAAACAGGTGTGAGCATGGACAGGCTATGTGAATTGAGCAAACTGGTCGAGGATCTGTCAGGCGTGAGTTTGTCTCCTAACAAATCTGTTGTGGGAAAGAACTTCTATCGCCACCAGCTCGACAGTCACATAGCCAGTATACTTAGAGGAGACAACTATAGTTGGGAGAACATAGCGCCGGAGGCCTTGGGAAGAAAAAGAACACTAGAATGGATGTCTGGCAGGTTTCGCCGTGGGAAATCTGGCTCCATAATGGCCAAGATTGAGCAGATGGGTCTGAAGGTTGACGACGACCAGTTCAACGCCGTGTCGCAAGCAGTTCAAGACGCAATTGAACGAAAAAGACTGCTCTCGGAGAATGAAGTGGAGGAAATAATTCGGCATTTTCTCAGGTTCTCTTTGAGCAAATAGCTTACTGTCTCAGACCTACTCACCATATCCATCTGGTTCATCCGCCTAGCGGTAGTTGAGTATTCGCTCCTAGGACAACTGCCCATATGTCTCAATAATATGTCAAATCTCCAATATCATCTGTCATGTCCTTATGGTTTCGTTTGGACTCATGCTCAGACAAGGTTGGCTTGGACAGGGCGTCGATTTCAAGAGCATCAATGACATCGTTTCGAGATTGGAGATAATGTGCTTTGACTCGACTTGGGTTGCCGACCATTTCTACGTACAGTCCGATCTAACACATGTCCAGTCGACAACATGTCAGGCCGGTATGGCTAGGCACCTCTCAATCCCGAAGTGTGCGTATGCGCGTCGCGCGCGAGCCGCAAGGTAATTACAGTAGTAACAAGCTCAACCTTCGGAGCAGTGTTGGACGATCTTATCATGTGTCATAATCGTGCAGTGGTAGCCAGTCATGACTATCGTTGCAAGCTAACAAGATCCTTTTCTCCTTATCCTTGCCGATAATGCGTCCAAAGAATTTCAAAGAACAACGCAACCTTTCCCAAAAGAATCTCCTAACTAACAGCAGGAAATGCGCTGAGCCGCTTGCGGCGCGGGCGGGGAAACATGCAGCAAGTTTCTTGAGAATTCGTCTGCAACATTTGATGTCACACAGGCCTCTGTCATCGACGCGATCGATTGAACATATTCTTCTACCATATCATGTATAGGTCTTGGACCCTGATCTTGCCTAGGTATCCGCCGGCCTGAATCTGAGATGCAGTGTGTCTTTGACCTTCTCAGATCTATTTGTCTTCTTGGCAAAGATTGAACCCCTCCCACTCAACTTCTCCTGCACAATCTATCGAATCTTACTATCATTCAGCTTAACCATGAACCGTCTAAGACAGGTAGTGAAATCATTTCGGCAAACGAGAGTGGCCGACTGTTGCCTGTGGTATCCCAATATTATTTCGCTTCTTGGATTGTTTGGGTGAGTTGTTTTCTGTCTATGGGCAGTTTCCGGTGGAATGCTTGGATGGGGGTTTCTAGGGCTTCGATGTTGAGGCTGAGGTGGGGTTTGATCGTGTTGTGCCAGTGGACGTATTCGGGGATTGTGGCTATTTGGGCTCGATGGATCATTTTGTCTTCTAGGACTCCGTAGAACCGTTCGAGTTTGCCGTTGGTCTGGGGGTGGTTGACGCGGCAGAGGATATGCTTGATTCCATGGTCAGCGAGGTGTTGTTCGAATTGGCTGATGCCTTTCTCTTTCCTTTCGCCTTCGTTGGCGTAGAATTGGCTTCCACGGTCAGTTAGGATCTCATCCGGTTTTCCGTAGTTTTGGATGGCTTCTTTTAGGACTTGTAACGTGTTCGGGGCTGTGGCTTCTTTGAATGTTCCGTAGCCTACTATGTAGCGGCTGGCGTCATCCAAGATGGCCAGTATCCATTTCCCTGTGTTGAGTTGCTTCCAATCCATGTGCCAGAGGCTCATGCTGTGCTCCCGTTCGTATCGAACCCATCTTCGCCTTCGCTGTTTGTTGGGCTGCGGGGTGGCTTTGCTGTTCATGCGGAGGACCTCATGGATCCGGTTGTGTGGTATGTGTACTCCTAGCTTGGTGTTGATTATTCTTTCCAGGTTGACCGCTCCCAGCTTATGCTGATCGTAGGCTTCGAGGATCATGGTGGCCTCTTTCAGGTTTCTGTTCATTTTGGGACGGCCGGGTTTCTTCAGGGTCGGCGTCACCCCGGCCTTCCTGTGGTTCTGCCAGAGTTGTTCGATGCGTCTGCGGGTCACCTTCTGTATTAGGGCTAGTTCTCCGCTGCCTCTCCCCCTTAGTTTCTCTTGGATGAGCCAGCGGATCTTCCTATCGTTGAGTTTCACCCGCAGAAGCTTAGCTTCATATACGAAATGATTTCCGGACACGAGACCACACACACACCCCCCCCATCACTGCACTGCACGAAGATTTTAATACCCGTCATCCATCCATTGATCGATGCAATTATGTCAGAAAGGATCGATTTAAAGGCAATTAAGGGACAACTGAGAAAGAGAAAGATGGGGCGAGTGCAAGTTGCGAAGCTTCCTGACGGATCGGCTGTCGATGTACCTATCGCTTTGTTTTGTGGGCAGAAGGAAAAGCCCCGGTTGTGGCTACAAGCGGGAATTCATGGCGATGAGCTAGATGCCATTGGGGCGGCCATAAAGGTTCTAAATAGTCTTGATGAGGGGAACCTGTTGGGGACGGTTGCAGTACTTCCTGTAGTCAATACTCTGGCCTTCCGTTCTCGAAGCAGAGTCGCGCCGATAGACTACAAGGATATGAATCGGCTCTGGGACACGCGTGTGGAGAATGTTGGCTACACGTCGGCATACAGCGAAATCGTTGTTCAAGGAATATTGGAAGAGTTACACGGTTTTGAACCCGACTATGTGATTGACCTTCACGGCGGAGGAGCGAGTGCTCTTGTTCCTTATGTCGAGTATGCTTGTGGAGGTGGAGGCGCGGACAGGAAAGCAGAAGAAATGGCGAAAGCCACAAGAATGAGAGTCATCTGGAGAAACAAGGAGATCAGGTTCAAGGGTGCTTTGAGCTATCTAATGGCCAGCGAAGGCGTTCCCGCCGTGGTCATCGAAGGCGGAGGCCGTGCCGGGATCGACGATCGCGAATCAACCACTGTCGCTGAGGCAATCCTAAACTGCATGTCATATCTTTCTATGATACCAAGTAGAGAAGGCAAAGAACCCATCGACCAGATCTTCGTCGAAAAGGGGAACTGGGTTCGCGCAAAGAGCCCCGGACTATGGCATCAATTGTGTGAGCCGGGCAGTATCGTCACAAAGGGTCAAGTACTGGCTCGTATCTCAGATGTTTTTGGCAAGACTCTTGAAACGACTATGGCTCCTGTCGATGGTATCTTGATAGGCATTAGGAAAAGCGGCATCGTCCAAGTCGGCGACTATGGAGTGAATGTTGGTGAGATAGCGCGCTAGCATCTTAGCGCGCGCGAAGACCCGAATACAGCCACTATCTGACTCCGAAGCTTAAACAACGGATCAATCTGAGGGTTAGCGCGCGCTAGCCTTGCACAAGCCTCGTCACCTTGACCTTCACTAAACTGAAGCAGATGTGCAAGCACAACAAGAGCGGATTCTGCCAGGCCAAGAGAAGGAACTGCGGCTCCTACCTGTGGCCACACATCATGAGAGGCCAATAAACACCATTAAAAACCAGTTTTGCAAGAAGTTGGCGCGCTGTGTTCGCGTAACAATCACAGCGTAGTTAGCCTTTGACCCAAGTTAGCCTTTGACCCATATTGGAGCTAAGCGCATTATGGTATGCTTTGATGGCGCAGGCCGCGTAATCGGCCGCTGCGTTGGATGGTATTAGCAGTATCTTTTCTTGGTCATTCTCCCTTCCAGGGACCTTTTGGACGACGATCTGAGGGAGTTCAGCATAGACATCTTGATCGCGGATTGCTCCTATCTCCAAGAGCTTTCTGACTTCTTTGCCTGATGCTTTTATGGTAGGCCAGTCGTTTACAACGAACTTATCTACTGTGGTGAGAATCTCCGGTTCGATCTCCTGACCTCCCCCGACTTTTGCCAAGAACATTCCCGGTTCAACCCAGTTAGTCTTGATGAGGGGCTCATTCGCTGTGGTAACAGTAACCACTATATCCGCACCCCTCACACATTCTTCCACGGAGTCAACAGCCCGGATCGGTTTTTTCAACGAAGAGCTCATCTCCTGCGCGTATCCTTCAAGCGCTTTTGAGGACTTGTCGGTCACTCGGATCTCCCGGAAGTCAAATATCTCGCAAAGTGCCCTAAGGTGCCCCCTGCCTTGTGTGCCGGCCCCAACGATACCCACTACCTTCGAGTCTTTCCTTGCCAAGTACTTCGCGCCAACAGCGGTTCTAGACCCTATCACCATACCAGCCAGCCATGTTCCCTCCATAACGCACAACGGCACACCGCTCAGAACATCGAAGATAAGCATTATTCCCTGTACGGATGGAAGTCCATATCTTTCGGCGTTGTGAAAATATGAGGTCCAATTTCGCATAACCAGCAGGCCCAACGGCTCCAGGAAAGCGGCATTAACGCCGACCCTCCCTTCGTCTTTTATGACCTCGAACATAGGAGGACGAAAAATTCGAGTTCTACTCTCACCTAGCAGTCGTAATGCTTGTTCGCTTGCTTCGATTGCCTCACTTGTTGACAAACAGGCCTCCATGTCTTTCTGAGAAAGAGCGAGCAGCTCCTGTCCACGTTCCTTCAAACCAATCGCCTAAATCTTTGTGCGCCACGTAAAGAAGATTTAAGGGTTGCGTTTTCAGTGCTGTGTTGCACGACTGACGTTTTTGTTTGTGAATCTCGGTTTGAGGCGACGTTTTGTTGGCATGGGCGTGACTGATAGGCCGATATTCTCTGTGTGAGAGTTGTTCTGCGACTGTGATTGACTGCTAGAGATTGGAGACGCGTCAACGAGGGTCTTGTGAAGCGTGGTGAGATCCTCCTCGACCTACGCATCTTGGATAGATGGGACTCTGACCTGGAGAGGATGAACAAGGGGAAGGAGGGTGGACAATACGTCTATCCGGAGATCTTCGTTAAGCTTCTGAGCTATATGCGTCTGCTCTTCCATCTGCCCCTTAGGCAGACGGAAGGGTTCCTAAAGGCGTTGAGGCGATTCGACTCAAGGATACAGGCGCCCGACTATTCGACGATCGACAGGCGAGTGAACAAGCTGGATGTGAAGTTGGATAAGGAAGACTACGGCGACGACATAGTCGTAGCGGTAGACGGTTCAGGCATCAAAGTTTCGAATCGAGGCGAATGGATACGCCACAAATGGAAGGTAAAACGCGGCTACTTGAAGATCCACATAGCCGTAGATGTGAAGCGGAAGAAGATCCTCGCCTTGAAGGTAACGAACGAGAAGGTAGGTGACGGGCGGATGCTTAAGCCGCTGGTTGAAGAGGCTTCCAAGAAAGGTAAGATCGCCAAGACGATTGGTGATGGCGCATACGACACGAAAAACAACTTCCGCTATCTCGACGGCAAGGGCATAGAGCCAATCATCAAGGTGCGAAAGAACGCGTCCAACAAAGCGGGAGGATGCATGCCAAGGAAACTCGTGGCGCAAGAATACCTCCAAGATCCGCAGACATGGAAACGTAAACATGGCTACGGACAAAGATGGATAGCGGAAACCGTCTTCTCCACATTCAAGCGAACATTCGGAGAATATGTCTCAGCTAAAACGATGATAAACATGACGAATGAGCTGATGCTCAAAGCCTCACTGTACAATCTCTTCACAGGGTTAACCGTAAGCTCGTAACGCAAGACGTAAGTCACCTAGCAAGAGAACCAGTCCAGAACCAGTCATGCAACACAGCAGTTTTCAGGTTCTGTTTCTCGTGTCCGGAAATCATTTCGTATATGAAGCTAAGCTTCTGCGGGTGAAACTCAACGATAGGAAGATCCGCTGGCTCATCCAAGAGAAACTAAGGGG
>Ga0315279_10007219_pt1 | contig 13797 bp, 14 predicted proteins | sample YL17G06_20_MG_FD_203694 | JGI IMG/M metagenome (GOLD analysis project Ga0315279, IMG submission 203694) | Sediment microbial communities from Yellowstone Lake, YNP, Wyoming, USA - YL17G06_20 | ecosystem: Environmental > Aquatic > Freshwater > Lake > Sediment | place: USA: Wyoming | collected... | reverse complement strand
AAAACCTGCGTCGACCATGGAGAATGGAAAGACCTCTACTGGGGCGACTACGAGCAGTATAAACGGGCTCAGAGATATGAGGCACCCGGAGAGAAGCTCAGCAACCCCCGCACAGAGAAGGTGAATGGTTGCCCCTACGACTGCGGGATCTGCCCCGAACACAAGAGCCACACCGTCCTCGCGATCATCGACGTCACCAACAGGTGCAACCTCCGCTGCCCAATCTGCTTCGCACACGCCGGAGCAGCCGGCTACCTCTACGAGCCGAGCAAGGAGGAGATCAGGAAGACCATGGAGAACCTCCGCGCGAACAGACCGGTGCCGCCCCCCGCCCTCCAGTTCAGCGGCGGGGAGCCGACGGTCAGGGAGGATCTGCCTCATCACAGATAAGGAGAAGGGCTACACCAGATCGGTGCTCAGCTGCTTCACCAGGAGGGTCGGAGCCGAGAGGCTGTGGTTCATCGCATGCGGATTTTGATTATTTAATAATCAAAATCCTTAAAATAAGGTTATTAATTTATATATCTGTTGAACATGGAGAAAATAGTTATTCAAATAGCGGGTCCTGAAACTCCTTGTGACCGCTGCAAGAAAACGCGCCAAATAATTGAACAAATTTTACAAGAAAAATCAGTTTTAGAAGCATCAATCGAGCATATCGTATTAACTGATAAGGCCACCATCGAGAAATATGGAGTCTTGAAAGGCCCGGCGGTGATCATTAATGAAGTACTCGTATCGGAAGGCGAAGTCCCTAACCCGAACTACATAGTAAAGGCTCTTGAGCAGATTTTAGTTCATTGAGTTGAATAAAGATGCAAGAAAAAAATGGCCTTCAAACTCGGTTAAAAACAGCCGGGTTGTTGGCCTTGGCAGTTGGAGTCCTAGTTTATTTCATTATTAATAAAATTATGTTATTTATTACGCCTCCGCCTCAAAGTTTGATTGATTACAGTCTATTTCCATGGTATGAAATACCCATTCAATACCTATTCAATTACTTCAAAAGTGCATGGATCTCTCTGCTTTTCGCATTCTTTCTGGGGGGCTTTATCCAGGAATTTATCCCAAAGGGGCTCATCGAAAAATATCTCGGATCAAATAAACTTCGAAGCTACTTATTTGCTCTTTTATTGGCGCCGGTTATGGTCACATGCAGCTGCTCAGTAATCCCCATCTATGTCTCGATTCTAATGTCAGGGGCAACTCTGGGTGTAGCGATGACCTTCTTCTTGATGGCTCCGGCTGCGAACCTGGTTACTATTCTGCTTACTGGGGATTATCTTGGCTGGGATCTTGGGATTTTGCGGCTAGTTTTCTCAGGAATAGCCGCACTTCTCGCTGGCTACATATTCGATAGAACTAAACTGGCTGAGGAGCTGGCTAAAGGATATAAAGAGATTCGGGCCGGGAAGGTGAAAAGAATGCTTCAAATTAAAACATTTAATGATAGAATAGTGGCTGCATACCAAAACGTCTGGGCGCTAATGAAGAGCATTCTTCTTTACCTAATAATAGGTATAGTGGTGGTTAGCTATCTCGCAGCATATCTTTCTGAGGAGAGCATTGTTTTATACTTTTCAGGGTATTGGGGGATCTTTTTCGGTGCCTTATTAGGTGGTCCTATATACACGCCTGCCTTGGTTGAGATTGTTTTGACAAGCTCATTACTAAATAAGGGAATGGCTCGCTCCGCTGCTTTAGCCTTCATGATGGGTCAGCCCTACGATTTCGTCTCAATGCCTCCTAATAGTAAATATTTCAAATGGAAGGGCGTTATCATCTATACGAGTATCTTTTTTATCGTTTCAATCGTCTCAGGGATTGTTTACACATGGGTGTACGGGTGGATCTAAAATACACGGCGGATACCTATTTTCATTTATGACTGGTTCAAATACGCCCAAACCACGTCCTCTTTTACTAAAACGGTGTATAAATAGATCTATACATCTTTGAATTGGAGAGGAAAAGCATGAGTCAGGACACAAAAGAGGAGGATAAAAGAAGTATAAAAATAACCGATATTCCCGAAATTGGAATACTTGCATGTTTCAGTGGGGCTTCTAATTCTGGGTTGTTAACGGGTTTAGCGGCTCTTAATGTCCTTAAGGAGATGGGAGAGGATGTGGTGGGGATTTGTTCACTGCCTTCCCTGTCAAACCAAGTTGAAAGACAGATCGCAATAACAAAACGACTTAAACGTCTTTTGGTCATCGATGGTTGCCGCAACTCATGTAGTAAAAAGATTGCAGACAAATTAGGACTAGAATATGATGATTACATTAACTTGGAAACCTCATTAGGTATAAAAAAGGTTGGGCCATTCACTACACTGATGTACTCAGAAGGAGAACTCGACACAACAATTAAGGCTATTACTCAGAAAATAGAGGCGCTTCGAAAGTCCATTGTTGAAGGATAATTTTTTAAAATCCGGTGCAACCCAGCCTATTTGATTATTATATAATCAAAATCCTTATTTTCCATTTATCAAATAATAAATTCGAAGAGTATGGACGAGAATAAAATTACGAGAATGCTTGTAGCGATCGATGGCTCATTGCAGTCGCAAGAAGCGTTAAGCCTAGCCCTACGTTTGGCCGATGGCATAGGTGCAGAAATAGAAATTTTTAATGTAATACCCGATTTGCCTCACCCTCAAATAGGTCCACGGGTGTCGGTGGGAGGGACGGTTTCAGAATACCTCCAAGAGTATTATGCGGATCAGAAGGAATACAGTAAGAAAATTACCGGAGAAGCACGTGAAAAATCGAAACAAGATTACCCCAAATTAACCATCACAACAAAGATAGTCCAAGGGAAACCGGCTGATGCCATACTTGAGGAGTCTGAGAGAGGCTTCGACGTGTTAGTTATGGGTAGTCGAGGGCTAGGCTTCCTGGATGAACTGCTGCTGGGGAGCGTAAGCGATAAAGTCGTACATAAATCGAAGATACCCGTTATTCTGTCAAAGTAACACTCAGAAACCGCAGACCGTTTATTTTATAATCACAAAGTTTTTCTTATACTTATATAATACTCTATTTGATGATGGAAAAAGTTGTGGTTCCAACCGTTGATGACAAGGGTCTAGACGCTGTGATTTCAGAGCATTTTGGCAGAGCACCTTACTTTGCCCTAGTAGATGTAGATGAGACGGGGAAGGTTTCCAACATTGGGTTTATCCCGAATACAAGTGAACACTTCGGCGGCTCGGGTTTACCCCCGGACAGAATCATCGCCATGAATCCAAGTGCCCTCATAACATACGGTATGGGTCCAAGAGCCATAGAGCGGTTCCAGGAGGCGGGGGTAGCTGTTCTTAGGGCCGGTACAGGCAAATTAGGCGACGCTATAGAAGCTTATCGCAGTGATCAGCTGGAGGAATTAACTGAAGGCTGCGGTCACGCGCGTCACTAAGAGTGATAAAGTTCTATTCTTTGTTTCTTTTCCGGTAATATTTTGTCGCCGGGCATCCTAGGCATTTACCTGTATCGTATCTGCCGCATTTCTCGCAGTTGACTCCGCAAGGCGCTGTAGAGGCCTCTCCGCTCATAAGTTCCTCTCGTATGGGGATAAATGGAGAGTAGTATATTTCGCCGATTGGGTAGAACTCGGATCGGCGGATACCAACCTGGCTACGCCACGAACACTTCTCCCAAGACTCGCTCTCAAGGGTGTCCTGATCCTCCGCTACTGTTAAGACCGCCAAGTTATATCCTGAGAGCAAGGTGAAGACGTAGACTGCCCTAGGACAACCTTTGAATCGTTCAAGTACGTTTTGTAACGTTTCTTGATTTTCGATCTCAAGTAAGATTAGAGCCAGTTTATATTTCAATTTATTAACGTTCTCAGTCGCAGCTACATTTATCGTATCCTCATCGACAAGTTTCAGGAACCGTCGTTTTACCCCCATTATCGTGAATCCGATGTTTTCCCCTATATCTTTATAAGACATTCTTCCATCGTTTCGCAGGTTTGTGATTATCGCTCTATCCCTATCATCCAGGTTAACCATTTGATTATTATATAAACAAATCATTAATATAAAACTTATTAATTAACAAGTAACGGGGGCAGGCGTGTTTCTAACCGTTAAGGATGTTATGGTGAAGGAAGTAGTCACGGTACAATCGGACCAGACGGCCCAACACGCTGCCGCTCTAATGGGCGAACAGCGGATCGGCTGTCTAGTGGTTCAGGAGGATAACGAAGTCGTGGGCATAGTGACCGAAAGAGACCTCTTAAACAGGGTCTTAGCCATCGCAGTGGATCCTGAGAAAACCCTTGTAAGGCGGATCATGTCAAAACCCGTCGTGACAGTAAAACCCGATGTGGAGCTTGAAGCGGCCGTCGAGCTGATGTTCAAGCACAGGATAAAGAAATTACCGGTCGTGGAGGAGCGAGAAGGGAAGAGCGTACTCGTGGGCCTTGTTACCTTAACAGACATCGCCAGGTTACACCCAGCCCTCATCGAGACTCTAAAGAAGCTATTCCAGATGGTCGGAGAGGCTCCTCCCAAGAGTATTGAGAAAGTAATCGGATATTATATAGTATAAAAAGGTGTGTTTTGATGTGCATTTATATTTATACTTATAGAGTGTTAAACAAAATGTTTTGGTTCGCGGCTCGTAATTATATCTATTTTAAACGAGGAATGAGTTGATATGGTCGAGAAAAGCGCGCTTACACGCGAAACGGTGTCGGCTTTGGAGAAGAGGCAGTGGCATGCGCAGAGCATAGAGGAGACGCTGAAAGACTTGAACACCACCGAAAACGGTCTGACGGTGGAAGAGGTAGAGGCTAGGAGGAAGATATATAGATACAACGAGTTGAAGGAAAAGAAACGAACAACCGCACTACAGATGTTTCTCGGAGAGTTCAAAGACATTTTCATTCTCCTACTCCTCGTTGCCACAGTACTATCTGCTGCAATAGGATATTACGAATCAGTTCCTGGACAAGGTTTTCTCGAAACTTACACAGACTCCGTAACAATATTCATCATAGTTGTTCTGGTAGCGGTGGCCGGTTTTATACAGGAGTATCGGGCTGAGAAAGCCGTTGAAGCCTTAAGGAAATTGACAGCGCCCAAGGCACGCGTCATGCGGGACGGGAAAGAGATGATGATACCTGCTAGAGAAGTTGTGCCCGGCGACTTGTTAGTCCTTGAGGCTGGAGACACCGTCCCTGCTGATGCACGAGTTTTACAAGCCATCGAATTAAAATCGGATGAGGCCGTCTTGACTGGCGAATCCACTCCCGTGAACAAGGTCATAGACATCGTTAACCCCGAGGCGGCGGTCGCCGAGAGAAAAAACATGCTCTTCATGGCGACCCACACGATTTATGGTCGGGGCAAGGCTATCGTTACCTCCATTGGGATGGGCACCGAGTTTGGGAGAATCGCCGAGCTGGTGCAGAAGGCTGAGGAGGAGGAAACTCCACTTCAGAAGAAGCTGGACAGATTTGCTAAAAAAATCGCGTATGGTGTAATCATTCTTGCGGCAATTATTTTTATGCTTGAATTTTTTGCAGAAGGATTTAACATAAAGGCATTAATTGACTCGTTTATGATTGCAATAGCTCTGGCTATATCAGTTGTGCCCGAAGGATTGCCTGCTATAGTGACCATCACTCTTGCCTTGGGCGCACGAGAGTTCGCTAAACGCAACGCCATAATCAGAAGACTTTCTTCTGCTGAGAGCCTTGGGGCCACTACTGTAATTTGTTCAGATAAAACAGGAACCTTAACCAAAGGTGAAATGACCGTACGACGAATATACGATGGCAAAATCGTTGATGTCACTGGAGTTGGCTACGAGCCCAGAGGCGAGTTCAAAGTAGGTAATGACCCCATTAATCCCCTAGACGACGCAGACCTTTCCATGACGCTAACTATAGGCAGTTTATGTAGTAATGCTAGACTAGAAAAAGACAATGGTGCTTGGCATATCATTGGCGATCCAACGGAAGGAGCCTTAATTGTTGCCGCGGCCAAAGCCGGATTGGAAAAAGGTGAACTTGAGAAACAATATCCCCGTATTAGTGAAATCCCCTTCACCTCCGAAAAGAAACGCATGACCACAATTCACTCAAGTCCAGACGGAGAAAAAATCGCCTTCATGAAAGGGGCTCCAGAAGTCGTTCTAGAACGCTCTACCCATATTTTTGAAAACGGGAAAGAAAAGCAACTAACCGACCCTAAACGAAGGGAACTCCTCGACATCAACGAGAAGCTGGCATCTGATGCTCTACGTGTTCTTGGTATGGCCTACAAAAAACTGCCGAGTGATCTAAAGGAGTTCCAAGAGAAGACTGTTGAGAATGACCTGGTCTTTGTGGGTTTAGAGGGCATGATTGACCCCCCTCGAGAAGAAGTAATTGAAGCAAACAAAAAATGTGAACAGGCTGGAATCAAGACAGTTATGATCACAGGAGACCACAGACTTACTGCCACAGCCGTTGCTAACGAAATTGGAATGATGAAAGAAAACAGCATGGTTCTGACCGGTGCTGAGTTAGATGAGATGAGCGATACAGAGTTCCAAGGAAAGGTGGACAACGTGGCTGTTTACGCCCGTATGTCACCTGAACACAAACTGCGCATAGTAGACGCATGGAAGAAGAAGGGACAGGTTGTGGCTATGACTGGTGACGGAGTGAACGACGCCCCAGCCGTCAAGAGCGCCGACGTAGGCATTTCCATGGGCATCACCGGAACAGACGTGACTCGGGAAGCCTCAGACATGGTTTTAATGGACGACAACTTCGCCACCATCGTTAGGGCGGTTGAAGAGGGCAGGGTCATCTACGAAAATATTCGCAAATATGCACGTTTTCTCATATCATGTAACTTCGACGAGGTCGTTGTCATAGGAACATTCGCTTTGTTAGCGGGACTTGCAGGGGCGGGAGGGGAGGTGTTCTTCCCTCTGCCTCTGTTACCAGCCATGTTGCTGTGGATAAACCTGGTTACGGACGGCGCGCCTGCAGTTTCACTTGCACTGGATCCGCCGGAGGGAGATGTTATGAAACGTTCCCCGCGCAAACCTAGCGAAGGTATACTGCATGGAATGGGCGCTTTCATATTAACATCGTTTATTTTACAATCTGCTGGAACAATACTTCTCTTCGCTTTAAACTATTACATATTTCCAACTCATCCTTGGGGATGGCCAAATGGACCTATTATTGAAGCAAACCGGATACTAACTTTAAACGAGGCTAGGACTACCGCTTTCATACAGGCAACTTTGTTCGAGTTGTTCGTTGTCTGGAACTGCCGATCAGAGAAACGTAGTGTCTGGAAAATGGGACGAGACGCCTTTAAAAACAAATGGTTCGTCATAGCCGAAATAGTGTCCATAGGCACCACCTTAGCGATACCCTACATTCCAATAACGGCATCCATGTTCCATCTAGTTCCATTAACCTTACTCGATCTAGTACAGGTTATATTAGTGGCTAGCTGGGCCCTGTTCTTCGTACTTCCAGAAACTCTCATGGACAGAAAAATTTGGCGCTGGGAATAGAGGCAAGGTGAAATCAAGATGAAGCAATCTGATAAAGTTTGGATCGCTGCATGGGCACTGTTTTGGTCGTCATTAATCGTTACTTTCCTCGTCGATTACTTAGGTATCATTGAAACTAGTAACTTAGGATTTATGGAGACTATCTGGATTTCTTGGATGCTGTGGACCGGAGGGTTAGGACTTACCCTGGTAATTCTCACATGTTTCATTGCAAAGGAATGAAGCCACTGCAGCTTACTTGGATTAGGGGCGCGCGTGCTACTGGCAGTACTACATGCTGCCCGGAGCCCTCATAGCCGAGAAGCTGGCGAAGGCGAGGATGATAACGTTCATGCGGGCGACCCTCCAGAAGCTCTTCGTAGTCTGGAACTGCCGGTCTGAGAGGCACAACGCCTTCAAGACAGGGTTCCTCTCAAACAGGTTCCTTCTGCTCGCTGTGACCATCTCGCTCGCACTCACAATAATCCTCCCGTACATGGGAATATTCGGGATGGTGTGGATAACTGACCCTACGCACTGGGTGATAGTCATAGGCGCCTCCATGACCGGTCTGCTGATACTTCCAGAGGTCTTCTACGGGAGAAAGATCTGGCGCTGGAGGTAAAAGGTGGAGCCCTCCGCCTTTTCGCGCGAGCGACTTAGCCTTCCAGGGTCTTGTAGCGAAACTCTCCGCGCATGCCTTATAAATTAATATATTCAAATATTTCATCATCATCTTCGTACGGGGGAATAGTCAAATGTTCGAGGATATTTATGACGTAATAGTCATCGGCGCAGGTCCAGCCGGTCTTACCTCCGGGATCTATACCTCACGCCACAACTACAAGACACTGATCCTGGAAGGAAACAAGATTGGAGGAAAGGCTCTGGATGCCTCCTGGATCGAGAACTATCCCGGGTTTCCGGACGGGATCAGTGGCCATGACTTAATGGCCAAAATGGAGAAACAGGCAAAAAAGTTCGGTGCAGAGATCAGACTGGAAACAGTTTATGGAATCAGTGAATTTGGTGAAGTGAAAATGGTTTCCACCCGCTCCGGAGAAGTATATCAATCTAGATCGCTCATCGTCTCCACAGGAATAAATAGAAAAAGCATGGATGTAAAGGGGGAGAACGAGTTCAAAGGTAGAGGCGTCAGCTACTGCGGCGTCTGTGACGGCCCCTTCTTCAGGGAGAAAATAGTCGCAGTAATAGGGGCAGGCCAAGAAGCGGTTCACGACATAGAGCTGTCAAGCAAAACATCGAAGAAAGTGTACGCAATACCCTCCGGAAAAGGCTACAGTGAAGCTTACCCGGAGCTCAAACACCTGGAGAACGATCCGAAGGTGGAGTTCATCTACGGGGCTAACGTTACGGAGATATGTGGCACAGACTTCGTGGAATCAATCAAGCTAGACGGTGCCGAGTTAAAAGAGGTCAAAGTGGATGGGGTTTTCTTCATACTTGAACACGTATCAACTTCAGCGATTTTGACTGACGCCGGTGTTGAGACGGACGCAGGTGGATGCGTGTTAGTTGATAGAGACCAGAAAACTAACGTTGCCGGCGTGTTCGCTGCCGGCGACTGCTGCTGTAAAGGTTTTCAGGTAGTCACCGCGACGGGTATGGGGGCCTCTGCGGCTTTGAGCGCAATGAAGTACGTGAAGCAGTTGAAGTAACGCGCGTCGTTCAGGAAAGAAGTTCTCCTCGAGTACCCTTGAACTGGCTCATGTACAAGCGGTAGTAGAAGCCCCGTCTCGCCAACAGCTCCCTGTGGGTGCCCCGCTCTATGATCTCTCCGTCGTTAATCACCAGCACAAGATCAGCGTTCCTTATAGTGCTGAGGCGATGAGCGATGACGAAACTCGTCCGCCCCTCCATCAACCGGAGCAAAGCCTCCTGGATCTGCTTCTCGGTGCGCGTATCAACACTGCTAGTCGCTTCGTCGAGTACCAGAATCGAGGGATTCGCAATAATGGCTCTAGCGATGCTGAGGAGCTGCCTCTGCCCTTGGCTCAAGTTGCTACCCCTCTCACTCACCATCGTCCCGTACGCCTTTGGAAGCCGCCTGATGAATCCGTCAGCGTTCGCCAGCTTAGCCGCCTGAACACACTCCTCGTCGCTCGCGTCGAGCCTCCCGTACCTTATGTTGTCCATCACGGTCCCACTAAACAGGAACACATCCTGTAGAACTATCCCCAGCTGACGGCGCAGGTCATCCTTCCTGATCTCCGTGATATCGTAGCCATCGATGGAGATGGAACCATCCTGAACATCGTAGAACCTTGTGAGGACGTTAACGATGGTGGTCTTGCCCGCCCCGGTGGGGCCGACCAACGCGATGGTCTGGCCCGGCCTTGCCTCGAGGCTCACGTCCTTCAGCACCGGTACACCGGGAACGTAGCCGAAGTCCACGTCCTTGAAAGCGACCTTGCCCTCGAATGTCTTGACTGGCACGGCGCCGGGCTTATCTTGTGTCTCTGGCGGGGTGTCTAGCACCTCGAAAATCCTCTCAGCCCCCGCGAGCGCTGACTGGATGCTGTTGTAAAGGTTGGCGAACTGCCTGAGGGGGTCTGCAAACTTTCTACTATAACTGATGAATACGCTGATGATGCCCACAGTGGCTAGTCCCTGGAGGGCCATCCAGCTGCCGACCCCCGCCAAGATGGCGATGTTGGCGTTGCTCAGGATACTCATCATCGGCGGGACAAACAACGCGTAGATTTCAGCCTTTATTCCTAGGACCTTCACCTCCTGGTTGACCTTCCTGAAGTTCAGGACGGCGGAAGGCTGTTGGTTAAACCCTATGACTATCCTCTGCCCCGTAATAGTCTCCTGCATGACGCCGTTCAGCACCCCCATCTTTGTTTGGAGGCTTCTAAATCTGATCCGGGTCCGTCTCCCAACCAGCGCAACTAAACCTATCATGAAGGGAAAGACGAGGAGACTGGCGGCTGCCAGCCACGGGTTAAGAATGAACATCACAACGACTATTCCAACCAGGGTTAGTAGGCTACGTACCAGATCAGTGACGTTCTGAGCGAGGAGGGCCCCGATCGCGTCAACGTCGTTTGTGAGCCGACTCATAACGTCGCCCGCTGAGGTCCTATCGAAATAGCTTAGGCTCAGTGTCTGGGTGTGCTCAAAGAGGTCCCTCCTGAGGTCCTTGAGGCTTCGCTGGCTAACCGTAGCCATGATCCAGTTTGCGACCACATCCAAAGCAGAACCTAGAAGGTAGATGCCCGCAAGAATGAGTGAGACTCCGAGCAGGCCGCCTAAGTTTCCGGGGATGATGTACTGGTCAATTGCGACACCCATTATAATTGGGCCAGCAAGGGAGAGCAGGGTGCCCGCGACTGTAAGGATCAGCACTAGGGCTAGAAGCTTCCTCTGGGCCCCTAGGTACCCTAGAAGCCTCTCTAGTGCTCCGCGGGGATCCTTGGCTTTCTCAACGTGGCCCATCTGCCCGGGCCCTCGTCCACCCATCCCCATCTGCTTTCCTTCTCGTTTATCCGAGGATCCTTGGGGGCTGCTCACAGCTTTTCACCTCCATCACCAAGCTGACTCTCGTAGATCTCTCTGTAGATGGGGCTGGTCTCCAGAAGCTGCCTGTGGGTACCCTCGGCAACAATGCGTCCCTCGTCGAGGACGAGTATCTTATCCGCGTTGAGGACCGTGCTTATCCTTTGGGCGACGATGAAACATGTCGTATCCTTCATAATTGTCTCCAACGCCTGCTCTATCCTGTACTCCGTCTCCGCGTCCACGGCGCTGGTGCTGTCATCAAGAATCAGTATACGCGGCCTAACGAGAAGCGCTCTAGCGATAGCTATGCGCTGCTTCTGACCGCCACTAAGCGTGACCCCCCTCTGACCTACAGCGGTGTCATACCTGTCGGGGAAGCCTATGATGAATTCGTGGGCTTGAGCCGCCTTCGCGGCGGCCACGACCTCCTCCTCCGAGGCGTCTGGTTTCCCGTATTTAATGTTGTCCCGGATGGTTCCGCCGAAGAGCATCGTGTCCTGGGTGGAGATGCCGATCTTCTCCCGCAGCGACTCTAAATAGATATCTCTTATGTCCAGCCCGTCTAACGTTATCCTTCCACCGGTTACATCGTAGAACCTGGGGATGAGACTGACCAGTGTGCTCTTGCCGGAGCCGGTAGCGCCGAGTATGGCGACTCTCTCACCGGGCTCCGCAGTGAACGTGATGTCGCTTAGAACCGGGGCTCCGCCGTTTCCCTTGTACCTGAAGCTGACGCCCTCAAAAGCAACCCTGCCCCGCAGTTCACCTAGCTTAACAGGCTCCTGGGCGTTTCTTACATAGGGCTCCGAGTCTATGATTTTCAGGATCCTGCCCGAGGAGACGTTTGCAGCCGATACGTTCCCAGCCATCAGGCTAAGCGTGAGTATTGAGAACATGGCGTTCTGCAGGTAGTTGGTGAACGCCACGATCTCACCAACACTGGTGGTGCCGGTGGAGACCTGGATACCTCCATAGTAGATGACTGCGACGATGCCGAGGTTAAGAATAACCATCATTACGGGGTTGAAGACGCTGATCAGCTGGGTGACCCGGAGGGAGTTCCTGTAGAGCTCGTCGTTGGTTTTCTCGAAGCGCTTGTTCTCGTGTTCCCCGCGGACGAAGGCCTTGACGACCCTTATCCCCATCAGGTTCTCCTGCATCACCTGGTTGAGCCGGTCAAGTCGCTCCTGAACCTTGGTGAAGAGAGGCTGCAGTAAGCGGATGAAAAAATAACTAAGCACGGTGGTAACGGGTAGCAAGGCAAGCATGACGAGTGAGAGATTGAGGTTGGTGGCTACCATGATCGCGACACTACCTAGGAAGGTGAGGGGCATCCTCGTGAACATCCTGAGGCTGAGGGTTACGACCATCCTGACCTGGTTGAGGTCGCTTGTTAGCCGGGTAAGCAGCTGGCCGGTGGTGAAGTCGTCGAGGTTCCCGTAGCTGAAGGACTGGATCTTGGTGTAGGTGGCTTCGCGGAGGTCGGCTTCGAAGCCTCTTGAGGCTCTTATCGTGAAGACAGTGTTCGCAGTCATGAATAAGGCGGCGAGGATGCTGACTCCGATCATAAGCAGACTTGTCCGCGTTATCACCTCCATGTTCTGCTTCGCCACGCCCTCGTCGATTATCGTTTGCACCAGGCGGGGGATCGAGAGCTCCGCAGCAACTACGAGGCCTAGAAGGACTACCGCGAGGGTTGCCTCTTTTCGGTAGGGTTTGAGGTAGTGGAAGGCTCGGACGAGTTCACTCAGGGCGGACTCCTCCGACGTTGAGGTGGTTTGCCTCGTTTACATGGGTGTGCGTCTGCACCCACTTCACCAAGGCTGATGCAGGGATCGCCTTATCCGTCAATCCTCAGTTTTCTCCCTGACACTTTCTCGAATGCCTAGAAGACTCAGCCTCTTGAGGCTCTTTATTCCCCGGTTCTTCTCCTTTTGGGAGAAGACTATCGAGCCCTGAGCGACTTTAAGCTGCTCATGGCCGATGGTGATGATCCCTTCGCCGTCTAGCACGTAGAAGACCACGTCGTAGCCTTCGGGATGCGGCGGGATCTCTTGACCTGCATCGAGGCAGATCAAGGCTAGGTTGAAGCACCCCACATCCAAGAGGTCCTTCTTCACTATCTTATGAGGTGAGAACTCGACCTTCTGCTTCAGATCTATAAGTTTTTCAGTCATCTTACCCACCAGTATTTGAGAAAAAACGGAGAAACCGTCACTTCTTCAGTTTCTCCAGCTTAGTGTTCACGGCAGCCAGCTTCTCATCGAGGCGAGTCTTGACCTGCTCCAAGTACTGGATCTCTTCCTCGACGGTCATGAGATGGCCGTGGTGTTCGCAGCCGCATCCATGATAGGGGGCCTCCCTAACGTGGTGCCCGCAGCCGCAACCAGCGTGGGGAGCGTCACTTCCATGATGTCCACACATCTGCTTTCAGTCACTCCTTGTCGGCTGTGCGCCTCAGGTGGCTGTCATAGTAGGCGGAGAGTTCGTCGATGAGCACCTTTCGGAGGAGCATCGCCTCGATGCCCTGCCTGAGGAGCTCCTCGCCGTCAGGAGTCACCGTGTAAACCCGACGGTCTGGGCCCGAGGCTTTCTCCTCCCACTCGGAGGAGACGAGCCCATGTTGCTCCATCCTGCGGAGGATCGTGTAGACCGTCCCCGCCTCGAGTCTGTCGGGCTGGACGAAGCCTCTGCCGTTAAGCTCCTCCATGAGCTGGTAGCCGTGGACCGGCTTCTCATGGATGAGCCTCAGGAA
>Ga0315279_10007217_pt1 | contig 13799 bp, 12 predicted proteins | sample YL17G06_20_MG_FD_203694 | JGI IMG/M metagenome (GOLD analysis project Ga0315279, IMG submission 203694) | Sediment microbial communities from Yellowstone Lake, YNP, Wyoming, USA - YL17G06_20 | ecosystem: Environmental > Aquatic > Freshwater > Lake > Sediment | place: USA: Wyoming | collected... | reverse complement strand
GGAAAGGGCCGGCTTCCCGGCCGTGGTTCTTACGGGTTACGGTGTCGCCGCCAGCCACCTGGGCGAGCCCGACTTCGGCCTGCTCACCCAGACGGAGGTCCTGGACGTGGCCCGGCGGGTCACCGCCGCCGTCAAGATCGCCGTCATCGTGGACGGCGACACCGGCTACGGAGGGCCCCTGAACGTACAGCGCATGGTCCGCGAGCTGATCCGCGTGGGCGCACGAGGGGTCATCCTGGAGGACCAGCGCTGGCCCAAGAGATGCGGTCACATGCGGGACAAGCAGGTCATCGACGCCGAGGAGCACGCCGCGAAGCTACGTGCCGCTAGAGACGCCCGCGGCGAGGCGCCTTTCGTCATTGTTGGCAGGACGGACGCCCTGGAGACCAACGGGCTGGAGGAGGCCATCCGCCGCGCTCGCCTCTACAAGGCGGCGGGTGCCGATGTCCTCTTTGTCGAGGGGCCGCGCAGCCGCGACGAGCTGCGTCGCATAGGCAGGGAGCTCCCCAAGCCGCTGGCTGTCAACCTCATCGAAGGGGGCCGGACGCCCCTCTGCTCCTTGGAGGAACTGGTGGAGATGGGGTTCTGCAGCGTGGGCTTCGTGCTCTCCGGACTCTACGCGGTTGCGCGCGCCCTGGAGCGCACCTACGCCGAGATCCGGGCGCAGGGGACCACGGAGGGCATCGCGGACACCCTCATGCCTTTCGAGGAGTTTAACGCCCTGGTCGGTCTGGACAGTCGCTACGTCGAAGATGAGCGGTACCGGGCGTAAGGGAAGATCGTTACTGGACGAACATGGCGGCCTAGGAGCTAGAATGGGGGTGCCGTTCGATTCTTCTCATATCCGGGGGTGCCGCTATGCCCTTCATCCTGCTGGTCTTCCGGAACCTGATCCGTCAGAAGATACGCACCGGTCTTACGGTCCTCGGCATCAGCATCGGCATTGCCGCGGTGGTGGCGCTGGGCATCATTACCAAGAGCGCTAAGACTTCGACCGCAGAACTGCTGCGGGTCGGCGGCAGCGATTTCGCCGTCGGCCGTCAAGGTAGCTCCGACCTGACATTCAGCACCCTTGCGGCCAGCGATCTTCAGAAGGTTGAGAACTACCCCGAGGTTGCGCACGTCAGCGGGGTGCTGCTGGCTTTCTCCAAGGTAGGGTCCAACCCCTACTTCGCCCAGGTGGGCATCGATCCCAATGACCTGGCCTTCTTCGACCTGCCCATCGTCGAGGGACGGCGGCTGGAGCCGGGCGCCCGCGACGAGATCATGCTGGGCCCTGAGGCTGCCAAGCAACTGAAAGCCCAAGTGGGAGGCCAGGTGGAGGTTCGAGACCAAACCCTGACGGTGGTCGGTATCTACCGGACAGGCACGGTTTATCTGGACGGCGGGGGCGTTCTCCCCATCTCCACCGTGTGGGAGTACGAGCGTAAGGAAGGCCTTTACACGCTCCTGTACGTCAAGACGAGGCCCGGCACCGACGTGGCGGCTCTTACGGCGCGCATCGAGTCCGAACACCCGGACCTGGCTACCCTGCGCGGCCTGAACGACGTCTCGGACGTGGATCAGGGGCTTCAGATGATGGATGCCCTCAACCTGGGCATTTCTATTCTGGCCGTCTTCATCGGCGGCATCGCCGTCATGAACACGATGGTCATGGCTGTCTTCGAGAGGACGCGGGAGATCGGCATCCTGCGGGCCGTGGGCTGGCGTACGCGCCGCATCCTACAGATGATAGTGGGGGAGGCGATCATGCTCTGCATGATCGCCTCCGTGGTCGGATCAGTTGTGGCGGTGTTGCTGACCCGTTTCATTGTCCTCCTGCCCACAATCCGTGCCTTTATCTCGCCGGAGTACACGCCGGACGTCTTCGTGAGGGGCATTCTGGTGGGCGTGGGCGTGGCCGTACTGGGGGCGATCTACCCCGCCTACCGGGCGGCGCGCTTCTCGCCGGGCGAGGCTATCCGCTATGAGTGAGAAGCCGCCTGCGGTCGAAATCGTCGACCTGGTCAAGACCTTCGATCAAGGACAGACCCGGGCTGTGGACGGCGCTACCCTCAGCGTGGCCCAGGGGGAGTTCGTAGCCATTACAGGCCCGTCGGGATGCGGCAAGTCCACCCTCCTCCACCTGATCGCTGCCCTGGAGCGACCCGACTCCGGCCGCATCGTGGTCCTGGGCGAAGAGATCACCCGCCGGCATGACCTGAGCCGGTACCGCGCCCGCACGGTGGGGCTGGTCTTTCAGCTCCACAATCTGCTCCCCAACCTGACGGCGGTCGAGAACGTGGAGGTGCCCATGTACGAGACAGGCCTGGGCATGAGGGAGCGGCGCCGGAGGGCGCTCCAGCTCCTGGAGCTGATGGGTCTGGCCGACAAGGCCCGGCGGCGGCCACCGCAGCTCTCAGGCGGCGAGCGTCAGCGGGTGGCCATCGCCCGTTCCCTGAGCAACGACCCGCCCATCCTGCTCGCCGACGAGCCGACCGGCAACCTCGACTCAAAGGCCGGGCGCAACGTGATGGAAGCCCTGGAGGCCATCCATCACCAGCACGGCCTCACCATTATCATGGTCACCCACGACCCCGGCATCGCGGCCAGCGCCGACCGCATCATCAAGATGCTGGACGGCCGGATAGAGGAAGGATAGAGGCGGCAGGCCTATCGGCCTCTTAGGTGGCTGCTCTGTGGCCGCGTCACCGGCTTGAGCGGGTCTCTTTCTACCGCTGGGCTACTCTTCTATCTCGGGACCGCTGGCTCCCTCGCGGAACCAGGTGATGGGCCGGAACTCCCGGGGCACTATGCCCTCCTGCTTGAACCGGGGGTACCCCAGAACGAGGGCGGTCATGATCTTCCAGGGGTAGTCTATGCCTAGCTTCTCCTTGAGAGCGGGCAGGTTATTGATTACCTGGCCGAAGCCCACCCAACAGGACTTTATGCCCAAGGAGTTGGCCACGAGGTTCATGTTCTGTCCACAGATGCCAGCATTGATCTCGGGACCGCCGATGCAACGCTCGTCGCAGGCCATCAGGATCACCACCGGAGCGTTGAGGAACACGGGTCCGTTCCTCTTGGTGACGCTCCCCATCCCGCCCAGAATGATGCGAGGATCATACGTTGCCGGCGTCGGGCTGGCCTCGTAGCCGGCGGCGAGGAGCTTCACCATCTCGTCGTCCTTGTACATGTTGTGGAGGGTGGACAGGAGACCGTATATGCCCTCGTTCATCTCGTGGATGAGGGCCTGGTCGGTGATGACGATGAACTTCCAGGGCTGAGAGTTGCCGGCGCTGGGCGCGAAGCGGCCTGCCTCCAGCACCCTTCGGACAAGGGTCTCGGGCACCGGCTTGTCCTTGAGGTTTCGAACGCTTCGCCGGTTGAACACGGCCTGCTCGATGGCGTTCCATTGGTCGGGATTCCCCTCGGCGTCCCGAGGTTCAAGAGGCAGCTTGGCTGGCAGGGGATGAGGCTCCGTCTTGTAGAAGCCCTCGTCTACATGGTACGGCTCGACTATGGAGATGGCCTTCCTGGGGCAGGCCACCATGCAGTTGTAGCAGCTAAAGCAGTCGTGACCCTCCTTCATGTAGGGGGCCTCGCCTTCCTGCAGCTCCCAGGCTCGGAGGGGGCAGTTGTCCCAGCAGAACTGGCACCTTGAGCCACGAGGCCGCGTGCACTTCTCCGGGTCTGCTCTCAGCACCCCCATGTGGACGGTTTCTGGACGGAAGATCGGCTTCAGGTCTTCCCAAGGCATAGCCTTCTCCTCCTGATAAGGTAACTGGTGGCCCGGCTCCAACTGTCGTATCGATTATGAAACTGCCACCTGTTGAGGGATAGCCCCCGTTGCGCTCTTCGGGACGTCTCTCGTCGGCGGCCTGCCGATTTGCTACTCTGGCCGCGGAGTGAGCCATGGCCGTCGCTGGGGAACTACCGCGCCGCAACATGCTCCTGTACGCCTCGGGCTCGTTCGCGGGCAACGTCATCTCGCGCACCAAGGACCTCTGGCTCATCTTCTTCTTCGCACCGCCTCAGGACGAGACCGATGTCGCCCGCCGCACCTCCATCGTCGCCGTCGGCGCCATCTTCACGGTGGCCCGCATCATCGAGTCCCTCGACGACCCTCTCATCGGCTACTGGAGCGACCGCACTACCAGCCGCTGGGGCCGGCGCGTCCCCTTTGTCCTCTCCGCCACGCCTTTCTGGGCACTGTTCTTCGTGCTCCTCTGGATGCCTCCCGATAATCACGAGACCATCGCCAATGCCCTCTACCTGTTCGCAGTGCTGGAGGGCTTTCATCTCTTCAGCACCCTCTCCGGCGGCCCCTTCGAGTCGCTCCTCCCTGAGATCGCGGTCACGTCGAAGGAGCGGGTGGGCGTGGTGACCTGGCAGGTCTTCTTCGGCACCGTAGGGGCGGCCCTTGCCCTGGTAGGCAGCGGCGTCATCAAGGAGGTGTGGGGCTTTCAGGCGATGGCCGTGCTCATGGCAGTTCTGGCCCTGGCCTCGCGCTACCTGGCCCTGGGCGGCGCCTGGCGACGGGTGCGCGTGGAGCAGCCGCCCGCTCGCCTGGACCTGCGACAGGCCTTCCGCGCCACCTTCAGCAACGACCAGTTCCTCTACTTCCTCCCCACCTTCATCTTCTTCAACATGGGGGTCTCTCTGCTCCTGGCGGCGCTCCCCTACTACGTGACGGAGGTGCTGGGCAAGGAGCAGGAAGGGTTCTACGTCGCGGTCCTCACCGCCGGGGCCATCGTCGTAGTGCTGGCGTCGCTGCCATTCGTCTATCGGCTGGCGATTCTAAAGGGGAAGGCGTGGGTGTACGGGACGGCGATGCTGCTGGGCGCCCTCTACCTGCCGACGATGTTCTTCATGGGTTTCCTCCCCGTCATCCCCAAGGTGGCGCAGGCGTTCCTCTTTGTCCCGTTCCTGGGCGTGCCCATGGCGGCGGTGTTCACCTTTCCCAACGCCCTCATGGCCGACATCATCGACTACGATGAGCTGCGCACGGGCATGCGTCGGGAGGCGATGTACTACGGCACCCAGGCTACCATGGAGAAGATGGCGTCGGCCCTCTTCCCGGCCATCCTGGCGGGGCTTCTGCTCCTCGGCGGCACCGCAGACGACCCCCTGGGGATACGACTGGTAGGGCCGGTGGCCGGCCTGGCCGTCTTCGTGGCCTTGCTCAGCTTCCGGCGCTATCGCCTGCCGGACACCGTGAACGCGGAGACGGTACCGGTGCGCCGGTAGGCCTCGATGCTGGACGGCCGGACGGAGGGGGTTGGGAAGCCAGGCAGCCGCTGCGACGGATTGGGCGGGGTGCTGAAAAAGTCGCCGCTTGCCCTTCGACCCTTCGGCCGTGCTCAGGGCGGGCAGGCTCAGGACGAGCGGCTCCTAAATTCCGCTCGTGGTGAGCCTGTCGAACCACGAACGGCCCACATAGGTTCATCACCACTCTGCTAGGACTTTCTCATTTCTCCCCCAAATATGGGGAAACCCGATTGACATCGTAGCCCGTAATGACTAGTTTTGTGACAGCCCAGCGACGGTCATGAGGATCGGGCCGTCGGCAACCTGGCGGTTCTCGGATTTGGATGGTCCGACTGGCTTTCTTAGGAGGCACGGATGGAGAAATGGATTGAGAAGTTCAATGCCCTGAGCATGGGGGAGAAGATCATCCTTCCAGCGGGTGTGGTCCTGTTCATAGTCGGGTTCTTGCCCTGGTACAGCGTCGACCTTGGGTCTTTCGGCACCTACAGCCGTAACGGCTGGGAGTCGCCTGGGGCGATCTGGTCGATCCTGGCGATTCTCATCGGCCTGGCGATGGCGGCTGTGGTCGTCGTGAAGAATCTGGGGACGGTGGCTGTTCCGGACAACGTGGGAGGCGCCACCTGGCCCAAGATTCACCTGGGCGCTGGCGTGGCGGCCCTGGTGTTTGTGCTGATCAAGCTCGGGAATGAGTCCAGCCACATGGGGTTTGCCTTCTACATCGGCATCATCGCGGCGGCGGCGCTCGCTGCGGGCGGCTTCTTGATGTTCAGGGAGGAGAGCGCAGCCGCGGCCTAGCCGGCGCGCTTCAGACCCCCCAACTCCCCATCATACCGGCCTGGTCTGACGACGAGGTCCGGTGGGATCATCCCCGTCCTAGCCCGCTTCGGGACGATTCCTATCTCAGCTCCCTCGCAAGAGCGGCGGGTCAGCCTACCTCGCGGTAACGGAAGCAGTCGACCGTGTGGTCGTTCACGAGTCCGGCGGCCTGCATGAAGGCGTAGCAGATCGTGGAGCCCGCGAACCGAAAGCCGCGGCGCTTCAGGTCCTTGCTCATGGCGTCGGACTCCGCCGTGCGGGATGGGATCTGCTGGAGCGAGCGCCATTGATTCTTCTTTGGCCTTCCTCCCACGAAGCCCCAGACGTAGGCATCGAAGCTTCCGAACTCGTCTACCACCGCCAGTAGCGCCCGCGCGTTGCCGATGGCAGCCTCAATCTTCAGCCGGTTGCGCACGATTCCCGGGTCGGCCAGCAGGGCTTCTACCTTCCTCTCATCGTAAGCTGCAACCAGATCGGGTCCAAAGTTGTCGAAGGCCGCCCGGTAGCCGTCGCGCTTCTTGAGGATCGTCTCCCAACTGAGGCCGGCCTGCGCGCCTTCCAGGATCAGGAGCTCGAACAGCAGGCGATCGTCATGCGTCGGTACGCCCCATTGTTCGTCGTGGTAGCGACGCATGAGGTCGCCGCCCTCTGCCCAGGCGCAGCGTTGGGGGGTCATGCCGCAATTCTAGCACGCGGCTCGTCATGATCGATTCTGGATCAAGCGGCTGACCGGAGTAGGCCGAACGGAATCTGCCGCAGGAAGGCGGACCAGGGCGCGCCGCCTGAAGCCGTGGACATTAACGAGGGCCGATAGGCTGTCAGTGCGGGAGCCGATTCAATACTCAGACCGGCTTCAGGAGGCTCCGGAGGTCCTGGAAGCTGTCCTGAAGAATTGCGACTCCAGCGACGATTCCCTTCGTCCGGCTCGAAACCGAATTCGTGAGATCAGTAGACCGCACGACCTGGTATTCCTCACCAGGGAGACCCTGAACAATGGTTGGCAGCACCGCACGGATCAATTTGGCCCAAGCACTGACTGCGATTTCCCCGTCTGGCGTTATGTATTCTTGGTCGATCTGCAGGGCTGTAGGGTTGCCAACCCTCGTTCCAGCGATTTCTTCTCGAAGGTCACCGATGACCCGCACCAAGAACTGCTTTGATGCAGGATAATCAAGAAGCCGAAATTGCCTTTCTTCGAGCTCCGTTAGAGTCCCATCCGCTGATTTCGCTTTTAGCTCCTTCTTTATTCGGTCGTATCCCCACCCCAGAGCCTGGACTGCAAAGATGTGGCCTATGCTGATCGTTCCTGGAAACACCCTATTGTACGTGTCATCTGACTCGAATATCTCAGCCTTCGCTCGGATGGCCGTTTGAAGGTCACCACCAAAGGCACAAAGCATTTGGCCAACTTGGTCCGCGAATATCGAGGTCGCAGACTTACGCGTGTAGTCTCTCCTGTGAATGTACTCCACGCCTCTGCTCTCGAACTCTTGTTTGATTCGGATCTGTACGGGATCATTACTGCGCCTATCCCAAGCAACGATCGCATTCTGAGTATTGTTGGCTGCGACAATCATTGGGATCATCCGCTGGTCATCTACCACGATGATTCGAGCTAGAACTGAGACGTTGGCAGCACGCTCTCGACCAGCTTCGTGAACTGCGCCCGTGGTTTGAGCGCCGTTGACTACAGAAACGCCATGGAGACGCAGATGCTTGTCCTGCAGATCCGCCTTCTTGGTCACGAGGGTGATTCCGTTGTTGAAGACAAAGAAGTTGTCAGGAGCCTTTTCGGCAGTCTCCTTGATCCGGTTGTTCACGTTGCCGGATGCCTTCCGAGTGCCCAGGAAGTCACGGAGGTTGGCGCTGAACAAAGCGTTTTTGTGTCTAGCGTAGAGGTCGTATAGAACTTCGCCATTCACTGATAGTACGTAGGCTTGCCATCCTGGTCCCGATTGGCGGATTGTTTGTTCAGCCGACAAGTCGACCTCATCAGTTACCTGTATTGAGCCTAGGGAAGTCAGGTGAAGTGCCTCAATGCCTCTTAGCCCCAGTTCCACAACTTCAACTTCGACGTCTGCCTCATTGACTATGGGCAGACCGTTGAGCAACTGACGAACAGTCTCCAGTTCGTCTTCTACATTCTGCGACTCTAGTGCATTGTGAGCATACGCGAATATGACCCTGCTAATTGTCCTCTTCTCCAGGCCGTCTCGAAGTAGCTTGGCGTGGCCGCGGATGCGCTCTGGCACGTCCTCAAGAGGGCGAAGGAGGAGCCAGGCGGCTGCCGTGTTTAGGTCACTGGCCTTCTTCGCGGGCGCGCCTTGGGAACCCCAATTCTTCGCCGTAAAGCCTTGGGCCACGCAAGCAACGCCCTCGGCCTCGCTTATGTAGATGATATCCGCCTTCTTATCATCTGGATGATCGGTAAGGCTTTCGGTTGCGAAGCTAGCCAGGTCTTCGATGCCGAGATGAAGCGCAACCGCAAACAGGGGTAAGGCATTGTCGCCGTATGGCCCCAACACTGGATCCAACAAGAATGACCTAATAAAGGAATAGGTCGTACTTAATTCTTGAGGCGTCGCCATAGAAATGCGCCCCCAGCAGGTAGTCTTACCACTGCACGAACATGGGCATCACCACGTGGACGTAGTTCTCGACGCCCACGGGCCGGATGACGCCGGGGCTGGAGGGGCTGGTGGTCTCCAGGGCCACCTGGCCGCCATCGAGGACCGCGAGGACCTCCTGGAGGTACTTGCCGTTGAAGGCGATCTTCGCCGCCTCCCCCTCCACGGCGGCGTCGAGCTCGCCCCGGTTGTCGCCCACCTCCTCGGCGCGGGCGGTGATCGTCAGGCGGCCGGGCGCTGACCCCTCGCCGGGGGCGAACTGGAGCCGGATGATGCCGCTGCCGTCGCGGGCAAAGATGGAGGCGATGCGCGTCTCGCGCAAGAACTCGCTCACGTCGACCACCGCCCGGCTGGCGTAGCTCTGGGGTATGAGCTGGCTGTAGTTGGGGAAGGTCCCCTGGATGAGCTGGGACACCAGCTCTATGGTCTTGAGGCGGAAGAGGACCTGGGTCTTGGCGCTGTTGAGGGTCATCTCCACGGGGTCCTCTTCCTCGGCCAGGAGGCGGTCGAGCTCCCCCAGGGCGCGGGCCGGGATGATGATCTCGGTGCGCTCCGGCACCTTCTCCTTGATCGCCGTGTGGTGCACCGCCAGCCGGAAGCCGTCGGCGGCGGCCAGGGTGAGCTGGCTCTCCTCGAGAACGGCGTCGACGCCGGTGAGGACGGGCCGCGAGTCGTCTGTCGCGGCGGCGAAGACGACCTGGTGGATGGCCCGGTGCAGCGTCTGAGGGTCCAGCTTGACGCTGGGGCCGCCTTCTACCTTCGGGATGGGCGGAAAGTCGTCGGCGTCCATGCCGCCGATGGTGGCCTCGTTGCGGGCGCAGACCAGCTTGAGCTGTCGCGAGCGGGCGGGCAGCGTCATGTCGATGCGTTCGCTGGGTAGAGAGCTGACGAAGTCGATCAGCAGTCGGGCGGGCGTGGTGATGGCGCCCTCCTCTTCCACCTGGGCCCCGATCCAGCAGCTCAGGGCGATCTCCAGGTTGGTGGCGGCCAGCTTCAGGCGGCCTTCGTCGGTGGCCATGACGATGTGGGAGGTGATGGGCAGAGTGGTGCGAGTGGCCACCGCCCTCCCGACGATGCCAAGGCCCTTGGTCAGATTCTCCTGGAGGCAAGAAACCTTCATAGCGATCACCCACCTACTCGGTTTTACCGAAGTATAGCGCAGCGCTGGGCGGTCGGCAATAGGCTGCTTTGCGAGGCTGACGGGTTACCAGCCACAGATGGGCACAGACCTGCCTGCCGGCCAGCAGGCAGACACAGATTGTCCGCCACAGGTCCGCCAACCCCGGAATCTGTGCTCTATCTGTGTGAATCTGTGGCAACCCAGATAGCATGTAGAGGAGGGCTTCAGCCTTCCACTGAGGTTCGTGGAGGGCTGAAGCCCTCCTCTACGAATCCTGCTCGATGACAAGTCATTTCGCCAATGAGCATCAACCGGCAAGCGTTGCCCGGAACGCCTCCTCGGCAGCGGCGATGGTGGCCTCCAGGTCGGCGCGGGTGTGGCTGAGGGAGACGAACAGCGCCTCGAACTGCGAGGGCGGCAGGTAGACGCCCCGCGCCAGCATCTCCTGATGGAAGCGGGCGAAGCGGGCCGTGTCGGAGCGTTTCGCGCTATCGTAGTCGATGACCAGGCCGGCTGCGAAGAAGGGCGTCATCATGGAGCCGAGGCGGTTGACCCGCAGGGTCACCTCGGCGCTGCGGGCGGCGGCCTCCAGCCCATCGGCCAGCGCCGACCCCAGGGTCTCCAGCTCGTCGTACACGCCGGCGCCCTTGAGGAGGCTCAGGGTGGCGATGCCGGCGGCCATGCTGAGGGGGTTGCCGGAGAGGGTGCCCGCCTGGTAGACGGGGCCCAGGGGCGCCACCATCTCCATGACGTCGCGGCGGCCGCCGTAGGCGCCCACCGGCAGCCCGCCGCCGATGATCTTCCCCAGGCAGGTCAGGTCGGGCTGCATGCCGAAGAGGGCCTGGGCGCCGCCAAGGCCGACCCGAAAGCCTGTGATCACCTCGTCGAAGATGAGGAGGCTGCCGGCCCGACGGGTGATCTCGCGCAGGTGCTCCAGGAATCCCGGGGCGGGCGGCACCACACCCATGTTCCCGGCCACCGGCTCGACGATGACGGCGGCGATCTCTCCTTCCCACTGTTCGAAGAGCTGCTGGACGGCTGCGGTGCTGTTGTAGGGGGCCAGCAGGGTGTGCTGGGCGTAGGAGGCGGGCACGCCGGGGCTGTCCGGCAGGCTGAGGGTGGCGACGCCGGAGCCTGCCCGCGCCAGGAGGCCATCGGCGTGGCCGTGGTAGCAGCCCTCGAACTTGACGATCTTGTCGCGGCCGGTGAAGGCGCGGGCCAGGCGGAGGGCGGACATCGTGGCCTCGGTGCCGGAGCTGACGAAGCGGACCAGTTCCAGCGAGGGCATGGCCTCCTGGATGAGGCGAGCCAACTCCGTCTCCGCCTCGGTGCAGGCGCCATAGCTGGTGCCCCGCTCGGCGGCGCGCTGGAGCGCCTCCACCACAGACGGGTGGGCGTGCCCCAGGATGAGTGGCCCCCACGAGCAGACGTAGTCGACGTACTCGTTGCCGTCCACGTCCACCAGTCGCGAGCCGCGGCCGCTGGCGATGACCACCGGCTCGCCGCCGACGGCCTTGAAGGCGCGCACGGGGCTGGAGACGCCGCCGGGCATGAGCCGCTGCGCCTCGGCGAAGAGCTGGCGGGAGCGGTGGAAGGATTTGTCTGTCATCGGCCTCAGATCCGCATAGCTGACATCTGCCGGAATTGCTCCAGGTACAGGTGCGCGATGCCGTCCACTAGCCTGCGCCCTGCCTCGGCACTGGCCCTCCTGGGGTCACCCCCGGCGCCGGAGTCGCTCAGTTCCTCCGCAAACCATGTGAGGTTGCCGCTGAAGAGCTTCGGGGCGGGTTTCGCCAGCTTGTTGCGTCTGACGGAGTCCGGCCTGAGACACAGGTTGATGGAAGTTGCCACCTCGCCGGCGTGAAAGTCCAGAGGACGTTCTCCGAACACCTCGGTCAGCAGAGGGACCCAGGCCTCGCCCCCAGCGGGAATCCGCCAGACCAGAACCTTCTTGCCCTGCTTGCGGGCCCGTGACCTGGCCTGAAGGCAAGCGTGGTACAACTGGTGGCCGCCGCAGCCCTCGGCGACCACGAGGCGACGGAAGCCATGGTGCACCAGGCTATCCAGGATCTCGCCCACGACGCGGCCATGCGTCTCGGCGCTGAGGCTGATAGTGCCGGGAAAGGCCATGTGCTCCTCGGCGGGACCGTAGGGCAGCGTCGGCAGGACGTAGACCTTTATGTCTTCCTGCTGGGCCAGCCTAGCTGCTTCGCTGACGAAGGCGGTTATCAGAAACGAATCGACATCGACGGGTAGGTGAGGACCCTGCTGCTCGGTGCAGCCAGTCGGCAGCACGAGGATGGCGTCGGCCCTGGCAGCCTCTGCGATTTCTTCTGACGTCAGGTCTGCGTAGTAGATCGACATTGCATCCCCCAGGTGGTGAGGCGTGGCCTCCTCGTTCAGGGCGACTTCGGTGCCTGGTCGAGCAGCGGCGCCAGCTCGCTCAAGGAGCGCACCTCCAGGTCGGGCTGGGGGACGCCCTCGGGCAGCGCGCGCCCCTCGCGGTTGAGCCAGGCGACCCGTAGGCCGGCGTGCTTCGCCCCCAGCACGTCGGCGAAGTGGCTGTCGCCCACGTACATGATCTCCGCCGGCTTGAGCCCTAGCTCGGCGGCCAGGCCGTGGAAGATGGCCTCGTGGGGCTTGTAGACGCGGGCCGACTCGGAGGAGACCATCGTCTCAAAGGCGAGGCCGTTGCGCTCCAGGCAGGGCAGCAGGAAGTCGTCGTCGGCGTTGGAGAGGAGAGACAGCCGGTAGCGGGCGCGTAGCCCTTCGATGACGGCGCCGGCCTCGGGGAAGGCCGCGGCCTCGGCGAGGCGACGGCGCACGTGCTCATAGGCCGCCTCGGGGTCGCCCTTCAGCCCTAGTTCGTCGAAGCACTGGCCGAAGTGCGCCGGCCACTCCACTCGATAGGGGCGGAACGCGGGTGGCGGGCCCTTGATGGGCCTGCCTTCCACTACCATCATGGGGCCGTTGGGAGGGCTCTCGCCGCCGCCCGGCTGGCGGGCCAAACTCCGCCAGATGTCCATCCACTTGTCCCAGAGGGCAACGCCGTCGCAGGGGAGGCCCTGGAGGCGGCAGACCTCATCGTAGGCGTGCTGGAAGGCGTGGTCATCGAAGTCCACCAGCGTCCCGTAACAGTCGAAGGCGATGGCGCGCGGGGGCGGCTTCACCCTCTTGCCTCCTGCCGTAGCTGCTCGACGACCAGGCGGTCGCCCTCGAAGGCCAGGTCGGGCGGCGGTGCGTCGATGGGGAAGAAGTGCAGCTCGGTCAGGTCGTCGCCGGCGCGCATCTCGCCGCCGACCACCTTCGCCAGGAACCAGATGCCTATCACCGGCCGGCCGGCCACCTGGAAGTTGGAGTGGACGGCGTAGAGGCGCCCCAACTCCACCTCCAGGCCGGTCTCCTCTCGGAATTCGCGCCGCGCCGCATCGCGCACGTCCTCGTCAGCCTCGACGTAGCCGCAGGGGATGCACCACTGTCCCTCGAAGGGGGAGCCGCGGCGTCGCCCCATCAGCACGCGCCCGTCCTGCACGACGACTACGGCCACTCCCGGCAGGGGATTGCCGTAGAGGACGTAGTCGCAGCGGGGGCAGGCCGGCCTCTCCCGGCCGTCGACGCTCCGCCGCTCGAGCGCGGCGCCGCAAAGGGGACAGAAGCGGTGCGACTCCACCTCGAAGACGGCGCGGCAATCGGGACAGACGATGCTATTGCCGACAGGTTGTCGGAACAGCTCGTGGCGAGCCCCACAGCGCGGGCAGGTGACCGACGACGGTTTAGCCACAGATAAACACGGATGAGACACAGATTTGGGTTTGGCCACAGGCAAACACAGATTACACACAGATTGGGTTGGAAGGCCATGATCCATGAGGTACCGAGAGAGCACTAGCCTTGTCACCCTGAGTCCGCCGCGGCGGACTCAGGGTGACAAGGCTAGAAGGGTTCTCCAACAAACCTCAATGCTCCGCGGCCTCGACTGACACCGG
>Ga0315279_10007216_pt1 | contig 13799 bp, 8 predicted proteins | sample YL17G06_20_MG_FD_203694 | JGI IMG/M metagenome (GOLD analysis project Ga0315279, IMG submission 203694) | Sediment microbial communities from Yellowstone Lake, YNP, Wyoming, USA - YL17G06_20 | ecosystem: Environmental > Aquatic > Freshwater > Lake > Sediment | place: USA: Wyoming | collected... | reverse complement strand
TCTCCTGGGGTCAAAAGTAAAGTTTTCGCAAACTCTCTTTTTATCCCAGTTTTAGGGGGTCCCCAAATGGTTTTCTCAGGTCAGAGTACCATCCAATCCCTCATCCCGTGCATAACTCAGGTGTAACTGGCCAGGAACGCTATACCGATGAGAACAAACGACACTAACCGCTTTACTTGCTCGAAGCGCCAGCGTAGGATGCGCCTACGCTGCGCCTTGCTGCGTCCGCTCCCGAACGAACGGTGTAGGCTTCGGGCCGGCCTGAGCGGCGGTGGCGCGATCTCATCCCGCCTGGAGGTCATCATGTCGAGAGCAACGAGATTTGTGCTTGGTACGACGATGGTGCTGGTCACGGCGTTTTTGCCGGCGGGCTACGCACAGCAGGCTGCGCGCCCGAGCACCGACGTCTATCGCCAGCTCCACTGGCGTTTCATCGGACCGGAAGGTAATCGCTTCAGCGCGGTCGCCGGCGTGCCGGGCGATCCTTACATTTACTATGTCGGTGCAGCCTCGGGTGGCATCTACAAGACCGCCGACGGCGGAGTCCACTGGCAGCCCATCTTTGACGACCAGCCGGTTTCGTCGATCGGCTCCCTCGCCGTGGCAAAGTCCGACCCCAACATCGTGTGGGCCGGCACCGGCGAAGGCAAGATCCGCAGCCACATCTCAGTCGGCCAGGGTATCTACAAGTCGATGGATGCCGGCAAGACGTGGGCGTTGATGGGCCTGGAGCAGACCGGGCGAATCCCTCGCATCGTCATCGATCCGCGGAACCCGGACGTGGTCTGTGCGTGCGCACAGGGCCATGGCTATGGGCCACAACCGGATCGCGGCGTGTTTCGCACGACCGATGGCGGTCAGACCTGGACCAAGGTGCTCTTCGTCGACGAGAACACGGGGTGCTCCGATATCGCGATGGATCCGAAGAACCCGCGCGTGCTCTTCGCGGGCATGTGGCAGCTTGAGATTCACACCTGGGGCCGCGAGAGCGGCGGGCCGGGGAGCGGCCTGTTCGTATCCCGTGACGGAGGGGTGACGTGGAAGAAACTGACCGGCCACGGGCTGCCGGCCAAGCCGGTGGGCAAGGTTGCCGTCGCCATCGCCGCCTCGAATCCGAACCGCGTCTACGCCCTCATCGAGACCGGTGACGGCGTGCCGTGGAAGGGACAGCCGACCGACAGCGGCCAGGTGTTCCGCAGCGACGATGGCGGCGAAAGCTGGAAAGTGGTGAGCTACGACCACTACGCCATGGGCCGCGCGCACTACTACTCGCGCATGGCCGTCGCCCCCGACAACGAGGACGAGACGTACTACCTGACAGCGTCGTTCGCCAAGTCCATCGATGGCGGCCAGACGCTCACGGCGGTGCCCCGCGGCGAGGCGCCGGGAGGTGACCACCACGACATCTGGATCGATCCGACCAACGCGAACCGCATGATCGTCGGCCACGACCAGGGCTTGTCCATCACCATCAATCGCGGGCGCACCTGGTTTCGCCAGCGGCTGACCAACGCGCAGATGTATCACGTCACGACCGACAACGAGATTCCCTACAACGTCTTGGGCAACAAGCAGGACGAGCCCTCGTATCGCGGACCGAGCAACAGCCGCCTGGGCGGTTTCGGCGGCGATGCAGGCATTCCGCGCGCGCTGTGGCACTCGGTGGGCGGCGGCGAGAGCGGTTGGGCGACGCCCGATCCCACCGATTCCAACATCATCTGGTCAACGGCATCGGGCTCGGGCATGGTCGGAGGCATCGTGGTGCGCTTCGAGGAAAAGCGGCGGCAGTTTCGCAACGTCGAGGTCTGGCCCGACCAGTCCAACGGGCCGGCGGAGGGTGTCAAGTATCGCTTCGTGTGGGATGCGCCCTTCCACATCTCGCCGCACGACCACAACACGCTCTACATCGGCAGCCAGCACGTTCACCGGACGACCGACGGCGGCCAGACCTGGCAGGTCATCAGTCCCGATCTCACGCTCAACGACCGGAGCCGAATGGGGAGCTCGGGCGGCCTGACGCCCGACAACATCGGCGTCGAGTACGCCGGGACTGTCTATGCGATCGCCGAATCGGCCAAGGAACGCGGGCTCATCTGGGTCGGCACGAACGATGGCCTCGTGCAGGTGACGCGCGACGCAGGGAAGACGTGGACGAACGTCACCAAGAACCTGCCGAACCTGCCACCGTGGGGCTCCATCCGCAGCATCGCGCCGTCTCGCTACGATGCGGCGACGGCGTATCTCACCGTCGACTTCCACCAGATGAACAGCCGCGATCCGTTCGTCTACAAGACGACCGACTATGGCAAGACGTTCAAGGCAATCACGAACGGCATTCCGAAGAGCATGCTCAGCTACGCGCATTGGATCTACGAGGATCCCGTGCGGCACGGGCTGCTCTACCTGGGTACGGAGAACGCGATCTACGTGTCGTTCGACGATGGCGAGAACTGGCAGCCGCTACAGAACGACCTGCCGCATGCCCCAGTGTACGGCATCACCGTGCAAGAGCATTTCAGCGATCTGGTGATCGCGACCTACGGGCGCGGCTTCTGGATTCTGGACGATATCACGCCGCTCCAGCAGCTCACCGGGCAGGTGCTCGACTCCGACGTCCATCTGTTCGCGCCGCGGCCGGCGTACCGCTTCCGAAACATAGCGGCGCCCTCGACGCCGTACGACGATCCCACGATCGGCGAGAATCCCAAGTACGGCGCGTCGATCAACTACTACTTGAAAGGCCCGGCGTCGGGGAGCGTCACGATCACGATCCAGGATCAGAAGGGTGAGGTCGTCCGAAAGCTGACCGGCACGAACACAGCGGGGCTCAATCGGATTTATTGGGATCTCCGCTACGAGCCCACAAAGGAAATCCGTCTCCGTACGAGCCCGATGTACGCGCCGCACGTGCGTGTCGGTCCGGACGGATGGCGGCCGGCGCCCGGCGCAGGCTCGCTCAGCATCCTCGCGCCTCCGGGCACTTACACCGTGAAACTCTCGGCCGGCGGGCGCGAGCTGACGCAGTCACTCGCGGTGCGCAAGGACCCGAACTCGGGCGGCACCGAGGCGGATATCGAGGCGCAGATGCGCGTGCTCTTCGACCTGCGGAAGGACCTGAACAACGCCGCCGACACGATCAACCAGATAGAGATCGTGCGGAGTCAGATCGAGGCGCTCGCCAAGATCATAAACGATTCGGCGATCAAGAAGGCAGGTGAAGACCTGAACCAGAAGCTGATCGATCTGGAAATGAACTTGATCGACCTTCGCCTCACGGGAGGGCAGGACGGCGTCCGCTATGGGTCCAAGCTCATCTCGAAGATCAACTACCTGGCCAACGGCCTCGCGAGCGGCGATTTCAAGCCGACTGGCCAGCAGACTGAGGTGCAGAAGGTGCTCGAAGAGCGGTTGCGCAACACCTTGAGCCAACGCGACGGCCTCCTCAGCAAGGAGCTGGGCGGGTTCAACGACATGCTGCGCAAGAAAAATGTCCCGAACATCATCGCGAAGACGCCGTAGCGGCGATGGGCCGAGACCTGCGGTCAGGCCCGTTGAGCTGCGTTGGGCCTGTCGCTTCCTCACAGCTGAAGGCCATGACGCGCGGGCACGCCTGGCAAGGTATTGCGTCCTTCGATGTTATGATCTCGTTGTTGTGGAGCATTCCGCTGACGGTTATCGTTCGGAACCCGACAGCGCACGAGAGCGAATGGCTCAGAGAGCAGAGAAGGGCGAGGAGATTGAGCGCCCCGTAAAGTGCGCGACCTGATACGAGATCTCAAGCTGGCCGGCTTTATCGATAGGGGTGGGAAGGGTAGTCACCGGAATTTTGTTCACCTCAAAGTGCGCAAGCCTGTAACGGTGTCTGGACACGAAGGCGATGATGCCCTACTCTGCCAGGAGAGAGCCGTACGGCTGGCAATTGAGGAGTCGCAGCGATGAACAAAGGCGATAAGTATGTGAAACTCGTTGAATGGTCCGAGAAGGATGGCTGCTTTATCGGCAGTTGCCCGGAACTGTTCTATGGTGGTTGCCACGGCCACGATGCCAAGCGTGTCTTTGCAGAGCTCTGCGACATCGTCGAAGAAACCATTCAGCTTTATGAGCAGGATGGAAAACCTCTTCCTCCCCCGTTATCAGGGCGAGAATTCGTAAATGCAATGCAGCGAATCGCCTGAGACGGCCAGTTCGGCAGAGTGTTCAATGGTGACCTATTGGAATGTCTCTCTGTCGGCTGGCAAATGTGGATTCTGAGCGCCGTTCACCCGAGGCGATAGGATGCCGGAGAGAATACTACTACAAACTTCACAACTGTCGCGTCTTCAATATCCTCCGCCATTTTGCTGGACCCGGACTGTGTTAGACTTGGTTCATGGATCAGGCTGACTTTGAAAAGGTGCTGGAGCAGGGACGGCAGTTGCAGGTGCGCTTGGCTGCCGTGTCGCCGGTAGCGGTGGGAGGAACTGCGGTGGCGATACACTGCGGCCATCGTTTCTCCCTCGACGTGGATGTAGTAACGCCGCATCTGGCCGTCCGTTTTGACGAAGTACTCGCGAACCTCGAGGCATGGGACGGCTGGCACACCAACCGACAGACTCCGCGCGTGCTGATCCTTGGTGAGCGGGCGCAGATCGAATTAGGCGTCCGACAGCAGCGCCGGAGCGTCCCTCTTCACGTGACGCGGCGTGAGGGCTTGGTGGTGCCGACGGCGGCCGAGATGCTAAGGATTAAAGCGTTTCTGCTCGGCGAACGTCGGGCAGTGCGCGATTTCGTGGATGTTTCCGCGCTTAGGGACCGGTTAGGGTTCGACCGTGCCCTTGCCGCATTGCGTTATATCAATGCCGTGTACGCACCGGCGCCGGCAATGACTTGGGCTTCGCGTTTCGCGGAAGCCTGCGAGGGCGATCCGAGTGATCTCAGAGAGGTCGCACTCACAGCCTACAAGGGCCTGCGTGCACCATACGACGACTGGGCCTACGTTGCCGGCAGGTGCCGGGACCTTGGACGAGCGCTGATAAAAGCGGACCTGACGATGTCCCTGCCGGCAGCGCCCGATGCCGCCTTCGAGAGCGAGGAGGACACGCCGTGAATCCCGACCGTAGTACGGACGTCCCGACCGCGTGGCGCTGGCTCAACGTCATTCAGCGCGGAAACACCGAAGACTGGCGCGTGCTTTACCGTCGTTGCCACGACCGCGCCTTCGCAGAGGAGGTTGCGCGCACACTGGCCTGGCGCGATCCCGATCTCATGGCTTCCGCGCGCCTGTGGTCCTACCTGCTCGAAGACCTTCACCCAGGACTCAAAGTGGACCTGCGTGAGGACGACCGTCAAAGCGCAGTTTGATAGATCTGGGGATGTAGAGAATTAAGGATTCCTGTCGCGGCAAGCGCAACACGAATCCTTAACACTGGGTGCTCCGACATCGCGATGGATCCGAAGAACCCGCACGTGCTCTTCGCGAGCATGTGAGCATGAGATTCACACGTGGGGCCGCGAGAGCGGCGGGCCGTCATCCGCTTGATTATCTCGCGCGTGTCGGCGAGTGCGTCGAAGGGTGGCAGGGTGTGATTTTCACGCAGCAAGAAGTACTGGCCGCGCCGTCCTATTTCTTGAACAGGTCCGAGTGAGTTCCGATGCGCTCGAAAATGAGGCGAGATTCCTCAGCCTTGTAGATCAGCAACCAGTCGGATTCGAGATGGCACTCCCGCCTGCCGGCGTAGTGGCCGACAAGCCGGCGATCACGGTGTATGGCGTCAAGTGGTTCGCCGGCAAGCAGTGCGCGGCCAATGATCTTGAACTTCTCCAGGTTTTTGCCGCGCCGTTGCGAGCGCTTGATGTCACGCTCAAACTGCTTCGTGTAGACCGGCGTGTACATCAGATCCCCAGCTTCTCGAACATATCGTCCGCGTCTTCGCAGACGATCAGATCGCGACCTGCATCGGTTGACTCAAACGTCCGCTTGGTTGTGGATGCTGGGATCGCAATCTCAAAAGGCAATCCCTCACGCAACTCCACCTGCTTGTAGAAGAGGGTGATGGCCTGGGTAGCGTTTAGTCCCAGCCGATGAAATACGGCTTCGGCCTGCGCTTTCAGTTTGGGTTGAATGCGCGCCCGTACTGTCGCTGTTTTTCTCATAGGGTAATCTCCACCCGCTGCGCTCAATGTAGCGCATTTGGGGTACATCAGCAATCTTGATTTTTGCTACACACAGTCGGTTTGGCCAATAATGAATCCCCGGAATTCCGTGGTTGCGTAGCCTGTCCGATGTGCCGGGATCAGCAGGCATGAAGGCGAGGTCGGCGGGACAGTCACGAATGGCACGAAGTTAAGCTTGGATTTCTCTGCCGCCCTTTCAGGGCTATATGTTCATTGTCCACCAACCCCGGGTTCGCTTCGCTCACCCGGGGCTACTCTCTGGCGTCCCTCCGGGACTCAAATGCCGCCCTCTCATTATGTGTGCTGCGCCGCCCTGGAAGGGCGGCAAGAGAATAGCCGGGGGCAAGCGAAGCGCCGCCCCCGGATAGTGCAAGCGGGGATAGAGCCCTGAAGGGGCGACAGGACGTATCTGTGCTTAACTTCGTGCCATTCGGGACAGTCACCGCTGTCCCCAGCCTCCTTTGGACGATGCCGCTGCACGATGGTGCCGCGTTTCTTTGTAATCGTGGAAAATAATCTCGAAGCCGGCATCCCTTGCTGATTCTGCAAGGCGTGCGTCAAAGGAAATAAACGGACGGTTCCGCGGTTTTTCGTTGGACCAAGTCAAAGCTGCCGCAAGTTGAAATGCATCGGCGGCGCGAAGCCGGTACTGCCCCGGAAGTCTCTCCACGAGTTCAGGCACTCGCTCCGTGGGCGTGACTTCACTCCACCCGTCACGGGCCACGTTAAGTCTGCGAGCAGCAGCCTCGTATTGCTGGGTTGCAATCTCTTTTTCGCGCAGCCGACGGGCGAAAGCCGCGTGGATTTCGACCGGCGTTCCCCACCAGACGATCATTCGGGAGTACAGATTAATCAGCCTACCGGCTTCTGTTAGCGCTTATGCCCCTACACCCCTACACTTGCTGAATGCCCATGGGCGACAAAAATCGGCGAGAACGAGGACCGAAGCGGCGTCAACTGCATGGCTGCAAATACATAAACAGACACGGAGGCGCCATATACGCACGACCATCTTGGATCTCGGCGATTACCACCCACCAGAGTCACAAGCCTGAGGAAGCTAGATATTGTCCGCAGACCAGCACGAATTCTCGGGCCGAGGCCTCATTTCTTGGGTCTTATCGGTCTCTTGGGTCTTTTGGGTTTTTTGAATTGAGAGGGTTCTTGGAGTTCTTCGCGAAGAACACCAGCAATCTCTATTGCCAATGCCATGACTTCGCCGTATGTCAGCTCGTGAGTCGATTCGGGATCATCGTAGATGCCCAACTTTGGAATTCGCATAGTGATTTTTGCGGCTGTCTCACAATTCACGAAGGTCACGTTGTAGGAAGGAATCCCCCTCGTCCGCGCAGTCGTAATGATGATATCCTGGGCTTTGAAATGATGTGCCATGGTCGTCCTCTCCTCGAAAATAGGTTCTAACAGCAAGTACTACAACCGAAAGGCCTGCAGACTCATAGTCGGAAATAGATATCATGGGTTTTTGGCTGTCGATGTTACTACGGCGGCAGCTTCATGCGCCACTCCAAATCTCGGAACCTGGGATCGGGGCGTAAACTGTCGAATGAAGGCTCAACTTTGAGGAAAAACAGATAGCTGGAACGCTCCTCGCAAGCTTTGCCCAGCCACTCAAACGCCCGGTCCTTATCACCTAGGGCCGTATAGAGCAGCGCCATGTAATAAGGCGAGACATACGATACCTTGGATGATTCCACCAAATTGTCCAGTGTTTGCAGCGCCTCTCGTGATCTCCCGGACATGGCATAGGCCTTCCCCAGCTCTGCCATGTAGTCCGTGCTTCCGCCTGAAAGCGAGATCGCCCTTTGACACTCACGAATGGCATCCTCATACCTTGCCGTTTGAAGATAAGCAATTCCAAGAGCGGAATGCGCCGGCACAAATCCCGGATCCAACTCGAGTGTCTTCAGGTGCTGCTCGATGGCACCAGGGTAATCGCGTGCCAGATACAAGAGAAACCCTACAGCTTCGTTTATGTTCAGGGAGAGCGAGTCTACTTTCAGTGCCTGCTTTATTTGCGCAAGTGCTTCTGTCTTTTTTCCCAGTGCCATCAGACAATTGGCATACCAATGGCGCGCGGTAGAATAGTTCGGGTTAAGTTGGATCGCCCTCTTGAATTCTCTCTCGGCGTCCAGCCATTCCAAGTCATACATTTTGACATGCGCCAGCGAGGTGTGAGCTTCGGCGAGCGTGTCATCGATCTCCAAGGCCTTCAGCGCTGCTGACTTGGCGCTGGGCAGCGCCTCGCTGGGGGGGAGATAGCTATAGTCTCCCAGTACCTGATAAGCGTCGGCCAATCCAGCATACGCCAGGGCGAAGGCGGGATCTTTTGCTTTGGCCTGTTCGAAGTACTTGACGGCCTTCTTCATTTCTTCCGGTGTCCTCCTGTTCAGGTGAAGGCGGCCCCGGAGATAGAGCTGGTAAGCCTCAGTGTCCTCCGTATAGCGTTTAGCCAGTCGCTTTTGTTGTTCGCCCGTCAACCTCAAGCGCAGTCTCTCGGATGTTTCCTTTGAAATTTGCTCCTGCATAGCGAGCAGGTTCGAAATCTTCTCATTATACTGCTCCCCCCAGATGTGACTGTTGTTGTGCACCTCCACAAGCTCGACGCTGACCGAGAGATCGTCATCGCGCACCATCATCCTGCCCGTAAGCACAACTTGAACGTTGAGCTTCTTCCCGGCAGCCTGCGCATCGACCTCCTTGCCCTTGTAATGAAACACTGAGTTGTGCGACATCACAGTCAGATTTGGCAACTGAGAGAGGCTGTTGATCAGACCATCCGTGAGACCCTCGCTGAGGAAATCCGTGTTCGGATCACCACTGAGATTAACGAAGGGCAGCACGGCGAGGGACTCGGCGGTTTTACCAAGACCGGCCAGCAGATAGATCGCAATAGCAAGGGTTGCCACCAGACTAACCCCAACCGCGGCAAGAGCGAATCTGCGAACACTCTTTCCCGAGGGAGATGCTATCTGGCTTTTTGCACTCGCAGCCGAGCCAATATCCCGTTTCAGATTCTGTAGGTCTATGAGCTGCTCGCGCGCTGATTGATAACGTCGTTCAGGGTCTTTCTCCAGGCACTTGCGTATGATGCGCTCGAGTTCTAGGGGTACTCTGTAGTTGAGGCGGGCTATCGCCTCCGGTTGGGAGTGCAGGATTCGATCAATTGTTTCACTCGCCGTTGCTCCCGCGAAAGGCTTCACGCCAGTCGCCATCTCATACAGCATTACGCCGAGGGAAAAAATATCCGTGCGATGGTTGACCTCGCGACCGAGAGCCTGCTCCGGACTCATGTACTGCACGGTGCCGAGCACGACGCCCCGTCCGGTACTTGTACTTGGTTGCGTTGAGACATCCTCGGTAACAGCTTGCGCCTCGGGATAGACGATTTTCGCAAGGCCAAAATCGAGGATCTTTACCTGACGACGAGCTGTGATCATAACATTGGCAGGTTTGATGTCGCGGTGAATGATCCCCTTGGAGTGAGCTACATCCAGCGCATCACAGACTTGTATGGCAATATCGAGTATCTCGTCAGGATCAAGAGGCCGGCCCGTGATCTTAGCAGCGAGAGACTCTCCCTCAACGTATTCCATGGCAATGAAATGGGTTCCTTCGGCTTCTCCGATGTCATAGATGGTGGCGATATTGGGGTGATTGAGAGCTGAGGCTGCCCGCGCCTCCCGATTAAAGCGTCGCATCCTCTCCTGGTCGACAGCCACCTCAGCGGGCAAAACTTTCAAAGCATTCATGCGGCCGAGCCTGGTATCGCGCGCCTGATAGACTTCTCCCATCCCTCCGGCACCTAGGAAGGAGAGAATCTGGTAGGAACCAAATTGTCTCCCTACCATGGCCCGTCCCCTGTCCTGTGCGAGAGCCTTGGCCGCCACCTCGATGGCTGGGGCTTCGATGAAGTTTTCGGCTTCCGAATGGCAGGCGAGCAGAGAGTCGACTTCCTTACGCAGAGATTTGTTGCCGGCACAGACTTCGTTCAGGAATGCTTCTCGCCGGCTTGGCTCAAGAGATAAAGCCAAGTCATAGATTTGTTTGATCTGCCCCCACTGTTCGGGTTCCATCTTTTTCGATAGCGCTTAATCTATGGAGCCGTGAAGCTCACGCGCGGGGAGCGCTGGCAATCTAGCACAATAGTCCAGCTTTTTTTCGAATCGGTCTTGGCCGAGCGTCTTGGCAGCAATGAGCGGCGACCTCCGCGTTTGTCATCGGACTCCCTGGATCAATGGATGATCATGGATCTGGGCACATTCTAAGCCCGTCCAACCTCTGTGAGGTAGCGGAATGTTCTTGCGAGGCAACCATGGGGCAAATCGCAGACGGCCCCCTCGCAAGCCCGACGGAAACGACATTCGATAGTGCGAAGTTAACCAGCCTAAAGCAGCACAAGTGCGCTTGATAACTCCTGGGAACCAGGTCTACCGAATCGATTCAATTCATAGAAGATCTGGAATGTTCTCAAGTCCTAAAGGGATAAGAAGTGCAGGCTTCACAAGCTTTCTAAGCCATTAGACCTGAAGGAAGACGGAGTTTTTCCTGCGGCTTGCGCCGGCGTCGGAAGGGATTTCCCCTTCTTGCAGCCCTGACCTTCACCTGGGCGGAACCCGGACTGGCCGCCCGGCCCCGGCAGCTCGGGACAGAAGATTCGGTTTCCCCTGGTCTATCAATTCCCCGGCCAGGCCGGGAATTTATCTGGGGGCAATTATTGGTAGAGACAGTTTGGGTGTATAGTGACGCTCGGCCCGGGCTCAAAAGTGGAAGTTCGTGGTGGATTATTCCACCAGTCCTTTGCCGGCCTGCATAGGCAGGTTCTCTACCGGGCCGAGGGATCTGTAAGGGAGCCTTTCCTTATCGCAGGACTTTATTTCGGATGAAATGGATGAGTATGAGGAAGACGTTAACCTACACTTTGCTGACGTTCGCATCGTGTTTCGCTTCGCTCCACCTGCAAGCGGCTCAGGCCCCGACCGGGCAGGCCGGGGGCGGCGCGAGGATAGCTCTGGAAAAGGGATGGTTGATTCAATCCTCCGCTAAGATAACGGCGAAGGGTGACGAGATCTCGACGAGCAAGTTCCAGCCCCGCGATTGGTACCCGTCGAGCGTGCCCGCGACCGTCCTGACGGCTCTCGTGAATGACAAAGTCTACCCCGATCCCTACTTCGGAATGAATCTCAGATCGATTCCCGGGACCAGCTACCGGATCGGCCAGAATTTCTCCAATAGCCCCACGCCGGAGGACAGCCCGTTTCGTGTGTCGTGGTGGTATCGCACGGAATTCAAGCTTCCAGCCGCGATAAAGGGGAAAACGCTCTGGCTGAATTTCGACGCCATCAACAATCGCGCAAATATCTGGCTGAACGGCCACCAGGTGGCGAACTCAAACCAAGTAGTCGGCATGTATCGGATGTTCGAGTTCGATGTGACGGACGTTGCCTTGCCGGGCGCTCTCAACACGCTTGCCGTCGAGGTGTTTCCGCCGACTCCGACCGATCTTTCGATCACCTTCGTGGATTGGAATCCCATGCCGCCCGACAAAGATATGGGCCTCGTCCGCGACGTCTACATTCTCGCCAGCGGCCCAGTCGCGCTTCGCTACCCACAGGTGATCACAAGACTGGATAAGCCGGAAGAAGCGCACCTGACCATCGCCGCCAACCTTCGTAATGCGAAAGACCGAGCAGTCGAGGGCACGCTCAAAGCCCAAATCGGGAATATCATTGTTTCAAAGAAGGTTCAGGTTGCGCCTCGGGAATTCACCCGGATCGAGTTCACTCCCGCAGATTATCCACAGCTCAACATTTCCAACCCGACGCTATGGTGGCCGTACGGGCTTGGGCCGCAGAATCTATATCGCATGCACATGGAATTCGAGTCGGGCGGAGTAGTATCCGATCGGCAGGATTTCGAGTTCAGCATACGGGAGTTCACCTCGGAAATCGACTCCCAACAGCATCGTGTATTCAAGATCAACGGCAAGAACATTTTGATCCGGGGCGGCGGCTGGTCGCCCGACATGATGCTTCGCTTCGATGCGGAACGCGAAGAGAATGAGATCCGCTACGCCCGCGACATGCACTTGAACACCATCCGTCTCGAAGGGAAGATGAACAACGACCACTTCTTCGAGACTTGTGATCGGTACGGAATCATGGTCATGCCGGGCTGGTGTTGTTGCTCCTACTGGGAGCGGTGGAAAAACTGGAAGCCCGAAGACTATGTGGTAGCAGGCGAGTCCCTGCGCGATCAGATCCGTCGGATACGGAACCATCCCAGCGTATTTACCTTTCTTTACGGCAGCGACAATTCGCCCACTCCCGAAGCGGAAGCCGTTTATCTGAGGGTGTTCCAGGAGGAGCACTGGCCCAACCCGTACGTATCCTCCGCAACCAATCAGACAACACCAGGCGCCGGCCCGACCGGAGTTAAGATGACCGGACCCTACGAGTACGTCGCTCCCAGTTACTGGCTGCTCGATCGCCAGCGCGGCGGCGCATTTGGCTTCAACACGGAGACCAGCCCGGGTCCTGCCATCCCGGAGCTGGCGAGTCTCAGCGAGATGCTGCCCAAGGAACATCTCTGGCCGATTGATGACTTCTGGAACTTTCATGCCGGGGGCGGCGGGTATAGCAATGTCAAGGTCTTCACCGCCGCGCTGGAGAACCGGTATGGGAAAGCGAAGGGCCTTGAGGACTACGTAAAGAAGAGCCAGTTGATGACCTATGAAGGCGAACGCGCCATGTTTGAAGCCTTTGGCCGGAATAAGTACACAGCCACAGGAGTCATTCAGTGGATGCTCAACAATGCGTGGCCCTCCATCATCTGGCACCTCTATGACTTCTATTTGAGGCCCGGGGGCGGCTACTTCGGTACGAAAAAGGCATGCGAGATGCTGCACGTGCAGTACTCGTATGACGATCACTCGATTGTCGTGGTCAACTCGTACTACCGTTCCTTTGCGGGGTACAAGGTTACAGCCAAGGTTTACAACCTGGATCTCGCTGAGAAGTTCTCGAAGGCAGCGCCCGTGGATATCGGCCCAGACAGCGCCACGCGGGTTTTTGAGATTCCCGAAATCGGAGGACTGTCCAGCGCCTACTTCGTCAGGCTGAACCTTCAGGATAACGCCGGGAAGCTGGTGAGCTCCAATTTCTACTGGCTCTCCACGCAGCCGGACATTTCGGACTTTGCGGCCTCCAACGGGCGTTATACACCCATCAAGGCGTACGCGGATCTGACGGCCCTCGAGAAGCTGCCTGAGGTGAAGCTCAAGGTTTCTTCCCGCGCCGAACAAAAGGGCACTGAGCAGGTTGACCATGTGATGCTCGAAAATCCCACATCTCAACTCGCTTTTTTCATTCATTTGCGTGTATTGAAGGGAAGGAACGGACAAGAAGTGCTGCCGGTCCTGTGGGAGGACAACTATATCGAGTTGATGCCAGGTGAAAAGCGAGAAGTCACCGCGACATACCAACGGAAGCTGCTCGGCGCAACTAAGGGCCCGCGCAAAAATAACTTCACATTTGGCGGGAGTCCCTTTGAACATTACTTCCGGTCAGAGATTGGGCGCAATGGTGTAGTTCCACTTTGGCAATATATCGTACTCATGAAGGTTAACT
>Ga0315279_10007215_pt1 | contig 13801 bp, 11 predicted proteins | sample YL17G06_20_MG_FD_203694 | JGI IMG/M metagenome (GOLD analysis project Ga0315279, IMG submission 203694) | Sediment microbial communities from Yellowstone Lake, YNP, Wyoming, USA - YL17G06_20 | ecosystem: Environmental > Aquatic > Freshwater > Lake > Sediment | place: USA: Wyoming | collected... | reverse complement strand
CTAGTGAACGCTACAAACACCGTTACTATAGGGAATACTACAAGCTCCGTCATGCTTCCAGCACCCGCCCATGTTGCAGACCATATTGATGTCTACTCTGCTGTAGAACAATTCAGCCTAATTTGGGGAGTATTCCTGGTCGCAATACTAGGCCTGAGGTTTGCAGTCGGCGCTCCGACCCGCAGAAAAGCACAAAACGTGTCCGACATCGTTTTCTGGTTCGGAACCGCATACCTAATTCAGACATGGTTAATCAACAACATCACAACTGCCGTCAGTCAGACCCAAAAGTGGTTTGAATTCTGGGCTTTGATAATAGTGCTCTTAGGCGCATCCCTGATTGTCAGAGCAATCTTCTTGGCCGTTGCCGGTGCAACTCACAGACAGTAGGCAACAATAGAGAGCTACACATCGCCTCAGATATGTCGGTGACTGCCGTGCCCATAACGTATTCCGAAGCACCGGATGTAAAGAAGCTAGCTGATGAAATTGCAGAAAGCCTCGAGTTTTTCCATGTTGTCCCCCAGTTCGTTTTTTGCGTCAGAAGCAAAGGATCCGCATCCAGACGAACCATCGCCCGAATTCATGGGCTCGGCAAGGTTTGGCAGGAAACCCTCAACCTTCCACCTTCATACGTCATTGAAGTAATATCTGAACGATACGACAGGTTAAGCCAAGAGGAAAAGGAGAAAACCGTCATCCATGAACTGCTGCACATTCCAGCAGCTTTTGCAGGAGGATTCCGTCCTCACAAAGGCTACATCAACGAGGAAATTGTAGATCAGCTGTACAGAACATTTCGAAAACAAAGGCAGTGAAGAGGACAAGTTTTTAAGGAACATAAAGAATGAAGAAAGAAATCTGAACATAATGCTTTACAGTGCATCATGAGAGAACAAGAAATGAAATACTGCATGAAAAGTCTCGCCCACAACGGAATCTATGTCCCCCAATACGACTACAAAGGATTCTCTGTCAAAATACAGGGACAACCGGTGAAGCTGTCACCAAAAACAGAGCAGATGACTCTCTTCTGGGTAAGGAAAAGACAATCGCCAACGTCCCCTCCTGACATAGTATTCTACAAGAATTTCATCCGAGACTTTTTGACTGTTTTGAAAACAGAAAATCCCTCACTGAAAACTCTCGAGAGTTTTGAAAGCAGCTACATGAACAACCTAGACAAAGACACTAATGAATGGATGCATGACGAAAACTCACAAATGGATTTCTCAGAAGTTGCAGGTTTTCTTCTCCAAGAACAACAGAAGAAGCTGAACATGCCTAAAGAGGAGAAGAAGAAACTCGCAGCTGAAAGAAAAATAGCGAGAGAAGTATTGAGAGAAAAATACGGCTACGCAATTGTCGACGGAAACAAGCTTGAAATAGCAAACTGGACTGCAGAACCATCATGCATTTTCGCTGGGAGAGGAGACCACCCGAAACGAGGGAAATGGAAAGAAGGACCAAGACAAGAGGACATAATTCTCAATCTTTCCCTGGACAGCCCAATGCCAGAGGGAAATTGGAAAGGCAGGATCTGGGAATCGGACAAAATGTATCTTGCCAAATGGGAAGACAAGTTGACGGGCAAGACAAAGTACGTATGGTTTTCTGATTCTGCTTTCCTGAAACAAAAAGCGGAAGAAGAGAAGTTCAAGAAAGCTGAAAAACTGAGCAAGGAAATCCCCAGAGTCAAAGCTGACATCATGAAAAACTTGAGTGCTGAAGACTTGAGCACACGAAAGATAGCAACCGTCAGCTGGTTAATTCTTGAAGTAAACATGAGGGTCGGCGATGAAAAGGATCCCGGAGAAGCTGACACCGTAGGCGCCATAACCCTTAGACCCGAGCATATAAAGATTGAAGGAAACAAGTTGAATTTCGACTTCCTCGGAAAAGACTGCGTCAGATGGACCAAATCAGTCGAGGCCCCAACGATTGTTATCAAAAACATGCAGGATTTCTCAAAAACGTGCAAAGAGTATCTTTTCGAAGGAATAAACTCTAGAAAAGTATCGCGATTCCTCTCCAAACAAATGGAAGGCTTGACGGCCAAGGTGTTCAGAACATGGAAATGCACCGCCACCGTCAGGGAACACCTCGAAATCTGTAACGTGAAAAAAGAGGACCCAGACTATTCCAAACAATATTGTGCCAAGACGGCTAACCTGAAAGCCGCAATAATAGCTAACCATAAGCGGAAGATTCCGTCGAACTATGACGAGAGACTTGCCAAGAAACAGGCGCAAGTGAAGGAACTCGAGTTGAAGCTGAAAGACAAAGAAGAGCAAGGCAAAAGCACAGACACACTGAGGAAGAGACTGGAAAAAAGTAGGCTTGATACGAAACTTGCAGAGGAGGCAAAGGAATACAATCTTGGCACATCTCTCAAATCATACATCGATCCAGTGGCTTATGTAAAATGGGCCAAGCAAGTGGATTTTCCGTTGGAAAAGCTTTATCCCAAGACTCTGCGAAAGAAATACAGCTGGGCCCTAGGATTAGAATGCTAGAAAACATGCCCGCGAAAAATCTGCGCTTCAATCATGAGGGAGAATGGTAGAATCGTTTCTTGCGGGGAAAGGAGAAAAACAAAAAATTGCCTTCTACCATCCTCCGTATGAAACAATCAATCATATTCTACTCTTAACCTTGTCGTTAACTGCCGACTTTTACAGACATTGTTTGTGTTTCTGAAAAACGTTCGCAGGAGCGTGTGTCCCTACAATACGGGAGCTAATTGTTTTTCAAACTGGCTTTTTGACCGTCATTCGCGTGTCGAGTCTGTTCTTCGCAGTTGCTGAGGAACAACGCTTTTATTCCAAAAACACTTCTTAGGTGAAGCAACTCATGCATTTGAAACGAAGGGAAAACAGATGAAAGGAGCCTTAGTGTTTCTTGCAGTTTTCGCAATCTTGCTGCTTGCAACGCTGGCTTACTCGGAACTACCACCGGGCGGACAAATCTACGACGCGTCCAACTTTCCAACCACAACGTACCAAGTTTTCGATACAATACCCGTTAGAACATTAGTGAACGCAGTGTTCAACGGAGTCATATTCGGCATAATCGGATGGCTCATCTACACAATCGCCGAAAGAGCAAGAAAACCAAAAAACCAGCCACAGCCTCAACCTCAACCGCAACCAACGTCGCCGCCACCGCAAAGTTAGTACGCACCACTTCCTAAACAACACATTCTTTTTCTATAAAACAGAGAGCCACGGAATTTCTTAGCCGAAGTTCCTTACCGAAACAAAGTGCAGTGGACGGGCCGGGATTTGAACCCGGGACCTCCACGATGCCAACGTGGCGATCATACCAAGCTGATCTACCCGCCCAACGATTTTCTCTCTGAAGAGAACATCCAGTAAGAGATAAAGAGCTTACGGTTTCATTTTATGGTTGAACATTATTCCAGGATTGATGAGAGCTTGTTCGCAGATTCTGCTCGGCACGCATTTCAATTTGTGACAACGGCGCGCGCGAAGGTCTTATCTGGTGGGCTGAGGATCCTACCCCTCCTAGGTTTCAATGTACCATGGATATTTGGATCCAAATATGCCAACATCGAAAATAGCGCGCGCGTTGAAGTGAGTGGTGACAAAGATTTAAATCGTGTTGGAGTAGATGCTACGAAGGGAGAAAAGAGGCAGTCTTGGATGAGAATCAAGCGATCTATCTTGAAGAAAGCTGAGCTGATTGTCTATATCGCCTTTGTAATAGTAGGAGTCTTCCTGACCACGTATGGATCCATGATTTACAATGGAGTGCTTTTCAGTAGGGAACCTGAGATTCCAAAAGGTTTATGCGTGGTTTGCGTGACTCAAATAGAAGAAATCAATAGTCTCTGGGCAACTATCTGGCCGCCAGATGCAACTGACATGAGAGACAATGCAACGGTGCTTGTGGATTTGCTTATTTATCTAAACACAAGTGACGTAGCGAATCTGGCCGCTTTAAATATGAGCATTTTCGACGTCAACATTATAGTTCCAGGAATCGCAGACAACCTTGTTTGCAAAGGATCCGGTCTCGCTTTCATCGCGGCATCAGCAACCCGCCTCTACGACGAGTCAACCAGTTCGACAATGTTCACTTTCCAATGGAAAATAAACTACGATCCCTACGGAGACCACTTACCTGTAATGTCAATAGGCCCAGTAACATTTGAGTGGAGAATTCTCATGAGAGAAAGTTATGATAAGTTTGGAATGATGACCCCTATTCCACCATCTCAAGCTCTCTGGGGGATGGATTACGATCTATACCATATTCATGAGTATCGATTGATGGTTACGTTGGGAGATGGTGAGTCTTTAGATCTCTCCGAGACTTTCCCTGCCCCCCAATCCTACACACGTGGTTACAGCAGTATTTCGCAGTGGAATAACGTAACATTATTACCCACCTATAAGTGGAAGTTCGCAGAAGACGAACTTAGCATGTATGATTGGTTAACTCAAGGCGAGGCACCGTTTGTACGAGAATTGACACATGTTGTCATTAGTCTTGACGTCATGCGCCTCGAAAAAGAGAGGATCTTGTTCACTTCAGGCACTTACTTTGGTCTGGGAACTTCAACCATATTAACGGGAGTATATTCACTGCTTCAAATGCTGGCTTATAGGGGGAAGGTAACAGCCCAAAAGGATGAGACATCCGTTTGATGCGCGCTGCGCAAAGACTTAATCTATTCCTTCTTTTTTATCGAACTAACGCCACCGGTCCATTCTTCTGCTAGTTCTTCTATTTCTTTTTTCGTCATCTTCTTAAATACGGGTGTGACTATCTTCTTGTCGCGATCTGCAAAAATCGTTTCTGTGTGATACTCGCAGCTTATTATGTTGATTCTAGCGCGTGGGTCAAGAGCGTCGTTAAGGAGCTTTAACATTTGCTCATCGGTTAGATTTTCCACGCTTTCGGCAATAGGTTTCTTCAGCTCTGCTTTGAGAAGTTCTTCTCGGCCTTTCCTATTGATTGAATAATAGACTCCGCCGCTCTCCCGTGAGTGACCTCGGTCGTCCTTGTCGACTAGATCCTTCAAAAGCTTCAGCCTCTGAGCTACTTTGACGTCCAGAGTGCGCGTTTTCTTTGACCTATAGAGTGACGGATACTTCTTCGCATACTTGTCACGTAAATTCTTGACTATCTGGCTTGGTCGTATACGGTTAGTCGATTCCCGGAGAATATCCAGATCCAGTTCATCCAATTCAGACGTCATATTAAATCCATTAACTGTTAATGAAACGCATGTATATATATTTTAGTCTTACAAAGCATGAGCGCGCGCGCTGACCATTCCAGTTAATCATAAAACCCTTGTTTTCTGATTTTCATAACCATTTCTTAACGCTCACCCGAGCGTGCGGACTACATAATTTCGCAAGGCCAAATTGAAGTGCAGCTAATCGTCCTGGCTAACCATTACATTGGCTGAAGTCAATCGTGTCTAAACGCGGTAATGTCACATTTGAATATTTAGGAATATTTCTTGATCCTTCCTAGTCACGTCGCGCGCGCTCTCCATTACCCTCAGATTCACAAGTTTACCTTCAAGCAATCTATTTCACTAGTGAATCGGTCTTCTTGTTTCAGTTCTTATGACTTGTGATACTCTGTGCACATAGAATCTGGAACTTCGATGAAAAACTTCTAAGGAGTCCCTGAAATCTTTGCATGTTTCTTTCTGTAGACAGTGACTGCCAGTAGTGTCGCTATCATGAATAATGACAAGATAAGGAATATTGGAAACTCTGGAATGATGTGTGGGGTCATGAGTGGGTAATGGTCTGTGTTGTTTGCGTCAATGATGTATGCAGCGTCACCAATGCCATCAAGGTTTGCATCCGTTCCGTTGTAGTCGCTCCAGTAGTTTCCGCCAGAAGGATAGCCATCATCCCAAACATTCGCTGACGATGCACTGTTGACCTGCTGTGTGTTAGCTACGAAGTTGTTATGATATGTCGAGTTGTTTGAAGAGGACACGAGCTTGATGCCAACCTCGTTGTTTGCTGTTATGTTGTTTCCGGAAACAGTGTTGCTTGAAGAGAAACTGAGCACGATGCCATAACCGTTGTTTGCTATGTTGTTGCCTGAAACAGCGGTGTTGCTTGAAGAGGAACTGAAGATGCCATAACCGTTGTTTGCTATGTTGTTGCCTGAAACAGTGTTGCTTGAAGAGAAACTGAGCCATATGCCATAATAGCTGTTTGATGTGATGTTGTTTCCAGAAACCATGTTGTTGTCAGAAGAGAAACCGAGCATGATGCCATAACCGCTGTTTGTTATGTTGTTTCCGGAAACCATGTTGTTGTCAGAAGAAGCATCGAGCTCGATGCCATAGTTGCCATTGTGTGTTATGTTGTTTCCAGAAATGCTGTTGTTGCTTGAAGAAGAGTAAAGATAGATGCCATCATTGTTGTGTGCTATGTTGTTTCCCGAAATACTGTTGTTTGAAGAGCCATCGAGCATGATGCCTTTACCGTTGTTTGCTGTTATGTTGTTTCCAGAAATGCTGTTATAGTTTGAAGAAGACTCAAGAATGATGCCATCATAGTAGATTGTTATATTGTTTCCAGAAATGATGCTATCGACTGTCGAGTTGAGATAGAGCCCATACCCAGAGGCTTCGATGTTTGTGTTTTTGATTGTTACGTTGCTTCTTCCCGCAAGGTCTACTCCTGTTCCACTTGACCATATTCCTTGAACCGTGTAGCCTGCCCCATTAATTACAATGTTATCCCTTTCAACAACTATACCATCAGCATCGCTGGTGACGTTACCAGTCAAAGTGTAAGTAACATTGTCAACGGTTGAAATCGGGGCATCTGGCGGGTCTATGCTTCCGTCAGCCCGTATGTAAATGGTGCCACTTGCTTTTACTGGTTGAATACTAAATGCCAGGCTTAACATGCTTGTTACCAGCAAAATGAACATAACTACAGAAAATACTCGCTTCAGCAATCCCCGTCCCCCAACCAACATAGGTGTAATCGTTAGATATCATTTGTGGATAAATCTTCCATAACACTGAAAGCCTGTGCAATCGAATTGTGCTGGCACAGTTGGAAAGAAGCAAAGTTTCCACTTCTCTCTTTTTCTGTTTTGAAAAACACATAAGGGCGCGCGCGCTCCAACAACTAGCGTGTGCTGCTAGCATTCGAGTCATGCTGAATTGAATCGAAGATAATTCCACAAGTCATAAGAATGAAAACAGTAGATGTAACAAATGATACAACATGAGCCGAAAACTTGTCCTAATATTCAGCTTGATGATTTGCTTGTCTTGCATGATAATCGAACCGGTGGCAAGCTTCGACCCGCACCCACCTCCGCTGGTTGCAGTTTACGGTTCGACTCCAACAGTCGATGGTACAATCAACGTTAATGAATGGAGTGATGCGGCTCAAGTGTCCTTTAACAACACGGAAGTTCTTGTCAAGCAAGACGGCTTCAATCTTTACGTTGGATTTAACAACTCAGGTGGCCAGTTTCACGCTGATGATGCTGTGAATATTCTTATTGATGTTAAGTATGACGGAGGGCCAAAATTGAAGCCGGATGATATTGGACTTGTCGTTTACCGCAATGGCACGCTTTTTGAAACCAACGTGACTGATGGAACGTGGGCTATCACAGAAATCTCTGGTTGGACTGCGGAGGTTAATTCAACTTTTGACTTGTGGCAAGTCGAATTCAACATCACATACTCTAGGATTGACGTTGTTGCTGGAGTGGGAAAGACCATTGGTGTCGTATTTGTTCGCTACCGTGGATTAGAAGGGACTTCTCCGGAAGTGTTCAGCTGGCCTCCTAGTTATACAGAAATATACATGGACGCTTCAAAGTGGAACGCGATAATTTCCGGAGTATACAATTGGGGAAGCCAAACCATTTACATCAGGGCTGACGGAAGCATAGACCCGCCAGATGCCCCGATTTCAACCGTTGACAATGTTACTTACACTTTGACTGGGAACATCACCAGCGACGTTGATGGAATTGTGGTTGAGAGAAGCAACATAACCATTGATGGAAACGGACAAACACTCGAGGGTAATGGCGGCACGAGCGGCATCGGGATTTTGCTTAAGCATCTGGACAACGTGACCGAGAGAAACATTAGCATAAGCGGGTTTAGAATCGGTGTGTCAATCTACACTATGGCTTCAAACAATACCGTTTCTGAGAATAACATAACACATTGCGACTCGGGTATCTATGTTTCATTTGATCCAAAAATCTTAACCAATCCAAATTGGTTCTTGTTTACTCCAAAATACAACAACATCTCTGAAAACTACTTGGCAAACAACAATCGCAGCATCTACGTTTGGAGAAGCTCAGACAACACGATATGTGGAAATAACATACTGAACAGCGATGGGATCTATTTGGAGGACGCAAGCAACACAACCATAACTAGAAACAACGTAACGAACAGCCAAGATGGCATCTTTTTCTGGGGCGTTCCTTACAATGATACTGTATGTGGAAATACGATAGTAAACGGCACTCGAGGCCTTTGCTGCGGTTCCTACAACAGTGTGCTCCGAAACAATACAATGGTTAATAACAGATACAACTTCGTGAGCGAAGGTACTGTCAACGACGTTGATAGTTCTAACACCGTCGACGGCAAACCAATCTACTACTGGGTCAACAAGCAAGACATGATCGTCCCGCTCGACGCCGGACACGTGACTCTAGTAAACTGCACAGGCATAACAGCCCACAACCTCAACCTCACCAACAATTCTCCTGGCATATTACTTTGGTCCACGACGAATTCAACAGTGACTCTTTGTAACATAACAAGGAACTATGAGGGCATCCTGATTCAAGGCTCTTCTTCAAGCAACAGCATTTCTGGAAACAACATAGAAAACAATGACTACGCCGGAATCGGACTTGTCGGGTCTTCGGGTAATTCTTTCTTCCACAACAATATCATGAACAACATGAATGAGACTGTCACAATAGCGTCATGGGGGAACATTTGGGACGATGGCTACCCTTCAGGAGGCAACTACTGGAGCGACTATGACGGGATTGATTTACTTAACGGACCCTATCGGAATGAGACTGGTAGTGACGGAATCGGAGATACAGAATACGCAATAGACGGGAACAACGCAGACCACTATCCATTGATGGGCATGTTTTCTGACTTCAATGCTACTTCAGAATGTTGTGTTCAAACCATCTGCAATTCGTCAATATCCAGTTTTCAATATAATGGTACTTCGATAGGGTTCAATGTTACTGGGGAAGATGGCACTGCGGGCTTCTGCAGAATATTCATTCCAACAGCTCTGATGAACACGACTTACAGAGTGTTTGTCAACGATATAGAGGTCCAATGCAACCTCTTGCCTTGTTCCAACAGTACTCATAACTATCTTTATTTCAACTATACACATTCAACTGAGGAAGTAGTAATAATCCCAGAATTTCCATCAGTGATAATTCTGCCACTTTTGATGGTTCTCACGATGCTTGCTGTCGTGTTCGCAGAGAGAAAAATTCCGAGAAGGGGGAGAAAAAGTAATTGTTGAAAGGAATATTTTCGGGAATGGTCCTGATGCTGCTGTTAACCAGCGTGTTGACATTGGCATTTAAAGTTCAACCAGTTGAGGCAGGTGGAACAGTTGGCGTCAAAGCCGGCGATTGGATAAAATGCACCTATACGATTTCTGGTTGGCCTTCTGAAACGCCGTATCCAGAGTGGTTGGAAGTAGAGTTTCTGAGTGTTGATGGGACGAATGCGACCATACGTGTGACCATGCGGATGTCTGATGGAACGGAGCCCAATCAAACGATGACCGTTGATGTTGCAGCCGGAGGCGGAACCTTCCAAGGACTTTCGGGATTTGTTATTCCAGCTAATTGCACGACAGGCGATTCTATTTGTATGAGCGGGTATGGCAACGTGACGATTGCTGGCGAAACCACAGGAACCTATGCTGGAGCGACCAGAACAGTGGTTTATGCAAGTTTCTCACAGTACGGAACCCAGCTTACTTACTACTGGGACAAACTGACCGGCGTTATGGTGGAAGCATCTGTAGTTTCAGGAGGCGTAACCGGCACGGCTAAGGCAACGGAAACAAACATGTGGCAGACTGAAATCATTTACATACGGGCTGACGGAAGTGTCTACCCTGATACTGCACCCATTTCGAGTGCTGACAACATTACTTACACGTTGACAGACAACATCGCGGGAAATGTTTCATGGGGTTCAAGCGCAGTCGTCATACAGAGAGACAACATCATAATAGACGGAGCAGGCTACACGCTGCAAGGACCAGGAGGCTCAGAATATCCTTCAGGAATTGCGTTGACGGGAAGAAGCAACGTAACAATCAAGAACATGAAAATCACGGCATTCTATTATGGGATCTGGCTCGATTTTTCTTTTAACAGCAGCGTAAGCGGAAACAACGTAACAGCAAACAACGGGTATGGCGTCTGGCTCTATTCTTCTTCTAACAACAACAGCGTAAGCGGAAACAACATATCAAACAACGGGGATGGCGTCGTGCTCGATTTTTCTTTTAACAACAGTGTAAGCGGAAACATGTTTGCTAATGACGGCTTAGCAGAGATTGTTTCTTACGGGAATGTGGTGACTGGTAATTTGGTGAACGGCAAACCCTTAGTCTATCTTGAGGAAGTGTCAGACTATGCGGCTGAGAACGCTGGACAAGTCATACTCGTCAAATGCAACAACGTAACCGTGGAAAACCTCAACCTATCCAACACTAACGTCGGCGTTCAACTATTGGAGACAAACAACACCCGAATCTCAGGAAACAACATAACAGCAAACCACCATGAGGGCATCTCGCTAAGTAAATCTTTCAACAACAGCGTAAGCGGAAACACCATAACAAACAACTACGATGGCGTCGGTCTCTATTCTTCTTCCAACAACAGCGTAGACGGAAACAACTTCTCAAACAACGGGGATGGCGTTTTGCTCGAATCTTCTTCTAACAACATGTTTTTCCATAATAACTTTGTCAACAACACAGTCCCAGCCTTCCAATACTATTCAACGAATGCCTGGGATGATGGTTACCCTTCAGGCGGAAACTACTGGAGCGATTATGCTGGAGTTGATGCAAATAATGATGGTTTAGGCGATACTTCACCTGTAATTCTCGGTTCAAACAACACCGACAGATACCCACTTATGGCTCCGATCACAGTTTTTGATGCTGGAATCTGGAATGGTGTACAATATAGAGTTAATATTGTTAGCAAGTCAACAGTTTCAGGTTTCCACTTTAGCCCACAGGAAGGACCCTTTCTAAAGTTTAACGTGACTAGTCAAGAAGGAACTGCGGGTTTCTGCAGAGTGGCGATTCCGAAAGACTTATTGTGGGTTGATGATGGATGGACGGTTTATGCAGGAGAGGAATCAGTGAACTACACGGTCATTCCAGATAATGATTACACATATCTCTACTTCACCCACAGCCACAGCACAAAAACAGTCCAAATCCAAGGAACACACGTCATACCAGAGTTTCCATCATTCCTCATTCTTGCATCAATTATGATGGCAACACTACTTGCAGTCATAATCTACAGAAAGAAAGGTATGAAAACAAGCCAAAGTTCGACAGCGCGAGTTCTCTTGTTTTCCAAATCGGAAGTGTGCCCTTAAATGTGCTGTTATGCCGAAAGACAATGCGGTAGAACATCTTTCAACAAATAGCGCGCGCTATCTGCTCTTTTGACCATAATGGGACAGGGGAAAGGAAAACTGTGCGAACTGTTTCTGTGATGATGCTGACATTGCTTACGCTCAGCATGTTAACACTGGCATTTGACATTCAACCAGTGAAAGCAGGTGGAACAATCTACATTAGGGCTGACGGAAGCATAGACCTGTCAGATGCACCGATAGCGCGCGCCGATACTTTCCTAAACTCATGGCTCCACTTCTTGAATAGTACAGGGACAAGTTAGGTTCAGTCCAGCGCGTGTGATGTCCAATTGAAGATTCTTCCATAAACCATAAGACTGAAACAGTGAAGATTTAACCAATGAGGTAGAAGTTGTGGTTGAGGAAATCTTGGGTATTGTTAAAGTGGTTCGAACTGGTTTCTCTTTTCCTTCGATTAATGAGGAGTTATTTATTACGACAGATAGGGTGATTGTGGCCAGAATCGGTAAGGGTGGTGAATTGTTTGGTGCAATTGGTTCTGCTGTACAATGGTTTAGAACAAGAGGGAAAGGAGAAAAACTTGAAAAATTACCACTTGATGACATTTTGAAAGCGGACAAGAACAACTTTGCGATACCTAGAGCAGAAATCAGAAAAGTTGAGCTGAAGAAATTCGGAAGAGGAGCCAAAATTAACATCCAAGCAAGCAAAAAAGAATACAAGTGGTATGCTGGTGGTATTCCCGACAAGGAAAGTGCAGAACTAGAAGATTATGAAACGGTATTAAAATCTGCTTTTCCAGAGAACCTTCGTGTTTCAAAGTAAATGGTGTTCTTGACAACTAATAGGATACAGCGCGCGCGAGTTTGTCACAGGAATTCAGATAGAGGCGAAAGCACCTACTAGCGCGCGCTAGGCAATGTTACAAAGTCCATCATTTGTTCCAAAGTGTTAAGCGCGCGAAAGAGGCTGGTTCACCGCCAATCGGCTGGGACTGGCTAGAATCGCTTCGGTTTTGGTCTGGTGTAGATTTCAATCACATAGTTATCCAGGTCACAGAATGACACAGCATAATATCCTGGCTCAAACTGGGGATGCTCTTCACATGGGAATAGGGCTTCAAATCCGTTCTTCTTCATTTTTCTCTCAATAGCATCAACAGTTCCTTTGTCTTGAACAAGGATCGCCAAATGATCCGCCACGACGAACTCTTCTCCAGTTGGAACCTCACGCTTGACCCGTGATTCCCGCAACTCGCCCACCCAGATCTGAAAATTCTGATTAGAGAATCCTAGTCCATCTTCAGTGTTCATTATAATCTTGAAGCCAAGCCCTCCTAACAAAGCCTTGTAAAACTTCTTCGAATTGCTCAAATTGGAAACTTCAATTCCAACGTGACCAACAATTGCTTGAGTCTGATTATTCAAAACCATAACGTCATGCCACGATAACGACTGATGTGCTTTTTCACTTAAATAACTTACATGCCAATGAAGCTCGCGCGCGTATAGACATCGCAAACATAGGCAAAGCGCGCAAAAAAAATGACCTCAACACTATTGTGACGCAATTCTGTAACAAAAGTCGTTCAAAAACCGCTGTTTCTACTAATGCGCGCGTTTATTGAACAATGCCCCGAGCTCAGTTATCCATAGTGTAGGTATTGCACAAGCAGTTTCTGCAGTTCTTCAGGCTTTTCTGAAAGCTCTTTCCATAGATTCCTATCATCGTAGCCATTTAGTCTCTGAATAATCCCGTCTAGCAGTTTTTGTGGAAACACTCCTTCTGTCTGGTAGAATTTCCTGTCCCTGACGAGGTTCGCAGCTGCTTCATTGCACGATCGAGGCAGGACCTTGAACCTCTTCCGTTCATCCTGCCCGGACTCTGCATGTAAATCTTCAACCATTTTCAAAGATTCCGCTGAATTCTCCAATCCATAGTTCGCGGCTAAAGCCAGTCCTGCCAGAAGCAAGTGTGGGTTCGCAAAAGCATCTGGAGCCCTATATTCAAAGGTTTCTCGACAGCTGTCAGACTTGCCGGTTTGTCTCTTGAACTTCCACCAGAGGGGAATCCGAATCAAGGCCAGACGGTTTCTTTCACTCCAACAAATGTGCA
>Ga0315279_10007213_pt1 | contig 13802 bp, 12 predicted proteins | sample YL17G06_20_MG_FD_203694 | JGI IMG/M metagenome (GOLD analysis project Ga0315279, IMG submission 203694) | Sediment microbial communities from Yellowstone Lake, YNP, Wyoming, USA - YL17G06_20 | ecosystem: Environmental > Aquatic > Freshwater > Lake > Sediment | place: USA: Wyoming | collected... | reverse complement strand
GCACGCCTTTACAGAAAAGTTCCGCCTTTGTTCTAATGATATCCATACCTTCACCAATCAGCGTTTAATCAATGTTCCTCAAAACGGGTAATAGCTGAACAGGATCCACACCTGACGCACCCTGCCTTGACTGCTCTCCAGGAAAGGTGATGCCTGGAAAGTAACGAGGCCACATCCTGGTAAACTGACGAAATATATTCCGGATCAGGCGGGGCTGCTGAAGAGAAAGACGTTCCCGGTATAGGACGGAGAGGCAGAATGTACGGGTATACTCCTCTATCACAGAGCATCTCTGCACCTTCGATCAGAGAATCCCTGTCCTCACCTAAACCTGCAATGACAAAGCTGCTTACCTGATTCCTTCCGAACAGATCAACTGCAACTCTCCAGCATTCCTGGTATCTCTTTATCCCTATCCTGGCCTTGGCAGGACATACCTCTGTCAACACCCTGCAATCGAAGCTCTCGATATGAATCCCGGCCGTATCTACCCCCGCATCCTTCAATACATGGAGAAGGTTGAGATCCTGAGGAGGCACAAACTGGAGATGAACAGGAAGTCCGGTCTTCGCCTTGATCGCTTTCACACACGAAGCGAGGTGACTAAAGGCATTGGCCTCGTCCTCCTGAGTGCCTGTGGTAAGCGTTATATGGGTCACTCCATTCTCTCTCACCGCTGCTTCCGCTACCTCCGCAAGCTGGTGGGGGAGCTTCAGAGGAATGGTATAACCTGAGGCGAGAGATAGTTCAATCCCGCAGAAACCACACCGGGATGTCTGCCAGTTAAGACAGCGCTGGAAGACGGTAGAGGCAAGGCATTCGATCCCGTGGATAATTGCGATCTGGGAATACGGGATCCCGTCTGCTGTTTTCCTCTGGTAGAAACGGGGGACAGAGGGAAGGATAATCTCTGCGATATATTCTTCATTTTTTTCCAGGATATGACCTGCGCCATTCCGTTTTATCACATAGGGGGAATCTTTCACAAAAGGGCTTGCAACCGGGCAACTGACCGGTATCCCTTTGAATATGATCACCTGACCTTCAGCAGGCCCTGCCCCGCCTCTCCTCACACTCATAGGCTTACGTATTTTCACTCCGAGGCACTGGAGATCATTGACAACTTCTCTTAATTTTAAATCGGTACCCATGATACTTTTATTTCTTTACTTTACATCCCTTCTTCAGTGAGATACTCCAAAATCTCTCTCCGCACGCCATTAAACACATCACTGTTTACATCTCTCGGGTAATCGAGCGCTATGAAGAAAATCTTCTTAACTGTCCCGGGTCTTCGGGAAAACACAATCACCTTCTGGCTCAAAGAAAGAGCTTCGTCAACATTATGGGTAACAAAGAGAATCGTCTTTTTTGTCCTGTCCCATAAGTTCAGGAGAAATTCCTCCTGGGATAATCTTGTCTGAGAGTCCAGGGCACCAAAAGGCTCGTCCATTAAGATAATCTTAGGGTCATTGATCAATGTCCGTGCGATAGCCACCCTCTGCTTCATACCTCCAGAAAGCTCTTTTGGATACCGGTTTCCAAAATCATCCAGCCCGAACCAACTGACATACTCCGCTGCCTTTTTCCCCCTTTCTTCCGGGGAAATTCCTTTCATCTCAAGACCAAATTCAATATTTTCCCTTACCGTCCTCCAGGGAAAGAGGGCAAATTCCTGAAAGACCAGGCCAACCTGCAACCAGGGCTCATCCACATCCTGACTGTCGATGAGAATTTTTCCTCCGGATGGCTTCTCCAGGCCGGAGATTATCCGGAGCAAAGTAGTTTTGCCACACCCGCTCGGACCGATAAGAGAGACAAACTCTCCCTCTTCGATTCTTATGTCAATATCCTTTAACGCTTCTACTTCTTTTCCATCTTCTTTGCTTATATATGTCTTGTCCAGATGAATCAGCTCTAAGGACACGTTACCGTCTTCTTCCTTTAGCGCCAGATAAGCAGCCGGGATTCGATCCCTCTCAGGAGAAGATCGAGGCTATAGCCAATGAGTCCGATGATGGCCATACCGGCTATAACTTCATCTGGTCTCTGAATATCCCGGGCAGTCATAATCATGTAACCCAGGCCGTATCCGCTCCTTACGCCGGTAAATTCTGCCGCAACCAGGGTCATCCAGCCGATACCCAAACCGATCCGGAGGCCAGTTAGTATGGAAGGGAGGGAGCCGGGAGTTAAAACCTTTAAAAAGATCTCTTTTTTCCTTGCGCCGAGAGTCTTTGAAGCATCAATTAAAATTGAATCAATGGACAAAACGCCTGAAATCGTGCTCAGGATGATAGGGAAAAAGCATCCTAAGAAAATGATAAAAACAGAGGATTTGAACCCGATCCCGAACCAGAGAATAGCGAGGGGTATCCAGGCTAAGGGGGGAACAGGCCGTAGAACCTCAATCAGCGGCGTAACTGATTCCCTCAGTGACCTTGACCATCCCATGATAATCCCGAGAGGAATAGCAAGTAGAGCGGCAATAAAAAATCCAGCAAATACCCGGTAGAGGCTCTGGAGGCAATGGTTGTGGAGAAGGTAACCAGAAGGCAAGCCCTGAGTCGAGAGTTGTTTTAGACCGACCAGTACGCTGATGGGCGATGGCGTTTTATAAGCGGGCAGGACCTGAAAAACCGATAGGAGTTGCCACAGGCAGAGCAAAGAAAGAAGGAGTCCATATCTATTGAATAACCTTTTCATCCCTTACAACTTCATTCAGCAGGCTTACATCCATGAGCTCATCAATAAAATTATCAGAATTCTCAATTGTTATATAACCTAATTCCCTGAGAAATTCAATAAACTCCTTCTTGTCCTGCCGTGAAGGGAGCGGATCGAACTTGATCCTTTTAAGCGCTTCCCGTACCGTCATCTCATCCATTCCGGTATATTTGACTCCAATGTTTCTGGCTTCACCTTCATTGTCTCTGATAAATCTGACAGCTTTCAGATGGGCCCTGATCAGACGTTTGACCACATCACGGTTCTTCATAAGAACCCGGTCTACAATCAAAGCACAGCAGGGGTGGTCTTTCCAGATCGAGCCTGAGTCCAGAATGACTTTTCCCGTACCGCCGGTCACTGCCTTGGAAGGATAGGGTTCCCAGGCGATAAAGGCGTCTATTCCCCGTGAACTCAATGCACTGAGCATCTCCGGAGGCTTCAGTACCATAATGGTAAGTTCGGCAGGGTTGATTCCTGACCGCTTCAATGCCATCCTCAAGAGTACGTCCTGTATCGTAGCATGGCCCGGGATTGCTACAACCTTCCCTCTCAGATCACCGATATTCTTGATGGGCGAATTCCTTGCCGCCACCAGGGCTGAACCCTCTTTATTTGCCTGTGCGACAATCCTTACATCAGCCACCTTGTTCGCCTGAGCAGTAATGATAGGTGCTTCACCTACATACCCGGTATCAAGGCTGTGGGAAGAGAAGGCACTCATCTCCTCTGGTCCTGCCCTGAAGGCTCCGGTTATCTCGACGTCCAGCCCTTCTTCCCGGTAGTATCCTTTATCGAGGGCAACAAAAGCTGGGAGGTGGTGGAGGTCATTCTGGATGTAGGCAAGCCGGATTTTCTTTTCAGAAACCTCTTTCTGTGCACAGGAGCAGAGAGGAAAAAGCGTCAAGATAAAAAAAATAAAAACAGTCAATCGTCTCATTGACACAATTAAAATCCTTATGTCATTGCGAGCCAGGCGAAGCAATCCAGAAAGTCAGTTTGTGTATGTCTTTTTTTAGATTGCTTCGTCACTATAGTTCCTCGCAAAGACACTATGAAACCCTTTCCGCATAACTCGTAAAAAAATACACCACACGTATTTGTGGGGTATTCTTAAAAATTTCAAAGAAGAATGTTGTATATCGGATCAAGCTTTCTCAGCCTCGTCTAGGGCCATGGTAACAATTTCGGTGATATCCATCATCTTCAACGGTAAATTTAACGCCTGGATACCGATCTGCAGCCCCTGGTAACAAAAGGGACAGGCCGAAACAATAGCGCTCGCCCCGACCGCTTCTGCTTCCTTGACCCTCGTCTGCGCCATTTGATTCTGGATATCGGGGAATCCCGCCTTCAGGCCACCTCCTGCCCCGCAGCACCGTGAATTTTCCCTTGAACGCTCCATCTCGACCAGTTCAATTCCTGGTATTGCCCTGAGGATTTCCCGGGGCGCATCGTACACTCCGCTGTGTCTTCCGAGATGGCATGGATCATGATAGGTTACCTTCATCTTGAGCTCCTTTTTGAACTGAAGCTTCCCTTCACGTATGAGGTCGAGGAGAAACTCAACCATGTGCTTCACTTCAAAGTTGAGCTTCCCAACCTTGGCATAGTCCTGCTTTATGGTCTTATAACATCCGGCACATGAAGTGATCAGGGTCTTAATCCCGAGATCATTAAACATCTTGATATTCTCTTCTGCAATCCTTTCGTACTCGTGATCTCCCACACGGAGGAGGACGCTTCCGCAGCATTTCTCTTTCGGGCCAAGTATCCCGTAATCAACATTTGCCCTTTCGAGGATATGGGCATCAGAAATCGCCACTTCTTTCACGTTCACATCGTATGAGGCTGTGCACCCTACATAGTAGAGAACTTCTGCCTTTGTCTTTGTAATATCCTTGGGCTCTTTCGCCACCTTTTTATCTTTGAGAGCCAGTTTGGTCCAGCGCGACCTCGATGAGCGCGGTTGCTGCCATGGGTTATCGTAAGACTTTACGCTGATGGCCAGGGCCTTCTGTTGTTCGAGGGGTCCGTATCCTGAATCAACTATTGAACGCCTCATGCTCTCCCAGAGCTCAACCGTATCAATCTGTACCGGACAGGCTACATAACACTGCCTGCAGGTACTGCATTCATAGAGATCATTCGTGAAAGCCTTTATTTCTTCCTCTGTCACCGGTTTTCTGCGCAGCATCTTCCCCCAGACAGTTCCCGGCCTGAAAAGACCATACTGTGACTTAATGATCTTCTTGAACCACCGTGCCCTGCCGCGTGGATTAACAGTCTCTCTCTTATCCTGATCATAGACCGGGCACCACACGCTGCATTCTCCGCAGCGGGTGCAGACATCCAGTTCCATGATCTGCCGGGGGCTGAGGTTGTCGATCTTGATTATTCTGGCTTCGTTATTTTCTACCTTAGCTTCCATTTCTTCTACTTTCGTTTCATGGGTTTCATTATCGCTCATATGCCATTCTCCTCGCATGTTCTTCGGATCCATCCAAAAGCACTTCAATGGGGCTCACAAAGATATGCCACATCTTGCTGAACGGTATATAGAGAATTAAAAATATTCCAAGGATGAGATGATTGCGGACCTGCTCAGTATATTTAAGGTATTTGATAGTAGACTGGGGCATTAACCTTAGGATCTTAGTTAAACCGTATCCTAAGAATGAATAGTTAAAATCAGGGGAAGGGGGCAAGGGCAAAAATCTCACGGCTTCACAAAAGAACCCCGTGGCTGTAACGGAGAATAAGAGAAAAATGGCCAGGGTATCTGCAAGAACGGTGTCCAGTTGCTGTACTTTGCTGACGTACCTCCGGTAAATGGCGATCGAGCACCCTATCAGGAGGAGTGTTCCCCAGAAATCTCCCCAGAAATCGAGGAAGAGTCTTCCTGCTGAGTGGGGGGTAAAAAAGAATTGAGCCGAAGCTGAATCAGGAGACACAAAGTGGGAGTAATATGCAAGAAACGTCGTGTGGGCCAGGAGCCCCATGAATCCCCAGAAGATCGATATGTGCATGAACCAGCGGAGAGAACTCTGTTTTAAGAGTTTGCTCTGAAATATCACGTTAACGATGAGCGCCTTCAGCATGGCACCAGGATTGAATTTATACGTAAGGCTTCTTGCCTTCCCCCTCCGTATAAGATAGACGTTAGCGTAAACGCCGACCAGGAATATCACCACGGTAATCACGGTTAAGACATAAAGGCTCCATTGGGCTTCGTAGTACATGTACATTTCTTTTTTCCTCCTACCTGTGTTCTTGTCTTTTCAACCTGAAATACAGATTCATAAAGGAAGATGCCAGGGTTCGCAGACCGGACAAAATATCCTCCACCAGTTCTGTGGTATCTGATGAATGGTGTATCTCAGTCTTGAGCACCTTTAATTTCTCTCTCACCATACCTGCGCAGGCGGTAAGACTCTGAACGTCTTCGCCTGACAAACTCTTATCTGAAAGCTTTTCAAGAAGGCCGAGGCGGTTCCAGAGCGCTTCAATGAACACCCGGAACTTCTCCGGCTCATAGACTTTGTTCCCGATGAGCCATGACATAGACTCCCTCTCCAGAGCGAGGGCGATAATCCGTGAACCGCTCAGCTCTCTTCTCAGTCCTTTCAAAAGCTCACGGGATACCCTAACCCCTGCTTCAATCTCTTGATCAGCACGTGAAGAAACCTGTTTCTCCTGGAGGCCGTCACACAGCATATCAAGGAGCAATTCGTTGGCTTCAGGATAGAAGGGATGTTCCAGGTGAGGGCCGGAAAGATATAGTGTGCCCTTCCCCACTGCTTTGCTGCACACCGCCGTCTTGCCAAGCACCGTTTCTTCTGCAAGATTTTCATCTACCAGAAAAAGGGTCCTGTCTGTGAAACCGTGATAAAAAGCTATCGGCGTCACATCCTCTGATGGTTCCATGCAGGGTCCGCCATAGAGCGGGGCGCTAATTTCCTCCTTTACCCTTGAGGAGTATCCATTCGTGAATCTTATCTTTACTTCGTCCCGGACGGGATGGAACACATAGTGACACCCGTAGGGCGTGCAGAATTTTTCTGACTGTGTCAGTGGAGAGGGGCGATGTTTTGAAAGATTGCTGATCTTTACTCCGGCAAGATTCAGGAAGTTTAAGGGATACTTTGAAGATTTCAAAGGCAGATAGGCGCCAGCGCAGGAGCCAAAATAAACGCCGCCTTCAGAAATAAACTGTTCTATGCTTTTTGCTCCTTCCCTGCCCAGACCATCTGCGATGGCAAAGGTATCCCCCCCTGATATGAGGAGTGCGCTCACTTTCGTCAGTTCATCCCCTTTTTTGAGGTCACCTTCATCCATACAGACGAGGTTATCAAGCCCCATCCTCTCAAGGACATCCACAAACCACAGCCAGGAATGAGAGGTGCCGGCACCTGTATAGATCCCAAGCCTTCTTCCGCACAGTTCTGTTAAACGGTACTTCATTCCCTCTTTCAAAGAAAACTCCTACAGGGAATATAGTTAGATTCCTAAATAATTATCAAGTAATTATTAGAATATCAAATTAAATTTACCATGAACGGAAACAGGCGGCAAGCAAATTTTAGGCTGGCATTTCCATCACTTCAGGGTAGTAACACATGTGCATTCGACAGGGTCGGGAGTAGGTATTCTGATACAGTTCCCGTGCAGACTTTCTGAAATCAATCATGGACAGGTTATCTCTCTCAAGCCTGTCTATAAGCGTTCTCAGGAATTGTATATCCTTTACCTTTCTCTCCAGGGTATTCCCTCGCCCCACAATTTTCACGCCGTTAATTCTGATCTCTCTGAATTCATACAGGGCACATGCGCCACAGGGGTGGTCATCTACGTGCACTGTCTCCCATATGTGCTGCCGCTCCAGAAAGCGGTGCTCCCTGATGATATCCCCCATATCCCGCTCCTCAGCGCTGACCTGTGGAGAGAGGGAAATATGATAGGGAAGCATACAGGCATTCCGGTAGAGGGGGAAACACGATTGATCCGAAAGGCCGTGCTCAAAGGTACAGAATCCGTCCACATTGACACACCGGGAATTGATGATGAAGACGCAAAACTCGATCTCTGGAGAGTTTTCAACTATTTTCCTGATTTCATCAATGGTAAGATGCCGGGGAAAGGTTACGCTTGATGCACCCATTCTCTGGTAAAATCTTGCTGACTGAGAGTTAAAGACGGTTCCTCCGGTTCCGACCTGGAGCTTGACCGATAGGTTCATTTCCTTTAGGACGGTGAGCAGCCCGTAATCTGCGAGAATGATTCCTGAAACACCAGCATCTACAGCTTTCTTCACGTAATCCAGCACCAGGTCATATTGCTCGTCAATATAGTAATGCTCGTTCACTGTGAAGTAAACGGGGGCATTGTGCTCCTTTGCCATCGAAACCGCTTCTTTCAAATCAGCAAAGGTCCGGAAGTGACCTTTTCCTGCCGGCCTCCGGTTGATCGAGATGACAGGATACTTTCTATGCCAGGTCTCCTCCAGCAGGCCGCAGAAAAACTCATCAGCCCCTGCCTGTATTAATTCTTTTACTTCTTCCTTGCTATCTAAGGGGGATAGGATTTTCATGGTTTCCTTATCAGATTGGTATCTCGGGCGCAATTACTACCCGGTCAAACATATTTAAATTATCAGGAATGTCTTCGTTGCAAAAAAAGATGGTATTCCCCTTTCGGATAAGGTTGGTAATCATTATGGGATTCTTGAGGTAAAAGGTGTATCTCTGGCATTCATGACCGCAGGGTGTAATTCCCACTTCTTTCACCTTATCCGGTCTGTCGCATAATGCAGTCAGACAGAGACGGGTGGTGGTGATATACGCAAAAGGCAGATAGAGGGTCTTTTTGATCTCATCCCCTGTCCTCTCCAAGTCAATCCCTTGGAGAAGGTTGTCAAACTCCACGCGGGTTATCCGATTTTTAAGCAGGAATTCCCTTACCTTCGGAACAGTAATGCCCGGGCTCCGGTAATATCTCACGCTCTCTTCCGGGATCTTGTCCAGCACATTCAAAAGCCTCGGCCCCCGCTTCATCTTGTTCAGCATCCTGCCCAGCACAGGAATCAGGCCCGGATATTTTTCATCCATCACCTGGAACACGCCCCAGTCATTAAACACCACTTCGCTCCCAGGCTTTGTTTCAGCCAGCGTCCCGAGGAGTCTTTCGACTCTCTCCAGGCCGTCTTCTGTCACATAGGGAGTAACCAGCGTGAAATCTATTTTCTTCTCATTGACAAAGCTTATTACCTTTTTCAGATCAGCTGCATCAGGGATAAGCCTCTCACAGAACTCAATTCCGAAATAGAGGCGGGATAATTCGTCAGTATCTTCAAAATATTTCAGGTTATCAACCTTTGAGACAAAGAGGGCCTGTTCCATAAAATATTCTGTTAGACAGTGTATGAATTAATCAATAATTAACGCACTAATTCGAAGAGACCATCCACAATATCTGTTAATTCTTCAGGTGAAATCAAACCGATCTTTTTCCCCAACCTCTCAGTGGAAAGGGTTCGTATCTGGCTAATTTTCACCCAGGATGGCTTTGGCAAACGGATGGTTTTCATGGGGTATGACAGGGGATAACCTGCTTTCTGTGGTTTACTGGTAATTGCCATTGCTATTACTGTACCGGAACGCTCATTAAATATATCGTGGCTGATGACCAATACGGGGCGTAAGCCAGCTTGCTCCCGACCTCGAACTGGATTCAGGTCGGCCCAGTATACGCTACCCCTCAATATTCGGGACATACATCATCTCCCGCGGTAAGACCTTCTTCCGATAATGCACGTTCTTCCTTTACTGATAGCTTTGCACATTCCGACGCTAACCGTTTTTGCTGCCATCTTCGCAATTTATCTTTCAGGGCTTCCTGTATCGCCTGGCTTCTGTTGGAATATTTTTTTTCCTGTACCAGAAGGTCAATCTGCTCAAGAAGTTTTCGATCTATTGATATTGCAACTTTTGCTGTGCTCACCTCTCACCTCCTGGTATTACCATATATCATACCGTTGATCTTTGTCAATATTTACTGCTCCACAACAATTATTTTATCAGAATCTATTTTAATCAAAGATAAAGAATTGACCCCTTTCAACTCTTTCATCTTGAAGAGAACTTCTGAAACATTTTCTAAGTTTATTGGTACCTAAATGTTTGTTGAGGATATTGAAATCTTTTTCAACCCGTTCAAACCAGGGTAAGCGTGGAGGGATAAAGGACTCAGCCCAATCACGTTTCTTTAAAAGCCATTTCTTATCAACCACAAGAGACAAAGTCGGAAGATGAATTATTAATTCTTCAACTTTCATTGATATTTTCAATACACCTCTTATTGCCTTATTTCAATTATCCAAATTATTATACAACAGTTAGTACAAAAGCTCTCGCATACAAGGTTCGCGGAAATTTAATACTTGGATATTATTCAACAGGTTGAAAACACTTTAAGACATGGCTATGTATCTTTTTTGCCATTGGTAGCGGTGAGCAAGAACAGGGTTCGCGGAAATACCCTGTTGACACATCGCTTTTCTTTGACAAATCAGAACCGCAGTCGCAATGACTGTTTGAGAATCAGCTTGATTGAAACGTTGGCGGTGAGACGGTATAAGAGGTCCCTGCTCTGTCGCAATGACTGTTTGAGAATCAGCTTGATTGAAACCTTGCGGGAGCGATACCGCAAGGCGCAAATTTTGTCGCAATGACTGTTTGAGAATCAGCTTGATTGAAACCCAAAAATAAGCGGGGGACGCTGTTTGAACTGCGTCGCAATGACTGTTTGAGAATCAGCTTGATTGAAACGAGCCCTTCCACTCAATCTCATAAGAGGCCATCTGTCGCAATGACTGTTTGAGAATCAGCTTGATTGAAACAATCGCTCGATGATAAAAAGGCTCACATCCTGTCTTTCGACATGCCTTAAGGTTTGCTCCCGGAGCATGTTGCTATACCAGGGGAACAGCAAGGGCCGGGACTGCCCCATCCCGGAGTGCACCCTCAGGCGGATGCTCTTTTCAACCGGAACTGATATTCGGTCCTGATTGTCAAAGAACAGCGTGGTAAAGGGTTACCACCTTATGAATCCTAAGTCAAAGGCTTTAACAGCATCATTCTTCCGGAGAAGGGTGTCCTCAGGATACCAACGACGTTCCTCAGCCTTTTCCCTTTTCTGAATTCCTTGCCTTTATCGAAATTCTTGAGGAACCACTGCTTGCCGTCTCCGTAGCAGACAACACATCCCGCCGTGAGCATGACATAACTGCTGAAACCGCAATCTGAGAGGTAATGGTCAACCTCCCTGTCCCAGCCTGTCATGATGGTATTCTTTTTCCCGAGTATCATGCCCTCCTTCAATCTCTCCGGAAGTCCCTTGAAGATTCCTTTTTCCTCAGGAAGAAGTGCATAGTTCTGCCTCACCCGGGCGATGCAGGGCTTGGACAGGTCCGTCCCCCCTGTTTTCTTTTTCGGATACGCCAGAATGACTGCCCGGTTTGCAGGCTGGGTCATGTAGCGGTGTCCAGTTCTGCCGGTCTGCAGGTCTATCCTCTGGAGGTCAATCTTCCCCCTCACACCCATATCGAACATCTTGACGCCGATTATCGCCGGGATAGGGGACTCATCAGAGAGAGAAAACTGCTCAAGCTCCTTTTTGCGTTGCTGGTCGCCGGGGTTGTTCGAGAAGGTGGACGTCTGGATGCTCTTTTTCACAGATTCGCTCAGCCACGCCCTCAAAGTACCTGCCGCTGACTTGCCAGGGTTTGCCGGGCTGATGGCGGCTGAGAATGCGTTTCTCAAAGCAGGATGATGAATGAGTTGAATTTTCTTTTTCACTTCTTTTTCATCTTTCATCTTTTCCAGTTCGCTCCAGAGGTCAAGAGCGCTGGTGCGCTTGGTCGGCAACATATATTTTTCTGACCAGCCATAAGGGTCCTGCTTGTGAGTCATGCTGTCGCGCTTGTTCCAGCACATGGAATCGAGTTTCACTTTTACATAGCCGGATCCAACAGATTCAAAGCCCTCTACAAAGAAGTCACGGGCGGGAGGCTCAGGCACGCCGCTATCACCTGCAAGCGGGGCTTTCTGCCTGACGGCACTGCAGAACCTGCGCATATCAGCAGGAGACAAGCCGAGCGCTTCCAGAGGGTTCGGGTCTGGTAGGTCGGACGCAAGCAAGGTGGCATCTACTGCATGGTTAATTATCCCTCCTTCTTCCTTCTCTGCAACCTTGCTGAAATCGGGGTAGGCGATGTTCCGGTAGAGCGCTGTGTGCCGCCCGCTTTTGAATGCAATTTCAGGCTTCATGTCCTGGCGTAATGACAGTCGTGAACAGAGATAGCGTGCGAAGGGCCGTGGTCCGCGCTGGGTCTGAACGACCTGGGCGAACTGGCTGGCGATGAGGGAGAGGTAACGCTCCGCCTCCCACTGCCTTTCAGGGTCACGCATCAGGTTCAGGACGCCCTTCTTGATGGTATGGAAAAAGTGGAGAGGGCGCGTGCGGATATTGCTCTGGAGATAGTTTGTATATGCCTCGTATGCCTCACCGTTAATATTCAGGGAAGCAGCCGAGGGGGTGCGTGCTCCCTTCCTCTGGTTGCACTGGGGGCACGCAGGCACGAGGTTCAGGTAGCTGTCGAAAAAGAACTCTGCCCGGGGCAGGATATGCTCAGTCTCCATGAGAGAATCCGATTGCTTCCCGCAGTAGGCACACAGCCCATTGAACTCTTTACGCAGCATTTCTGAGACGCTTGTAAATCCGTGCATGGGTCCATGCTGATATATCTCCTCTTTGGTTTGGTCTGAGGCCTTTAGAATCTTTTTGCGGCTGCCGGCAAGCAGGTCAATAGCGGTGCGCTCGACGACGATCCGGTCAATGCCGCTGGGCGCGAGGGGAAGCACCCGTGCCTCTATATAGCGCCAGAGCTTCTGATAGGTAATCTGCTCTCTCCGCGAGATGATGTCTGACTCCGATATGGTCTGCTTGAAAGGGATTGCCTCGTTTGCAAGGACTGTTTTAACGTAGGCGGGGCTGTGCTCTCTACAGTAACGGTTTCTCCCCTTTGACTTTTCCATGATGTTCAGGACGCCGGTCTCAATATACTTCCACGCCTTCTCATCATCCAGGGTCTCCCTGGCCGGCTGGTAATAGAGTTCCTTTATCTCCCGGAGGAGCATACGCGCTTTCTTCCTGAGGGCTTTTTTTTCTTTGTTTGCCCCTTCTCCAGAGGCGTTCCTGATGCGCTTGCCGAGGGTGGCAAGCTGAGTGACCGTATCGTCCACCTTTTCCCTTGCCCGCTCTCCTCCTTCTCTTATCTTTTCCTGGCATGTGGTATAAATCTGCTGGGCGATAGGATCAGTGAGGGCGTTCTCGCGCCTCGGGGTAACCCTGCTACAGCCCTCCCAGGCGCACCGGCTGGCTCCACGGTTGTCTATCCTGATAAGGCGGATTTCCTGGAAAGGGTCTCCCTTCCGGTTGAGGACCCTCTCACAGACTGACAGGGCTTGAGGTTTCAGGTGGTTGTCCGGAAGGATGAGGCCGAGTTCCCTTTCGAGGCTTTCAAAAATCTTTTCACGGGAAAACCGGTAAGCGAGGTCGCTCTCTTTTTCGCGGGTTTCGCTTTCGTCCTCATCAAAAAGGGATTTATAACCTCTCCGCCTGCAGAAGCGGACGATGAGGTTGACCTGATCCGCGCCTATGCCGCAGGCAAGAAGGCTTTCCCTGAGCTTCCTGAGGCGCCTGATTGCTGCCCGTGTTTCAACCATATTTTTCAAATCACGGGCATTGATTGTGATGGTGCCGGCGAATAAAGGTATATTGCCGGTCCCGGTGTTTTCCACGAGGGCAACGCCGATATATGAGGCGCCGTAATCAATGCCAAGGGTAATCATCTCTTATACAGAAAGGGAATTGGGGTCGTTTTCACATGGTGTTTTAGCTTTCATCATCCCTCCACCAAAAACAAAATAACCGCCTTTGCTTGTAATACAAAGACGGCTCTTAATCATCTCCGGGTAATGCACCTCCGCTGCATTTTCCACAGCTTAGTCAGACTA
>Ga0315279_10007212_pt1 | contig 13803 bp, 25 predicted proteins | sample YL17G06_20_MG_FD_203694 | JGI IMG/M metagenome (GOLD analysis project Ga0315279, IMG submission 203694) | Sediment microbial communities from Yellowstone Lake, YNP, Wyoming, USA - YL17G06_20 | ecosystem: Environmental > Aquatic > Freshwater > Lake > Sediment | place: USA: Wyoming | collected... | reverse complement strand
GACTCAATCTGGCGTCATCACCATCAGAGAACGAAAAGTCAGAGAACACCATGCTAGGAGAAGAGGTTCAGTTCCCTCCGCACAGCAGAGTGTTCCCTACTTCTTTCCCGGATGAGACTAACGAGTAGGTAGCAGAGCACCCGGCACATAGCTCCGCATCCTACGTACTCGTGGATGTTTGGGTCCGCCCGTCGCAGAGCTCGTCATTTCCTTCAGCAAGAAGATCTGTCTGGGACTGGCTTCGTCATCCCCGATGTTAACTCGGGATGATTTCTTATAATTCCTTTGGTCCATGCTTCTACTGTCAGCCTTGCCGAATCCGAGAGTTCTCCCAAGCCTCCAGGGGAAACGTGACGAACTGGAGAAGAAGTACGAGGCGGTTCAGCGCTGGATGCTGGGCCTGCGCTCGCTCACCGGCAGTGAGTACACGATCAAGCGGTCCCTCAACGCCATGCTCCACTACTGCGACTGGACCGGCAAGGATCCGGACGCATTGGTCAGTGAGAGAATCCAGGATCTCAAGCAAGACGATGTCCGCGTCCGTGGTAGACATGAAGATCTTGCGCTGAAGTATTTCCAGACAATCAAGTCGCGCGGGAGCGCAGTCAACACGCTCGCCTACCTGAAGAGTTTCTACCGGTACAATTACGTTCCGCTCCAATGCAAGGTCCCGCAGCGCTGGAGAGTGACAAGTGAAAAGGTTCCAACTCAGGGCGAGATACGGAAGATGATGTCCGTCTCAGATATGCGCGACCGAGCGATGATAGCGTTCCTAGCACAAAGCGGAGTCCGAGACAGCACCCTATGCAGACTCACCTACGGCGACGTCTCCGCAGATCTCGAGGCCGGCAAGGTTCCGGTTCACATCAAGATCATGCCTCGAAACGCGAAAGGCAAGGAGGCAGAGGGGTACGACACATTCATCGGACCTGAATCTGTCGAAGCATTGAGAGAGTATCTTGACTCAAGAAGGAAAGGGACCCCCTACACGCAGCCGGAGAGGATACATGCGGATAGTCCATTGTTCCGGCGAGCAAGAAGCAACGGCAACCCGAACGAGATCCTACCGATCAACGAGGACATCATCCAAGTCCAAGTCTCAGGCGCAGCCGTGAAAGCCGGCGTTATCGAACCGAAGAAGCATCCAGGCGAATGGAGCCAAGTCCGGCCGCATTGTCTCAGAAAGTTCTATCAGACCTCCCTTGAGCGAGCGGGGATTCCGCACAATTGGGTGAAGCGACTTCTCGGTCACAAGTTGCCGAGGAGTGAGGATCCATACAGTAAGCCAACTCTTGAAGATCTCCGCAAAGCGTACGAGCGAGCAATACCTCACCTGGCATTGAATGACACGACGATCGAACTCGCAGCGCAGCAGGAGACGATTCAGGACCTACGCGCTCGCCTCGAGAAGGTGGAGGCCATTCAGGTCGAGAGGCTCATTCTAGCAGCAAACCCGAGAGGACGACCTCCTGCAGGAGTCAGGAGACTCAAGCGCTAGCCCTCCGTCACGAAGGTTCAGAACTCTAGGCTTCTCTCGACTGGCGTGCTTGGGAAAGTGTTAAGCGCTCGCATGTGGACGAATCTGTGAGGTTCTTTGAGGTCTAGACTTCTGCTAGCCTCAGGCCTCGCCCTGACTCTGCTGGCTTTTCATGCATCTCGGGCAGGCTTTGCACAGATGACTCATCGTTCAGGTGGTTCAGGTATCTCGATTTCGTTCTTGTAAGTTTCGCGATATATCTTCTTGATCCCAAAGATGAACATGAGAATTAGCACAGCCGCTACTAGGGGAGTGGCGGGAACGCCCCATAGACGATACTGCAAGGCACCCATAAGCCACTTCTCCAACGCGTCGACAAGCCACTTCAAGTAGCCAAGCGTCCAAAGGGAAGCGAGGACAAACCAAGCACACACCCAGATCGCTGTCCAACAGAAAAGACCCTTGTAACCTCCCAAGTTATCCAAGAATCCCCAAAGTGGACGCTCTCTGAGATTCCGATGCATTCCGTGAAGCATTCGGCTCACGCTGGTACCATCACCTAGACGTCTCACCTTCTTGTCGAGGGCCAACTCACAGTACTTGCCATGTGTGACCATTCTGAGGAATGCGTACACCCCTCCAGCGGCCGTCATTGTCAAGGTGAATGAAAATAGCCAATCATTGCCGATCGCTTTCCGAACCTGGACCACCGAGTAGAAGGCTACTGCTTCGGCTAAGAGCACTGTCGCCCAATGCCGCGCAAGAGACCCGAAATAGTCGAGCAACGCTATCCTGGCTTCCTGTTCGGTACCGTTTGACATGAGGACCCCAGGATGATGAGTTAGCTCTTGTTTCGGAAAAGACTTGCCCTACGCCTTTGTGTTCTCGCGTTCGTAGGTCTCCTGCATCCGTGTTGAATGTTATCTAGTCTCAGCCTTGCTACATCTTGGACACGGCTGGCCACGCTCACCGATCCAGAGTAGACAGTTCGAGCAGCGGTAACCTAACGAGACTTCCGCAGCGCATTTGACGCAGAGACCAGCCTGCTCGTCAAGCGTGAGTTTTCCGCAGACGATGCAGTCACGCAAGCACTCACACCGGTGACGCTATCGCTCGTAGAGAAGCATCGAACCATGAACGGCAACCCTGGCACCTGTAGACGGTGATGTGTGTCCCTAGGAGACAGATGGGGCTCAGGGATCCACCGCACCCAGGACAACCAGGCGTACTCGACATTCTGGCAGGTCCTATCCTTTCGTCTTCTTCGCCTTCTCGATGAGGAGCTTGTCGCCGTCTATGCGAACAGTGAGTTCTTCTCCGAGCCGGAAGGGAAACCGGTCATCTCCGACGAGGTCAGAGGCCAGGTAGAGTGAGTGGCGCCCATTGGAGCGGTAGATTTTGGTCTTGGTTTCGTTGACCATTCCTTGTCACATTGGTTTGTACTAGCGTTTGCAAACATTTAAGTACATCGGTATGCATACTAGGGTTCACAAAGAGGTTTAAACGCAATGACTGAGAAAGAAATCGCTTGGGAAAGAATGTTCGCGTGTGACCTGCCGGCGGTTAGACCGGCCAAGGTGTCGCATGAATGCTGCGATGCCTGCAAGGAAGCAAAAGAGATCAAGTGCGTCTGCACGTGTGGAGGAAAGAACCACGGCGCCGCGCTCAAGAAGGATGTCAAGCCACTAGATGAGTTCAACGGCCCAAACGAGCAGCCTGCTGTACGCGTACAGCAAGAGCAAGCGCTGATCTACATCTCTTAGGAGGAGAGAGACATGAGCAAGAAACATAGCGAAAGTCTCGGAAAGCAGGTTGAGCGCAAAGTCAAGGAACTCATACGCAGCTTCCCCCAGGAGGAGGGCGTCTTCTCCGTGAGCGTTGCAGTCAGGGCCGCGCCGGCGGGGAGCCGCTACGGTAAGGTGGCGAGGGTCTAATGAGCGGCCAAATGATCAACGTGACAATCCAAGTACCTGAAACAGAACTAACGCTCCTGCGTGAGACCCTGCGCTTGAGCCGTCAGAGGCAGAAGGACCCGGCCAAGTTCATCGTAAAGACAGCCCTAGACGGAGCGATAGGACTCGCATCCTCGACAGTCGATGTGAGCGACTGGAAGCGCCTTGAGGACTTTGCCGGTAAGCTCGGTGTGGAGAGTCCGGTCTAATGGTCAGTGAGAAGGAGATAGCGGCAGCCTGCGCCGTTAAGTTCCTCGCAGACCTGGTTCGAGCAGCACGAAACGACTCTGTCAAGAACCCTCTGCGCTACCTTGAGAACGCGCTAGACAAGTACGAGAAGATAGCGGATACGATTCTCGCAAATGCTACCTACCAAACCCTAGACCAATGGAAGGAACCTTTCGAGTGAGGCGGCAGAAGCATGAAGAACGGGAATCCTCTCAACGTAGAGGTCAGATTCAAACTGCCGAAGAGCGCGGTTGCCTTCATCGATTTCCTCTGCAGCCTCAGCGGCACACAACGTGAAGGATGGCTCAGAGCAGCCATACGCCAAGACTTGGAGGCAATCATGAACAGTCCCCAGGGAGAGTGGGACGAGGCTTGGATGACGGAGCGGTTCGGCATAGCTCCCTTCTTCTGGGAAGGACAGAAGGATGAACCAGCCCAGCCGACAAAGTGAGGATTCGCATAGATGAGCCAATATGACAAGCGGCCGACCCGCGTCTCGCTCAGTCTCGGATCCACAAGTCGGAACGGTGGCGAGTTCGAGTTCAAGAAGATCAACCTGTCACTCGAGAGAGACCTGGTGCCGGCAGAGAACCCGATCGACGCCTACCGTGACATCAAGGCCCTACTCGAGCGCATGGTCAGCGAGTTTCAAGGATCCAAACCTGCCGGCACGCCGACTCCTGCCGGTAAGACTAACGCAAATACGCCGCTTTCCCCTAGGCCGGCAGCGTCGAAACTCGCAACCCTCCAGGAGCGACTAGGCAAGCGCCTTCCGGATCTCGAGATCACAGACGGCATTGACGGCTTCATTGTGAAGCCGCGCCGGTACCTGGACGACGCATGGGCTGAGATCAACGAGGTTGTGCGAGCGCTCGGTGGCAAGTGGCAGAAAGGCCAGACGTCAAAAGACGGATCCTGGCGAATACCCAGGTGACTCAGACTACGCCGGTAGGGACTTCACGCTTTCGCCTGCGTCGATCAAGAAGTGCAAGTATTACGCCCCCGATAACAGCGTAGACCCCGATGAACCAAATCAAGTATTCATAGGGCGAGACCTGTCGCGCAACCATGTAGAACCAGACTGCCACCAGAAAGAGGGCCATGGTGAACGGCACGAGTTCGATGACTTTGGCAAATGGTATCGCGCTCTGGGGGAAATCGACGCTCATGCTGACTACGGCGACCAGCGCGGAGACGACGAACAAAACCCCAATGAGTGATAGCCAAGGCATGTCGATGGGCTCTTTCGTGATGATGAAGAGCAAGGTCACAAATAGGGCGCTGGCCTCGATTATCGTGCGCTCCAGTCCAGAATCGTTATTGGTCGTTTCGTATCTCCCGGAGGGTTGATCGGGTTGGGGTGCGATAAGAAGGTTAGCCTCTGTGCCTTCGCGTCTCGAGACGGATTCATGCTACGTTGCGGTTGCAGGTTCTGAGTCAAATCGCGATTCAACATCAGGATGACCATAGCCCTTCATTGGCCAAGGTTTTGCTGGGAGACTCGAGAAGATCACATCCAACTTGTCAGCCAAATCGACCAGCTCTTTCCTAAGTGCGGAGTCCTTGATCTCTGGTAGCCCCCTTCTCATATTGCCTACGGCGAGTCCAATCTCATAATTCGCTGTCTCGACGCGGCTGCTGGTTTGAAGAAGGCAATGAATAGCGTCTCCGAGCTTCTCTATAGGGTAGCCGATTACCTGCCTAACCTGAGGGGTTCGATTATTGAGGTAGATCTGCTGTAGACGGAGGTAGATGGCTTGGAGTTCAAGGATCGTTTTCACGCGATCTTTTGGAATAGGCATCCGTGATGGGTAGCCAAGTATTGTCTCGTGGAATTGTTTTGTCTTATCACGAAATCCGTTGACGACCTCTGCTAGAAGGGGATCCTTGTAGTATATCTTCAATGCGTCGATTGCTCGTGACTGCGAAGCATAGAACGCTTTGTCAATTTCAGCCTTCGCGTCAATCCAGTTCCCCTCGCGCATATGAAACACGACACTGCCCAGGGAGTTGGCCCATCCACGAAGGGCATCGTGCATATCAACCACCGCTGCCTTTTCTGTATCAGTCACTTTGTTCTTGTCTTCCATCTCTCGTTCCAAGCGATACATGTAGTCCGCGACAGTACTTTCCAATTCGCGAATATCCAATGCTAGATCGCGCCATGCGATAGGAGCTGGATCAGGAAGGTCGGTTTGCAGGGCAACTTGAAGCATGAATGCCACAGAATGCTCGTCAAGGTTATCCGAACCAAGCAGGTCACTAGTAACCCGTTCGATAGCGGTTGTCTGAGGCTCTTCGAAAAGGCGTTGAAGAATAGGAATAGACCTTTCAGCGTAGTCTAAGTAGTAGGCTCTTCCCACAGCCTGTCCAATCACGATCTTCACTTCGCTCTCATCCATGCATGATCCATCCAGGCTGAACGTTTACGATGCTCTGCCTTTGTGGTGATAGTTCCAAATCGCTTTCACTGGTCCCTTTCTCGGTTCTTGGATCTTTCGGTAACAATCATGACAGTAGAGCAGCCTATCGTCTTCTTCTCTGTCATTGCCGCACCGCAACATGCAAACCGAACTCAATGCCTCCAAGATTCTTGACCGATCCAAACACTCCAAGCGCTCCCGAGCTCACGTAATCGTCATGATAGCCCTTCTTCTGTGGAGCTTCCAGTTTAAGCAGGTTACCGGTGAAGTGTCGTTCGACATCTTGATGTTCCTCGATGAAGCGGTTCCGGCATCGGGTTAGAGTTGCCGGCTCCCCTCCCTGGTAAGCGAGATACTTGACTCGCTTGTGTGTGAGTTCACGTTCATAGATGGTGTAGAGTTCATTATTCGATTGTGGGGTGCCTTGGAAGCCTTCGACTTTGGTCTTTCCACGCCTTCTCAGCATGTCGGCAAGTACGATGCCGGGGCCTCTGAGATCCACGACATTGACGCGAGCGTTATAGCCAGCCGTGAAGGCTGCGATGTCATCAGCCTGGTCTTCATAGTCGGTTCCTTCAAGCTCTAACCAGTCTATGATGATGAGGTCGGCACCGCTTCGTTCATACATTGTGCAGATCGTTCGGTCGACAAGTTTGGCGACGTCTGTACCTGCAAACCGGGCGTTCTGTGGATTCGGAGCCCAGTTCATTCCTAAGAGAAGCAAGGCATCTCTAGTGATGAGGCGATTCCTAACCTGAATCCACTGACAACCGTATTGGGTCCGATACTCGTCACTGTCCTCGCCGAGGCGTTCCTTCTCCATAGCGACCCAAGCAGCGTAACTTGGCCTGAACTGACCGGCGGCCTTGTCATCGACCAAGCGTGGATATCTGAGTTCTCGGCTGCGTTCGTGGAAGTAGTGGTTCTCGACTTCGAGGCTTGGTGTGCCCGCGAGGACCTGTGTGCTCTCAAGTTCTTGTCCCGCGGCCATGGGGAAGATGATGGTCTTCATGACCTGCTCATCCATCTCTTCAACCTGCTCGAGGAACATGAGGTTAAAGCCGGCGCCTTTCACGTGAGCGGATGGGTCTGCGCTGAGAGCTCGGATTCTACATTCGCAGCCGGTTGAGTCAATGAATACGAAGTCAGGCGTCTTCCTGCCGTCCCCGAGCTCCGTCCGGATCCCATACGTCAGCTCGAGATAGGCCCGAAGTTCAGCAACACGTTCTCTAAGCCGTTCCCGCGTGACCATCACAGACTGCTCATTGCGAGCGGGATTGATGAGGCCGACGTCAAAGTCCAAGTTGAGTCTGTGGATCCAATACACGCCGACGGTGAGCGCTGTGTCGACTAGCATCTCAGTCTTGCCGACCCGTCTAGCCCATAGGAGGGGGAGTTCCTGGTTGCCTCCCGCTGCGACGAGACGAAAGATTTCTGTCGAGGCCTTCCGTTGATAGTCGACTAGCTTGCATTGGAGTCGTTCTTGAAGAATTTGCCGTTGGAGAACGAGGTCTTCAACGATCTGCTCCGCGGTGAGTCCGCGCAGTCGGACACTCATGAGATGAGCCCTTCCGCGCGTCTCATTCCCTCGTCGTTATCGAGCGCTTGGCGTCTCTGCTCCATTTCTTCCTCAAAGCTGAGTGGCATGTCTGGATACTTCTTGCGCATTCCCCGAATGAACTCAAGCATGCGCTCATGACAGTCTCGCCCACGACGCGCTTGATGGATGGCTCTCCATTCTGCGACCTCTTCTCGAGATCCTGCATCCCTCAACCATGGAGGGATCCACGCATTCCCCGGTTCTGATATCTGCTCGAGACGCTTCTCTAGGTTCTTGACCTCTGATTTCGTCAATGTTGCTTCCCCTCAAGTTGCTCAATGCGCTTCTCAAGAGCCGGCAGAGTCAGATGCTCAAGCAGGATCCGGAGCGAACCGTTGAGAGCACCTGCTGCCCTCGTTCCTAACTCGCCTGTCCAGGTGCGCTTGATAACCTCCTGCAGGAAACCGTCGACCCCTTGCGGACTAGAGAGATCGTAGCTATCCAGCCAGGCCAGAGACTTCTTCGCGTTCTCATTGCCGGCAGGAGCACCCTGCCGAATCTTAGCCTCTATCGCTCGAACCAGTTCAGGCCCAGAGATACGTACCGACCGACCTTTGTTTTGTGTACGCCCAGAAGAACCAGAGCGAGAGGACCCCCTAGCACGCCTCATTCTAGCCTCCTCCTGCTTGCCGGCTGCTCGCTAGTGTTGCAGAAGATAGAGGGTAACGTGGGTAACGTACGTCGGGTCTCTCTCTTTCTTCATACCCACAGGGTACACACACACAGCTTACCCACATTACATACCCACTTCCACACATTGGCTTTCGCGATTCTCCACTGGATGTGGTGGTGTCGAGCACGTTTTACCCACATTAGGCAGCATCTCCGGGGGCAGGCACCAGAAGTCTTCCGGCAGTGGAATGCCTAACCGTAGACATATTGAGCCGTACAGCGGCCGAGAGAACTCCCTGCCTCTGAGCACCATGACTCTATGAAGCTCGCATGTCAGTCGCCTGCGCTGTCTCTTTGTGGGCTCTGACCTGAATTGGTGGAGATAGCTCTGCGATACGTTCTCAGTGTCTTCAATGTGGGCGTTGAGTAGGTCGAAGTTTGCGCGGTTGCGTAAATCAATCTGCTTGCCCTGAATGGTGATTTGTCTATCATGTGTTTTCGGTCCAGGCTTCTCTCGAGATGCTTGCAAGAACTCTAAGGTTCGTGGTTTGAGCTGTATCGTGTAGACTGCCGGGGTCTTGCCGTCCTCAAGGATAATGCCAGGGACCGGCCAAGCGTCCAAGAGGACTCCATTCGAGGCCTCAATCAGCTTACTCAGATCTGGATATTCCTCTAGCCACTCCTGCATGTCTAGATCGAACTGGGTTGTCTTTCCATGATGCCGCCAAGCCCTGACGAGCCACTCAGGAACGGAAAGTTTTTGAATCTCCGCAATGACTTCACTCATTGAGCACTAGCCATCCTCTGAATCTTGGTCTCCTCATTCATCGTGCTCTCGGCGGCCTAGAACCGCCGAATCCTCTACCCTTCTGACTGTGACTCATTGCTTGCTCTCGCCTTCTTTGCCCCACGAAGCGTCATAGACGACGCGTGAGGTTGCTCGCAGGATTTTGTCTGACGATTCTCCCTTCGCAAAGTCGCGTCTACGATTGTGGCAAACTCGACAATAGACGGGTCTGCTTGGATCTGGCTTGAAAGGTACTGTGTCGCTTTTGCCGCAATCAGAGCATTTGATTAGTGTCTCAGTTCTGACTTGACTGTCCATGTGACTCATTGGATGTAGCCTACGTTAACTTGATTCTGCTCTCGGACTCCGGATCCTTCGGATGCATGGTTTAGTCGAACTGCCATTGCTAGCAGATCTCTTCGGAGAAACTCCAATGCCTCAAGAGGATACTTCCTCGGATCTGCCATCTGGAGAACGTCTTGGCTGCGTTCCTTCTCGGTCTTGATGCCTGTGGCCACTTCGATGTCGATGATGCGTTCAATCGTTGACCGACGCAACTCAGCCTCAAGGCGCTCTATCTCACGACGGCCCTCGGCAAGCGCTCGGATGAGAGTTCTCGTCCTTGCCATTCAGTTCATCTCCTCAAGCGGGATCGCTTTTCTGGCAAGGAAGCACAGGCCAGTAGGATTCGAGGTCAAAGCCCTCCTAGGACTCGAAGGGTTTTGGATGCTTGAACGATCTGCTGATGAGGGAAAAGAGATTCCAGCGAGACCTGCTGTCCTTGGGCATTGCGAGCGTAGCCAAAAAGTTCTGAACGTATGATCTCTTGGAAGATTCCTCCACCTGCAAGAAACTCATTCCCCCCTTGGACGATTTTGCCAAGGCCCGTTATCGGGTCGATGTTCGACCAGTCATTTTGCTTTACCCCGCTGATGATCTTTTCGAGCTTAGCAATTTCTTCGGGCGTCCGAGTGAAGCCGAAGCTGGCCTGTCGGATCTGCTCCGTGATGCTGCTTGCCTGCGCCGGATCCGACAGGTCGAACTCAGGCTTTCCGTCGAGTTCCTGTTGTTCGAAGGCTGCTTGAGCAGCTTGAGCGAAGCCACATAGCGACGGATTGCTGGCGGTGCAAGTGCCGACGACGCCTGCGTTCGGAAAGGCGGGGCTGTCGACAAAGAGTGTGTGATCCCACTCGAACTTCGTGATGAGTTTTCGTCCGTCTGGCTGTTCTTCCTCCTCAAGTATGCGAACGCTTGGACTGACCGGCCCTAGCTTGCCGGCCTGAATCATCCCCCAAGCCTCAGGCACAGTGACTTCATAGATCCCGTAGGTTACGCCGTTATTGATGACGTCGACCGGCTTTCCGATAACTGCATGTGTTCCGTAGTGAGGATGCTTCGGGTTAGCGTCGACGACATGATGCGGGCTGAGATGTTCTGGCCCTAGAAGCGGTTGCGCGAAGAAGCTCACTAGGCTGTCGGATCGTGCTTGATCTGTGACCGCCCAACCGTTCCCGTTCCAAGAATCGTCCACATTGTAGACCTTGATGAAGTGGCGTTCGTCTTTCGTGAAAGACTCAAACCTAGCTTGATAGGCGACCGCTAGGCCTTGACTCGTCTCTGTATTTTCTCCAAGCATTCCGAGTCACCGATGTGGAATGGCAATGTTGCAGGAATCCACTTTGCAGCAGCTTGAGCATGAGGCTGCACCTTGAGCGAATATCGCCGATGCTTCTCTACGGACTAACTCTACAAGGTGAGCATTGTCGAGGGGAACCCGTTCGCCCCTCTGATTGCGTGCGTAACCGAACAAAGCCTGACGTACTAGCTCTTGATCAAGGCCTCCACCCTGGAGAAGGTCATTGGGAACGGCTTTCTCACCTAACCCAGCTGCGGGAGGTCTCCCGCTGATTGTCGCTTCGATGTCCCTGATTTCTTCAGGTGTCCTTGTGACTCCGAATGCTGCCTGACGCACCAGTTCCTTGACTCTCGTCATGCATGCTTGACATTTGTCGCACATTTCTTTTCACCTCTCTATCTCGAGTTGAGTTAGTGGCGCCGTCTCGTAGGGGCCCCCTTCGATTCGAATGAAGCCTTGGGGTCCGTTGTGGTTGCCGGCTTCGCAGTAGAATTGGAGCCTGAATGCTTTCCCTCGAACCTCAGGTCCATAGCCAGCGATCTCTTGTTGCCCTCCAGCGTAGACTGATCCGGCAATGCAGATTAGCTCTCGGCTGCAGGTTTTGCATTTTGGCCAGGCGAGGTTTGCAGATTCCAAGTATGGGAGGATCTGAGCCTTCTGTTTGGACATGCGTTCGTTGAAGATTGCGTCCTGTTTCTCTTGGGCTTCGCGAACTTGTTGAGAATGCACTTTCAGCTCCAATGTCTCAGGCAACTCAGGCAGCCGGATTCCTACAACTTGGCGGAGGTCCTGTGAAATCACGTGTGATATCATGGGAACGGACACGCTCTCACCGATCAACTTCTCATGCTCCGCAGCTAGGCCAAAGATGGTCCCGTTCAGTTGATCCAACTCCTGAATCCCGTTCGAGAGATCCGCCACGGCCTGTTGTATCTTGCTCAGAACTTTCGTTCCCTGAGGCCAAAGTTCGCCGGCTATGCGTTTGCGAATGTCCGCGGCCTCAGGTTCATTCTTCTTGATGATACGGAGTTTAGTCTCCAATGCGGCCTTTGTGATCACCAAATCTTCTAACTGTTCTTGAAGAGCCTTAGCATCATGCTTCGCCTTAATCGCGGCTGCGTCATCGCCCAAAGAGATAGCTTTGTCTTGGGCTTGGCCGAGAGCGTCCATTTTGGCGTTGATGTCAACGATCTCCTGTTTCGTGGTTTCAAGACGGCCTTTCCACTCTTGTGCTGCCATTCTACGATGCCTTCTCTACCTTATGCTGTCAACTGCGTTACTGCGTTACGGAATTTGGCTTGCCGGTTCTTCGCTAACTCACGCCTATGCTGTCTTCTATGCTCCGGACACCATGGTGAACGATTCAGGGGGGCCGCCTCGCAGCCAGGCCACCGGCATGATTTACCACCGATCTTCCGTTGTAGTCGACTGACGTATGCGCGGGCAGCATCCAACTCAGCGAGTTTGTTCCGCAGCTTGCGGTTGAACTCCTCAGTCGGTAGAGTTCGCGATCTTATCTGAACGGGTTCACTTGGAACGGTGAGAGCACACCGTAGGCAGACTGTTTCTCCAGTATCCGGATCTGTCACCGTGTCTTCGTGCGTGCAGTCCTCCCAAAGCTGGTAGTTCCTGTTTCGCCCAGGAGACTCCTTCTCCGGCGTTGTCATGATTCTCAGACTGCTATGGTTTGTCGGATTCGCTCGGTTTCTCGTCCGCTCTCATTCACCATCTTCAATCCGTCTTCGAGCAACGACCTGCCTCTCTTCATCCCGCTTGCAATCGTCACAGAGTCGCGCATCCGGTTCGCTTGATGCGCCATCTTGGCCGCATCGAGAACAGGTGATTTCGGTTTTGATGACGCTATCCGAACTGCGTGCCCGCAGGACCGGGCGCGAACTCATGGCCGCGCTCCCGCCTCGTCTGACTTGGACAGCAACACGGCGCCATTCCTCAACTTGGAAAGTTCGATAGACTGACCAGGCTCGACGCCCAAGGCTTCAATCACTTTTCGGCCAAGATCGAGCGGAGACACGGAAGATGTCATGGTCGGTCTCCTTGCCGTTTGGGTTTCGTGGGTTCGATTGTGATGTTGCCGTTGAACCGGACAGTGACCGGGTCGGCGTCTTTCAGTTGGTGAGCCTTGACCCAGATTTTCGGCAGAGCCACAAGGTAGCTGCCGGATTGCTCATGCAGCTTCCGCGTGACCATGTACTCAGTCATGTGGCATCGCTCCGAACACCCTATTAGGCTCCTCATAGGTAACTGTATCAGTACATCTCAGGGGATATTCCCAACAATGGTGAGCAGGGAGTATGTTGAGTTCTTTCAGGAAGAGTACCGATCTGGTAAGATGCCGCTTGATGGTCTCACGCCCAAGCAGGAGAAGACCCGGCGTGGCAAGGCGAGCACCTACCTCTCCAGGACCAAGCATCAGATGATACAGGACATAGAGGCCTTGACCACGCTCGCCTCGGCGCTGCCCGAGAAACATCTCATCGAAGTCTTCACAGAAGAGAGAATCGACAAACTCGTGAGCGCTCTTTTGACAGTCCACACCGTAGACCTACGGCCGCGGGAGGTGGATGGCAAATTCATAGACCCCGAGAGACTGATCAAAGAGGGCGGCAAGGACCTAGAGAGGCTGATCGAGAGGCAATACCAGATCGCGGCCTTGCTGATGGAGAAAGGCGCTGACAAATGCCTCGAAGCATTCGAACGCAAGGAGAAGGGGATGGAGTCTCCTCTCTATCAGTTGGTCCAGAAAGAAGCAGGCGGAGTCATTAACGTCCTGAACTATGTAGCGACAGCAGCACGCGCGAAGCGCGAGGCCCCGAGACCGCCGGAATAGTCCCTGATTGGAAACGGGGAGAGGCTTCGTCATCCCCGGATTGCATTCAGGATGACGCCCTATAACTTCTTTCGCCAAGGGTAGCGCAAACCTATTGAGAGCACACTGCCAGAGACTAAGACAGTGCGCGGTGATGTGAGATGGAACTCTCGAAGGACATGGATCTTCTATCACGCCTGGTTGAGATCAACTCAGATTCCAATCTGAAGACCGGCTACGTCGAGTGCGTGAACGTGATCA
>Ga0315279_10007211_pt1 | contig 13805 bp, 9 predicted proteins | sample YL17G06_20_MG_FD_203694 | JGI IMG/M metagenome (GOLD analysis project Ga0315279, IMG submission 203694) | Sediment microbial communities from Yellowstone Lake, YNP, Wyoming, USA - YL17G06_20 | ecosystem: Environmental > Aquatic > Freshwater > Lake > Sediment | place: USA: Wyoming | collected... | reverse complement strand
GATTATGCAGAAAAAATCGGGGATGACCTGAAAGACAATGTGTACTGGGCGATGAAAAGGATCGCCGAGGGATTTACTAGCCAAAAATCCAATCATCTTGACAGTCGAGATCCGGTAACTCTTGCCCGTGTCCAGAATAATACGATGATCCTATTATACCGGTTTCTTTTCCTGCTCTATGCGGAAGGGAAGGGTTTGCTGGATCTCCGTGATCAGCGCTACCGGGAATATTACAGTTTTCATCATATTACGCACTTTATTGCAGAAACCCAGGAGGGCCCGGCTCACCAGCGGTTTGATACGGTGAAGTCTTCCATCCAAGGCGATCTTAAAGTCCTGTTCAAACTCGTTGATGAGGGAAGCGAATCTTTTGGCATTCCGAAAACGGAGTATTTTATTCCTGCTTACAACGGCGGATTATTTGACCCGGAGAGACACCCGGATCTTGAAGACTGGGAGATTGGTGACAAGTATCTTGCCGACGCCATCGATCTCCTTTCCCGAAGTAAACTAAAAGAAGGTCATCGTGATTTTGTAGATTATTCAACGCTTGAAATCCGGAATCTCGGCAGTATCTATGAAGGACTGCTCGAATACAAACTCAAAGTTGCAGAATCGGATCTTGTCGCAAGCGATAGCAGTTGGTTAACGCTTGATGAGTATAACGCAAACAGGAAACAGAAGAAAGCGTTTGGTGATTTTGGGGAAGATGACCGGGTAAGTGCAGGGCATCTCTATCTTGCGACGGATAAGGGCGAGCGGAAATCCACCGGCTCATACTATACTCCTGACTATATCGTGAATTACATCGTGAAGAACACGATTGGACCGGTCGTTGAAGAGAAATGGAAGGATGCGCAGGAGAAGGGCGAGAGTTGCATAGACGCGACCCTGTCGATTAATGTTCTTGATCCCGCGATGGGAAGCGGTCATTTCCTTGTCGGTGCGGTGGATTTCCTCTCGCTAAAACTTCTGGAGGCAGTGCAGAAGGATTTCGAAGCAGGGAAGATCACGGATACCGCACCGTACACAAATGACTGGGCACGGCGGGATGTTGTATCGCATTGCATTTACGGCGTCGATCTGAACGAACTTGCAGTAGAGCTGGCGAAGGTCGGGCTCTGGCTCACCACCATCAGCAGGGACAAACCGCTCTCGTTCCTTGACCACCGGTTGAAGCAGGGGAACAGCCTGATAGGGGCACGGCTTACGAACCTCCGGTACTATCCCGGCAAAGAGCCTAAAGGTATGAGCCAGTCCGAACTGCCGACTTCCATTTCTCCCCGGTTCATCGGACATATCCTCTCCAAAATTGCAGAACTGGAAGCTATTGAAGATGACCGATTGGAGGATATCAAGCTGAAGGAGAAAGTTTTTGAAGAGTTTCGGCACTTGCCGGAATACCAGAAGGCAAAAGGACTCGCCAATGTTTACACGGCAACGTATTTTGGGAATGTAATCACTCCGACCGAAAAGAAATCTTCTGAAGCGTTGTATCAGGATCTTGTATGGGCGATTGCCGGTGATGAAGGCGAATGGCAATATAAAACGAGACCGGCATGGTTCAAGCAAGCCTGTGATATTGCGAAGGAAAAATCGTTCTTCCATTGGGAGTTAGAGTTCCCGGAAATATTCTTTGATGCTGGGAAACTGCGGGAGAATCCGGGTTGGGATGCGGTCATTGGGAACCCGCCGTATGCAAATGCATGGGCGATGACCGACCTTGATGATACAAGCCGAAATGCTATAGCAGTTTTGAGTCCCCGTAAGGAATTTTTATCAGGTCATTGGGATTTGTATATACCGTTTGTATCCATCGCGATGCAGTTCATGAAATCGGGAGGATACCATTCATTTATTTTACCTGATGCAGTTGGTCGGGAAAAATACGCAACTCAACTTAGACTATCAATCATTCACGATCTTTCACTCATTCGATGGACACAGTTTGATGAAGAAAATGTATTTGAAGATGCTTCACGTCACTGTTCAATCTATGTAATTCTTAAAAAATTACCAGCAGAGGATCATAAAGTAATCTATGAAAAACCACCCCGAATGAGTGAACCTGCTCAGCTTCTTTACGAAGTACCGCTATCAAAATGGCTGGTAGGAACAACCAGCCAATTCCGGCCAAAAGCCGTTGAAGGTGGAGCGGCGAAAATAATTGAGAAAATCGATAACAATTCCGTACTTCTTGGACAATTTTGTTATGTAATGGTAGGGGCAACAGTTCACAGTAAAGATAAAGTATCATTTAAAAAGGCAGATGTAATCACGCAAAAGCCAGTAGGAAACGCGAAACGATTTTTCGATGGCAAAACACTTCATCGCTATGAAATTGATCTTGATGGTCGTTTCCTTGATTACAAACCTGATCTGATGTACGGACCACGTGTCCCCGAACTTTTTGAAAGTCCCAAGATTCTTGTTCGCGATGTGACCAGCAAAAATGAAAAATTAGTTGTTGCCTATGATTCGGACGGACTTTATTGTGATCACTTGGTTACTTGTATAACCCCCTATGAGAATGTGGAAGGGACCGGTGCACAGACAGAATTTGAAGGGTATCCACATCTGAAAAATAACATTCCCAGTCTTTTTTATACATTAGGTGTGGTTGCGAGTTCTCTCATAGCTTGGTACTTTAAAGAAGTGTTTGCTACCGGCACACTACAAGGATCATACTCTCACACATATCCAAAGCAAGTGCGTGCTTTTCCAATCCGTCGCATCTCCTTCACCACTCCCGCAGACCACCGTACATCTCTGGTAAACGAAGCAAAGGAATTGTACAAGTCATTTACCCAGAGCACCGACCCGCAGCCGCTCCTTGTGTTTATCGATGCACGGCTCGCCGCCAAACCGGAAGAGTCCGATGTCGTTCATGATCTGCTCGCGTTCCTTGCGGAACAGATGGTTGAGATGAACAAAGAGAAGAATGCAGAGATCAAGACGTTCCTGAATTTTGTTGAAAGCGAGATTGGGGCATCGGTTGATACGCTGTCGAACAAGACCCTGATTCAGGAATATTATGATCCGAAACATGATTTCACCAAATTTGTTGATGTGCTCGTGAAAAATAAGAGTAAGATCAAGGAGGGGTATAATCCCAAGAGCCGGGTACATCACGATACCTTGAAAGACTGGTACGATAGTTCAGTTGCGGAACTGAAACCGCTCATGGCGAAGATTGAGGTAACGGATGTCCTCATCGATCAGATAGTGTACAAATTGTACGGGGTGACGGAGGAGGAGATTAAGGTAGTTGAGGGGGCACACAAAGCATGAGATCCGGCATTGTCACACGGCTGCATAAAAATTTTGAAGATTATGTTCATGTACAGGATGGTGTAGAGTTCTGGTTCGCCCGCGATTTACAAAATCTCCTTGGTTATTCTGAATGGCGGAACTTTTTGAAGGTGATAGAAAAAGCCCGTGAATCGTGTAAAACCTCAAACCACGCGATTTCAGATCATTTTGTTGACGTCAACAAAATGATACCTGTGCCAAAGCATAGTTCATTGCGCATAATTGCGCATAAATTGTTTATAAACAGCAGATTTCCGCCAGATTACAGAAATCGAAATAGAATGAATGCCCATGTCTCAATAATGCGGGAGATCGAAGATTTTATGCCGGGGAACCCGCCGAAGTCGCACGGCGTTGCAGAATTCAAAAACAGTGTGAGAGGAGATACAAAATGGCAGGAAAACCGGTAAATGCTAAAAAACCGTCACCCGGAGAACCCCTCCTCCCGCTCGTTAAAGAGATCCGGGATCTGGTGCAAAGCGCACGCCGAAACGCAGCACAGAACGTCAACACCCTGCAAGTCATCACCAACTTCGAGATCGGTCGGCGGATCGTTCTGTATGAGCAGCAGGGAAGCCGGCGGGCGGAATACGGGGAACGGATACTAAAAGAACTCTCAAGCCGGCTCACAGAAGAATTAGGAAGCGGATTTTCGAAGAGAAACCTTGAGTACATGCGCCGGTTTTATGTCGAATATCATGAAACGGCACCGCAAATTGCGCAAACACCGTCTGCGCAATTACCTGCTAAAATACAGACGGAAACACCAATTGTGCAAACACTGTTTGCGCAATTCACATACTCGTTCACCCTCAGCTGGTCGCATTACCTCTTTCTCATGAGTATCAATAATCGGGACGAGCGTCGGTTCTATGAGATAGAATCCCGGCAAAACCAATGGTCGCTTTCCGAGCTCAAGAGGCAGTTCAACTCCGGGATCTATGAACGACTCGCACTCAGCAGGGATAAAAAAGGTGTCAAGGCTCTCGCAGATAAAGGACAGATCATCGAAAAGCCGCAGGACATGCTCAAGGACCCGTATATCCTCGAATTCCTTGGACTTGACGAGAGTGCGAAGTACTCCGAGAGCGATATCGAATCCGCCATCATCGACAAACTTGGAACCTTCCTCCTGGAACTCGGCAAAGGCTTCCTCTTCGAAGCCCGGCAGAAACGGTTCACCTTCGATGCAGACCATTACTATGTTGACCTTGTCTTCTACAACCGGATCCTCCGGTGCTATGTCCTTATCGATCTCAAGATCGGGAAGATCACCCATGCCGATATCGGTCAGATGCAGATGTACGTGCATTATTACGACCGCGAGGTGAAACTCCCCGATGAGAACCCAACGGTTGGCATCATCCTTTGCCGGACAAAGAACGATGCCCTCGTCAGACTCACCCTGCCCGAGAACGCGAACATCTATGCCTCCCAGTATCAGCTCTACCTGCCCTCAAAAGAGGAACTGAAGAGGAAACTGATCGAATGGTCAGAAACTGCTCTCAACACTTCGGAGGCTGGGTAACTCGTGATGAAGTTCAGGTTCGATGCGACGGATGCGACGATCGATACACTAGTGTACGAGTTGTACTGGCTGACGGTGGAGGAGATTGGGATCGTGGAGGGGACAGGGAAATGACCGAACATGAAAAGAAGCTGGTGAGAAACAGCACAGCAGAATTCCTGATATTTATTTCAACCGCCGGTGAAGAATCGATCGAAGTCAGGTACGAGGATGAAACGATCTGGCTGAGCCAGAAGATGATGGCGGCGCTCTTTGATGTGGGCATCCCGACAATAAACGAACACCTGAAGAATATTTTTGAGACCGGTGAACTGGCCCGCGATGCAACTATTCGGAAATTCCGAACAGTTCGAACTGAAGGCATCCGCGACGTTTCACGGAAATATCCTATGTTGTGATCCCCCCCATCTCATCCCGCCCGAGCGCCTCCTTGCCGGTATCGGTGCGGGGCTGACCCTTGGGATTGATGCGGGAGATTGTGTTGGTCGTGAGGGAGGGTTCGGGGGATGTGCCGGGGGTTTTTTTGGGTGCGTTTTTGACATTTTGCCCATTGCACAGACCTATCTTCCGTCAACAAATATTTCATCAAGTGACCGACCATCAACTTTCGGATGCGTATCCTTGAAAATTGTCGCTATCGTGGGCGCAATATCTACGGTCCTGAAGGTCTCCCACACTCCGTTTTTGACATTTGGCTTTATTGTAGGCCCCCACATCAGGAGCGGCACGAGAGAGTCGCTTGAATTGAGACCTCCATGATCCCCATGTAGAATTTCCTCTCCCTCATGAGAAGGCTTGAATTCGTGATTCATCGAGTATTCTTCCTTCATCGATATCACAATATCTCCCCACTTGTCTCCAATCATCAGTCCTTTCAATCGCTCCACTGCATTGGGATAGGATTCTTCTTTACCAATGAAAAACGTCATAATATCTTCAGGTCCGGAGCAATCCCCGTCTTGGAGCACCTGGATCACTTGGAACGTGCCGTTTTCTTTGTAAAAGATGAGATCGACATCGTTACGTTTTTTAAAGAATTCGAGTATGTCACATTCTGCCGCATCTTTTCTCTCTGGTGAACCGAATACGTAGATTAGGGCAGCCCTATCGTTGTTGGCAAAAATTATTTCAGAATTATTCATGAGTGTTGTATCTGCCCTCTCCTCTTGTCCTGCAATTTTGTAAGCATCCCCAAGAGTTTGTTTAAAAGCGTCGGGCAAGTTCGAGTAATGGGTAACTGTGCTCTGGCTATGATCAGATGAGATAACTACATACAACGGTTGGTTTGAATACATCTTATAAAACCTGATGGTATCGGCGAGTTTACTAATGCCCTCATCGATCTGCTGTCGAATCTGGGATGATTCCGGTCCATACTCATGACTCATCGTGTCCGTGCCTGATTTCCAATATACCATGAGATCATCGAGTTGCTGTGAACCTTCAGAGCCCCAGATCAAATCGCCATATTCATAACTTGCCTCTCTATACATGGCCGATAGAAGACCAATCATGGAATTATTCTCAATCAGATTCTTCTTTGAAAAATCATCGATCAGATTGCTTATGGATTGACTGATGAAACGGTCAGATCCCCGGTGAATCCATTCAGTGACGGATGCAGTATACAGATCCTTCCCCCGTGCTTCGAAGATCGTCGTAACCATTGGGCTCAGGAATTTCTGGTTGAGGTCCATTGCATCTCCGAGACCTTGGAAAAATTCTGCTCTTGCTTTTTTTTCAGAAAGTGCCTGACGGTAGCGTTTGAAATCCGGCATAACCCGAACATATTTTTTTGATATTGTTCCATCATAACCAGGGGTTATTTCCACCCAGTCAAAAGCTGGAACACGATGTTTTGCAGGATAACACCCGGTCATCAGCGTGGAGTGAGCAGCGGGAGTAATCGAGGGAAAGATAGTTACGCACTTCGCAAAGTATCCTTCCTCGAACAGGGTTCTGAGATCCGGATTCTGTTGGGCGACATCAAGAAAGGCGGGGATATTACAGCCATCGAGGATCCAGAACAGGACTTTTGGCCCTTTGTTTAAGGTGACCGATGTCCCGCTTTTCTTAAACAGAATCTTCTGTCTAAAGTCCTTTATCCAGGAATAGGCGAGGTTCGGAACAACTATAAGAGCGCTGAAAATGGAGATGGGCGTCTGGTGAAAAATCATAACCAGGATAACAGGAATAAGAATTATCGCGAGAATGAGGATAATAAGTGCATATTTATCTGCAATAAATTTCTCCAATATTTTCATAGGCCATCAATTGCCACTTATGCGGCATGATTACTTAATTCTTCTCCTGTCGGTAGACTCGTTGACAAGCGTAGAATTCAATAAAATTTCGAGGATTAAGATACAAAATTCTGGAGCAGGGGAATGTCCCCTCGATTTTTCCGAATAATGACTTCTTCATGAGACTCGCTGTCTCAATCCTCATTGATATCATCGAGGAATAGATGACCGGTAGAAGTTATTTATCGCTGCATGAGAAACAATTCTGTGTGGACACTGAATTACTGCAATTTATAGAAAGATCTTCACTCGGCCTTTCAGGATTTCATAGATAAGTTCCGTTTTGGAAAAGAAGATTCTGGGTGCTTTATAGGATGTTACCTAATCTGAAAGAACCACCGGGAGAAACTGAATTAAAAATATCCATGCAGCTAGCCTGCGATTCTGAAGATCATAAGATTGACAGTTCAAATTTGGATAATGAATTTTATTTTCAATGGCATATTACCGATAAATGCAACCTGAGGTGCAGTCATTGTTATCAAACCAGTTATTCGGACACCTCAGAACCTTCGCTTGAAGAATTAAAATCCATCGCTGATAAAATTAATAATACTCTTGCCGTCTGGAAAAAAGAGGGACGGGTTGCAATTACCGGGGGAGAACCATTTATTAAAAAAGATTTGGTCCTGTTACTCCAATATCTGGACCAACAGCCGTCTGTCAATAAGATAAGCGTTCTTACAAATGGCACTCTTATCAAAAAACACATAGTCTCTCTGAAGACCCTTACCAAGCTTCATTATATTCAGATGTCTCTCGAAGGTGGAAGAGAGATAAATGACAGAATAAGAGGTGAAGGCGTTTTTGATAAAGTACTGAAAAGTACCGAGCTTTTAAATAAAAATGGTATTCCCGTAAGGTGGATGGTTACCCTCCAGAAGATGAATGTGGATGATGTTCCGCATATCATAGATCTGGCTCTTGAAAATAATGTGGATACCCTCTTATTTGAAAGATTAATCCCTGAAGGCGAAGGAAAGTCTTTGAAAGATCTGGTCTTGACACCGGAAGAGTTGTTCAAAGTCTACGATTACATACTTCATCGCTCGGATGAAGAATATTCTAAAGGATCTCCCTTAAAAATTCTGAAGTACCGGACACTATGGATATTGACAGATCCAAAAAGAGCAGAAAAGGATGTACAGACGCCTTTCCAAAAGGAAGCAGGTGCAGCCTGTTCCGTAGGAATGGACAGCCTTTGTATTCTTCCGGATGCCACCGTGCTTCCCTGCAGGAGATTACCAATACCAATCGGCAATCTCAAGAAAGACAGCATTTTCAAGATCTGGTATACATCAGATCTCCTTTGGAAAATACGCAACAAGCGAAATTTAAAAGGAAAATGTAATTCATGTGAATTTATCCCTCGTTGCAGCGGGTGCAGGGCTATGGCTTATGCCTGCACCGGAGATTATCTTGAGGAGGATCCACAATGTTGGAAGTAAAAGAGCGGGAAATCCTGCGCATCGCCGAACAATACGTACTCTACAAATTGGATGTGAACGAGGGTCTGTTCTGGCTGTTCAACGTAGACGAGGGGACCTGCTTCAAACTCAACGAGACATCGTTCTTCATCTTATCCAATATCGACGGAAAGACTCCGACTTCAAAAATCCTTAAGCGATTTCATTCGAGATACCCTGATGAGGATACGGAAAAAGTAACAAAGGATTTTGAAGAAATAATCGAAAATCTCAAGAGACGGAATGTTTTAGTAGTTAATACAAGTAAAGGTAAATGATCATGACAGATAGCGGTGCCGGTCCTCACAGCAATAAAAAAATTACTTACGAAAAGCCCCTGTTTGAAGAACAAGCAGGACTCGTTTTTCCCAGGCAAATCATGGAAGCGTATAATGGTGGACGTTTCTGTGTTCAGTGCTCTGGTTGCCACGGCTGTAGATAAATTTTAAACACACCTCTCGAAGAGGATGGATAAAAGGGATTTTCTACGGCTGAAAACGAAGAAATAAATAGGCTCATCAGTGAAGCCATCGATGCCAGTATAAAATTTGAGGCATTGATGGATAGTATCGATTTTAATTCATATCTGCCTGAAGACAAAGAAAGTGAAGAAGTAAAAAAAACGGAAGGATATCAAAATTACAAGAGAAAACTCGACACAGCTCGTGAACAATGCAAAAAAATTATTGAAAAAAATTCGGCAATATTAAACTCAAATCCCTCACCAAAACCAGACGATAAAAAATTTAGCAATTATCTTATTTTGCATCTTTTTGAATCTAAGGAAATCCGCCTTGAAGGACGAGAAAAAATTACGAGAGAGGAGGAGATGGAAAGATATGTTGATGCTACCCACAAATTGCAAAAAATTTTTTACGAAATTCCCGAAAAAAAATTTTATGGAAATCAGAAAAAAAAGAAACTTGAGGATGATTTCAACTGGGCAATAGTACTTTTTTATAATGAACTTGCTATATGTTATTCAGGCCTTGAAGATTCATCAATCTCTTTGGGATATGCAGAACGGTCAAAATCTCTATTGATGGAAATCTTTCCTGAAATTGATTCTTTAATAGGCGTAAACTCTCAAGTTGTTGAGTTATTCACATTTGCTCTTTATAATAAAGGAGAGGCTGAGAGGCTTCTTCATAATAATGATCTTTCGTTGAAGACATTCAAGAATATTATTGATATTTATGAAAAAAGTGAATGGAAGGAGGCAAAGCCTTCTGATTACTCCTTTGCTTTACTTCGTATGGCTTTGATACTTATTGACCAAGGCAGAGGTAAGGAAGCAATAGATTGCCTCAATAAGGTAAAAATTACAGATCCCTCTGATTATCGAATTCAAGAATGTAATTTAGAAAAAATTTCTGCATTTATTGATCAAAAAGAATACGCAGAAGCAGAAAAAGAACTTGAGAGATATAAAAATAAGGCTGAATGCGATCTTACTTTTACTTCTAGAAGTGCGATTCTTCACAAAATTCGTTGTCTTCTTGAATGGCATATTAATTTTCCTTCAGAGTTCGAAAAGGGAAAGGAGAAATGGAAAAAAGAGTACGAGAACATACCTAAAATTATTAAAGGTGATAGTGAGGAAAAAATCGGAGGAATTCTTAAGGAATGTATCGACCGAAATGATGGAGATAATTTTAAAAAAGCCTGCAAATATTTTTCAGACTTTTATGAGGTGAAAAAAACATCAGAATTGGAATTGTGGGGTTATTTTCTTTATCTATTTTATGAAAGGATGGATAAGATTGACATCCAAAATTCAGGAAATTGGGAGGATATAAAAAAGAAATTGGATACTGATTATCTAAAAAAAGTAATGAATAGAATAAATGATATAGACTATATGAAAGACTTCTTTTATTGTTATTCGAAATATCTTAAAGGTAAAAAAATTGATAACGACGAGCTCATAGAACACCTCTATTCACGGTTAAAAAATTACTGCGAAGAAAAAGATCAGTTAAAACAATTGGAAAAAATAGGAAGAAACTATAATGCTTTTAAAGAATCGAATAAAGCAGAAGATAATAAAGATCTGAATGTCGCAGCAAATTTTATTTCTAAAAAGTTTTTTCAAACGATCCCTTCGAAAAATGCCCCCACAAGAACATATCTCTCACCCAATTCAATTGAGAATACAATTAGTCGAAATTTTGATGAATTTGCGGACAAAATATTCAGATCTTTACCTTCACATGTCCTTCCTTCTAATAAAAACAAGATCAATGGAATCTTAATCGTTCTCAGACGATGGAATTCATTCACTCCTGGCTTATCAAGCCCAGCAAGCCCGAGTAAGGGGGGTGGTTATTTCCTATATTTTAAGGGTGAAAATAAAAAAAGTACGGGTATTGTCATTGATCCCGGTTTCGATTTTGTAGACAATTTATTCTTTGAAGGATTTTCTATCCGAGATATTGATATCGTGTTGATTACACATGCCCATCCTGATCACACAGATAATTTCCCAAAAATGTTGGCATTGTTCCATGAAATGAATGATAGGTTAAAAGAAAAGAAAGAAAAGAAAGACAATAAAGGCAAAATTGATAAAAAACACATTAAAGTTATTCTCTCACAAGGTGTTTTTGATCTGTTCAACAAGCAGATGGACTTAAGCAAAGAATCGCTTAAGGATATCTATGTCGTGGATACAAGACCTATCAAAGAAGAAGGACTTATCAAATGTTATAATGATAATATTGGCAATGATGAGGAATTGAAAATTGAAGCATTTAGAACCTCTCACGGGGACTTAACCCAATGGGAAAGTATAGGTTTTCTTTTTAGTATTGGAAAAAATGAGTCCTTAAGAAAAATAGGTTTTACAAGCGATGCTCTATGGACTGATAAATTTTGGAAAAATTTCAAAGAATGTGATATTGTTTGTGCGCATCTTGGTTCGATTGTCAATATCCTAAATAATAAAAAATTTTGCAATACTTTTTGTGAAAACTTTAGTAAACGTGATGATGACGAATATACATGTAAAAAATTGAATGACTGCAAATCATCGAATTTTTCGCCTGTTAATGTTAGTGCAGATAAATTGAAAAAACAGACTCAAGATGAAAAACACCTGTATTTGGGTGGGCTTTCATCGTTTTTTGCCCCTCTTCTTGAAAATGACAGCAAGTTAAAATTGGGCATAATTTCTGAATTCGGTGAAGAACTTAAAGGCGGAATCCGAATGGATTTGTTTCATAAATTTGATGATTGGTTCCGGGATCAGAATAATAATATTAGATGCCTGCCAGGCGATATTGGCCTTAGCGTAGATATTTTTTCAAATGATGTATTTTGTCAAACCTGTCAAAGATATGTAGATCGGAAAAAAATTAATCCCGTTCCGTATGAAAAAGAAGAAGCGATTTTTTTTGTTTGTGATGAATGCAAATCTGTTTTATCATCGTACCAGATAGAAGAAAAATTGAAAAATTATTATACGGGGTTATAACGCCCGTCCTAAATTGAATCAAGTGACATAAATACAATATCACGGCACATGTGAACAATGATCATTTGGGAATAAACAGATGAAACCAAATCGTAATACAATCCTCCAAATCTCCATTCAAAAAGGCTTGACGGCATTATTCCTAGTTTTAAAGCAGTATCTAGACAAGCAGATTGAATTAGAAAGAATTGTCCGGGTTGCTGTTCTTCTAAAGAGAAGTGGAGTTAACCAGAATAATTCTATTTTTTTGGAAATCGCTAATCGTTGTCTCGCCGAACAGAAAGATGACGGCGGCTGGATAGGAGTTGAAGATACTATATGGTGCGTTGCGTTTTTGAAAGTTTTTGAAGAATATTCCCCGGAATACAAAAAAGGACTCGAATGGCTGAAAACCCAGAGGCTTGAGAATGGCGGGTGGGGAAAGACAAACAGGGATATCGGGAGAATCCCGATAACCGGGACTTTACTTTATCTGCTGCCCGAATTATCAGATGCTAATGCATTATGCTGGTTAGAGCGTGAGTGGGAAAGGGAGTTCGAGATAAATCCCAGATTGACGTACAAAGGTGCTTTCACCTTAATGGCTTTTAAGAACAGTGACGGCAAATTTCATGATACTCGACTTTTTCACGACACTCTGGATTGGTTAACTTCTCAACAAAACGATGACTTTGGATGGGGGACCTGCCGGGGGCATCCGGTAGGAAGCACTCCATTTGCAACCGGGGTGGCGATAACAGGACTATTACAATATCCGGAAAATATCGATCAGAATGTAATTGCCAATGGTTTAAAATGGATAGAGAAAAATCAATTAGAAGATGGATTATGGCCCGATCACTATATTGAGGAGGGGAGTGCCTGGGCCCTTTACGCATTGACAGAGGGATATAAGTTTTTGAGAGGCCGTGGATGAAAGAGCCAGAGACGATTTTACAGCTGGAAAAGGAGATCATACGCAATATTAAAAAAATTCCGAAGGGTCCTCTTTGTCTGTTGCTGTCCGGAGGGATTGATTCATCTCTGGTTCTGGCATTGATTAAAAAAGTATATCCGGAAATACCCATCCATACTTTTACTCTGGCGAGGAACGAGAATTATCCCGATTTGGTTTTCGCCCGTGAAGTAGCAGACATGTACGGTACTGATCATCACGAAATAATATTATCAGATTCTGAATATGAGGATTTTAAAAGAGAATATGAAAAAATTAAGAAATACAACCGTAAGGGCGATGTGAATGTGTATATCCTTTGCTCCATTGCCAGAGAGTTTTCCAGAGCAATTGTAACCGGGGATGGAGGCGATGAATGCTTTGGCGGTTACTGGCTTCATGAACATCCGTTGGGACACCGGGAGACGGGACAAATTAAATGTTTTGAAGATATTCACCCCGATCCAAAAAAGCACTTAAAGAAAATGGTCCGGCTGGGATTCAGGGACTTTTTTTATAAAGCGGAGTCCGATGTCGGGGATTATGAGGAAGTATGGGAATATTTCGTGAAAGTAATGCTGCCTAATCATCTGGAGCCTCTGCTGCACACTTCCAAAGTTCTGGATATTGATGTTTACACTCCTCTTTTTTCAGAAGATCTGTTAAATTTTCTCAGGAATTTACCTTATAATGATAAGATTGGTCGGAAGATCGAAAGAGATCTCGCCGCAAAGTACTTGCCACAACCAATAATAGAAAGAGAGAGTATAGGATTCGATTTGGCTTT
>Ga0315279_10007210_pt1 | contig 13809 bp, 9 predicted proteins | sample YL17G06_20_MG_FD_203694 | JGI IMG/M metagenome (GOLD analysis project Ga0315279, IMG submission 203694) | Sediment microbial communities from Yellowstone Lake, YNP, Wyoming, USA - YL17G06_20 | ecosystem: Environmental > Aquatic > Freshwater > Lake > Sediment | place: USA: Wyoming | collected... | reverse complement strand
CTTATGGCTTTGCGCCAATAGGTGGTGAAAATATTAATGTTGCAGTTCCTATTAACTGGCTAAAAACAATGGATACTTCTTTGAATATGACTCTTGAACGAGTATGTAACGGTTGGACTTTGACGCCAGATCAAATAAAAAGCGCAATAGATTGGGGAAAAACAAACAAAGATGATTCAACAAAGTTTTATGAACCATTTAATATTGGCTCTCCATTAAAAAATCCTCCAATGCAGAGCATTATTATAACGCCATACGAAAGGATTGCTGATGGGGCAAGAAATAATGCAAAAGAGGGTAAAGATTTTACAATCCAAGATGCAAATAATATTCTTTCTGTATACAAAGGCGAAGTAACGTTTAGAGTAATTGAAAGTGGTAATTTTGCAGATTTTGCAGCATATTATACTGCGTCAATAACCATACCAGGTGTATATCCCCTCTCTACAATAAGAAAAGAGATATCTGGAGGTGTTATGGTTGATTTACATCATTATTACACTCTGATTGAGTATACTTTTAGCAGCACACAAATCCCGCGACATGCAATAGTTAAATTAAGCGTCAAAAATAGCCTTCAGGGCAACACAAGTACCCCAACATCTTATACTATCGATCTTTCTAATTATCCATAATGTATATAACATCAAGAAATATGAATTAATACTAGTATAAGTAAGAAGTATGCAGAGTATTTGTTGTGTTTAAGTTTTATCGTGTAATGAAGAAAAATAAAGATAAATTTCTGAAAACCTTTGCTGTTTAGTTGACTGGGACGGGACAACAAAGACAATTACGATAACGTACAGGCATTAGACTATTTTTTCTAAAATTATCTATGATTTTCTCTCGATAAAATATGCAGAGAGGATTATAAGAGATGCACCTATAAGAACATTTATAGTGAGACTTTCTTTTAGAAAGACCGACCCATAGATCATGCCTGTGATTGATATAAAGTAACTTAAATATGAGGCTTTTGAAGCGCCAAACAATTTTATTGTTTGAAAGAAATATGGATAGACAAATCCCTGTAGCACTATTCCGACGAAGAGAAGGGAAGCAGTTGAAGGAAGGGTGAACCTTGTGTTTGAAAAACCTTTTGAAATCAATAAAAACGGAATCGAAAGGAAAAAACTTGTTATCACAAGGTAGAAACAGGACTTTATAGCATCCACTCTATTACCTAGTTTTTTCAGCAGTATAAACCCAATCCCGAATGAAAGGGAGGCAAGCGTTATCAATATAAATCCTGAAAGAAGAAATGCATTTTGTTCGGAAACAAGTTCCTTTAAGAAAATAATAATAACTCCAGCAAAGCCAGTTATTACAAAGATCATCTTGTAAAAAGTAATCTTCTCGTCCTTAATAAGAAAATGTGCAAGAAGGAATGTAAAAATTGGTGAGAAAGATAAAATTACCGAAGTTATCCCACTCGCCACACTTCTTTCGCCATAAGAAAGAAATGTCATAGGAAGCAGAGTATCAAATACTGCTGCAAGAAGCATAATTGAAAATTCTTGGGAACTCAATTTAAGATCTATTTTTTTAATTTTTAATAGGATAAAAAGGTAAATTGAAGCAAAGAGAAACCTAAGAGTAGAAAAAAGCGAAGGATTAATTGAAGATACCCCTATTTTGATAAACATAAAGTCGCTTCCCAATATAAGCGCAAGAAGAGTAATATTTAATATGTAACTTTTCTTCATGAGAAGAAATTATAATGTTAAATTAAGAAAGAGTCAAGCAAATGTGAGTATTATTACTTAAATAAATCTAAATATTTCAGGATATTTTCTTAAAAATGTAGTTTTTAAGCCATTTCGAGTAGATATCTTTTTGAAAAATATATAATCTATTTGCTTTTGTTAACATTGCTTAATATCTGTTCAGTACGTTTTTAGAGCTTAAAAGTCACTCTAAATCTGAAAAGAATTTAAAAATGTTATCTGTACGAGGTTCGAATCTCCCCGCCGCTACCACCAGGACTTAGTGCTATTAACAAACTTTAGCTACCATATAGGGATTTTTAATAATTTAAGTCGGTTGATTTGTAAAAAAATCATTTGGTATAAAATATAATTATGATTAAATAGTAATTGATAGGAGCATTAGTAAAAACTCTTAGAAAAAAGGTAAAATATGAAAACTTTAAAAAATAAAAATTCTATCAAGGAGGAACTCTTAAAAAAGATAATTTTTTTACGTCGAAGAATAAATAAATTAAAAAATCTGGAAGCTGAATATATTGTCGATAAAAAAACATTTATTCGTCTAAATCGGCTATATTCAGTACTTAGCAAAACAAATGAGGCTATAGTTCGTGTAAATAATCCTAGAAAACTTTTTAAACAGATGTGCCGTATTGCTGTTGAAGATGGATCTTTTAAAATGGCTTGGATAGGATTGCTTAATCAGAGAACACTTGAAGTTAGGCCAGTTGCATATTGGGGAGATGAGGATGGATATCTTGATAAAATATATATCTCTGCTAGAGATATTGCTGAAGGTCGTGGTCCTACTGGCACTGCCATTCGAGAAGGAAAATGCTGCCTAATCAGTGATATTAAACATGATCCTCGTATGGATCCTTGGCATACTAAAGCAATAGAAAGAGGATACCTTTCAACTGGAGCATTTCCTTTGCGAACTGGAAAAGATATCATCGGAGCTTTTACTCTTCATTCTGCAGAACCAGATTTTTTTAATGATAATGAAGTTTACCTACTTGAAATATTAGCAGGTGATATATCATTTGCAATTGAGGCTAATAATTACGAGAGGCAACGGAAAAAAATAGAAAAAAAATTAAAAACCTCACAAGAGCAATTAAAAAAGCTTTCTGCCCATTTACAAACTGTCAGAGAAGAAGAAAGATCGCATATAGCGCATGAACTTCATGATGAGATTGGGCAGCTATTAACAGTTTTGAAAATAAACACATTTTGGTTAAAAACTAGATTTAAAGAAAACCAAAAGCCACTTCTTCCAAAAATTGACAAAATGATGGAACTAATTGACCAAGTTATCCAAACTACGAGAAAAATCTCAAGTGAGTTAAGGCCTGTTATACTGGATCATTTTGGTATTGAAGCTGCTATTGAATGGCACGCGAAAAAATTTGAAGAACAAACTGGCATTAAATGTGATATTATTTTACCAAAAAACAAGGTTACTTTGGATCCGGAAATGTCTATTACAATTTTTCGTATTTGGCAAGAAGTTTCAACAAATGTTTATCGCCATGCTAAAGCAACAAATATAAAATTAATCTTGCAAGACAAGAAAAATAAGTTAATTTTGAAGATTCAAGATAATGGTAAAGGAATAAAAGAAAAAGAAATTTCAAACCCTAATACATTTGGATTACTTGGGATACAGGAGCGAGTAAATTTTTTTGGTGGAGAAATCAACATTAAGGGTCTTAAAGACAAAGGAACATCAATAATAATTTGTCTGCCGAAAACTAAAGTGAGGCAATAAATGATTAAATTATTAATAGCAGATGACCATCCATTAGTCATGGAAGGACTAAAACAGATTATTAAACAAACGTCCGATATTATTGTAGTTGATGAAGCATGTAATGGAGGAGAAGTTTTAGATAAATTAGAAATGAATAATTATGATGTTATTCTATTAGATTTCTCTATGCCTCAAAAAAATGGAATTGAAATACTTAATGAGGTTAAGAAAAAAAATGTAAAAACCCCAATTTTGATATTAAGCATACATCCCGAAGAAATATATGCTATTCGCTGCTTAAAAGCAGGTGCCTATGGGTATCTAACGAAAGATAGTGCTCCAAATGAATTGATTTCAGCTATAAGAAAAGTTTCAATGGGAGAAAAATATATTAGATCTTCCCTTGCTGAGAAATTAGTGGACGCTTTGAAAGTTGGCTTTGATGAACCCTTTCATGGAGCCTTAAGCAATCGTGAATACCAGGTGATGCTTTTGCTTGCTTCAGGAAAAAGCATGCAGGAAATTGCTGAAGAATTATTTTTGAGCGTAAAAACAGTTAGTACTTATAAAACTCGCATTCTTAAAAAAATGAAAATGAGGAATACTTTTGAAATAATATCTTATGCTATAAAAAATAAACTGATCGAGTAAAACTTCTTTGAATCAATCAGTCAAAGAGTAATTTTTAAAATAGCTTTTATTTTTGTGAACTTAATAAGCAAAATTATGACTCACAAATTCACTAGGGTTAATAAAATTAGATAGCCGGGCTAAATAGAATATACTCAAGCCAGAATACATTTTATTCATACTTTCAAATTTAAGAGAAAATCTAGTTTCAAAAGAATCTAAAGCTTAACTTTTCTTCTTCAATATTTGTAAGAATATTCCTACAAAAAAATCAGCGATTTTCTCATTTACTAATCTGACTCCTTCTGTACAATTAAATGTAGAAAATGTTTATAATTATCTAATTAGTGGATTTTTATCTCAATATAAGATAAGGAGGTGATTAAGAAGAAACGAAAATAGAAGAATTGTAGAGAAGTTAAGGAGTGATCCAAAAAAAAGAATTATTTTGTTTAAAAAAATTAAAGGAGGTAATTAAATGCAAGAAAAAGATGTAGAAGTAAGAGAAAAGAGAGTTATTTATGGTATCGATTCGAAACCACCTTTTCTACAAGCTTTAGGATTTGGTTTCCAGCATTTGCTTGTCTTAACTGGTGGCTTAGTTGTTTTTCCACTTGTTGTCGGAGGCGCATTTGGTCTTAGCGCTGCACAGATAGCCGCCTTTATTGGCGTAACGTGGATAGCTATGGGTATAAATACTTTCTTACAGGCTTTCCTTATAGGTAATAGGATGCCAATAGTCCAAGGTCCTAGTTTTTCGTTCATTGTACCTGCTATTGTAATTGCCGGCATGACAGGAGGCGGTGTAGCTGGTATGGCAGTCTATATGGGTGCAGTTATACTAGGAGGAATAACTGAAGCAATTATAGGGTATGGGCGAATAATTGGGTTTCTCAAAAAATTAATTAGCCCCATTACAATGGGTGTAGTGATAATGCTTATAGTGTTAGGTTTATATAAAATTGACATGGATATGGCAAAAGGAAGTCCAGTGATGATGATTTTTATTCTGGCGATAGTTCTTATTTTATCAGTTATTGTTGGCAAGAAAAGACCTGCTTTTAAAATGTTTTCTATACTCATTGCTATAGCGATTGGATATCTTATATGTTTAATTGGAAAATGGGCTGGGATTATTAAGCCTGAAAGTGCACTTTATATTAATTTTGCCGGAATTGCGGAAGCTCCTTGGGTAACTTGGCCAGTACCATTTAGATGGGGTACACCAAAATTTTCTCTTTCAGCCTATCTTATAATAATGGCTGGCTATATATCTTCAATGGTAGAATCGGTTGGAGATTATCATGCTTATGCTGTTGTGAGCGATCTTCCGCCACCAGATAAAGACAAGCTAAATAAGGGAATTGGTGCAGAGGGTGTTGGTTGTGTAATTTCAGGTATTATCGGAGGACCTGCCTCTACAAGTTATACAGAAAATATGGGAGCGATTGCCATTACCGGTGTAGCAAGCAGATATGTTGTAGGCTTTTGTGCAGGATTAGTAATAATTCTTGGTTTCTTAAGAAAATTTGGAGGATTAGTTGCAACTGTTCCAAGTCCTGTCATTGCTGGAGTTTTAGCGGTTGCAGTGGCATTAATAATCGGCGCAGGAATTGAACAAATTTCAAAAGTGGATATTCATTCTTCAAGAAATCAAATTATAATAGGACTTGGATTATTTTTTGGTCTTGCTATACCATATCTTATGGAATCAATTCCTATAGTAATACCTAGCGCAGAATGGCTAGCTAATGCGTTGAATGGATTATTAAAAACTCCAATGGCAGTAGGTCTTATTGTATGTATGCTTCTAGATAATATTCTTCCAGGTACGAAAAAAGAAAGAGGATTAGAAGTTTAATTAAGTTAATTATTTAAATATCAAAAAATTTATTTAAGGAGGGTCAAAATGGATCTGCTTATTAAAAATGCAAAATTAAGGAATGAGGAAAATTTAGTTGATATAGGAGTAAAAGACGGAAAAATTGTCGAGATAAACAAAGAGATAGATAAGAAAGCAGAGCAGGTAATTGACGCAGAAGGTAGGTTGACTGCCCCTACTTTTATTGACCCACATATACACTTAGACAAAGTTTTTACCGCAACAGATGGAAGAGAAAGTGTAACTGAATCTATTGAAGAATCAATATGGATAATGCAGCAAATCAAGTCTAAGTACACAATAGAAGATGTCAAAGAAAGGGCAATAGAGGCTATCAAGTTAGAGGTTTCAAATGGATGTACTATTATTAGAACCCACGTTGATGTGGATAATATAGGCAAACTAATTCCACTAAAAGGCGTTTTAGAAGCAAAGAAAGAATGTTCCGACATAGCAGATGTTCAGATAGTTGCTTTTGCTCAAGAAGGAATTCTGCAAAATGAAGGAACTGAAGAATTAATGGTACAAGCAATGGATTTAGGGGCAAATGTTGTCGGTGGAATGCCTGCAAACGAAATGATTGACGATGACTCGAAAAAGCATGTAGACATAGTTTTTGAAATTGCAAAAAAGTACAATGCTGATATAGACATGCATGTTGATGAGACAAAAGATCCGAATGCAAAATCCCTTCACTATTACGCTTACAAAGCCATAAAAGAAAAATATCAGGGTAGAGTATCTGCAAGTCATTGTGTATCTCTTTGCGCTCAGGACGACTATTATGCGCAAAAAGTGATTGGCTTACTTAAGATCTCTAATATGAACATAATTTCTAACCCTATAGTAGCAATTGGCCTGGGTATAGACAAAGATCCAAGAGTTAGAGCACTAACTAGAGTAAGAGAACTTGTTGACGCAGGTATTAATGTTGCTTGTGGGCAGGATACTATCAGTGATGGTTTCCATTTATTTGGTAAAGGAGACCCTTTACAAGTCCAATTTTTAATGGCATATGTAGCCCAATACAACTCTTCTACTAAAGCGGAAGTCTTATTTGATATGATGACGATAAATGCTGCCAAAGCAATGAGAATTTCTGATTATGGTATTGAAGTGGGGAAAAGAGCAAATATAAATATAATTGATGCTCCAGATATAAAAGAGGCAATTAGAATGCAACCAGACAGGTTATATGTAATAAAAGACGGAAGAGTAGTGGCTAATAACAAAACTCATCGACAACTGTTTAGAGAGACATCTTCTTAAAAGTAAAATTTAATAACAACTAAAAATTAAAAAAGGAGGTAAAAAGTGAATGGTTTAATTTTTTCATTAGTCATTAGGAATGCTTATTTAAGAGAGTTAAATGGTATATATGATATCGGAATTTCTGGAGATAAAATCGTTAAAATATCGGAACAAATTATGGAAAAAGGTGAAAAAGAAATTGATGCTAAACAAAATTTTGTTTCTCCAGGCTTTATTGACAGTCATACACATATGGATAAGTCACTAACCGGTGAGGGAGAGAGGCTGCCTAAATACAATGAATCTTCTTATGTAAGAGACAATTCAATTATTGCTGGCTTGGAATACTATAAAAATGCTACAATTGAAGAAATAAAGTCGCAGGTAATTAGACATGCATATATGCAGGTTGCTAATGGAACTTTGTATACTAGGACTCACGTTGATGTTGATAAAATTGCACGCACTAAGGCAATCAAGGGTGTTATTAGTGCAAGAGAAGAACTTAAAGATCTTATAGATATACAAATTGTTGCATTTGCCCAAAGTGGCTTTTTGCCAGATCCTGATTCTGAACCTCTTGTTAGAGAAGCAATTGATATGGGTGCTGATATTGTGGGGAGTTTAGATCCAGCTACATGTGAATATAATATAGAAAAATCATTGGACTTACTTTTTAAAATTGCGAAAGACTATAATGTAGATATTGATGATCATGTTATGGACCCAGGAACCCTTGGTATTTATAGTTTGAAGCGCTTTGCTCAGAAAACTTTAGAGAATAATTATAAACGAAGAGTTACTGCGAGCCATAGCTTCTCACTGGCAGATGCTCCTGAAAGCTGGCTCGATGAGGCAATCCCCACATTTCAAGAATCTGGTCTAAATTTTGTCACTTGTTACAGTAGTTCTCCTCACACTTTTCCAACAAAGAAATTATTTAAAGCTGGAATTCCTTTAGGCTGTGGTTCAGATAATATAAGAGATTTCTGGATTGCTTTTGGGAATGGTGATATGGTTCAGGGTGCATTAATTGAAACCCAGAGATGGGATTTAACAACAAATTTAGATATGGATCTTATTTGGAAAATGATTACATTTGAAGGAGCAAAAGTGTTGGGTATAGAAAAAGATTATGGAATTCAAGAAGGAAAAACTGCGAACTTAGTAATCTTAGATGCATTATCGCCTCAGTGGGCAATCATCCAACAAGCTAAAAAACTTTATGTAATCAAGAACGGAAAGGTTATTGTTAAGGATGGTGTAATATTACCTGAATTTAAAAAGTACTAAATTTCATAATAAGGTATAAACTTTCCTAATAATTCGAACTATTTATAAGAAAGGAGAAAAACAATGCTATGTAAAGTATACAAGGTTCCTATGAGTGCTCCGGATGATATTTCTGGAGTTAAAAAACTTCTTACTAAAGGGGAATTTAAAGCAGAGGATATTGTTGCTTTTATTGGAAAAACGGAAGGAAACGGGTGTGTTAATGATTTTACGAGAGGATTTACGACTTTTACTCTTCAAACTCTAATGTCAGAGACATTAGGTATTTCAAGGGAGGAAGTTGCCAAAAAAGTTGCTTTTGTAATGTCAGGTGGGTGCGAAGGTATAATGAGTCCTCATGTTACGGTTTTTGTAAAGGAAGAAAAAGAGACCAAAGTTATTAAAAAAAAGAAAAGATTATCGATTGGAGTATGTCATACCAGAAATTTTCTTCCTGAAGAATTAGGAACGATTGTACAGACAAAGGAAGTAGCAAAAGGAGTGATTAAAGCCATTAAACAGGCTAAAATTGACAATTTCGATGATGTTCATTTTGTCCAAATTAAATGTCCTCTACTAACAAATGAAAGGATAATGGAAGCAAAAAAAAGAAATAAGATTGTTGTAACGACTGATACATATAAGTCTATGGGGTACTCAAGAGGAGCATCTGCTCTAGGTGTTGCTCTAGCATTAAGAGAAATTGATAAAGATAAACTTAACAATGATGTTATTTGCAAAGAGTGGAATCTTTACTCAAAAGTAGCCTCAGCATCTGCAGGTATTGAATTGTTAAATTGCGAAATAATTGTTTTGGGTAATTCAAAAGAAGCCGAGGGCGATTTAATAATAGGTCACAGTATGATGAAGGATTCTATTGATTCTGAGGCTGTAGTAAAAGCTTTAAAAAACGTTGGAATAAATTCAGAAGAAGAATTACTAAGAGTAGTAAATGTATTTGCTAAAGCAGAAGCTGACCCAACTGGTAACGTTAGGAATAGACGAAATACTATGCTAACAGATTCGGATTTTAATCACACAAGACATGCCAGAGCTGTTGTTAATGCAGTTATTTCTTCAATAATTGGTGATCCCATGAACTACGTTTCAGGGGGAGCTGAACATCAAGGACCCGCTGGTGGAGGACCTATAGCAATTATCGCTAGAGTGAATAGAAATTGAAGCTGAAAAACAAATTGAAAATAACTTTAATCATTTTTCTGCTTGAAAATTTGAAATCTAAGCTTAAAAGAATTTTCCAAAGGAACTATCTTCCTCATCTTGCATCAGATAGTCCCTTTTATTAAGTAATATAAAATGCTTATTAAAGTAATTATTGCAAGGGTAAAATATGATTAACTTACAAATAGATAAAAATAAGTCCATAATTCTGAAGCCGTCAAAACTTGTCAATAAAGACCTAATTCCTACAAAAATTAACGAAAGAGTAGTTGGATGGAAGGATTTAACATGGCTTTGGCTTGGTATGGCTGCTCAGATGGGCGTTTTTCTCCTTGGAGCCTCATTCGTTGGAGGTTTAACTTTCTTTGAAACTATAGTTGCAATCCTAATTGGAAGTCTAGGTTCTTTAGTAGTTCTTGTCTTAATAGGTGATATTGGAATAGAGCATGGAGTAAATTTTTCGACGTTTATTCGTGCACCTTTTGGCTATATTGGGAGTTATGTACCTATGCTTTTTAGAGCTATTGCTGCCATTTGCTGGTTTGGTATACAAACATATTTTGGGTCAACAGCAATAGATTTTATTGTTGTTCATTTTACTGGTTATTCTAATATTCCTTTATGGTTTTTTATATTTGGTATTATCCAAATATTGATTACTGCAAAAGGAATTAAGGGTATAAAATGGGTAGAAAACGCTACTGTTCCAGCACTTTTAATTCTTTGCCTATGGGTGATGTATATCTTTATTTCAAAAAAGTCAGTTAGTGCTATTCTATTTTTCCCAATAACCAAAAAAATGTCATTTTGGGTTGCTGTAACAGCTAGTCTAAGCTATTGGAGTACTGTTTCCATCAATATCCCTGATTTTACCAGGTTTGTAAAAGTAGGCTATGGATCAATGAGTTTCGTTTCCCGCAACTGGCATAGCATTATAGGCCAATCCATTGGAATCCCGGCTGGTATGATTATTTTTTCGAGCGTAGGTATGATTGGGGCAATGACCACAGGGTATGGAAACCCTGTACAATCAATATATGTAACTCTACCTAGCTCATTTTTTATTGTAATAGGGCTAGTTATAGTGATTCTTGCTCAACTAAGTACAAATATTGCTGCAAATTTATTTGCCCCTGGCTATATTTTGAATAGCATAGGTTCTCCGAAGATAAGTTTTTCTACAGGTGTAATTATAGCTGGCATGTTAGGAATGTTAACCTTCCCGTGGTTACTAATAGAGTTTTTTCTTACGTATTTGCCAATTCTTGGAGCCTTCCTTGCACCAATATCTGGAATAATGATTTCTGATTATTATTTTATCAGAAAAAGACGCTTATCTGTTTTAGATTTATATACACAAGGAGAATTTTATTATTTTAGGGGATTTAATCCTGCTGCTTACATAACATATATGATTTGTTTAGTAATCGGACTATTATTTCTTAAATACTCATGGTTATTATCACTTCCCATTTCTATAATATTATACTATCTACTTATGAAACACTGGATACTTCACAAGTATCCGCAAAAAGAAGCAGAAGAAACTTCCAGCGATACTTATTTAGCGACCAGTGTCGGGAGAACTTGGCCTGTTAAAGAAGATTGAACAAATTAAAGAGAATAAGTGAAGAATAAAAATCAAGGGCTCTTTAATTAAGGATACACTATAATAAGATAGCCAGTTTAAAACCTCATAACCTCATTATTGACCAGGGGATATGAAACCTATATCCTCTGGTTTCCGTAAGGAGACGATTTGGAAAAAACTACTAATGAATTTAGGAAAGTGTTGAAAAGAAGCGATGTCTTTTTTTTATCTTTTGGAGCAATGATAGGCTGGGGGTGGGTTGTCCTTGTTGGTTCATGGATAAACACAGCGGGCTCAATTGGATCAATTTTGTCATTTATTCTAGGTGGAATACTTATCATCCTAGTAGGATTAACGTATGCTGAATTAACTTCTGCCATACCAAATACCGGAGGAGAGCAACTATTCTGCCACAGGGCAATGGGTTATAGAGCATCTTTCATTTCGGCCTGGTCTATTCTTTTGGGATACATTTCTGTTATCTCTTTTGAAGCCGTCGCTCTCCCTATGGTTGTGGAATATATTTTCCCGGGTGTAAAATTTTTACACTTGTGGAATGTGGCAGGTTCAGAGGTTTATTTGTCATGGATTATAATAGCTATTGCAGGCTCGGTTTTATTTTCAATTTTTAATTATCTTGGCATACAGATTGCTTCTTTTCTCCAGAATTTATGTACAATAATAATTTTACTTGTCGGGATAACTTTACTTGCTGGTAGTATAATAAACGGTAGTTTTGTAAATCTAAAACCGTATTTTATAGGTAATACGAACGGAGTCTTTAAAGTTCTAATGGTCACTCCTTTTATGCTAATGGGTTTTAACGTAGTTCCTCAGATGGCAGGTGAAATTAATCTTCCTCCAAAGATGATTGGCAAATTATTAATCTTTTCCGTAATACTTGCAGTGTCATGGTATATATTAATAATTTTTGCAGTTTCCACGGCAATGAATTTAAACCAAATAAGCAACTCTTCTCTTGTAACGGCCGATGCTATGGCGATTTTATTTAAAGGAAAATGGGCTTCAAGCCTTCTTATTTTTGGTGGAATGTGTGGCATATTAACTACCTGGAATGCTTTTTTCATGGGGTGTAGCAGAATAATTTACTCAATGGCTCATAAAGGAATGATACCTGAATTATTTGGAAAACTTCACCCAAAACGCAAAACTCCTTATAATGCGATTATATTTATTGGAATAATAACGTCTATAACACCACTCTTTGGAAGGAAAATGCTTTATTACCTTTCAGATGCTGGAAGCCTTGGCATAATAGTCGCTTACGGCCTTGTTGCTATTTCTTTTCTTATTTTAAGGAAGAAAGAGCCTGAATTAAAAAGACCGTTTAAAGTAAAAAATGGATTAGTAGTTGGTTTGTTATCAGTTATTTTTAGCATTTTTTTTATTGCCTTGTTTTTCCCCGGCAGTCCCGTATCATTAATCTGGCCATACGAATGGATTATCGTTATATTCTGGGCATTATCAGGATTTTTATTATACCTGCAATCTGCAAAATCTAAAAAGAACAAGTCGATAGAAATCAACGACTAATAAACCATAACCTCTAAATTTTTCATATAGATCTTTGGTGAGGCAACACGTGGATACTTGTATAAAAGTTTTTAAAGTAAATTCTTTATTATTTCTGTAGGATCTGAAGCATATTTTGCATTAATTAAAACATTTTTAGTTGGCTACTCCTTCCTAAACACTTTTTGAGGTCTTAAAAGTCACTCTAATTCTAAAAAGAATTTTAAAATGTTTTTTACATGAGGTTTTGATCCCTGTTCAATTTCAAATTATTCCTTTTGATTTATAGTAGAAAAAAACGAATTTATCTGTCTTTCATCTTTTCTACTTTCAAAAGAGAATATCCCTCAACTCCACCATACCTTGTAAATTTTCCTTAGAGCCCTCTTGTTGTGGAGGAACGTTTTATTATTGAGCAAGCCTCAATGCGGTAATTTGTTTTCTCTTCTCTATGCATTCCAAGTATTTATCAAAGATAGGTTCAGAATTCTCTTCCAGCCAATAAAGCTTCTTTTATTTTCTCTGTATAGATCATCTCTGTCTCTTTTCTTAAATTTGCTATGATCCTATAAATGTATTCACTCTCTTTCTTCCCTTAGTCTTTGTTTTAATTCTTAATACATATTTCAATTGTCTGCCTTCTGTTACAAGACGAGCCCTCGGCACCATTAAAAACGACGACACATTAAAAACACAATTTAAATTTGTATATCTTCTTCAAAAGGAATTAAAATCAAAGAGATAGATCTATTTAAGATTTTTATATTGATAGTTATATCGAGGGAGCGTTGACAGACTCTTTAGATATTTTTCACTATTTAACACCCAATAACTCAGATAGATCTTTTAGCATTTTAAATATTGTCCAGGTGTTTTGATTCTGGTTCAGGTGGAGCGTCCAATTACCCTTTTATTACTACAAATTCGGGTTATTTAATTAAACTCCTTTTCAAGTCCTTCAAAGATCGAGTGAGTAAAATGCGCGACTCCCCCCTCCCGCACC
>Ga0315279_10007209_pt1 | contig 13814 bp, 16 predicted proteins | sample YL17G06_20_MG_FD_203694 | JGI IMG/M metagenome (GOLD analysis project Ga0315279, IMG submission 203694) | Sediment microbial communities from Yellowstone Lake, YNP, Wyoming, USA - YL17G06_20 | ecosystem: Environmental > Aquatic > Freshwater > Lake > Sediment | place: USA: Wyoming | collected... | reverse complement strand
CGGGCAAGACTGCCCGCCGCGCGGCGTGCTACAAACAACCGTGAACTGCTCTAAAAGAACCGTTCTTTGCGTTCTCTGCGTTCTCTGCGGTTAAGGCCTTTGGAGAACCGTTCCCATGCGGCACCTGAAGAAAGGTCGCAAACTCGGACGCACCAAGAGCCACCGCCTGGCCACCCTGAAGGCCCTGGCGATGGCCCTGATTGAGCACGAGGCCATCACCACCACGATCCCGAAGGCCCGCGAGGCCAGCCGCTACGTCGACCGCCTCATCACCACCGCGCGCGGCGGCAACCTGGCCGCGCGGCGGCTGGTGGCCTCGCGCCTGGGGAATGAAGCGATGGCCAAGAAACTCTTCGAGGACGTCGCCCCCCGCTACGCCACCCGCCCCGGCGGCTACACGCGCGTCATCAAACTGGCCAGGTTCCGCATCGGCGACGCCTCGCAACTGGCCCGCCTGGAACTGGTCGAGAAGAAAGAAAAGCCCAAGTCCGAGAAGAAGGAAGGGAAGAAGTAGTCGCCGCCCCGCGCGGCTTATCGTATCACGCTTCCCAGCCCCCGGCGTAACGGCCGGGGGTTTCTTTCTTGGTGGGGCAGGGCGGGCTGCGCGGCCGCCCGTTTTCCTGTTGTGGCCATCCGATCCGAAACCTAGAATCTGAAATCCAAGAACAAGATGTTCGGCCTCTGTGCTCTCTGCGGCCAGCGTTGAATCGAATGGCAGGGCGGCCTGAAACGGAGGAAGTGCCATGGCGGACTGCATCTTCTGCAAGATCATCGCCGGGCAGATCCCGTGCACCAAGGTGTACGAGGACGTCACGTGCCTCGTCTTTATGGATATAAACCCCATATCGCCGGGTCACACGCTGGTGGTTCCGAAGAAGCATTACGAGGCCATCACGGAGATGCCGGCCGACGAAGCCGCCGCGCTCTTCGCATCCATCCCCGCCCTGGCGGCGGCCGTCAAGGCCGCCCTCAAGGCCGAGGCCCTGAACGTCCTCCAGAATAACGGCCGTGCGGCAGGGCAGGCCGTGGACCACCTGCACGTCCACCTTATCCCGCGCTGGGCCGGCGACGGCCTGGGCTTCCGCTGGCCCGCCAAGCAGGCCGACTTTGCCGTCCTGGCGAAACAAGCCGAGGCGATTAAGGCCGGCTTGAGGCTGGAGGCTTGTGGCTGAAGCAACCGAAGGGCAACTGAAGATGCATTGCTTCCTTGTTGTCATCGAAAAATCGAAGGCGAACTACTCAGCCTACTCGCCGGACCTCCCCGGCTGCGTGGCGACGGGCAAGACTCGCCTTCAAGCCACGACCAGGATGCATCAGGCAATCGAAATGCACATCCGAGGTCTGCTCGAAGACCGCCTGCCGGTTCCCAAGTCTCATTCCTTCGCCGAGTTCATGGCCGTCTCTTCGTAGGCCTGCAATCCGGCTTGGCCGAGGCTTCGCCCGACAAGTCCGCAATCCGCAATTACTTCTCTTTCGCGTGGTTCACGATCTCCCAGTCCTGCGGCACGGAGGGGCGGGTGAACGACTTGGCGTCAACGTCCTTATTGATCTCGATGTGGTGGAAATCGACCGTGGTGATGTTGTCGCTCATGTCATACAGCCGCGCGCGGGTGGGCAGGTACGTCTTCGGGTCCACGTACAGGAGGACCTTCTTATAGTCCTTCGCCAGTTCGGTGTCCTTCTTCGGCACGAGGACCAGCACCGCGCGTTTGTCCTTGTCGGCGGCCTCTTCCCTGGCGTCGCGGCCGACGGTAAAGAGTTTCAGCACCTGCTCCTTCTTCTGGCCGAAGGGCAGGGGGAAGGGCGTCTTGCCCAGTTCCAGCGACTCCACCGGCGGCTCCTCCGGCAGGCGCAGTTCCCAGATGACGAGTTGCTTCGTGGGGTCCTTCTTGTGGTAGAGGATCCGCCCGTCGAAGACGAACGTTTCCTGCGGCCTGTCGGTGAACTCAAAGCGCAGCAGGTTCGGCGCCTGGTACACCAGTTCCCCTTTGCGTTTCTGGACGTCCTCGTAAAGGGTCTGGTTGAGTTCGTAGTCGAACTTGGCGCGGACGCTCTTGAAGTCCTTGCCTGCGGCATCCATCTTGTCGAGGACTTCGACCACGTCCGCCGCAGGCGCGGCAGCCTCCGCTGCGACCGGTGCGGCTTCGGGCTTGGGGGGTGCGGCAGGCTCGGCGGCGAGGGCCGGCCCGGCCGCGAGTACGCCTGATATGATTGCGAGCAGGTAGCGGGTTTTCGGCATGGTGGCGATACCTCCCAAAAACGAAACAAAAACACGCGCTCAGCAAGCTGAGCGGTTAAGTGTAACTGATATCTATGTCAACCGCGCCGAAACCCATCGCACGATCGGCGGCAGGCCACGCCACAGGCCCAGCACGATCGTCGCCCCTGCGATCCCCAGCACCCACTGCCACCCCAACTTGAACTGGTCCGCCAGCACCGCCAGCGCCAGGTATCGCGGCCAGCGGCCCACGAGCGACCCCAGGGCGAACTTCCAGCGGCTGTATCCCTCGCTGATCGCCAGCAGCCGCACGAAGTCGATCGGTATCGGCAGAAACGATGCGGCCGCCAGCGTCGCAAACGGCGCCCGGTTGTACCAGACGGCCACGCGCCGGTAAAGAGGGGTCGCGCGGACCTTCTGCACCGGCCGGTACCGGTAGAGGAATGTCAGCAGGTAGTAGTCGTGCATGTTGGCCAGGGCGGTGGCCGCGGCGCCGCCGGTGGCGACGATGAGCGGATGCAGGCCCAGGCCGTGGCCCTCCACGGGCGCGGCTGCCCAGACGATGAGCCACGCCGTCGGCAGCGGGAAGAACGTGCAGGCGAGGCTCAGGTACGCAAAGAGGCCCGCCAGGGCCGCTGCCTCGCTGGTCTTGCCCGAAACCAGCCGCACGGCCGCCAGGACCGCCAGCAGGAGGATGAACGAGTAGAACCACGCGCGGAAACTCAGGCGCTCGTGGCGCGACAGGCGCAGGGCGACTTCGTCGGCCGGGGCGGGCTGTTGACCCTCTCCCCTTGGGGGAGAGGGTGGCCGAAGGCCGGGTGAGGGGTCGGCCGTTGATCGCCCCCTCACCCCCACCCCCTCTCCCTCGGCGGGGAGAGGGGAGAACGGCGACCCGCCGCGCGGTGCGTGCGCAGGGGCAGGGGGGGGAACGTCCGGCGGCCTAGACGATTCGGCCATCGCGCATCCTCACCAGGCGCTGGGCCCGCGCGGCCACCTGATCGTTGTGGGTGATGAGGACGACCGTCTGCCCGAGTTCGCGGTGGAACCGCAGGATGAGTTCCAGCACGCGCCCGCTGGCCTCGGAGTCGAGGTTGCCCGTCGGCTCATCCGCCAGGAGCACGGTGGGGCGCGCCACGAGGGCCCGGGCGATGGCCACGCGCTGCTGCTCGCCGACGCTGAGTTCGCCGGGGCGGCGGCGGCGTTTTTCTTCCAGGCCCACGGCGGCCAGCATGTCGCGCGCCTGAGTGCCGACCGGCCGCCGGCGCAGTTTGAGCGGCAGGGCCACGTTCTCCTCGGCCGAGATCGTCGGCAGGAGGTTGAAGCGCTGGAACACGAAGCCGACGTGCCGGCGCCGGAGGCGCGTCCGCTCGCCGTCCGACAGGCCGCGCGTGTCGGTCCCGGCCAGGATGACCGTTCCGTCGGTGGGCGTGTCCAGCAGGCCCATGAGGTACAAGAGGGTGCTCTTGCCGCAGCCGCTCGGGCCCATGATGGAGACGAACTCGCCGCGGCCGATGGCCAGGTCCATGCCGCGCAGGGCGGGCGTGGCCACGCCGTCGGCGCGGTAAACCTTGGTGAGGCATTGAGTTACGATGATCGTTTCCATGCCCGAATCTTTGGCGCCATGCGCCGAACAACAACACGCGCTCAGCGATCTGCGCGGCTAAATGTAAAGCTACTCATAACGTAGGCTTTCGACGGGGTCCTGACTTGCGGCGCGAAGGGCGGGGTGCAGAGCGCCTAAAAACGTGCCGCCGGTGGCCAGCAGTGCCGCATACACGAACCGGATGGCCGGGATTTCAATCGTCCAGAGCGGCTGAAGGTGAAGGACCAGCGCGCGGCCGGCAAAGGTCAGGCCGAAGCCCGCGAGAATGCCGGCCGCGAGGATCAGCCCCGCTTCGGCCAACACGAGGCCGAAGATCTGGAGCCGCGACGCCCCGATGCCCTTCAGGATGCCCATCTCGCGCGTCCGCTCGACGACCATCGTGTAAACCGTCAGCAGGATGACCAGGAAGCACACGAAGCCCGCCACGATGACGACCGCCCCGATGACGAGGTTCATGTCGCCGAGCATGTTGGCCAGGCGCGAGTAGTACTCATCCAGCGTGAACGCACTGAGTTTTAGGTTCGCCACGGCCTCGCGGACCGGCTCGACGGCGGCCGGGCCGGTGGTCTTCAGGTAGAAGAACGTAGCGCGGCGGGTGTCGTTCTGGAGGCACTCGTTCAGGGTGTCGATGGGCACAAAGACCCGCCCGGCCACGCCCTCGCGGGCGATGCCTACGATGGTGAACTTGTGGTTCATCCGCTCGACCGTATCGCCCAGGCGGAAGCCGCCGGCCCGGGCCAGGCGCGTGTCGATGAGCATCTCCAGGCCGCCCGCCAGCGGCCGCCCCTCGACCAGCCCATCAGGCCCGGCGAAGGACGGCCAGTCCTCGGGCCGGATGCCGAAGGCGTTCTGGTCGCGCCCCGCCATGTTCACCGACCAGCAGAGGACCGGGATGGCGGCGCTCGTGCCGGGGATGGCCCGCAGGCGGGCCTCGATCTTGTCGGCCGGGAGGCCCCCGCCCAGGAGGAGCGCCGGGCCGCCCGCCGGCATGACCATGATGTGGGCATCGACGTTGGTGGTGCGGTTGGCGATTTCGCGGAGCATGCTCGTCAGGCCCACCAGCACGAGGAACAGCGCCACGCCCACGCCGATCGCCAGGACGGCGACCGCCGTGCGGACCTTGCGGGCCAGGATGTTGGCGAGTGGCAACATAAGTTCCAAGTTCCAGGTTCCAAGTTCCAAGTTCAAAGTGAACAGCGAACCGCGCCCTGCGGCGCGTCCTTTAACTTGGAACTTGGAACTTTGAACTTGGAACTATCCGTTGAAAGGCGTTCCCTTCTTGGCCAACCCGATCACGCGCATGACCTCCACGGACTCGTCGATCGTGATGGGGAACCGCCCGCCCTTGCGGACGGCCTTGTAGAGTTCGTCCCAGATGTCCCACGTCTTGCGGGGCTGGACGGGGATTTCTTCTTCGATCCACCGGAGGTCTTCGGGCGTGCCGAAGGTGGCGCCGGGGTCACCGGGGTCGGGCCTGCGCGGCCGGAGTTTCTGCCTGGGGTCCAGGTACCGCAGCCGGATGGTCTTTTCGTCCTCGCACACGAGGGCCCCCCTGGAGCCCAGGATGAAGTAGACGGGGGGCTTGATGGCGGCGCCGCCGCTGATCTCCATGTCAACCACGCGGCCGCTGGTGCCGCGCAGGATGATCTTCAGGTGGTCCTCGGCGTCGCCGACGGCGGCCACGCGTTTCAGGTCGCTCCAGAGGCCGGCCACGGGCGCGTCGAGCATCCGCAGGGCATGGTCAACGATGTGCGGCCCCCAGTTGAGCATCTGGCCGCCGGCGAACGCCTTCAGGGTCTGCCAGTCGTCGCGCCGGGCGTAGCCGCCGCGGAAGAGCCGCACCTCGTACACGTTGCCCAGGATGCCGCTGGCCATGATCTCGCGCACGTGCAGAAACGCCGGCTCATTGCGGCGGTTATGGCGGATGTACAACTTGCCGCGCGACCGGGCCGCAAGGGCCTTCAGTTTCACGGCCTCCTTGTACGTGGCGCAGATGGGCTTCTCGAGGAAGACGTGCTTGCCCGCCTTCAGGGCCATCGCGGCGTGGGCGTAGTGGTCCAGGCTGCGCGTGGCCACGTCGACCATCTCCACCTCGGGGTCTGCCACCAGGTCCTCGATGCGCTCGTAGGTGCGGCAGCCGTACCGCGCGGCCATGCGCTGGCGCCGCTCGGGCAGAGGGTCGCATGCGGCGACGAAGCGGAACAGAGTCTCCTTGCCTTCGAGTTCGGGGCAGTGCATGCCCCAGCCCGCGCGGCCGAGGCCCACCAGACCCAGCCGAATCGGATTGGCCTTTGCCATCGGTGACCACCTTTCCTTTGAGTTTGCGGCAAGCAGTAGCGGGGCGATTATAGGCGGTGCGCGGCAGGGGAGCAAGGATTCGGTGAAAGCCCTACTTAAGCACTACAGCGCAACTTGGCGCGGCGGGTATGGAGACCCGCCGCGCCAATTGCCAGGTTGCGCTGTAGTATTAGCCCCGCGTGAGTACACGCGGGGCCGAGCGCGGGGGGCGCCCTGCGACCATGGGCCCCCGGTGTATTCACCGGGGGCTAAATAGGGCTTACGCCTCGCCGGCCAGCGTTTGCAGGATGCGGCCGACTTCGGGCAGGCTACCGACGACCCACGTGGCGTCCCTTGCCCACGGCTTGGGCTCGGCCACGAGGGCGATGGTGCGGATGCCGGCACTCGCGCCGGCCTCGATGTCGAAGCGGTAATCGCCCACCACGACGGTCTCGGCCGATGCCGCGCTGAAGGTCTGCATGAGGTGACGGATGCCATCGGGGCAGGGCTTCGGCCGGTGGCTCTCGCGCGTGGCCACGGCGTCGAACGCCAGCCCGTGGCGGCGGCAGGCGGCATCGATGCTCACGCGGCTGTTGCGGGTGAACACGGCCGCCCGGACGCCGCGACGCTTAAGGTCAGCCAGGAGTTCCATCGCCCCCGGCATCAGTTGCGATCGTGCGGCCGCCTCGGCCTCGTGCCGGTCCAGGATGGCAAAGGCCCGCTCGCGGGCCGCCCCCTCCAGGGCTTCCATCGTCTCCAGGATAGGCACGACCGGCGGCAGGCCGATCTCCTCGCGGATGGCCTGGAAATCCAGCGCCGGCACCAGCAGCGTGCCGTCGAGGTCGAAGATGACCAGTTTCAGGGCCATGACGTTGTAATCATGGCAGGGCGGGGGCGGCGCGTCAACGGGCAGGCCGACAAACTTGCTTTTGCCGCACGGAAGGCTATAATCGTGAATCTATGAGTGCCCTGGCGCTCGTGGTGGAGGTTGGCCCATGGGGAGCAATCCCTGGATTGCGCGACTTGCCGATGAAATCGTCCGGCGTTTTCACCCGCTGCGCCTGATCCTCTTCGGATCGCACGCACGGGGTGATGCCGGGGCCGACAGCGACATTGACCTGCTGGTGGTCTTGCCCGACGTGCCGGACAAGCGCCGTGCGGCCGTGGAGATCCGTCGTGCCTTGGCGGGTTTCCCGGTGCCTAAGGATATCATCGTCACCTCACCGGCCGAGATTGCCGCCCGGGGCCACCTGGTGGGAACCGTTTTACGGCCCGCGCTGCGCGAGGGCAAGGTTCTCTATGAGCAGACCTGATCATGTGGCCGAAGCCCGGCGCTGGCTGCGGTTCGCCGCCGAAGACCTGCGGGCGGCGGGGATCCTTCTTCACGAAACGCAGGTTCCGCGGCGGCACGTGTGTTGGTTGGCCCAGCAAGCGGCAGAGAAGGCCATCAAGGCGGCACTCGTTTTCCTTCAGATCGAGTTTCCGAAGACCCACGACCTGGATGCGCTGAGGAACCTCGTGCCGGAGGATTGGACGGTCAGGCAGGCCTTCCCCGACCTCGCCGACCTGACGGAATGGTCGGTGGAGGCTCGCTATCCCGGCGACTGGCCGGAGGCCACCGCTGACGATGCTCGCGGTTCTCTGGACGAGGCGCGTCGCGTCTTGGACCTGGTTACGGCGGACTTGGCGGCCAGGGGCGTCGAGGCGCCGTGATGGCTCTGAACGCGCAGGAGGCACGGTTGACCAAGACCCTGGGTGAACTCGCCCGACTGGTCGGCGGACGGCTGGAAGGCAACCCGTCGCGGGAAGTCGCCGGGCTGGCCGGGCTGGCCGAGGCGGGGCCGGCCGACGTGGCCTTTGTGGCCTCGGCCCGCTTCAAGGCCGCCGCCGCCGCTTCCCAGGCCGCCTGCCTCGTCGTGCCCGAGGACTGGCGGGGCGAGGCCGGGGCCGCAGCCCTCCTGCGGGTGGCGGACCCGAACCGGGCGATGGCGGCCATTGCGGCGGCCCTCTGCCCGCCGCTGCCGGCGCCGACGATAGGGGTGCATCCCCAGGCGTCGGTAGCGGCCAGCGCCGTCCTGGGCCGCGCCGTCCACGTGGGCGCCTGTGCCGTGGTTGGCGAGAACGTGAAGATAGGCGACCACACGCGCATCCGCGCGGGGGCCGTCGTGGCCGACGAGGCGGCCATCGGCGACGATTGCGACATCCACTCCGGCGTCGTCATCCGCGAGCGGGTCCGCCTGGGCAACCGCGTCATCATCCACGCCGGCTCGGTCATCGGGGCCGACGGCTTCGGTTACCTGCCCGGCAAGGCCGGCCCGGAGAAGATTCCGCAACTGGGCACCGTTGAGATCGGCGACGAGGCCGAACTGGGGGCCTGCGTCACGGTGGACCGGGCAAGGTTCGGGGCCACGCGCATCGGCCCGAAGGTTAAGATTGACAATCTGGTGCAGATTGCCCATAACGTGCAGGTCGGCGAGGGCACGATCATCGTGGCGCAGGTGGCCGTTGCCGGCAGCACGCGGATCGGCCGCGGCTGCGTCATCGCGGGCCAGGCCGCCATCGATGGGCACCTGGTCATCGGCGACGGCGTTCGCATTGCCGCCAAGGCCGGCGTTACGAAAGACGTGCCGTCCGGCACCGACGTGAGCGGGTACCCGGCCGTGCCGCACCGGGAGGACCTGAAGCACCAGGCGGCGCTCGGCAAGATTGAGGACGTCTTAGCGCGGCTGAAATCGCTTGAGGCGCGGCTGGACAGCCGTCAGTAGCGCGGCCGTACGGCCGCGCGGTTGTGCGCGGGGCACAAGGCCCCGCGCTACGCTCGATTTGGCGCGGCGGGAGGGGCTCCAGAAGAAGGGCAGGGCGTGACCCGTCGTCAGCGGACCATTTCGCTCGAAGCCGAGATTGAGGGGCCCGGCCTCTTCACGGGCCAGACGGCCCACCTGCGCCTGAAGCCCGCCCCGCCGAACACGGGCCTGGTGTTTGCGCGCGTGGACCTCGGGCCGACGGCGACCGTCCCGGCGACCATCCAGTCCGTCGTCCGGCGGCTCCAGCGCACGGCCCTGGCCAACGGCGAGGTGTGCGTTGAGACGGTCGAGCATCTCCTGGCGGCGCTCGCCGGCCTCGGCATCGACAACCTGTACGCCGAGGTGAACGGCCTGGAACTGCCCGCCTGCGACGCCTCGGCCGCCGACTACGTGCGGCTCCTCAGGCAGGCCGGCATCGTGGAACAGGATGCCGAGCGGCCGGTCCTGGCCATCCAGGAGCCCATTACGGTCATGGAGGGCGACGCCGTCCTGACGGCACTGCCCGGGCCGGACGACGAACTGAGCCTGTCGTTCCACCTTTCCGGGAGTGCCGACGGGGCCCTGCCGCCCCAGGTTTTCCACCTGAAACTTACCCCCGATGCGTTTGTCGGGGAACTGGCGTCGGCCCGCACGTTCATCCTGGCGAGCCAGGTGGAGGACATGCGGCAGCGCGGCTTCGGGACGCACCTGGGGTACCAGGACATCCTGGTCCTGGGGCCCGAGGGGCCGGTCGACAACGTCCTGCGGTTCCCCGACGAGCCCGTGCGGCACAAGATGCTGGACCTGCTGGGCGACCTTTTTCTGACGAACTGCGACCTGCGCGGGCGCATCGTGGCGATGGGCAGCGGCCACACCCTGAATCACCGCCTCGTGCGGCGGCTGATGGAGCAGGCGGCCGGCCTGGGCGTGGTCACGCGCGGCAGCATCCGGCAGGCCATGGACATCAACGACATCATGGCCGTCCTGCCGCACCGGTACCCCTTCCTCCTGGTGGACCGCGTGATTGAACTGGAGGACGACGTCCGCGCGGTCGGCATCAAGAACGTTTCGATCAACGAGCACTTCTTCCAGGGCCACTACCCGGGCACGCCCATCATGCCGGGCGTCCTGATTGTCGAGGCCATGGCCCAGTTGTCGGGCGTGCTGCTCCTGAAGAAACTGGCTCGGACGGACCAGGTGGCGGTCCTCCTGAGCATGGACAGGGTGAAACTGCGGAAGAGCGTGCATCCCGGTGACCAGTTGCGCCTGGAGGCCGAGGTGGTCCGGTCCAGGTCTCGCACGGCGGAAGTCTTTGCGCGGGCCTGGGTCGGCGACCAGTTGGCTGCCGAGGCCAAGATTCGCTTCATGCTCATCCCCGCCCAGGAGGAGTCGTAAGCGTCCCATGGCGATCAGCAAGTTGGCGGTCGTTTCCCCGAAGGCCGAACTGGCCGCAGACGTTGAGGTCGGCCCGTTCTGCTACATCGGCCCGGACGTACGTCTCGGCGCCGGCACGGTGCTGCACCCCAGCGTGACCCTCGTCGGGTGCACCCGCGTCGGCAAGCGCAACGTGTTTTACCCGAACTCGACCATCGGCACGCCGCCGCAGGACATCTTGTACCGCGACGCTCCGACCCGCGTTGAAATCGGCGACGACAACGTCTTCCGCGAGTGCGTCACGGTGCACCGCGGCACGGCCAAGGATGCGGGCCTTACGCACATCGGCAGCCGCTGCTACTTCATGGCGTGCAGCCACGTGGCCCACGATTGCCACCTGGAAGACCAGATCATCTTCGGCAACAACGTCCTCATCGGCGGGCATGTGCACGTGCAGGTGGGCGTGAACGTCAACGGCGGCGCGGCCATCCACCCGTTCACGACGATCGGGCGCCTGGCGTACGTGGGCGGCCTGACGCGGATCGTCCAGGATGTGCCCCCGTTCATGATTGTCGAGGGCCACCCCAGCCGCGTGCGCGGCGTCAACGTGATCGGCATGCAGAGGGCCGGGATTCCCGACGAGGTGGCCGAGGCGATGGGCAAGGCCTACCGGCGCATCTACCGCCGCGGCCGGCCCCGCGGAGAGGTCCTCGACGAGATGGAGAAGGAGGGCGCCTGGCCGGACGAGGTCCGGTTCCTCTGCGAGTTCCTGCGCAACTCGGGCAGCGGCAGGCACGGCCGCTACCGCGAATCGCTCCGCAAGAAGCCCCCGGCGTAAGCCATGTCGAAACGCTTGAAACTCGCCCTCATCGGCGCCGGGCACATGGGCAAGTTACATGCCCAGGCGATTGCGGAGTGTCCGGACGCTCAGTTGGTCGCCGTGTGCGACATCGACGCTGCCCGCGCAGCGGCGGTGGCCGGGCCCGCCGGCGCGCAGGTCGAGACCGACCCGTCGCGCCTGGCCGGCCGGGTGGATGCCGCCGTCATCGCGGCTGCCACGAGCGTCCACGGCGACGTGGCGGTGCCGCTGATGAAGGCGGGCATTGCAGTCCTTCTGGAGAAACCCATCGCGGGGACGGCCGCCGAGGCCAGCGCGATCGCCGACGCCGCCCGCCGCACCGGCGTGGTCGCCCAGGCGGGGCACATCCTGCGATTCGACCCTGTGACGCGGGCGTTCGCTGGCCTGGGCCTGCGGCCGCGGTACGTCGAGGTCTCGTGGGTCGCCCCCTTCAGTTTCCGCAGCCTGGACGTGGGCGTTGTCATGGACCTGATGATTCACGGCCTGGACGTGGTGCTGCACCTGGCGGGCGGCATGCCCGAGCGCATCGACGCCGTCGGCGGCGTGGTGGTCGGGCCGCACGAGGATTTTGCGAGCGTGCGCCTGGCGTTCCCCGGCGGCCTCGTGGCCACGCTTGCCGCCAGCCGCGTGAGCCGCACGCGGCAGCGCACCATACGCCTCTTCTGCGAGGGAACGTACCTGAAACTGGACTACGGCGCCCGGACGGTCGAGCGGGTGACCGTGCGGCCGGGGCTGGCCGAGGTCGTCCGCAGCGGCCAACCGCCCGCCGGGGGGATGCAGGGCCTGGTGGCGGTCGAGAAACTCCCCGTCGAGGACCGGCCGGACGCCCTGCGGGCGCAACTGGCGAGTTTCATCGAGGCCGTTCGCGGCGAGCACCCGCCGGCCGTGACCCTCGATGACGGCGCCCGCGCGGTGGAAGTGGCCGAGCGGATCATCCAGGCCGTTGCAAATCCGAAGTGATTTCGCTAAGATATGGCGTGCCTTTCCGTGGCGGGGCAAGCAGGGCACCCGAATGAGTGCCGTGGCAGACCGCATTGGCGAGAGCGTCTTGAAACGCGCCCGCGTGGCCTCCACCGAGGACGCCCAGGGTGTTGTCCATACCGAGATCACCGGGCCGCTCGGCGTGCGCCTGCTTTCTATCAAGGCCTGGCGCGGCCCCGACAAGAAGATCCGCTGCGAACTGGCCGGGCCCCTGAAGGGCAAGTTCGCCAGGCAGGTGGAGGCGTTCCTGGCGGTCATCAACCGCCTCAAAATCATCGCCGAGAAGAACGGCAAGAACCACTACAACCTGTACAACCCGGGCATGCCCACCCCGCCGGCGATGCGGCACCTGGAACGCAAACTGCGGACCATGGCCGAGAAGATCGTGTTTCCCGGCACGTGCACGCTGTCCGTGACGCCGCGGTGCCCCTGCCGGTGCGTCCACTGCTCGGCCGACCGCTTCGTGACCGGGAAGCGGCGCGAACTGACGACGGACGAACTGAAGAGCGTCGTTGACCAGGCCGTTGACCTGGGCGTCTCGAACGTGGTCTTTACCGGCGGCGAGCCGATGGCCCGCCAGGACCTTGCCGACCTCGTCGCCCACGTCGACAAGAACCGGGCCCACGTCATGATCTTTACGAGCGGCGTCCTGCTGACGGAGAAGAACGTCGCGCGGCTGGCCGCGGCGGGCCTGGAGAGCCTGAACGTCTCGATCGACGCCGACACGGCCGCCGCCCACGATGAACTCCGGCGCACGCCGGGGGCGTTCCAGAAAGCGATGGAGGGCGCCCGCCGCGCCCGGGCGGCCGGCATCCTCACGGGCCTCTCCACCTACGGCAGCCACGAGTCGGTCCAGGCGGGGGCGCTGGAGCGCATCCTGGCTATCGCCCGCGACGAAGGGTTCCACGAGGTCACCATCTTCGACTGCGTGCCGACGGGCAAGTTCCTGAACGCCCCCGAGGTCCGCATGGGCCGCAAGGACATCAAGCGCATCCGGGCCCTGGCCGAGCGGTTCAACGAGTCGGACCACCCGATGGGCGTGACGGCCCAGGCCAAGGCCAACGCGTACGACGGCGGCGGGTGCTTCGGCGGGTTCGCACAGTTCTACATGACCTGCTATGGCGACATCAACCCGTGCGATTTCAACCCCGTCACGTTCGGCAACGTCCTGGAGGAGCCGCTCGAGGCCATCTGGCGGCGGCTGGTGGCGCATCCCGAGTACGCCCCGCACCGCCACGCCTGCCGCATGCAGTCCGAGCGGTACCGCATGAAGTACGTCGAGCCGATCCGGGGCGAGGAGCGGCTGCCGGTCCACATCAGCCGCCTGCCCGGCGACGGCACGATCCGGCCCGCGCCGGCCGACGCCGGCGCGACCCGCCCGGCCGCGCCCGCGCCCGCGGCCGTACCGTAGCCGCGCTCTGTTTTGCCTTGACCGCCGGCGCGGGCCAAAGTAACGTACTCGCTTCCGTGACCTGCCGGGCACGCACCAGAGGAGGGAGATTCTCGGAAGATGCCGTATAACCTTGTCGTCCTCGTCAAGCAGGTGCCGGATACGAAGCGCATCACCGGCGAGGCGATGCGCGACGACGGCACCGTCAACCGCAGCGCCCTGCCCGCGATCTTCAACCCGGAAGACCTGCATGCGCTGGAACTGGCCCTGCGGCTGCGGGAGCGGTACGGCGGGCGCGTCGCGGTCATCACGATGGGTCCGCCGCAGGC
>Ga0315279_10007208_pt1 | contig 13815 bp, 14 predicted proteins | sample YL17G06_20_MG_FD_203694 | JGI IMG/M metagenome (GOLD analysis project Ga0315279, IMG submission 203694) | Sediment microbial communities from Yellowstone Lake, YNP, Wyoming, USA - YL17G06_20 | ecosystem: Environmental > Aquatic > Freshwater > Lake > Sediment | place: USA: Wyoming | collected... | reverse complement strand
CGGATCGGCCCGGGGATCCACCTGGAGTATCTCGTAGTAGTCCCTGCCGTCGGGTGCGGTCATGGCGTCACCCCCAGCGTTGACCCACCACGCTAGACTCGCTGCCTTGAATCCGCGTCCGTCGTCCCGATGGGGACAACGGAGTCGCACGCCTCGGACAGGCGCATCTTATCACTGTCTTGTCGACTTGCAGAGCACACCAGAGCAGACCGTCGCTGTCAAAGGATCGGGCGCGACAGCCCAGGGCAGAACGATACGCCGCTAGCCCGCGTCGATGACGGGCGGGTCGTCCTCAACGGGTGCCGCCGCCTTGCGACGCCGCGCCCGCCGCTCGGGCCGCCCGGCGAGCTCCAGGCGCGACAGTTGGGCCAGCGCCTTGCGGGTGTCGGAGGCCACGCGGGCGCGGTCGCACTGGTGCATGCGATACTTGAAGAGCCAGTAGGTGAACTCTTTGAGCTCCTGGAAGGAGATGGAGTCGCCGTTGGGCAGGCAGCGCTGGCTCCGGAAATCGGCCAGCAGTTCCTGGCGACCCCGTCCGTAGATGCGCTGAAAGACGACCTCATCCAGGGGTTCGCGGCCGCTCCAGACGCGGGAGCGGCGCTCCTTGAGGACCTCCTCTTCCACGGCCAGTTGCAGGGCCTCCTCCACCGTGACTCCGTACAGATAGTTGAGGTTGGCCCTGTGCTTGGCCTCGCCGATGGTCTCTCTGAAGCAGGCCTCATCCAGATCAAGAGGGGCCTGGCCGAAGAAGATGAGGGCGTCGCGCTCGTCCTCCGGCACGCGGCCGTCGATGCACTCCAGGAGGCGCTCTGCCAGGAGCAGCCAGTCGAAGGCCTCCCCATCGATGAGGTACTGGTAGTGGCGGTCGCCCACTTGCTCGTCCGCCGGCCGCCAGAGGGCGATGGCCTCCAGCAGGGCGAGGAACCAGTGACGGCCCTCGCTCAGGGCCTGCTGAAGGTGCTCGACCGCCTCGCGGTCGGCGGCGGGAGACGACCTGGCGGGGCGGGTATCGCTAGGCATGTCGCCCTTCCGCCAGGTAGACCCGATAGTCTGGCGAGGCTACGAAGTCGGCCAGGACCTGGGCATGGTTGTAGGCGAGGTCGAGGCCGGTCAGCTCCTCCGGGGCGAAGAAGCGGAGGGCGTTGCCCTCGCCGGGGTGCAGGTCGCCGTTAGGAGCAGGGGCGTGGAAGATATGCACCTCGTAGCGGGGTCCGGGCGGCCTCCCCTCAAAGTGATAGACGCGGAAGAAGGTCATGGAGGGCACCCGCCAGCCGGTCTCCTCTTCCACCTCTCGCAGGGCCGTGGCCTCCGGGGTCTCGCCGGGGAGGCCGCCGCCGCCGGTGAGGCCCCAGTAGCCGGGGTAGGGGATGGCGGGGTCGTTGGCACGCAGCTCGAGGAGGACCTGGCCCCGGCAGTTGACGAGGATGATGCCAGCGGACGTGTAGATGTGCCGCCTCTGCTTCCGCTGTGACACCCGTTATCGCTCCAGTAGGCTGAGGAACTCCCCTATGCTCAACCCTGCTTGGCGGACAATGCCCTAGTGTGGTGAATCAGAAATCCGCAGGCAAATGTCATTCTGAGTCCGCCTCTGGCGGACGAAGAATCCGTGATGGGAGGCCTGCTCCGCCGGATGCTTCATCCGCCTCTGGCGGATTCAGCATGACAAAGACAAAGCATTGGATTTGTTAGCGAATCTCTGACTCAGGACACTAGCAGGGTGCTAATGAACCCGGGTGGTCGCTCATGGTTCGACAGGCTCACCACGAGCGGGATGCAAGAACCGCTCGCCCTGAGCCAGTCGAAGGGCGGCGGCGACTCTTCCAGCAGCCTGCTAGGTATATGCGTCTGGGATTGTCCTGCCCTCTTCTTCCCTGGACTCCAGACACAGTTCAATAGCCTCTTTGATGTTGGCCAGAGCCTCATCCCTGGTCTTTCCTTGAGAAATGCAACCGGGCAGGATAGGACACTCGGCCACTATGTATCCGTCTTCGCCTGGGATCAGGACTACAGGCAGTCTCACTCTTCACCACCTCGCCTAGGCCGCCATGCCGTGGCACTTCTTGTACTTCTTGCCGCTGCCGCAGGGGCAGGGGTCGTTGCGGCCCACCTTCCGCGTTACCGGCCGCCGGTCGCGGGCGCTCGACGCCGAGCTACCGGCCGCGGCCGCCACGGCTTCGGCGCCACGACCAGCGCCAACGGCGGCCGGCTCGCGTGCCGGCGCCGGCGTAGACGGCGCCAGCTCCACGTGGTAGATGCTGTGGGTTATCTGGTGGCGGATGTGGCCCAGGAGCTGGTCCCACATGTCGCGGGCCTCTCGCTTGTAGACGACCCGCGGGTCGCTCTGGCCGTAGGCGTGCAGGCCGATGCCCTGGCGCATCTCCTCCATGGCCGTCAGGTGCCCCACCCAGAGGGTATCGATGATGCGCAGCATGACCAGCCGCTCCAGGGTTCGCATGGTCTGGGAGCCTATCTCACTTTCCTTGCGCTCGTAGGCCTCCTCGGCGTAGGAGAGGAGCGTCTGTAGCACCTCCTCGCGGGAGAGGCGGGCCAGGAACTGGGGCGCCAGGTTGGAAGGCAGACGGACAATGCCGCTCACCTCGTTGAAGAGGCCCTCGTGGTCCCACTGCTCCTCCTGGCGTTCAGGGAGGTGGGCTTCCCAGAGGGCGGTGATCTCCTCCCGGAGCATATCCGTGATGTTGGTCTTGAGGTCGGCGCCCTCCAGGATCTTGCGGCGCTCGGTGTAGATGACGTCGCGGTGCTTGTTCATGACGTCGTCGTACTCGACGACGTGCTTGCGGATGTCGAAGTTGTACCCCTCCACCTTAGTCTGGGAGGTCTCGATGGCCTTGGAGACCCAGGTGTGCTCTATGGGGACGTTCTCCTCCATGCCCAGGCGCTCCATCATGCCGGGGAGCCACTCGGGGGCAAAGCGGCGCATGAGGTCATCCTCGAAGGAGACGTAGAAGCGGGAGCTGCCGGGGTCCCCCTGGCGGCCAGAGCGACCGCGGAGCTGGTTGTCGATGCGGCGGGCCTCGTGGCGCTCGGTGCCAATGACTTGAAGTCCGCCGACCGCCACCACCTCGTTGTGCTCTCGCTCCCACTCCTCGCGGGGGCGGCCGTCGGGCTTGCCGCCCAGGATGATGTCGGTGCCGCGACCAGCCATGTTGGTAGCGATGGTGACGGCGCCCTTGTGGCCGGCCTGAGCGATGATGGCCGCCTCCTTCTCGTGGTGCTTGGCGTTGAGCACCTGGTGAGGGATGCCCTTGCGGCGCAGCATCTCCGAGAGGTACTCAGACTTCTCGATGGAGACAGTGCCCACCAGCGCAGGCCGTCCCTGACGGTGCAGCTCCTCGATCTCCTCCTGCACGGCCTGGAACTTGCCCTGCTCTGAGCGGTAAACGAGGTCCGTGTGGTCCTCACGGATCATGGGCATGTGGGTGGGGATCACCATCACGTCGAGGCCGTAGATGGTGAAGATCTCCTCGCGCTCGGTCCAGGCGGTGCCGGTCATGCCGGCCAGCTTGTCGTAGAGGCGGAAGTAGTTCTGGAGGGTAATGGTAGCGTAGGTGACGGTCTCCTGCTGGATCTTCACCCCTTCCTTGGCCTCCACTGCCTGGTGGAGGCCGTCCGACCAGCGGCGGCCGAGCATGAGCCGGCCGGTGAAGTCGTCAACGATGACCACCTCACCGTCACGGATCACGTAGTCGCGGTCTCGATGGTAGAGGATGTGGGCCTTCAGGGCCGCCTCCATGTAGCGGGTGAGGCGGTAGTTCTCCGGGGCGTAGATGTTCTTGACTCCCAGCCCCTGCTCGATCTTGACCATGCCCGGTTCGGTAAGGCTGACTGCCCGCTGTCTTTCGTCCACCGTGTAGTCCACGTCGAGGGCCAGGCGCGGCACCAAGCGGGCGAAGCTGTAATAGATCTGGGTGCTCTCTGCGGCGGGCCCGCTGATGATGAGGGGCGTCCGCGCCTCGTCGATAAGGATGTTGTCCACCTCGTCGACGATGGCGTAGTGGAGCTCGCGCTGCACGCAGTAGGAGAGGTCCACCGCCATGTTGTCGCGCAGGTAGTCGAAGCCGAACTCGTTGTTGGTACCGTAGACAACATCGGCCTGGTAGGCCTGGCGCCGGGGGCACGGCATCAGGTGCTCCATGTTCGCCACCTCGCTCACCTTCTCCGGCGTGTAGAGGTGAGCGGAGTCGTGCTGGAGCACCCCGATGTTGAGGCCGAGGTTGTATAGGGCACGCCCGTACCACTGGGCGTCGCGCTTGGCCAGATAATCGTTGACCGTGACCAGGTGGGCGCCCTTGCCTTCCAGGGCGTTGAGGTAGAGGGGGAGGGTAGCGACCAGGGTCTTGCCCTCGCCCGTTTTCATCTCGGCGATCTTGCCCTGGTGGAGAACGATGCCGCCCAGGACCTGCACGTCGAAGGCCCGCTCGCCGATGGCACGGCGGATGGCCTCGCGGGCAACGGCGAAGCCCTCGACCAGAATGTCGCCCAGCGTCTCGCCTTCTGTCAGGCGGCGGCGGAACTCGTCGGTCTTAGCCCGCAGCTCATCGTCGCTGAGGGCCTGGACTTCGGGCTCAAAGGCGTTGACGCGCCCGACGATGGGCCAAACCTTCTTCAGCTCTTGCTCGTTGGCGTCACCGCCCAGGACTTTGCCGACCCACTTGAACAAAGTTGCCTACCTCGTTCTCCACTTCATGGAACAGCTCACCCACCGACTGCCCGGTGTGAATGCGCCGGATGGCCTCGCCGATGAGGGGGGCGAGCGAAAGGACGGTGATTATGGGTATCTGTCTCTCGGCTGGCAGGGGCACGGTGTCGGTGACCACCAGCTCACGGATGTTGCTCTCTTGAAGCCGGGTGATGCCCTGCCCCGAAAGGATAGCGTGGGTACAGGCCGCGTAGACCTCAATGACCCCGTGCTCCTCCAGGGCCTGCGCCGAGCTGACGGTGGTGTTGCCGGTATCGATCTCATCATCGACGATGAGAGCCCGCTTGCCCTCCACCTCGCCGATGACGTTCAGCACCTGGCCATGGTCGTCGTTGCCCAGGCGTCGCTTCTCGATGATGGCCAGGGGGGCATCGAGGCTCTGGGCCACGTTGCGGGCCCGCTTGGAGGCGCCGATGTCGGTGGCCACCACCACCAGATTCTCCAGGTTCTTCTGCTTGAAGTAGCCAGCGATGTTGTAGAGAGCTGTCAGCTCATCCACCGGGATGTTGAAGAAGCCCTGGATCTGCCCAGCGTGAAGGTCAACGGTAACTAGACGGTCGGCGCCGGCCGTCTCGATGAGGTTCGCCACCAGTCGCGCCGTGATGGGCACACGGGGCTGGTCTTTCTTGTCGCTGCGACCGTAGGCGTAGTAGGGGACGACGGCGGTGATGCGGCCGGCGGACGCCCTCTTGAAGGCGTCGATCATGATCAGGAGCTCCATGAGCCGCGTGTTCACCGGCGAGACCATAGGCTGTACCAGGAAGACGTCCCGCTGCCTGACGTTCTCGCAGATGCGCACGAAGATATTCTCGTTGCTGAACTGGAAGACCTCACACTGTCCCAGAGGTATGTCTAGATAGCGGGTGATGGAGAGCGCCAGGTCCGGGTGGGCGTTGCCGGTGAACACACTGAGGTCCTGGTACACCTTCCGCCTCCTAAGGGCACCCCTGCCCCAAACTCAAGGCCTTCCCGAGGGGTCTGCTGCCAGACCCTTCTTTCTTGTCGCCCTGAGCCACCCTGCCAGCAGGCAGGCGAAGCGAAGGGCCCGTATCCACCAGATTCTTCGTCCGCCTCTGGCGGACTAAGAATGACGGGGCTGCCGCAAAAGGTTTTCCAGCAGGCCCTGGAGCCAGACGCTGCAAGGGCCGGACCGAGACTCGAGGTCCCGTCCCGGCCCCCGCCCACGCCTCGGCGCTTGTCTGGTAGACACCTTAATATATAGCACACCTGCGCTGGCAAAGCGACCTCTGAGTGCCTATTCCACAGCCGTTGAGAGGAAGGTGTACAATTCGCGAGGGGACGGCATATGATCACCAGCTTCTACCGCAGCCCCGACGGCAGTGTCGCCCGGGACCTTTCGACCGAGGAGATGGCGAAGGCTATCGACCGGTCGGGTGGCCTCCTCTGGGTCGACCTGGAAGGCGCCGACGCCGCTGAGGCGCGGCCCATCCTGGAGGGCGTCTTCCACTTCCACCACCTGGCGGTGGACGACTGCTTGAACCCGCACATCGACCCCCCCAAGATCGACGACTACGGCCAGTATCTCTTCGTCATCAGCCAGGGCATCCGTTTCCATGCCCGCTCGGAGCGATTGGAGACTACGGAGCTGGACCTCTTCCTCGGCCCAAACTATGTGGTCAGCTTCCACAGCCATCCCCTGGCCGCCGTGGATGATGTGCGGCGGCGCGCCACTGAGGACGGCCCGCTGGCCAGCCGCGGCGCCGACTTCCTGACCCACGCCCTCCTGGACGGGCTGGTCGATCAGTTCCAGCCAGTGGTCGCGGAGATGGACCAGGCGGTTGACGCCCTGGAGGAGGCGGTGCTGACCAACCCCCAGCAGCGCTTACTCCACGACATGCTGCTCCTCAAACGCAACTCCCAGCGCCTGCGCCGCACCTTGCTCCCCCAGCGCGACGCGGTGAACCGCTTCGCCCGCGGCGAGTTCCCCCGGCTGGTGAGCGAAGAGACGCACATGTATTTCCGCGACATCTACGACCACGTGGTGCGGGTGGAAGACATGGTGGAAAGCCTGCGCGACTTGACCGAGAGCGTCCTCGGCACCTACCTATCGGCCATCAACAACCGTATGAACGAGGTGATGAAGGTTCTCTCTATAGTCGCCACCATCATCTTGCCCCTCACCCTCATCTCCGGCATCTACGGCACCAACTTCGAGAACCTCCCCGAGCTCGGCTGGCAGTGGGGCTACTTCGGCATGCTAGGGGCCATGGCCATCATCGCCCTGGGGCTCATCGCCTTCTTCCGCTGGCGGAAGTGGTTCTGAAGGAGGCGGGCCCTGGCAATGCCCGCTAAACCATGAGGCTGACGCGGATCCCTCACCACCTTCGAAAGCTGGCCAGCGAGGCGTGGAGCTTGCCGGGCCCAGGAGTGGTCACCGGCGCCTCTGACGACGACCCCTCTGGTATCGCAACAGTCGCGGTGATGGGGTTAGCCGCCACCGCGATGGGCGTCACGTTCCTCCTTGGCTAGCTCCTCACCTACAAGACCAGCCAGCCCCGTTATGCTCCTTTCCTCAAGAACCGCACGTGCCTCCGTGTTCGCATTGCCGGGGCGTGCGTGGGCACGATGCTTATGGAGCCGTCCACCTCCAACACCGCCACCCGCACGTTCTTCACGTCGGCAAACCCGTGCTCGCGGATCGCCATCAGCACTTCCTCCTCCTCCAGCCCCTCCCGGCGCAGGTGGTCGGCTACGAACTTGCCATCGTTGATCAGGATCGTCAGCGTTCCCTCCACCGCCCGCCGCAGCCAGGGGAGGCGCTCTCGGGCCTGGGCCACGCCGTAGTCGGCCACGATCAGGGCCCCCGCCGCGATCAGCCCTCCCGTCACCGACGTGTCCGGCCCGACCATCGCGTTTTGCACAGCGTTGGCGATGAGCAGGATGACCACCAGGTCAAACGGGGTTATCTGCCCTATCTCCCGCTTGCCCGCCAGCCGCAGGCCGGCCAGCAGCGCAGCGTACACGATGAGGGTCCGCAGCACGATACTCCAACCGCTTACGTCGAGGCTAAACATCTTCCTACCTACTCCGCATGTTCCTTTCGAGGGGATCTACAGTTTTGGCCTGGCAACAGTGGCGCCATGAGCCGCGCTCGTATCGTGAGGTCGGCGGACACGTTTGGAAGAGATCCGGCTACTTAGCGTTGGCAGTTAACTTGACAAGCTCTTTGTCTTGCTCTTGCAGGTGGCGCTGGATCTCGAGGCACTCGTGCAAGACAGCCTCGGCATCGTTGTAGGTCAGCTCGGCGCGCTTGTCCCCAGCGCTGCCCTGCACCCCCTGACCGACCATAATCACCGACAGCATCACTAGCTGAATGAACGTCTGGCTGATCCATTGAATCAACTGGAGCGTCGTATGGACGTATGGCAACGCGATCAGCGCCAGGAAGGCGAACACGTAGGCACACCACATGGTGCCTACTCCATTCGTGACCGCGACGGCGATCTTCCCATTGAGCCCGACATGCTCGTCCTTCACCTTTGGGGGTCGCACTTCGCCGCGCTGTCTGCGCACCAGATGTGGATGCGGTACATGCTTGAACGTCACGTCACACCCTCCTTGGCCGTGTCGTGATGTGGACACGACCGCTGCAACCATGATGTCGGCTCTGGCCATATTACCGACAGCGCCACTCGCTGCAAACGCTAGCCTAAGAGAGAGCCACTTACGGGTTGGCAGAGGTGGGACCAGGCGCGGTGGTCCGGATATGGTCCGCCAGCCAGCCATTGAGGCGGCCAACCGGAGGTTGCTCGCTGCGCATCTTCTGGATTATCTGTTGCGGATGCACGATGGGCGAGACCTCCGCATGGAGACGATCCACCACTTGGTGGACCTCTTCGGGCGTGCGATAGGGGTGCAGATGCAAAGAACGCATGGTCATCCTCCTCTTGGCGCGCAGACCGGTCGCACAACCGAGTATAGGCTCGCTCCCTCGGCGGGGCAAACTGAGCGCTCCCTGGCGTCATCGCTGTTTCCGGGCGCCTAGAGCGCCCATGCTATAATCCGCTCGACTCAGCGCAATCGAAGGGGCCACAGGATGACCGCCGCCGAAACGACGCCCATCAAGCTCACCGTCATCTTCGACTACGTCTGACCGTGGTGCTACATCGGCCTCGTGCGGGTCGAACAGCTCAGGGAAGAGTTTCCACTGGACCTGGAGTGGTGGCCCTATGAGCTGCGTCCCGGCACGCCCCCTGAAGGCATCCCCCTGGAGCGCGTCGCGGGCGGGGGCGGCTACACGAGCCAGTACTTAGCGTATGTAGAGGAGGCGGCGGCCCAGGCCGGCATCCGGATGAAGCGCCGCGCCATCCTGCCCAACAGCCGGCCATCACTGGAGGCAGCCGAGTTCGCCCGCGAGGCGGGGCGCTTCGAACCGCTGCACCGCGCCCTCTTCCGCGCTTACTTCGAGGAGGGGGAGGACATCGGCGACGAGAGGGTTCTGGCGCGCCTGGCCGGCGAGTGCGGCCTCGACGCCGCATCGCTGGTGGTGGCCTTGCGGGAGCACCGCTATGAGACGCTGGTGGACGAGAAGGTGCGCTGGGCCTACGAGCAGAACCTGGGCGGCGTGCCCGCCTTCATCTTCTACCCTCGGGGCTCCTCCAGAGAAACAGACGGCTTCGTCGTGGTGGGGGCCCAGGAGTACGAGGTCTTCAGGGACGTCACGGAGCGCATCCTGCGCCGCCATCACTCCGAGGCAGACCCGGATGCCAGCCCTTGACCCATGAGGACGCGCACCGTTGCCGCCGAGGGGAGGGCGGCATGGCGGGAGGCCAAGCGGCAGCAGAAAGCAGACAAGAGAGGGGGACAGCTTGTTGAGCTGTCCCCCCTTTGGGTCTCCGATGAGGGGCTGCCTCAGGCGACCTCGCGCTAGCCCTCCGCCAGCACGGGGATAGCGGGGCCAAAGTCCGGGATGTACCGTGCCGGCTGCGCGTCCAGCCGCTCCTTGCACACCGGGCAGCATGAGAGGTAGATCAAGCCGTTGTAGGCGGATGCAGGCGATCTTGCCGGGTCGACCGGCATCTGACACACCGGACAGGCTTCGTTGGCGACACGCCCCTTGAGAATGCGTCTGAAGACACGCCCAGGCTGCCACGGCGTGCCGAGGGCCGGCAGGAGCCAGCGGTCTACACCGATCCAGCCCGCCACCTTCCAGCCGAAGAGGATCAGCAGGGCTATGACAAACAGCACCGGGTTGATGCTCGCTGAACCGGCGAGCATGAAGTTGAAGTTCAAGAAGGCGCCGGCCAGGGCGGCAAGCCCCACGAACGCGCCAACGATGAGCAGGATTCCGACCGTGGTCTCACCGAGAGCGATGACCCACGAGAACCACCTGTACCACTCGTGGTTCACCATGAAGGTCAGGAAGTGACGATACCAGTCATAGGATATCGCCGGCCTTCCCTGTTCAGGTATGGCGATGGCGTTCTGCCAGAAGTTCCTGAGGGGCAGGCCGTCCGGGCCACTCACCGCGATCCAGCGGTTCTCGCCCCATACCTTGTGAGAGCCGGCGAGCAGCCACTGATAGCCCAAGTATAGTCGCGCCACCACCCACAGCGGGGCCAGCCAGGTGTTACTGAAGATCGCCCGAATGGGGCTCGGGTCACGCAGTTCGCGCTTCTCGAATGTCCGCTTTAGGAGGGCCATCACACCCCTTTCTCGCGCCCGCTGAACACGCGCTCGGTCACCAGCTCTCCGATCGCCCAGGCGGCCGCTACGACCGCGAGGATCGGGAGGAACATGAGGACCTGGTTCTTTTCACCCATGTTGAAGACGATAAGGACCGCCACCACAGCCACAGCGGCCCATGCGGTGACTCCCGCCACCAATGCTAAAGCCTTGTTCATGCATCCCTCCTTCTATCGCATTTGTGTTGTCGCCGTACCGGGGGCTTATCCCGCGGTCACGTCGCGTACAACCATGGCCTGGTGAATTGCAGCGTCCCGAATGCGCACAATAAGATAAGCGGTCCCTTATTCGTGGGGGCCGTTTGATTACTATTATAGGGCATCTGCCCTACCATTGTCTAGGGGGTGCGCTCCGGTTTTTTCTGGGGCGCGGCAAAGGTTTTCACTGAGCAACCCCGTAGGGGCCGAGCTGAAGCTCCGGGGCGGACGGAGCTGAAGCTCCGTCCTTACGGGCACGGGTGGCCAGACCCTAGCTGAGGCGGAGAAGGAGCTGATAGAGGCGGAAGTAGAGGCGCGAGCCATCCAGGAAGAGGGCCAGGGCCCCCCTCTCGCTGCGGGGCTCGACGTGCTCGAAGACGGTGAGTTCGGTGTAGTGGAGCTTGGGGTGCCCCGCCAGGCGGTCGCGCAGGCGGCGTGACTCCACGTAGGGTATGTATCGGTCCGAGCGGTCGTGGAGGATGAAGATCTCGGCCTGAATGTCGTCCAGGCGCAGGCTGGGCGAGAGGGCGCGCATGTCGTCCAGGAAAGCGGGAGGGAGCCGCTCGATCAGTTCCGGCACCCGGGCTGGGTCGCGGTTGGCCAGGAAGTCGTAGGCATCGCGGCCGGTCGGTGTAAGCGAGGCCAGATCGGCGCTGGAGACACTCTCCTGGTCAACAAACGCCCTCCATAGCACATCGCGGTCGCCGCTGTCCTCCAGGCGGTCGATGAGCTGCTCGGCCATGACCCGCTCGGTGTGGAGACGCGGGTTCCAGGGCTCCTCTCGGCCGCCGTAGGAGATGGTGTGGGTGGTGACCGCTGCCAGGGTATCCAGCGCATCATAGTAAGCGCCGAAGGCGATCAGGAAGTCGACATCGGCGCTGATGCTGGGATCGGAGGCGGCGATGAGGGCGAGAGAGCCCCCGACGCTGACGCCGATGAAGCCGATGCGGTCCGGATCCACGAAGCTCTGCTGTTTCAGGTACTCGAAGGCGGCCACATAGGCCTCCGGCTCCTCGCGGGCGATGAACTCGCGCTCCAGGTCGGGTGAGAAAGGGACAAACATGATGAATCCGGCGCGGGCCGCGGAATCGGCCAGCCGCTCCAGGCGAGAGTCGTCGGGCTCCAGAGGCGGCGCCCCCATCACGAAAACGATGGCCCCGTGGCGACCGTGGGGAGGCCGGTAGAGATCGGCGGGCATCGTCTTGCCGTCGGCGTAGTGGAGGGTGACGCGCTCGCAGACAGGATCGGAGGTGAACCAGGTGACGGGACGGACGGGTAGATCGACCATCAGGTCGGGGAGGAAGGCAGCGGAGGTGAAGGCGAGGCGGCCGTAGTGGGTGCCGAAGAGACCGGCCAGCAGGGCGCCCAGGGCGGCCACCGCCGCCAGGAGAGGCCACGTCCGACGCAGCAACTCCACCCCTCCCCTAACAGGCTCCCCCGTCGATGCCGCCGTGCAAGCAGGCCACTCTCACAGGAGCAGTTTGCCACCCCGAAGGCAGGGGATCAACTCGCGGCACCAGCGGCCTTTTTGACTCGAGCCGATCCTCCCCGTATGATGGGCGCGCTCGGCCAACGGCCCTGTGACGCATACTTCCCGGAGGTCCAAGGCCCGATGTCTGCCCCCGCTCACCGCCTGCCTGCTGCCCGTCCCGCCGTGCGGAGGCTGACCGCAGAGCTAGTGGCGCTGCGCCGGGACCTCCACCGCCACCCGGAGCTCTCGTGGCAGGAAAAGCGCACTCAGGAGGTGGTCCTCGACCGGCTGCGGGCCTGGGGTGTGGAGGATGCCCGTCCTATCGCCGACACCGGCGCCACGGCGCTGGTGCGCGGCGCCCGCCCCGGCCGGACGCTCCTCTGGCGGGCCGACATGGACGCCCTGCCCATCCAGGAGCGCAACGAGGTAGAGTACGCCTCGACGGTGCCCGACGTCATGCATGCCTGCGGCCACGACGGCCACGTGGCCATCGCCCTGGGCCTGGCGCGCCTCCTCCACGAGAGGCGTGGGAGTCTGGCGGGCAGCGTGCGCTTCGTTTTCCAGCCCGCAGAGGAGAGCGCCGGCGGCGCCCAGCGCTGCATCGAAGCGGGCGTCCTGGAGGAGCCGACCGTGGACGCCGCCCTCGGCCTCCATCTCGACGCGGACACGCCGACAGGCGCCATCGTCGTCATGGCGGGGCCCGCCGCCGCCGCCCCGACCGCCATCACTATCACCATCCGGGGGCGCGGCGGCCACGCCGCCCAGCCCGACCAGGCCGTCGACGCCATCGTCGCAGCGGCACAGGCGGTCATGGCCCTCCAGACGGTGGTCAGCCGCAGCACCAGTCCCGCGGACACCGTCGTGCTCACCATCGGCACCATCGAAGGAGGCGAACGGGCCAACATCATCGCCGAGCAGGTGCGCATGACGGGCACCATCCGCACCTTCGACGCCGAGGTTCTGGAGCGCACCCTGAAGCGCGTCGAAGGCGTGCTGGCAGGCGTGACGGCAGCCATGGGCGCTGAGTACGAGTTTAGCCACTACACGTCCTGCCCCGTGCTGGTCAACGACGCTGGCATGACTGCCCTGGTGGAACGCCAGGCGAGGGCCTTCTTTGGGGAGGAAGGCCTGCTTCGGCGGGCACCCAGCACCGGCGCCGACGACATCGCCTGCTTCTTGGAGAGAGTGCCCGGCTGCTACTTCTTCCTGGGCGCGCGGCCTCGACAGCGCTCCCGGCGCTTCCCTCACCACCACCCCAGCTTCGACTTCGACGAGAGGGCGCTGACCGTGGGGCTGGAGTTCGCCCTTCGCCTGGTGGAGGCGTACCTGATCTCCTGAGGCCTGCCTCAGCGGTGTAGCGGAGGCCTTCAGGCCTCCATGCTGCTCGTGGCGACCTGAAGGTCGCCGCTACATTGTGCCCCAGACCCACCCTCCCACCGGGAAACGAAGAGGCCAGGTCTCACCGACCTGGCCTCTTGGCTAATGTCGACAGGGTGGGCTGCCCCTCAGGGGCGCATGGCCATGCGCCTCTACTTCTCGCCCTCGATCATGCCGCTGGCCTTGACCATGATGGTCTTGGGCTTCACGGCCTCGGCCTTGGGCTTTGACGCGGTACCGCCCGTCGCACTTCTTTCCGACTCAGATCATAGCAGTCGATACCACGGCTATCAATAGTCTTTATAATCCTATTATCAAGCTTCTTGCTCGTCTATTCTTGACTTCCG
>Ga0315279_10007206_pt1 | contig 13816 bp, 10 predicted proteins | sample YL17G06_20_MG_FD_203694 | JGI IMG/M metagenome (GOLD analysis project Ga0315279, IMG submission 203694) | Sediment microbial communities from Yellowstone Lake, YNP, Wyoming, USA - YL17G06_20 | ecosystem: Environmental > Aquatic > Freshwater > Lake > Sediment | place: USA: Wyoming | collected... | reverse complement strand
TGTACAATCAAAGGCGAGCATGGCGGCCGCCGGAACTGTGCTGGTCATCGACGACCAACCCCAGAGCCTCGAGGCGATGAGGGAGGCCCTGTACCCGCTCGGCTTCGAGGTGTGGCAGGCCCTCGACGGTGAAACCGGCTTCCTGCTGGCACGCGAACGCCAGCCCGACGTGATCCTGCTCGACGTCATGATGCCGGGGATCGACGGCTATGAAGTGTGCCGACGCCTCAAGGCCGATGAGGAGACCCGGCTGCTTCCGGTCGTGTTCTTCACCGGGCTCGACTCACGGCAGGCGCGGCTGCGAGGGCTCGAGGTCGGCGCAACGGACTTTCTCTCCAAGCCGTTCGACCTCGTCGAGCTCGAGGTCCGGGTCCGCAACCTGGTGCACTTCCGCCGGCTTACACAGGACCTGGATGAAGCCGAGAAGATGCTCTTTGCCGTGGCGCGTGCCATCGAGGCACGCGACGAGGGGACAGGGGAGCACTGCGACCGCCTCTCGCAGTTGGCGGCACAGTTGGGTGAGCATGTCGGAATGGACAAGGAGGCCGTGAAGGCGCTGCGCCGCGCCGGCTATCTGCACGATATCGGGAAGATCGCCGTCCCCGACGCGGTTCTCCTGAAGCCGGGGCGTCTGAACGAGGCCGAGTGGCGGATCATGCGTTCGCATGTCGAGATAGGCGTGAAGATTTGCGCACCGCTGCGGACCCTCAGGCCCGTTCTGCCGATCATCCACTACCACCACGAGCACGGTGACGGGAGTGGGTACCCGGACGCCCTGAAGGATGACGATATCCCTTTGCTCGCGCGCGTCTTCCAGGTGGTGGACGTGTTTGATGCCCTCACCAACGACCGGCCGTACCGCAGGGCGCTTCCCGTGGACGAGGCGCTGGCCCTGCAGCGCAAGGAGACCTCGCGCGGCTGGTGGGACGGGGGGATCTTCGAGGCCTTCTCGGACATGCTCGAAAAGCGGTGAGAGGACCTTGGAGGGGATGGCGGGGTTGCCTGCTTGGCAGCCGGCCGTTTGTGCGCTAGACTGAACGCGGCGGAGGGGTGCACGACGCCCCCGCTCCCCGGTTGTTCCCCGCGATTGACGTGCTGGCTCGCACCAGTTGCTGTCGCACTCTCGCGCAGGCGGCCGAAGGGTGAGCCAAGGAGCCTGAAAAGAATGTTCGAAGAATCCAACGAAGCTCCCGCGGCTCCCGCTTCGGAGCCGAAGGAAGCTGGCGGCTCGGGCAAGCGTCGCCGGCCGCGGCGTCGGCGCAACCGGCGTCACGGCGGCACCGCGGGGACGCCCATGCCGTTCGAGGGCTACCTCTGGCGGCGCGACGACGGCAAGGCCTTCCTGCTGGGCGCCAGCAGCAAGTTCCACCTGACGAGCGAGGACCCGGTCTTCGACTCCGGCCTGCTCTCCCGCTGGCACCTGGAGAGCGGGCTGCGCCTGAGCGCCTCTGTCCAGCCCCCGAACGGGCACCAGCGGCCCATGGTCCTGGAGATCAGCAACATCGAGGGGTTGCACCCCGACGAGTACCGCCAGCAGGCGGTGCCGTTCTCGGAGCTCGTCTCCATCGACCCGACGGTGCGCTTTCGCCTCGAGACGGAACCTGAGATCCTCGAGCCGCGCGTGATCGAGCTCATGGCACCCATCGGCAAGGGCCAACGCTGCTTGATCGTCGCCCCGCCCAAGGCCGGAAAGACCAAGCTGCTCCAGCAGCTCGCCCACGCCATCGGGTTCAACCACCCCGAGGTGCAGATCTTCGTGCTACTGGTGGACGAGCGTCCCGAGGAGGTCACCGATTGGAGACGGAGCGTCATCAGGGGCGAGGTGTACGCCTCCTCGTCCGACGAGTCGATCCAGAGCCACATCGAGGTCTCCGAGATGGTGCTGGAGCGGGCGCGCCGCCTGGTCGAGCTCGGGCAGGACGTGGTGGTCTTCATGGACTCGCTCACCCGCATGTCGCGGGCTTATAACAACGCCCAGAAAGGCTCGGGGCGCATCCTGTCCGGCGGCGTCGATGCACGCACGATGGAGAAGCCGCGCCGGTTCTTCGGCTCCGCCCGCAACATCGAGCACGGCGGCTCCGTCACCATCGTCGCCACCTGCCTCGTGGACACCGGCTCGCGCATGGACGAGGTGATCTTTCAGGAGTTCAAGGGCACCGGAAACATGGAGATCGTGCTCACGCGCGACATGTTCGAGCGGCGCATCTTCCCCTGCATGAATATCCCCCAGTCCGGGACGCGCAAGGAGGAGAAGCTCTACTCTCGTGAGGAGGTGGAGCGCATCTTCCTGCTGCGGCGCGCGCTTGCGGCCTTGCCGCCTCACGACGCGATGCAGGGTCTGCTTTCCAAGCTCAAGCAGTACCGCACAAACGCCGAGTTCCTGGCCAACATCCAGGCACAACCGAACGGCCGCTGAGGCCTGCTCGCCGCCCCCCTGGGCCTGAGGCTTGCACCGCCTTCCGCTTAAAGCCCCCAAGCCTCCAGGCCTTCAAGCCTGCAAAGCAGACGACCCGCCGCTGGGGCGGGCCGAGCGCTTCTTGAACAGAGAGGCTCAGCGGGCGGCCGGGGTGAAAATCAGCTTCACCGTGAGCCAGGTCTTGACGCGCTGCCCGCCCTTCATCGCCGGCTTGTAGCGTCTCTGCTTGACGGCGTTGACGCACGCCTCGTCGACACCCGATGTGGGTGGTGAGAACCCGCGCAACACCGCCACGTCGTCCACGCCACCCTTCTCGTTGACCAGCACCCTGAGGATCACATAGCCCGAGAGCGGGGTCCGAGCCGCGACCCGGGGCAGCGTCACCTTCGTCTCGACCAGGGTCTGCGGCGGCACGTCTACCTCTGTGAGGTCCACCAGGTCGCCCTCGACAACTCCTCCGCCGAGGCCGGCGGCCATGGGAACCTGGCTCACCGGCGCCGCAACAGCCGGGGCCCCGGCCGCCACGGCCAAGGGAACCAGGGGCGCCAGGGGCATTGGCGTCGGGGCGATAGCTGCCACTGCCACAACCTGCGGTGCGGCGGGGTTGCTGGCGAGCTGAGCCTGCTGCTCGCGCGCCCGCGCGGCCTCGGCTTCCTGCTGCTGCCTGACCCGAGCGAGCTCGTCCTCTTTCTTCTTCTGTTCCGCCTCGCGCGCGGCCAGCTCGTTCTGGAGCCTCTGCTGCTCATCGCTCCCAACTGGCCTGCTGCCTGCCGCGCCCTGCTTCTGCTTGTCGAGCTGCTGGCGGAGCTCCTCGGTCCGGGCCTTCTCCGCCTCGAGCTCCTTGCGCAGCTGTTCCTCTTTCTCCTTCAGCGCTAGCGTGACCTGCGTGTTGACCAGCTCCTGGAGCATGCGCTTCTGCGCTTCCGCGTCGATCGGTGCCGACGGCGGGCGGCTCACCAGAAGGTAACCGATGACGGAAAGGAGTACCACCGCACCGCCGGCGATGGCGTACAGGAAGGTCCGGTTGGGCGTGGGGGCCTCCGCAACTGGGGCCGGGGCCTCCGCCACCTCCGCCCTCGGGGGGTGATAGTAGGGTGCGACGTCCAGCGAGCGTTCGAGCTCGAGCTCACGGTCCTCCTGCTCCATCTCGTTGCGGTAGAGACGATCCATGAAGAGGGCCAGGTTGAACGTGGTCGGGGAGTAGGCACCGCCATACAGCAGCCTTTCCAGCTCCCGCTTGAACTCTCCCGCTGAGGTGTAACGGTCCTCGGGCCGCACCGCGAGCGTCTTCCGCAGAATCGCCAGCACGTCCTGGGGAACCGGCCCCTCGTCCAACGCGAGCTGAGGTTTCTCGAGCGCCGCGGCGCGTTCGTCCGGCTCGGCAGGAAGTGGCATCGCCGTGAGCAGGTGGTAGAGGATCGCACCCAGCGAGTAGACGTCCGAGCACCCGGTCGGACACCCGTTCGTCAGCACCTCGGGGGCGAGGTACGGGGCGGCCAGCTTCTTGACCGCGGGCCGGTCCAGGTTGGCCCGTAGCCCACGCGACACTCCGAAGCCGGCGACCTGTGCCTCACCGTCGTTTCCGACGACGACCAGGTTCGGCACCAGGAAACCGTGGATCAGCGGCTCACCGTGGGCTTCGAGGGCCGCAGCGGCCGCCAGCGCCGCTGCCAACTTCTCCACGATCAGGAGGGCATTGTCGATCGCGATGGGAAACTGCTCTTCGGCGGTTCGGGCCAGCAGTTGGTCGAGGGGCTGGGCGGGCACGTAGTCCCAGGCGATGTAGGGCACGCCGCCCTCAGTGCCGCCCGACGCGTTGCGGACAACGTTGCTCGCCCGCAGAAACTGACCCAGTTGGTTGGCCGCCGCCATCTCGGCCCTCAGCGCGGTGCGGTCCATGCCGCCCTGGTCGAATCGGCGTAGCCACACCATCCGCTTGAAGCCCGCACCCTCCATCTCTCCCGCGCGCCACAGGGTGCCAAGGCCGTCCTGGGTGCGGCGCTTGAGGAGGAGGAACTTTCCGAAGGTGGCGTACGCGTCGGCCATGTCAGGCCCTCCACGAGACCCTAGGAAACGCTAGCATCGGACCCATGCGAGGTCAACGGCTCGTGCCGCTGCGGCCCGGGCTGCGCGCCGCGAGAAAGTTCTCCAGGATGAGGCGCGCCGCGAGGCTGTCCACGAGGTCGCGCCACCGACGGCGCGGCACGCTCGCCTCCGAGAGCAACCCCTCCGCCGCCGCCGTGGTGCCCCGCTCGTCGGCGATTTCCACCGGAACCGCGAGGCGGGCGCGCAGCGCCGCAACGACGGCCGAAGTGCGGCGCTCGCCCCGCCCCTCGCCGCTCCTGGTATGGGGAACCCCGACCACGACGCCATCCGCTTCCCAGACGCGAACCAGCGCGGCTACGCTCTCGGCCACGCCCTCGGGGCCGTCGAATGCAAAGGCCTCGAGCGCGGTCGCCACCCGCTCCTGCGCGTCGCAAATCGCTGCGCCCACACGCCGCGATCCCACATCGAGAGCCAGCCACCGCATACAAACGAGGATAGCGTGCCTCTCGTAAAATGGAACGGTCTAGAATGCTTCAACGGGAAGGAGGATGCCGCGAGACTTCTCCACCGGTTGCACGGCTGCTCTCCTTTGCGGGTGACGCCAACGGGCCGCCGCACACACGCTCACCCGCCCGGCCGGGCAGGACGCGTGAGGCGAGCCTGCGTAGCTCTCGTGGGGGTGTCGACGGTCGCCCTGCTCGTCACCGCCGTGCTCGCCAGCGCGGGACCGCCGCCGCCAAGCGAGCAGGTGACGATCAACGCCATCCACCAGCAGTGGGTTCAGGAGCAACTCTGGTGTGCACAGGGGGAAGTCCACCTCCAGTACCAGGACATTTCGCTTCGCTGCGACGAAGTGGAGGTAGACCTCAAGACCATGCGACTGCACGCCGAGGGCAACGTGATTCTCGACCAGGGCCAATCCCGAATGACGTCCAGCCGCATGGAGTTCGACCTGCAAAAGAAGACGGGCACACTGTACAACGTCGAGGCCTACTTTCCGCCGACCTACCACTTCCGAGGCGAGGAGATGGAGAAGCTGGACGAAACCCACTACCGGTTCCACCGCGGCGTTTTCACGAGCTGCGAGCTCTCCGACACCCAGGCACCGGCGTGGAGCATCGAGATCCGCGATGCGCTGGCGGAGCTCGAGGGCTACGGTGACTTCCGCGGTGCGACCTTGAGGGCGGGCAAGGTCCCCGTCTTCTACACGCCGCGTATGCTCTGGCCCATCAAGAGGGACCGCGCCACCGGCCTGCTGGTGCCGAGCCTTGGCTACTCGAGCCAGCGCGGCGCATACCTGGGAAACTCTCTCTACTGGCCGATCTCACGCTCGGTCGACGCCACCCTCCTCCTCGATGCATGGACGAAGGGCTACTTTGGACTCGGCCCGGAGGTGCGCTGGGCCCCCGCGCAGAACGCGTACGGCTGGGTGCTCCCGTACTTCGTGTGGGACCCCGAGAACAAGCGCTGGGAGTGGAAGGCAACGGGAAGGCACAACCAGCTCTTCCCCGGTGGCTACGTGCTACACGCCGAACTGGACGAGGTCTCGGACCTCGGGTTCTTTCAGCGTTTCCAGGGCGCCATTGATCGCAACGCTCTCCGCACGATTTACTCGTACGCCAGCCTCTCGCGCAACTGGGGTCCCCAGACCGTCAACTTTCGCATAGACCACCGGCGGACGTTCTTCACCGACTATTTTGCAGGACAGAGCACCGAGGCGACGCTCAACCGCCTCGGTGAAGTCGAGTACCGGCTCCGGTCTACCCGGATCGGCGGCTCACCGCTCTACGCATCCGGAGTCGCGTCGGCTGACGCGTTCTACGTAAACCGCACCGCCACCTTGCAGGGCCGCTACGGCCGATTCGACGCCTTCCCGGCGGTGACCATGCTCACACCAGGCTTCCCATGGCTGAGCTTCACGCCGGCGGTCGGCTTTCGGGAGACCTACTACACCTCGCAGTACTCCCAGAACCGGCTCTTCCTCGTAAACGAGCCGCTTTCCCGCCACTACGCAACGGCGGGTGTGTCGATCGTCGGCCCGTCGATCTCGCGGGTCTGGACAGATTCTGGTGGGGAAAAGATCAAGCACCTGGTGGAGCCGCGCGTGGATTACAACTACGTGTCCAACCCCGGCGACTACTCCAGGATCCCGGTGTTCGACGAGAAGGACTCTGTGCTCGTGACCCTCAACCGGCTTCGCTGGACGCTTGCCAACCGCCTGTTCGTGAAGACTGCGACCGGGAGCCGCGAGGTTGCCAACCTCGCGTTCGGCCAGGAGTATTCGTTCTCCGACCCTCTCACGCCGGCGCGGCCGGGCCTCCCGGCAAGTCAAAGCGGGGTCTTCTCCGTCCTGCTGCGCACGGCGCCGGTCCCCACCGCCAACCTCGACGCGCGCGCAGACTTTGACGCCGTGACGCGCAAGCTCGTGACCACCTCCCTCTCGGGCGGCGTCACGAGCGGCCGCAGCGGTCTCAACCTCACCTGGTACAGCGGCTACGACCCGATTCGCGGCGGGCTGTACTCGTCTCAGACCCGCATCTACCTGGGCCTTTCACCGGGCTCCTCACCCTGGCGGCTGGAGAGCCAGACCGCCTATGACATCCACAACAGCAAGCTCCTTGACGAAACCCTCGCCTTCCGCTGGCTTGGCAGCTGCTGGAGCGCCCTCGTCGAACTGCGAAACTATCGCATCGAGCCCTACCAGAACCGCAGCTTCCGCATCGCCATCGACCTGACCGGCCTCGGCACGTTCCTCGACATCCACGGCGGTCTCGACGCCCTGACGTCAACGTCGAGGTAGATTCTCCCGGTCGCCTCGCGGCTTGCGGTGCACCGGGTGGTGGTGTAAGCTTCGCGGTCAGCGGGTCGGGGCGTAGCTCAGCCTGGTAGAGCACACGGTTCGGGACCGTGTGGTCGGAGGTTCAAATCCTCTCGCCCCGACCAAGCCCGCCCAGCCACCCACCCGACCACCCAGGCTCGACGCCTGAGGCGAGAGGCACGACGTGGTTTCGGTTTGTCTCTTCGGCCCTGCTCCTGACAGAGGTTTCTTCCTTGCCTTGCGGACCGTGTCTTACCGACCCGGGGGCTCCGCGCAGTGGTCGGTTCTTCCTCTTTCGCTATCCATCGTGCCTCGTCGATGGCCCACTTGGCACGTTTCTCGCTTGTCGGCTAGACTGCCGGGCCGCGGATGTGCCCGAGCCAGGATGGCGAGCCGCACAAGACCAGCCTCGCACGCGCAGTTGGCTGGCCATCGCGGCCAGCACCAGCGGCGTGAACCGGAGACGCGGTGCCGTCTTGGCAGGGCAGGGCGACGTTTTGGCCCGCACGCGACTCGGCGCGGGGCCACAACCAGTTCCGCTGCCGGTGAGAGAGCATGTGATTGGAGACGAGCGATGCGTGAGAACTTCAGACCCCTTGTGGCGCTCGCAGCCGGCGTTCTGTGCGCTGGTTCGCTGCTGGCGCAGAGCCAAGTCGTGTCCCCGACGCCAGCGGGCGCGGTCAAACGCGCCTGCGATGCAGCGGGCGGGCAGGCGGCCTTCAACGCCCTGGGCGTGGTGGAGGTGAAGATCCAGCGCGAGGAGGTGACCCAGGATGGGACGACGACCAACCAAACCAAGGCCTTCTTCTTCCTGGCTCCGGGCCCCACGCCTGGCCGCACGGAGGACCCCCAGCTCAAGGTCATCGCCGCCGATGACGGGAACGGTGGCTGGGCAGTCGTCGACGGTCAACCGGATGCCCGCCCCTCCACGAGCTACATGGTCAAGCGCCTTCTCACCGGCGAGCTGTTCCCGCTGTTGCTTCCGTTCTCGCTGAACTGGGAAGGCGTGAACGTTGTGGATGTCACTCCAGCGCAGGTGGGGGGGCAGCCGGTGTGGCGGCTGAACGTCGCGCTCTCGCGCACGTTCTTCCACACGCCCCAGATCTCGACCTCATGGACCGTGGATGTGGACCGTCGCACCTTCGCGCTCGTCAGGGCGGAGAGCCCGGCGACCGACCTCGGCAAGGGGCTGCGCGCGGACGGCATGAGGTTCTCGTGGGGGGAACTCGCGAGGGTGAAGAACGTCACGCTTCCCGGCTACCAGCGCATCGTGGGTCTCGACGAGGGTGGCACCGAGAAGTCCCACTCCCGCATCGACCGCATCACCTACCGGGTGCTGCCGGCGCAGGCGGCCGAGAAGCTCTTCCCGAACCCTATCCCGCCGGCGCAGCGGCCGAAGATGCCTGGGATTCAGCCGCCCGGACAGCCCGAGACCAAACCCGGCGGGTGAGACCCTCCCAGCCCACCCGGCGGACGTAGAATGGGCACGACGGGCCGGAGAGGCCCGGGAGGGGATCGTGAGACTCCAACCGTTCGCTCTCGCAGTCACGGGCGCGCTGCTCCTCGCGGGCCCATCGTGGTCTCAGCAGGCCAACGTGGACCCGGATCTGGCCAAGGAGATCCGCGACCTGCACACGGCGCAGCAGGATCTCGATCATCGTCTTGACCAGCTCGCCAAGGCGATCGACGACATCGCCTGGCTCCAGCGGGTCGGGGACGTCGCGGTTGTGGACAAGTGGCGAATCGTGGGCCCGCCCGACGCCAACCCGAAGAACCCCACCGCTCCCGGGGCGACCAACCCGGTCAAGTTTTTCACCTACACGTTTGTCCCAAAGGACCGCAAGGCCGGCGAGAAGCTCCCGATGCTGATCCTGCCTCACGGCGGCGTGCACGCCGACTTCACCAGCACGTACCACACCCACATCATCCGCGAGCTGATTGCGCAGGGGTACGTGGTCGTGGCCCCGGACTACCGTGGCTCCACAGGGTACGGCAAAGGTCTCTACGAGCTGATCGACTACGGCGGCCGCGAGGTCGACGACATCCACGCTAGCAAGCAGTGGGCACTCGAAAACTTCGACTTCGTGGACCCGCAGCGTGTGGGCCTCATCGGCTGGAGCCACGGCGGGCTGATCGTTCTCATGGAGACGTTTGCTCACCCCAACGACTACGCGTGCGTGTTCGCCGGGGTGCCGGTGTCGGATCTCGTCATGCGCATGGGCTACGAGGATCAGGACTACCGGGACGACTTCTCCGCCGAGTACCACATCGGCAAGACCGTGCGGGAGGACATCCCGGAGTACAAGAGGCGCTCGCCCGTCTGGCACGTCGAAAAGCTCGCCGTGCCGTTGCTCATCCACACCAACACCAACGACGAGGACGTCAACGTCATCGAGGTCGAGCACCTCATCCAGGCGCTGAAGGCGGCGGACAAGAAGTTCGAGTACAAGGTCTTCCAGACCGCGCCTGGCGGGCACAGCTTTGACCGTATGGACATGACGATGGCGCAAGCGGCCAGGCGTGAGATCTACGCCTTCCTGGCCCGCTACCTCAAGCCCCCGCGGGCGCTCCCTTGAGACCTCCCAACCTCGAACTGCGGGTTACGTGCGCAACCGCCGTGCGTGAAGGGCAAAGCGGACTAACAACCTGAGGATGGCAAAACCATAGACAACCGAGCGACCGAAACCGATCTGCGATGCCTCCGGGAAGTAGCGGGTGGCGATCGGGATCTCCGCGATGCGCATGCCGGCCACCACCCCCTGAGCGATGATCTCGGAGTCAAAGACGAAGTCGTTGGAGTTGGCGCTCAGGTCCACGCTCTCGAGGTACGCACGCGAGTAGGCGCGGAACCCGGAGTGGTACTCGGTGAGGCGCAGCCCGAACACGGTGTTTTCGAGCTTCGTGAGGCCCACGTTCCCAATCACCTTCCACCAGGGCATTCCGCCCTGCCGCACCGCACCCCCCAGCATGCGGCTGCCGAACACCGCGTCCGCCCTGCCTTCCAGGAGCGGCTGGAGAAGCTCCGGGACCACCTGGGGATCGTACTGATGGTCCGGGTGGACCATGACCACGATCCCGGCACCGCGCCGCAACGCCTCCCTGTAGCATGTCTTCTGGTTGCCGCCGTACCCCAGGTTTTTCGGGTGGACAAAGACCGTCAGCCCCAGTCCCCTGGCGATGGCCACGGTGTCGTCGTGGCTCGCGTCGTCGACGAGCACGATCTCATCCACGAGATCCCGCGGCACGTCGGCCGCACACGCCGCCAGAGTGCGCGCCGCGTTGTACGCGGGCATTACAACCACCACGCGCGGCCGGCTCGTCCCCGCCTCCCCGATCACGGCGCCAACGATACACCAGCACGATTGGGAACGGTGTTCAGGTCGCACGCACGAGGCCGCGACGCGGCGCCTGCATGTTAGACTTCGCGCCGTGGGCGCTTGCCGCCGTGCCACCCTGCTTCTGCTCGTGCTGCTGCCGCTTTTCTCGTGCCAGCGCGGATCGGGACGACTGGCGGTTGTGGGGAATCGTGCCGTGACCGTCGAGAAGTTCTCGAGCTTCGTGGTCGCACAGACGGCCCGCACCCTGCCGGAGGTTTCGCCAGAGCTCGCCGCCGCGCTGTTCGAGCGCTACCTCGAGGAGGAGGTGATACTGACCGCCTCCCCCGTCCATGGGGACTACGATCTCACCCCGACCGCGCGCACCGCGCGTGTTCGGGAACTGCTCGTCTCGCTCTGCCCTCCACCCCCACAACCGTCGGAGGTTCAGGTGGACGCGTACCTGGCCCAGCACCCGGACCTCGCCGGCAGTGGCGAGCGCCTCCGCCTCCGTCAGCTCATCCTCCCAGACCAGGCGACCGCCCAGGTCGCGCGCGACCGGGTCCGGGGCGGCGAGGACTTCCTCACCGTCTCGCGGGCCCTCTCACGCGCCCCGAACGCCGCGAGTGGCGGCCTCCTCGGTTGGGTGGAACGGGGTCAGCTCCCGCCGGAGTTCGAGGCCGCGGTTTTTGGCCTCGCGGCTGGCGAGCTCAGCGAACCGGTCCCGAGCAATGCCGGCTGGCACGTGTTTCAGGTCATGGAGCGCCACACTGCAGGGGAAGGCCCCGATGCTTCCGTTCGCGACCGCGTGCGCGGCCAGTTGGCCGCCGAGGCAGCCGAGACGGCTCGAAGTGCCTGCCTGCGAAACCTCGCCGCCAAGGTCGGCGTGCGGGTGGACTGCGCAGGGGCGAGCTTCCCCTGCCGAAACCCGTTCGAAGGGAAACCATGAAAGGCATCAGAGTACTCACACTCGCTACGTTGCTGGTGGGTGCGCCGGCTCTTGCAGCGGAACGCCAGCTCGTTGAGGGAATCGTGGTGAGGGTCAACGACCGCATCCTGACCACAGCGGACATCCGTCAGCGCGCGACGGAGCGCGCCACCGAGACCGGAAAGGAGATACCCCCCGCGGCCTATGCCGACCTCGTGCAGCAGGCGGCAGACGAGCTCTGCATCCTCGAGCGCGCCACCGAGCTCAAGCTCGAGATCTCCGACGAGGAGCTCAACGCCGCGGTGCAGCAGTTGCGGGCGGACAACCGCGTCCCGGACGACGCGGCGTTTGAGAAGATGCTCCATGCGTCCGGCCTGACCCTGGAGGGCCTGAAGGCTCGCCTGCGTGAGAGCATGCTGATCCAGAGGCTGATCAAGCGGGAGGTGGGTGACCTTCCAATCACCGAGGAGGAGCTGCGGCAAAGGTACGCACGCGAGAAAGACAAGTACATGATCGGCGAGCGGGCACATCTGGAACACATGGTCATGCCGCTGGCGGCCGACCGCACCGACCTGGAGGCCAAGCTCGCGGCCGAGCGCAGGCTGGTGGCGGCCGCCCGCGCTTCCGGCGATTTCAAGGTTCTGGTGGAGAGGGAGGTAGCCGCCGGCCACGGAAGCGGGGGTGACCTCGGGATTCTCGTGATCGAGGATCTCCGCCCGGAGGTACGGGACGCGGTTCTCAAGCTGAAGCCCGGTGAGGTCTCCGACCCTTTCATCAGCAGCGCTGGCGTCCACGTCGTCCAGCTCATCGAACGAATCCCACCGAGTCCGAAGCCTTTTGAGGAAGTGGAGAGCGAGCTGCGCCAGCAGGAGCTGGACCAGCGCTACCGCAGCCATATCACCTCCGTGGTCACCGAACTCAAGAAGCGCTACGTCGTCGAGACGCACCCCGAGCTCATGGCGACCACCAAGTAGGTCCCACCGCGCTCCTCGACGCCTCGCGGGACAACGAAGCCGGTCACACCTAGCAGGAAGACGCCTCGCCCCCCTGAGGATCTTGACAGCAGGCCCCCCTTCGCCTCATCATGGCGGTGGACAAAAGTGGAGCGAAGTGGACCGACATGGCCCACATCCGCGGCAGCGGGTCCCGGGAGGCGGAGCATGGAGACTTTTCGCGGCAGCTATCAGGCTACCGTCGATGACAAGGGTCGCCTGAAGCTCCCGGCTCGGCTGAAAACTCAACTCGAGGAATGGTTTGGCCCGCGCGTCTTCGTGACATCCCTGAGCCCCCTCGAGCTCCGCGTGTATCCGCAAACAGTCTGGGAAGAACTGGAGCGCCGCTTCCTCGTTCGGCCTTCGATGGACCCTCTGGTTCAGCGCCTCCTGGAGCACGCCAACTACGGCCAAGAGGGCGAGGTGGACGCGCAGGGCAGGGTGCTTGTCCCCGCGCTGCTGCGCGAGGTGCTGGGAGTCAGCGGCGAGGTCGTCGTCTCGGGCCGTGGCCGGTTCCTCGCCGTGGTGGCTCGCGACCGGGCGCAGGCCGAGCTTGCAAGCGCCTTCTCCGCCGAGGATCTCGCCGCTCTCGCCGCACTGGAGCAGTGATGCAGGATGTGCCCGGCAGAACACCTCCCCGTCCTGGTCAGCCAGGTGGTGGCCGCCCTGGCGCCCTCGGCAGAGGGGTGGATCGTGGACGCCACCGTCGGCCTGGGGGGGCACGCCAGGGCCCTGCTGGAGGCGCAGCCAGAGGCACGGCTGCTGGGCCTCGACGTGGACCCCGAGGCGCTCGCGCTGGCACGCGAGCGGCTGGCCGTCTTCGGGCGACGGGTGGTGCTGGTCAACGGGTCCTACCGCCTGCTCGCCGGGATCGTCCACGATCAAGGCCTCGCGGACGTCGATGGTGTGCTCTTCGACCTCGGCGTCTCCTCGCTGCAACTGGACACCCCCTCCCGGGGATTTTCCTTCCGCCACGACGGCCCGCTCGACATGCGCTTCGGGGGCGAGGGAGCCACTGCTGCGGATCTGTTGGCCGAGACCGGGGAGGAGGAGCTTGTGCGGGTTCTGCGTGATTTCGGTGAGGAGCCACACGCCAGACGGGTCGCGCGGGCGATCATCCGTGCCCGCCTGAAGCAACCGATCCACACGACCGGCGAGCTGCACCGGGTCGTGCGCGCGGCCCTTGGTCCCCGCCGCGGCCGCATCGACCCGGCCACGCGAACGTTTCAGGCCTTGCGCATCGCCACCAACCGTGAGCTCGAATCGATTCCCGTTGCCATCGACCAGGCCGTGCGTCTGCTC
>Ga0315279_10007204_pt1 | contig 13817 bp, 10 predicted proteins | sample YL17G06_20_MG_FD_203694 | JGI IMG/M metagenome (GOLD analysis project Ga0315279, IMG submission 203694) | Sediment microbial communities from Yellowstone Lake, YNP, Wyoming, USA - YL17G06_20 | ecosystem: Environmental > Aquatic > Freshwater > Lake > Sediment | place: USA: Wyoming | collected... | reverse complement strand
GATTGCCGGAACCGTCGAGGCACAACTGCGTCCGGCTGTTCAGGGCCGCCCTGGTGGCCTGGCCGCCGTCGCCCGAAGAGCCCGCCGTTCCAGTTCCCGCAACGGTGCTGATGATCCCCGCGGTGTCAACCTTGCGCACGCGGTGGTCGTCCGCGTCGCCGATATAGAGGTTCCCCACACGATCCAGGGCGACGCCAATCGGGGCCCTCAGTCTGGCTTGGCTGGCCGGGCCCCCATCTCCCAGCACACTTCCGCCACCTGCCACGATGCTGATAGCGCCCAGGGCACTGATTTTGAGGACAAGCCTCGAATCGAGATCGGTGAAGAAGATATTTCCCGCCGCGTCCACGGCTATCCCAAACGGGTTACCCCTTTGGGCGACTGTGCTGATCGTCCCCTGGGGGTCGACCTTGCGCACGCGCCCGCCGCCGGTCCCTTCGGCGAAGTAGAGGTTGCCGGCCGCGTCCAGGGCTACGCAGTTCGGGTTGACAAGACCAGCGTTGGTGGCGGGGCCCCCTTCCCCGAGAGTATCTCCGCCTCCGGCCACCGTCGTAATGATTCCTTGTGGATTGATCTTGCGGATGCGCTTGTTCCCCCAGTCGGACACGTAGAGATTGCCCGCTGGATCTAGCGTCCCGCACACGGGCGTGTTCAACGTGGCGGCGAGGGCCGGGCCGCCGTCACCCGATAGAGTGGGCACGCCGTTCCCGGCGACTGTAGTGATGATTCCGAGCGGACTCACCTTTCGCAGGCGGTGGTTGCCTTTGTCGGCGATGTAAATGTTGCCCGCCGCATCGACGGCCACGTCATCTGGCTCCGCCAATGCCGCCGCGGTGGCGGGTCCGCCGTCGCCCAGGGCCGACCCGCCCCCGGCCACCACCTTGACACCACCACCCGGATCCACCTTGACAACCTGGTTGCTGCCCCCGATCGCAACGTAGACATAGCCCAAAGTATCAATGCTCAGTCCCCTGGGGCTCCGCAGATTGGCCACGAGCGTGCTAATCGTGCCTTGAGTGTTCACCTTCCGCAGGCGGTTATTGCCTTCGTCAGTGATGTGGAGATTACCAGCCGCATCGAGCGCAACTCCCGTGGGATTATAGAGCTGCGCAAGAGTGGCTGGGCCGCCGTCCCCGCTGAAACCGCGTTGGCCGGTACCCGCAACGGTGCTGATCGTCCCCTCCGGTGCTACTCGCCGGACCCGTTGGCCCTGGTTCTCCACGACATAAAGGGCGCCGAATCGGTCCACCGCCACCGAGCCCGGCTGATTGAGTTGGGCGCGCGTGGCAGGACCGCCATCGCCGGAGGATCCGGGTTGCCCGTTGCCGGCGACTGTCGTGATGATCCCATCCGTGCCAACTTTGCGGACCCGGTGGTTGTCACGCTCGGCAATGTACAAGTTGCCCGCCGAGTCCAGTGCCAGCCTTGCGGGAAAGTTCAAGGTGGCGTTTGCCGCTGGGCCCCCGTCTCCGAAAAAGCCGCCGGTGCGTACCCCCAAGCCCGCCAACACGGTCAGGATGCCGTCACGTGACACCTTGGCCACAATATGACTGGCCGAGTCGCACACGTAGAGGCTTCCGCCGGCATCTACCGTGACACCACCAACCTGATCCAGTGGTGCATCCAGCGCCCGCACCGAGCGCGGGAAAATGAAGTCGGTGCCGGCAATTGTGGTGATGATGTTCTGGGCGGCGGCTGGCGGCAGTCCAAGCGCCAAGAGCAAAATGATCAGGCTGGGCCGGAGGAGAAACCCCATCGAACACCTCCATGGCGTGCCTCTATGGTAGCAGAGAGAGGGCGGAGTAGCGCCGGCTTCTTGCCGGCTTCTTGCGCTGCCGCAGCTTCTATGGAGCGTCCGCCGCGGCGGATCCCGCCGGCCCCGGGTTTGTTCCCCGCGCAACGGCCGAGAGTGAACATTGCTGGGCCGCCCGCCGCGGCTTGCCACGGCTCGGGGGTGCTGCTCAAGCCGTTGGCGTCAATGCCTTCCGCACAGGACCTTGAAACCCGCAGGCAACGCAGTTATTCTGTGACTATGCTGGTAAGTCGCGAGGCGCTTTGTGCCGAGGAATTGCGCCGACGGCTGCGCTCCTTCTGCGAAAAGCACCACATCCGCCGTTTGGAGGTTTTCGGCTCGGCCGCGTACGGCCAAACCGCTCCGGGCAGCGATGTGGACTTACTAGTGACGCTCGATGAGTCAAGGCCGGTTTCCACCGGCGAGTTGCTCGAAATGGCCGGCGAGGCGGAGGAATTGGTCGGCAGACCCGTAGATTTCGTTTTGCGCCGGTCCCTGGAGAAGTCACCGAACCGCTTTGCCCGCGAGCACATTCTGTCCACCGCTGTGTGCGTGTATGGAAGCTGACCAACTTGGGCGGCTGCGCGATATCCTGGAAGCGGCACGCCTCATCGCCGCGTACATCGAACGCACGAGCGAGGTGGATTTTTGCGCCAATACGCAACAGCAGGACGCCGTAATTCGGCGCATCGAAATCATCGGCGAGGCGGCAGCACATCTGACTGATGAGACCCGCGCTGCCATTCCCGAACTTCCTTTCCGAAAGATGCGTGGCATGCGCAACATCGTGGCGCATGACTACGCCAACGTGGATCTCAAGATTGTCTGGGAGATTGCAACCGCGCACGTGCCGGAGATTTGTAGGGTGCTGGAAAGGTTTTTCGGCCGCCAGGAATGACCAGATCGCCCGACACGGGGGATGAGCGCGGGCTCGCGCCCTCCGTAATCCGCATGCGCTGGTCCCCAAATCCGCAAATGTTACATTACAGCGTCACCCGCGGGGGGCGAACAGCGCCATATGCACCTTGGTAATGGCGGCGATCACGTCGTCCACGTCCTTCTCGGTGAACCTGGGATGCAGGTGGACGGCGGCGAAGCGATCGAAAACATCCAGCGTCTGGGGGCAGGCGGCGGCGCCGTACGGGACCGACTTGCCGCGCGGGGTGTTGAACGACGGCCAGTCCGGGTGCAGCGTGATTTTCTTCTCGATGTGCTCGGCGGTGGGAAGGATCACCGAGCCGCCCAGCCTGCCGGCGCTCACGTTTTCCTTGTTCATCGCATTGATGAACTGGTCGCGCTGCTTCTTGTCTTTCAGCGCGATGAACATGCCGGAGCCGATGTCGCCGTCGGGGTCGGGCAGGCGGCGCTGCCGCAATCCCGGCAGGTCGCTGATGGCGGCCCGCACGCGCCGGAAACTCTTCCTTGACGCTTCCAGGATGGTATCGAGCTTCTTGAGCTGCGCGCCCATCACCGCCCCGGTGAACTCGCTCATGCGGTACTGGCCGCCGACAAACCAGGCGAGTTGCGGTTTGCCGACCAGTTCCTCGTGCGCCGGGCGCAACCCGCCCAGGTCGTGGAAGCGCGCGGCGCGCTCGAACAACACCGGGTCGCTGGTGACCACCGCGCCGCCCTCGCCGGCGGAGATCGTCTTGTTGACCTGGAAACTGCAAATGCCGATGTCGCCGATCGAGCCCAGGTGCTTGCCTTTGTAGCGGCCGCCGACGCTCTGCGCGAAATCTTCCAGGATGCGGATCTTGCGGCTGCGGGCGACTTCCAGGATGGGGTCCATGTCGGCCGGCCCACCCAGGATGTGGACCGCCATGATCACCTTGGTCTTCGGCGTGATCTTGCGTTCCAGGTCCTTCGGGTCAAGGTTGAGCGTCTCATCGACTTCGGCGAAGACGGGCAACCCGCCGGCCAGTATCACGGCGTTGTAGCAGGAATACCAAGTCCAGGCGGGAACGATGACCTCGTCGCCCGGCCCCACCTCCAGCGCGCTGATGGCGGAAATCAGCGCCGAGGTGCCGGAGGTGACGGCCAGCGCGAACTTGGCTCCCTGGTGGCGCGCATAATCCCGCTCGAAATTGAGCACCTTGGTGGGCTTCGCCGCTCCATACCAGCGGAACGGCGTCTTCGACTTCACCACCTCGAGCACTTCTCGTTCTTCGGCCGCGTCGTAATAGTCGGCGCCCCAATAGCCGGCCGTCAGCCTGGTGGCGCGCACGGGCTTGCCGCCGTTGATGGCCAGCTCTTTGGGATCGACCGGGGCGGGGGAGTCCGGCCGGGTTGCGGCTCCGGCGGCTGAGCCCAGAACGGCCGCCGTTGCGGTTGCGAATTCTCTGCGATTCTGTTCTCGTGACATGGCCTGCGCCTCCTTCTGCTTCTGTGAGTTTAAAGTTTAAAGTTGAAAGTTTAAAGCCCAAAATCGCACGACCGGGAGCCGGGAACCGCAGAGACGCAGAGGACGCGGAGGGGCGTTTTCTGCGGACTCTGTGGGTGTCTGAGCCTTTGCATCGCAAAGATAGTTTTTCTCTTGACAATGGTGATCCCGGCGGTAGTATGCGAGTTGTACTTTACATTGCAAAGCAACAGCTATGACATTTCGCCGAAAAGCGCTGCTACTGGCGCTGGCCGCCGGCGGCTTGGCCGCCTGCGCGCTGGCCGGCCTGCTTCTGCTTTACGGGCACAACCTGGAAAGACGGCGTTGGAACCATGTCTTTTCCAGTGCCCGGCCGTCCTTTAACACGGAGCCCAGCCGGTTTCTGGTCGAGGCCGTGCAAGGGCGGAAGCCGGGGACGGCACTCGACTTGGGCATGGGCCAGGGCCGCAACGCGGTGTACCTGGCGCGGCAGGGGTGGCAGGTGACCGGCGTTGACATCTCCGACGTGGGCCTTGCGCAGGCGCGCGAGCAGGCGATGAAGGCCGGCGTCAGCATCCACACGGTTCTCCAGGACGCGGACGGTTTCGACTTCGGCAGGAGCCGCTGGGACTTGGTGGCCCTGATCTATTTCTCTCCGCGCGCCTACATCGCCCGCATTCGTGAAGGCCTGCGGCCGGGCGGCCTGGTGGTGGTTGAAGGGTTCCATCGGGACGCGGCGCGGGAGCGGCGCATTGGGCCGGGCGTGGTGTTCGACAGCGGAGAGTTGCCGCGCCTGTTTGAGGGTTTCCGCGTGCTCCGCTACGAAGAAGTCACCGATGTGGCGGATTGGGGGAAGCAGCGAACACGGCTGGTGCGCCTGCTCGCGCAAAAACCCATTTAAACTTTAAACTTTAACCTTTAAACTTCCCTGATGAGCCAACCTGTTGTTTCGCCCACAATGATCCGGCCAGGAAAGAACTCGCCCCTGGGCGCGCACTGGACAGGGCAGGGAGTTAACTTCGCGTTGTTCGCCCAAAGCGCGGAGAAAGTGGAATTGTGCTTGTTTGCGCGCCCGGAAGACGGCGAGCCGGTGCGCACCGTGGAGATGGCCCACAAGACGCGCAACGTGTGGCATTGCCTGCTGCCCGACTGCCGGCCGGGGCAGCTTTACGGCTACCGCGTCTACGGGCCATATGATCCGCAGCGCGGCAAGCGGTTCAATCCGGCCAAGCTGCTGATGGATCCCTATGCCCGGGCGCTCACCGGCAAGGTCGATTGGACGCGCGGCACCGCTCTTTCCTACGACCCGTTGAAGCCGGAGAAAGACCTGGCGCTGGATTGCTCCGATGACGCGGCGGCCATGCCCAAGTGCGTGGTGGTGGATCACCGCTTCGAGTGGGATGGCGACCAGCCGTTGCGCACCGCACTGGGCCGCTCGGTCATTTATGAGCTGCACGTGAAGGGCTTCACCAAGCGCTTCCCCGGGCTGGACCCCAAGCTGCAGGGCACCTACGCGGGGCTGGCGGCGCCGGCAGTGCTGGAATACCTGACCGGCCTGGGCGTGACGGCCGTGGAGTTGCTGCCGGTCCACGAGTGCCAGCCGGAGAAATTCCTGCTGGACCGCGGCCTGACCAACTACTGGGGTTACAACACCGCCGGCTTTTTCGCCCCGGACGGCCGCTACAGTTCCTCGGGCACGCTGGGCGGGCAGGTAGCCGAGTTCAAGCAGATGGTCAAGCGCCTGCATCGCGCCGGCATCGAGGTCATCCTCGACGTGGTGTACAACCACACGGCGGAGGGCGACCATCTCGGCCCCACACTGAGCTGGCGGGGCATCGACAACGAGAACTATTACTGGCTGGTGGACGGCGATCCTTACCATTACATGGATTTCACCGGCTGTGGAAACACGCCGCGCATGACCAACCCCGACGTGCTGAAGCTGATCATGGACAGCCTGCGCTATTGGGCGCGCGAGATGCACGTGGACGGCTTCCGCTTCGATCTGGCCTCCACGCTGGCGCGCGACGAAAAAGGGGTTGATCGCCTTTCCTCCTTCCTCGAGATCCTGCACCAGGACCCGGTGTTGAGCAACGTCAAGCTGATCGCGGAGCCCTGGGACGTGCGGGCCGGCGGCTACCAGGTGGGCAACTTCCCCGTGGATTGGAGCGAATGGAACGGGCGCTTCCGGGACACCGTGCGCCGCTTCTGGCGCGGCGACTCCGGCCAGGTCTCCGAACTCGCCTACCGCATCACCGGCAGCAGCGACCTGTATTGCCACAACGGCCGCAGCCCCGACGCCAGCATCAATTTCCTCACCTGCCATGACGGGTTCACCCTCTACGACTTGGCCAGCTACGATTCCAAGCACAACGAGGCCAACCTGGAGGAGAACCGCGACGGCAACGACTATAACTGCAGTTGGAATTGTGGCGTCGAAGGCGAGACCGATGACAGCGACGTGCGGCAATTGCGCCAGCGCCAGATGCGCAATTTCATCTCCACGCTGCTGCTCTCGCAGGGCATCCCGATGCTATGCGCCGGCGACGAGTTCGCCCGCACCCAGGGCGGCAATAACAACGCCTATTGCCAGGACAACGAGATAAGCTGGATCGATTGGGCGTCCCGGGAGGAAAACGCGGACCTGCTGGAGTTCGCCCGCCACTGGCTGGAGTTCCGCAGGAAACACCCGTGTTGGCGGCGTACGCGCTTCTTCGAGGGCCGCGATTTCGGACTGGATGAATTGAAGGACATCACCTGGTTGCGGCCGGATGGCGCGGAAATGGCCGCCGGCGATTGGTCGGAAGACTTCGTCCGGTGCCTGGGATTCGTCATCGATGGCAAAGACCTGCGCGAGGTGGACGCGCAGGGCCGGGTGCTGACCGACGGCGTCTTCCTGATCTTGCTGAACGCGCACCACGCGGCCATCCCCTTCAAGACCCCGGCTCTCGACTCGGGCCACTGGCGCTGCCTGATGGACACCACCCAAGGCTGGCTTGCCGAGCAGTGCCTGGTGGAGCCGGGCGGTGAGTATTCCTTGGAAGGCCGCTCGGTGGCCCTTCTGGAGTGGTCGGGAAAGAACAGCAGTAGGCAGTAAGCAGTAGGCAGTAGGCGGGAAGCAGGAGGCAGCAGGCGGGAAGCAGGAGGCAGGAAGCCGGCGCTCCTGCTTACTGCCTACTGCCTTCTGCCTTCTGTTTTTCGCCAGCGGCGCGCGGCCTGCCGCACCTGCCGTTCATCCATGCCGAAGTAATGGCCGAGCTCGTGCCACAGCGTTTCCCGCACGATGCGCGCCAGCTCGCGCTCGTTGCGCGCCAGCCGCTCGATCGGCCCGCGATAGATGGAGATCTTGTCCGGCAGGACCAGGCCGTAGCTGGCAGTGCGCCGGGTCAGAGGAATGCCGTGGTAGAGGCCCAACAGGGTGGAGCCGCCGGGGCAGCGGGCGCGCCGCAGATCGTCGGGCCCCGGCTCGTCCTCGGCAACGATCGCCACATTCTCCACGCGCTTGCGGAACCCGGCGGGAATGGCCAGCCAGGCCTCCTGCACCAGCCGGTCAAACCGCGCCCGCTCTTCCTCGCGCTTGCTGCGCATCCCTCGATTCTACAATTGCACTTGAAACGGGCAACGGGAAACCGGAAAATTGGATCATGGACCAGGCGCTTCTCGATGACATCGTGCGCCGGATTGTCGAAGTGGCCCACCCGGAGCGGATCATTTTGTTCGGCTCCGCGGCCCGGGGCGACATGGGCCCGGACAGCGATGTGGACCTGCTGGTTGTGAAGTCGGGAGTGGCGAGCCGTGGCCGTCTTGAGGAAGAGATTCACCTTAGCTTCTTCGGCCTCGGCGCTTCAGTGGATGTCGTTGTCGCCACACTGGAAGACATCGACATCTTTCGGGACAGGCCGGGCACGGTGATCCAACCGGCACTGGAGGAGGGGATCGAAGTGTATGCCGCCTGAACAACGAGACTCGACCGACCCGAAGGACTGGCTTCGGTTCCGCCTCAGCGCTCCAGCAAATAGGCGCACTCCAGCAGGCGGCTCTGGCCGCCATCGTTGACCGCGTATTGCGCCTTCCTCCCGCCTGATCCGCTGGTGTTCCACAGCGCGGCGGCGCCGTGCTGGCCGCGCTTGTTCAGGGCATAGAAGTTGATGCCGATCTGCTCCAGCTTCTTGCGGTTGTTGCGGTAGTTGGCGGCCACGCGCCGGACCGCTTCCAGGCAGGCCTCGCGCGGGGAAGCGCCCCGCCGCATCATCTCCACCACGGTGTGCGCGCCGTTGATTTTGATGCACTCCTCGCCGCGCCCGGTGGAGCCGGCGCCGCCCATGTCGTTATCGACAAACAGGCCGCAGCCGATCAAAGGCGAATCGCCGACGCGCCCCGGAATCTTCCAGGCCAGGCCGCTGGTGGTGGTGACGCCGGAAAGATCGCCGCGCTCGCTTACGGCCAGGCAGTTGATGGTGCCGGTGGGCGGGTGCGCGGCCACTTCGCGCGCCCAAGCCAGTACTTCAGGGTCGTAGATGCCCGCCTTCTGGTCGGCATCTGGGGCGGCCAGGCCCGGCCCCCAATTCTCCAACTTCCTCGCCTTCCATGTCAGCCAGGCCAGCCGCGATTTGTCAGTCAGCAGGTCCTGTTCCGTGAAACCGTGCATGCGGGCGAAGCGCAGGGCGCCCTCGCCGACCAGCAGCAGGTGGTCGGTGTGCTCCATGATCGCTTTGGCGACCTTGGAAGGGTTCTTGATGTTGCGCAGCGAAGCAACCGCGCCGGCGCGCCGGGTCGGTCCGTGCATCACGCTGGAATCCAGTTCAACGACGCCGTCTTCGTTGGGCAGGCCGCCATAGCCCACGCTGCTGTCGTTCGGATCGTCCTCGATTATGTTGACGCCGGCGATCACCGCATCCAGCGTGTCGGCGCCGCCCTGGATCATTTCCATCGCCTTTTGCACGGCGCGCAGTCCGTTGGCGCTGGAAATGGCGACCGGCCGGACCGCCGCCGCGCCGCCTTGTTGTGCGCCCGAATCGGGCACGCCCGCGGCCAGGGGGCCGGTGACGGCGGCCAGCAGGCCGCCCTGCATGATCTTCCTTCGCGTGTATTCGCCCATTCTTTCCTCCCAATCGAAGTGCTAAGTGCTGAGTGCTAAGTGCTGAGTGCTAAGTGCTAAGTGCTAAGTGCTAAGTGCTGAGTCTCTCGACCTCAGCACTAAGCACTTAGCACTCAGCACTTCCTTACGACGCGCTGGCCGCTGCCAGCGCGGCTCCTTTGGCGCTGCCGGCTTTGAACTGCTCCCACAATTCTCGCGGCAACGAGAGCGCCGCTTTGACCACTGAAGGATCAAACTGGGTGCCCGCCATGTCGCGGATTTCCTTCAGGGCATGCTCGAGCGGCAAGGCAGGCCGGTACGGCCGGTCGGAAATCATGGCGTCCAGGGCGTCGGCCACCGCGAATATGCGGGCCCCCAGGTGAATCGCTTCGCCCTTGAGGCCGCGCGGGTAACCGCTGCCGTCGTAATACTCCTGGTGGGACAGCACGATTTCCGCCGCTTCTTCCAGAAAGGTGATGCGGCGCAGGATGTCGTACCCGCGCTGGCAATGGGTTCTCATCAATGTCCGCTCTTGTTCATTCAGCGGTCCGGCCTTGTTGAGAATGGAATCGGGTATGCCAATCTTGCCCACGTCGTGCAGGTAGGCGCCCCGCGCGATGGTCTTGATGGTCTCCTGCACCAGCCCCATGGCCTGCGCGATGGCCGCCGAAAACGCGGTGACCCGCCGGGAGTGGCCCTCGGTCCCCGAGTCCTTCAGGTCCAGCGCGCTGCCCAGCGCCTCCAGGGTGAAATCGTAGGAGCGCTCCAGTTGCGCCAGCGCATCTTGCAGGCGGCGGGTGCGGTCGGCTACCGCCTCTTCCAGGTGCTGCTGGTAGCGGCGATTCTCCTCGATCAGGCGCCGGCGCTCCAGCGCCCGGCCGACGACAAAGTAGATCTGGTCCTGGTCGAAGGGCTTGACCAGATAATCGTAGGCGCCTTTGCGGATGGCATCCATGGCCACCCGCACGTCCTGCACGGCCGACAACATGATGACCGGAAGATCGGGGCACACTTCGCGGAGCCGCTCCAGAAAGGCCAGGCCGTTCATCTCCGGCATGATGATGTCGGAGAGGACCAACCCAAAGCGTTGCGGATCTTGCGCGATCAGGGGCAACGCAGCCACGGCATGAGGCGCCGTCAAACAGCGATACCCGCGCACTTCCAACAACGAGGAAAGGATTTCGCGGATCGCTTCTTCGTCATCGACGATCAAGACCGTTTCTGGTTCGCTCACGACTCTCTCCGCTCGAACCTGCTGGCGCGGTCGCTATTCTAGCTTGCTTCATTCAGGAAGAAAAGGCTGGAGGCCGTGGGCCGTAGGCTGTGGGCCAGGGGCCATAGACAGCCGGCAGCCGATCTCCGACGGCCCACAGCCTCTTCTAGCGGGAAAGCGGCTCTGATAAAGTAGCCTCAAAATGGCTGCTACCGCCATCGCCGTGCTGGCCGCCGAAATCGCCGCGCTCGGGGCGCTGCTGGTCGTCGGGCTGCTGGTCTATCGAGCTTTTCCTCAGCGCTACCTGCTGATCTGGAACGGCGCCTGGCTCCTTTACATCCTGCACGTGCTGGGGGCGGCATCCTCCTGGCTGGCCCAGGGCCTGCTTCCCGCAGGGATGTTGCTGGCCGCGCAGGGGTTGATGACCGGAGCGATCGGGGAGGCCGTCGGCAGGCGCGCTCTGCCGATATGGCTGCTGCCGCTGGCTGCCCTCTCGCTGCTGGGGGAAGCGATCGTTGCCTCGCTGTTTCCGGGGTGGCGGGGGTGGCCAAGCGCCGCGGGCTACCTGTTGCTGGACCTGATTGCGGCGGCCTGGGTGATCGAATATGGCCGGCGGCGCGTTGGCTGGGGCCCCTGGTTGTTGGCCGTCGCCTTGCTGTTGCGCCTGATTGATCTGCCCGGTCACCCTGCCGTGGGAATCCCTCTTCTGGTTTTTTCGGCGGCGAGCGCCGTCCTGACCATGGTTTCCATGTTGGTGCTGGCAATGGAAGCGGCGCGCCAGCACCTGCGCTGGGGGGCGGCGCCCGGCTTGATGGCCGCGCTGGCCGCCGACTGCGTTCCGCGCGGACGGCTGGCCCCCGATGCCCTCCACCGCCTTTGCGCCGGGCTGCAGCGGATCTTTGACGCGGCCTACGCCCGCCTGCACGTGGTGGGACCCGGCCATCGGCCCGATGCCGAAGCAGCGCTTCTGCTGGACATGCTGCCGCGCTCGTCGGCGGGTCTGAGCGCCTGTACTACGGTGATTGGATGCGAACGGGGGCCGGATGCCGAACAATGGCTGCAGCAGCGCGGGTTGCGTTGGGCCATCCTTGTTCCCATCCCGCAGTTCCGGGCCGCCGCCGGGCCGGCCGGAGTTTTCGTGCTCGGCTACCGCACCCGCCGCTGGACTTCCCCGGAAATCATGGAAGCGCTGGCCATCACCGGCCGGCAACTGGGGATGGTGCTGGAAAACAGCAGCCTGCTGGGGCAGTTGTCGCGGGCCTACCGCGATTGGCTCAGCACCGTGGACGCCATCGGCGACTACGTCCTGGTGCATGACGCCCGGTATCGCATCCGGCGGGTCAACCGGGCCCTGGCCGACCGGCTGGGCAAGGCCCCGGTCAAAATCATCGGGCATTCCTGCCGCGAGGTGCTGCCCTGCGCGCCCGCCTCTCCCTGGAACGACTGCCCCTTCTGTGAGCTGCCGCGCCACGGAGAAACCTTCGACGCCAACTTCCAGGGATACTTCCTGGTGGCCACCTCCCGGTACCCGCGCGAGGAAGCCTCCGAAATCCTGCACGTGGTCAAGGACATCACCGACCGCAAGCGCGCCGAAGAAAAATACCGCACCATGTTCGAGAAGGTCCACGAGGGCGTCTTCATTTCCACTCGGGCCGGAAGATTCCTGGAATTCAACGAGGCCTTCGCCCGCATGCTGGGTTACGAGCGCGACGAGCTGCTGGCCATGCACATTCCTTCTCTGTACGTGTCCCCCCAGGGGCGCGATCAGTATCTGCGCTTGATCGACACGCAGGGCTACGTCAGCGACTTCGAGAGCCGCCTGCGCCGCAAGAACGGCGAAGAGATGATTGGGCTGGAGACCAGCTTTGGCATGCGCGACGAAACCGGGCAGATTGTCCAGTTGCAGGGCTTCCTGCTGGACATCACCGCCAGAAAACAGGCCGAGGAACAACTGCAGAAGCACGCGGCCATGCTGGCCGCCGTGAACGAGATTTCGGAGCGCTTAAGCGGGTCCCTGGATGCCGAGGAACTGATCCGGACGGCGGTGCGGGACCTGGGGCCGGTGTTCGGCTGCGACACGGTGAGCGGCTACCTGCTTGACCGGGAGAGCGGGGAGGCGCGCCGCGTCGCTTCCTGCGGTTTCCTCAGCGAAGCCGGACAGCAGCCCTTTTCCTTCCCCTTAAGCGCCGACTTTCTGGCCATGCTGGGGGCCGACCGGCGGGCCGTGCTCCCCTTGTTGGATTTGCCGCCGGTCCCGGAACTGCCGCGCGCCGTCCAGCAGGCCGAGGGGCTGCGCTCGGTCTTCGTCATCCCCTTGCGCGCCGACCACACCTTGGGCGCCGTCATCGTGGGCTGGCGGCAGCCGCGGGTGCTGTCGGCGGCCGAGGAGAGCCTGCTGAAGGCCATCGGGCGCCAACTCAGCGCGGCCCTGGAGAACGCCGCCCTCTACCAGCAGACCCGGCAGGCTTACGAGGAGCTGCGCCGCACCCAGGAGCAGCTTTTACAAAGCGAAAAGATGGCCGCCATCGGCCAACTGGTTTCCGGCGTGGCGCACGAGCTGAATAATCCCCTGACGGCCATCATCGGCTACGGCCAGTTGCTCGGCTCCTTGTTATCGGGCAGGCCGGCCGAGTACACCGGCAAGTTGCTGCACCAGGCACAGAGGACCCGGCGGATCATCCAGGACCTGCTCAGCTTCTCGCGCCAGAGCAAGCCGCAGCGTCAGCCGCTGGATCTCAACCACGTGGTCGAGGAAGCGCTGCTGCCGCGGGACTATGACCTGCGCACGGCCCACATTCGCATCGAGTGCAGCCTGGATCCCGAGCTGCCGGCGGTCCATGGCGACCTCCACCAACTGGAGCAGGTTTTCCTGAACATTGTCACCAACGCCTGCGATGAACTCCAGGCGCGGGGCGGGCCGGGCACCATCTGGGTGCACAGCTATGCCCAAGGGCGGCACGCCGCGGTGGAGATCCGTGACGATGGATCGGGCCTGAAGGACCCCGGACGCGTCTTTGATCCTTTCTACACCACCAAGCCGGTGGGGAAGGGGACCGGCCTGGGGTTGAGCATCTGTTACGGCATCATCAAGGAGCACGGCGGAGAGATCACCGCCGCCAACCACCCCTCGGGTGGCGCCGTTTTCACGGTGCGCTTGCCTATCGCCGCGGCCGCCGCCGCAAGTTATGAGTTATGAGTTAAGAGTTATCTGCGGCGGATGATCGGGCGCCTGGCGCTGGGTTGCGCCGCGCGGTTCCCAACTCTTAACTCTGGCTCCTATCCCAAAAGTGTAAGGGCGGAGGGTGGTTCAGAAGTGCTTTTCCTTCAATGAATTCGGCCCCTCGCCGAGGAAGGCTACAATCGCGTTCCTGCCAGA
>Ga0315279_10007202_pt1 | contig 13819 bp, 14 predicted proteins | sample YL17G06_20_MG_FD_203694 | JGI IMG/M metagenome (GOLD analysis project Ga0315279, IMG submission 203694) | Sediment microbial communities from Yellowstone Lake, YNP, Wyoming, USA - YL17G06_20 | ecosystem: Environmental > Aquatic > Freshwater > Lake > Sediment | place: USA: Wyoming | collected... | reverse complement strand
CACGCCTCTCCCTCGAAGGCTGGTGCATCGGGCAAGGGCAGGCGGCCTGGCTCTCCGCCAGAGGCGGATTACAGTTGCGGGACAGCGCCGGACTTCCACCGGCTTCGCTTTTGACCCCAGCCCTCCGCGGGCGGACGGCGGGGCACCCTTGCCAAAGCTATGCGTCTATAAAGGTGCGAACGATGGATGGACTATAGCAGGGCCGAAGGCAGGCGTCAAGAAGATTTGACCCTACCGCCAAAACCCCTACCATACGGGGAGAATCCGACCTTTCGATTCTGAGGTGCGATATGGACCTAGGACTGGCGGGAAAGGTAGCCATCGTCGGGGGCTCCAGCCGCGGCATCGGCCGCGCCATCGCCCTGGCCCTGGCCCAGGAGGGGTGCAGCGTGGCCATCTGCGCCCGCGGCCAGCAGGAACTGGAGGCCGCGGCGGCGGAGATCCGCGCCCAGACCGGCGGCGAAGTGCTGCCGGTGGTCTGCGACATGGCCAACTACGACGACATCCGCCGGTTGGTCCGCCAAACCGCGGAGACCTTCGGGCGCATCGATATTGTCGTGAACAACGCCGGCGGGCCGCCCCTGGGCACCTTCGACGACTTCGCCGAGGAGGAGTGGCAGAAGGCGCTCGACCAGAACTTCCTCAGCGCCGTGCGCACCATCCGCGAGGCCCTGCCCTTCCTGCGCCAACGCGGCGGGCGCATCATCAACATCACGTCGGTGGCGGTGAAGCAACCCATCGACCGCCTGATCCTGTCCAACAGCGTTCGCCTGGCAGTGGTGGGGATGGCCAAGACCCTGTCGCGGGAGATAGCCCGCGACGGCATCACAGTGAACAACGTCTGCCCCGGCAACATCGCCACCCAGCGCCTCCTGTCGCTGTTCGAGGCGCGGGCCCAGCGCGAGGGCCGCTCCTTCCAGGACGTGGTGGCGGAGGAGGAGGGCCGCACGCCCACCGGCTTCCTGGGTGAGCCGGCCGATGTGGCCGCCCTGGTGACCTTCCTCGCCTCGGACAAGGCGCGCTACATCAGTGGCGCCACCATCCAGGTGGATGGGGGCAGCACCACGGCCGTCTTCTGAGCCCTGCCTGCCTGCCGGCAGGCAGGCCTACGGCCTGCTCCCCCAGACCGGGTTCGACCGGTCCAGCCAGGCGTTGGCCATGTGGAAGGAGTTCCCGAAGAAGGGGGTAGCCCGGAAGTTCTTGTAGTAGGGCCAGGCCACCCACAGCATGTAGCAGCTGGCAAAGTCCAGGCGGGCCAGCACGTTCTCCAACAGATAGCGCTGGATCTGATAGCCGAGTTGCTGCCTCTCCGCCAGGTCGAAGGCCTCGCGTTGCGCATCCAGCATCGCGTCCAGGCTGGGATCCGAGACGTGGAAGACGTTCGCCGGGCTGTCGCTGTGGAAATAGGGATAGACCCAGTCGTCCAGGTCGATCCAGCCGTTGTCGTACATCCATGTGAAGGGCATCGTGCCCCGCACCATGCCCTGGTTGATCTGGGCGTAGCTGCGCACCTTGTAGTCCACCTTCGCCCCCAGCACCTCCTCCAGCTTGCGCTTGTATTGGGGGGCGAACTTCTGCACATAGTCGGGCTGGTCGGCGAAGGTGATGTCCAGGGGCGGGCTGCCGGCTGCCTCGTATAGGCGGCGCGCTTCCTGCTCGTCCTCCTGCCGCTCCTGTGTGCCGAAGCGATAGCCGGGCAGCTTCAGCAGCTCCTCCTCCGGCAGGGCCCATTGCTTCAGCACCCAGCCTACCGGCCCTTGCGGCCGGCCGTAGCCCTGCCAAAGGGCGTCCACCATCTGGCGGCGGTCGCTGGCCAGGTGGATGGCCTTACGCAGGTTAAGGTCGTTGTAAGGAGGCTGGTCGACGACAAAGCAGGCCTTCACCCAGGCGGCGAAGCCAGTGTCGGCGCTGATCAGGTCGGGCTCCTGTTGGCGCAGGTTAACCACCCACTGGGCATTGCTCACCTGGAAGGCAGAGTCCAGCTTCTTGGTGCGAAAGGCAGCCTCGACGCTGGCGTCGTCATAGATGAACAGCGATTCGTAGCCATCGATGTAGGGCCGGGCCAGGTCCGGCTCGTCCCAGCCGAACCAGTCGGGGTTGCGCACCATGCGCATCACCTGAAGGGGGAGCTGTTCCTTCCAGATGAAGGGCCCGCTGCCGATCATTGCCGACGGCCGGTTCATCTGGTCTGAGTCGTCCACCACCTCCTTGGCGATGATGAAGGCATTGGTGTTGGCCAGGAAGTGGAGGAAGGGAGCAGTAGGCCGTTTGGTGCGTATCTCCAGCGTGAGGGGGTCCATCACCCGGATGGACTCGATGACGCTGTACTGGTGCGCACGCCGGAAGGTGGCGCGCCGGGGGCTCTTGTCGTTGATCTGGCGTTCGAAGCTGTACTTTGCGTCCTCCGCCGTGAGCTCGCGGCCGCCGATGGCCTGCTCCTCGGGTGAGGGGGAGCCGCCCAGGGCCTTGCTGGGCTGCTGGAAGCGCACGCCCGGCCGCAGGCGGACGATGTAGGTCTGCTGGTCGGGCATCTCCGGCATGGCCGTGGCCAGGTCGGGGACGATGACGCCGTCTTCAATGCTTTCGTAGCGCAGGAGCTTGCTGAAGACCGCCGAATGAGCACTGTAGATGGGGCCGAACTCCGTTTGATGGGGGTCGAGGGTATCGGCGGGGAAGGCCTCGATGCCCATCAGGTGGAGGGTGCCGCCGCGGGAACCCACCGGCTGAAGCGCACTCGCCGTGGGCGAGGTCGCCGGCGTCCCCGTCCCCTCATTGCCGCCGCAGCCCACCAGGGCCGCCGCCGCCAGGCCGGCCCCTCCCCACAGCGCCCCTCGCAGCGCCCGCCGCCGCGAAAGCCGCCGCTTCCAGAACCGCTGCCAGTAGTCCTGCTCACCCATGCGCTCGCACCTCCCTTCGCTCAGAATCCCGCTGGCCCGGGCCCCGGCCCGCCCTACTGGAGGCGGATGCGGGGGTCCAGAAAGTCGCGCAGGGCGTCGCCCGCGAGGTTGAAGCCCAGCACGGCAAGAGTAATGGCCAGACCCCCGGCCAGCATCGTCGAGGGCTGGTTCATCATGTAGCCCCGCCCCTCGTCTAGCATCATCCCCCAGGAGGGCGGCTCGATGGGCGCCAGGCCCAGGAAGGCCAGCGCCGCCTCGGCCAGAATAATGCTCCCCAGGCCGATGGAGAAGACAACGATGATCGGCGTGGCCACGTTGGGCAGTATGTGCACCGCCATTAGCCGCACGTGACTGCAGCCGATGGCCCGCGCCGCCTCCACATGTGGCTCCTCCCGAGCGGTAAGGACAGCGCTACGGATGATGCGCTGCACGCCCGCCAGGGCCACGAAACCTAGGCCCATAGACAAGGTCACCAGGTTGGGTTCGGTGAGAGCCACCAGCAGGAGGAGGATGAGCATGGCCGGAAAAGCCTGGATAGAGTCCATGATCCGCTGCAGGAACATGTCCAGCCAGCCGCGGAAGTATCCGGAGACGATGCCGATGGCGGTGCCGAAGATGATGGCGAAAAGCAGGGCGCCCAGGGCCACGCCCAACGACCGACGGGCGCCCCAGACCACCCGGGCGTAGTTGTCGCGGCCGAACTGGTCGGTGCCAAACCAGTGCTTCCAGCTCGGGCCGGAGCGAGCGTCCAGCTTCACCTCCGGTTCAAAGGTGCCGGGCACGTAGGCAGGGTTGGCCGCGTGGAAGGTCTCTTCGGCGTCGTAGCGGGAGAGCCAAGGGGCGGCCCCCGCCGCCAGCGACAGCATCAGCACTACGCCGATGCCGAAGGTGCCCAGCGGCTTGCGCCGGATGAACCGCCCGATGAGGCCCAGCCAGCCCAGCTCGCTGACAGCGTAGGGCTCCTGGGCGGCGCCCAGGACCTCCAGACCGACCTCTTGGCGGCCCGTCAGCACGGGACCCTCCTTCTAAGCAGAGGCGACTAGCCGTAGCGGATGCGGGGGTCCAGCCAGGCGTAGGCCACGTCCACCAGCAGGTTCACGAACACCAGGCCGGTGGCGATGAGCAGCACCACCCCCTGAACCACCGGATAGTCGTCCTGCCGGATGGCGTTGACCACGTATAAGCCAAGGCCCGGCAGGTTGAAGAGGGTCTCCAGGACCACGTTGCCGCTGGCGACGGTCGCCAGGAGGAGGCCGACAACGGTAAGAACAGGAATGAGAGCGTTCTTCAGGGCGTGACGCATGATCACCGCTCGCTCCCGCAAGCCCTTCGCCCAAGCGGTGCGCACGTAGTCCTGACGGAGAACCTCCAGCAACTGCGATCGCAAGAACCTCATGATGATGGCGCCCACGGCCAGCCCACCCGCTACCGCGGGCAAGACCATGGCCTGTAGGTTCGTCCAGGGATTCTCGAAGAAGTCCTGGTAGTCGGTAATGGGCGGGCTCCAGTGGGCCCAACGGGCCAGGAAATAGAGCAGGAGGATGCCCACGAAGAAGGAGGGGACGCCCAGCCAGAAGATGGCGAACAAGCGCAAGATGTAGTCCAGCCAGGTGTCCTGCCGCACCGCCGAGAGGATGCCCACGGGCACCGCCACTACCACGGCGATGAGGATCTGGAGGATAGCCAGTTCGACGGAGGGGGCCAGGCGGTCCTTCAGCTCAGCCATCACCGGCTGCTTGGTGGCGAAGGAGTCGCCCAGATCACCGCGGAAGAAATCACCGATGAAACCGCCGTACTGTTCCAAGATGGGCCTGTCCAGCCCCAGGTCGTGGCGCACCAGGGCCATCGCTTCGTCCATGGTGTGGACATCGGTCACCTGAGAGGCCGCCTGGCGGACGGCGAAATCGCCGGGCGTGGCCCTCAGCCCGATGAAAACGGCCGTGATAACCAGAAAGATAACGACAACGTTAAGAAGGGCACGGCGGATAATGTACTGCTGCACGGCCCCCGCCTTCCAGCCGCCGCGGATAACGACAGATAATATCAATAAGATCGGATGGCATGAAAGTAACATCCGGCCGCCCCACTGTCAACGGCCAGAGGCGAAGAGTAGGTCTACTTCACAATAACCCCTTGACTTGACAGCCTATCGATAAATGCGCTAGCATATTATAGAAGTCACAATCGCCTGGCGCCGAATCCGCCTGAGGCGGAACGGGGGACCAAGCTCGAGGGGTGAATCTCCCCGGCCAGTAGGGAGTAGGGTTAGCCTTTCAACCCGAACCCGTCAACTAACCTCGTAGGCGCACGAAAGGCCTTGCCGGTGGTTGCTGGCATTGGGCCTTTTTGTATCGCCCGAGGGTCCCTGCCCCAAGCAGGCGCCATCCCCTGGGCGACCCGGTCAAGAGGAGGGCAAAAGAATAGCTATGCAGGCAGCTCCGCCCAGAGTCTGTCCGCGCTGCCGCGGCTCGATGATCCTAGAGGAGGACTGGTACGGATCATACAGCTCCTGTCTCTCCTGTGGCTACGTCTACGAATTCGGCGCCATCGCCGAAGACCTCCAGAGCGAGGAAGGATCCGGGCCTCACCGCCAGCGGCGGCGGCAGCCATCTCACGGCAAGCTCCGACTGTAGAACCAAGCGTGCCGTTGACGGAAAGCGCCCGTCTGGGCGCTTTCCTTTTGCCCGCCAGACGCTAAACTGTAGAGAGCCTCTCCCCAAGGCCGCCGACGTGGGCCATATCCAGTGAGCCAAACCCCCACGAAGAGTTCATCGTCCTGAACGATCTGCGTTTCCACTACCTGGACTGGGCCAACGAGGGCGCACCGCCCTCCGTCCTCCTCCACGGCCTGTCCAGCCACGCCCACGTCTGGGAGCCTCTGGCCCCCTCCTGCGGCCGCGCCACCGCGTGCTGGCCCTCGACCAGCGGGGCCACGGCGACAGCCAGTGGGCACCGCCCTACACCACCGAGCGCTACGTAGCCGATCTGGAGGCGTTCGCCGACGCCCTGCGCCTGGCCCCCGTGCTCCTCATTGGCATTGTGGTGACCAACGCCATCGTCCTCATTACCTTCGTGGAGCAACAGCGAGCGCGCGGCCTTCCCACCCGTGAGGCCCTCATCCAGAGCGGACGCGCCCGCGCCCGCCCCATCTTGATGACCGCTGTGGCCACCATCTTCGCCCTCATCCCCCTCTCCCTGGGCCTTAATGAGGGCGCCCTGATCGCCGCCGAGTTGGGCACGGTGGTCATCGGCGGGCTGTTCACGTCCACGGTGCTGACCCTCCTGGTCATCCCCGTGGTCTACAGCTTGGTAGACGAAGGACGGAGCCGCCTCCGCCGCCGCCCAGCCACTGGCTGATGAACGCCCCGCGTTGATGGGCGAACCCTCTGCCACCGGCTGAAGGCCGGGACACAAGATCCGATCTTGCACACCACCCGGCTTGCGGGGCGGCCATGCATTGCCGTCAGACCTAGCAGCAGCCGGCTGCGGAGACTGGCACCTTCACGTCCTTCACGCAAGCTCGACGATTTTCGCCCGCCCTTGTCCTCCCACTGCGTGATCCTCAAGGCGGCATAGCCGTTCTAAGGGGTGGATGCGCCGGCCTCCCGCCGCTTATTGGCGCTTCCGATGCTATCGGGAGGTAATGGCTCATGCAGATGAAGACGCGCACTGCCGTCTACGAAGGACCAGTTCAACCGCGGGCTGCCACTGGCACGGTGATCTTCGTGGGCCACGCGCGGCTCCCGCAAAGCCTGGCCCCACGGGACTCCTCGGCGGTGATCTCTGTGGAACTAGAGACCGACATCAGCAGCGGCGCCATTGTCGGCGCCTCCGTGCGGGGAGTGCTGCCGCTGGGTACCCGCTTGATGGAGGAGATGCTGGCCGGCCGCAACATCAACGATGGACCCCAGGGCCCGGCAGAGGAGCTGCGCCGCCGCTACGTCTGCCCCTCCCACAAGGCGATGTGTACGGCCCTGGCCAATGCCTACGAGGCCTACCAGCGCTACCGCCAGATAGGGACGATTTCCCCCTAAGCTATCCACCTATCGACCATTTTTTAACCGTCAGTCTGCCTTTCGACCCTTGCCCGCCACAACGGCGGGCGTTATGCTACTAGTGAAGGTTTTCGCTGATGAGGGGGCAACCCATGGAGTACCTTGGCACACCCCAAGAGGTCAAGGACGAACTCGTCGCCATCCTGGAGGGGAGCGAGGACCGCTACTCGAAACTCCAGCTCTACTTCCTGCGGCGGCTGAACTACCTGCTGCGCCTGCGTCGGCAGCGAGGCCGCGAAATGGATAGCACCAGCCTGCGCTTTCTGGACCGGGCCATCTTCTCTACCTACCGCGACTGCGCCGCCACCGGCGTGACAGCCGATGCCCAGAAGGTGATCCAGACCATCGCCTCCCCGTCCTCCACTGAGCGAACCCGCAAGAACTAGAGGCAACCCACAGCAGAATGGGACGCCCCGGCAGAACTGGGGCGTCCTCCTTTTCTCCGGAAGGTCACTGCCCGCTCGAGGCCGGCGGTCGCTCGCCGTCGCCCCGGCGCCGCCGCATGTGCTGCCGAGCCAGGGCCACGACGCACTCCTCGAGAGCAATCTCCAGATATAGGGGCAGATCGTTGAGCACGGATGCGTATTCGTCACCGGTTAGGCGCAGGCGACGCCGCCGCAGAACCTCCCTGACCCGTCCCTCACTGGCGCGCCAGATCTCCCGTTCCTCTGCCATCAGCCGTGCCCTGCCGCGGCTGCCCGCGGCCGGGCGTTTCCACCACCTTTCGGTAGGGTATGGGACGCCGCCGCGTGTGGAGACAGTTACCCCTGTCCTGAGGAAGGGGCAGTGGCGGAGGCACCTGGATGGCCAGGGGATGCTGCCACCCGCTAAGCCCGCCGGCTGGCCACTGTCCGCCGGTCAGAGGGACGCTACACGACCGTCCAATATCAAAGACGTTTGGGGGCGCCGCTTGCTACGGCCCTAGCGGACCGGATTGCGGAGGACGCCGATGCCGTCGATCTCCACCTCCACCACATCGCCCTTCTGGAGGGGCGCGGTAGAGCCCGGCGTCCCTGTGAAGAGCAGATCGCCGGGCAGCAGGGTCATCACCTGGCTGGCGAAGCTCACCAGGCGGGCGACATCGTGGATGAGCATTGCAGTGCTGGTGTGCTGTACCTCGCGACCGTTGACGCGGGTGCGCAGCTCCAGGCCCGTGGGGTCGAGGTCGGTGACGATCCAAGGGCCTAGGGGCGCGAAGGTATCGCAGCCCTTGGCCCGCCACCACTGGAGGTCGCCCTGTTGCCAGTCGCGGGCGCTGACATCGTTGCCGCAGGTATAGCCCAGGACGTGATCCAGGGCCTTCTCCGGCGGTACCCTGCGGGCTCTCCGACCGATGACCGCGACCAGCTCCCCTTCGTAGTCCACCCGCCCGCTGCCCGCAGGCAGGCGAATGGCCTCCTCCGGCCCGATGATGGCCGAGGGCGGCTTCAGGAAGAACTCGGGGTTCGCTGGCTCCTCGCGATGGTCGGCTAGGGGCGAACGCTCCACGTGGCTGCGATAATTCAGGGCCACCGCCAGCACCTTGGAAGGTCGCACCGGCGCCAGCAGCCTCGCCTGCGATAAGGGGACAGTCTCGTCACTCGCCCGCCAGCGGCCGAAGGGGGTGCCCGTGATGGGCCGCAACACATCGTCCTCCACCAGAGCATAGCCCCGGCGACGGCCGTGGCGGTAGCGGGCGAACCTCATCAACTCTCCGAGAGCCTCAGAACGGCAACTCGATGTGGCGGAAGTACTCCTTGAACCGGCCCTCCTCGTCGGCCCAGCGCTGGCGCCAGGCCTTCATCCGCTCCTCGATGTCGGCGAACTGACTGCGATGGCGCATCAGGGCCTGGAACTTCAGATCCACGACGTCGGTTATGTCAACGCTGAAGTTAGGGTCGTTGGAGGTCCACAGATAGAGCTCCTTCACCCGGTGGGGCTCCAATCCCTCCTCGGCGTGCTCCGGGAAGCTGGGCCGGTTGCGGGCGATGGGATAGACGGCGTCCAGGGCCAGGGTGCCGATGGTACGGTGGTCGGGGTGGTTCAGGTACATGTTGCGTACGATGTGGACAGGCTCGTGGGTGAAGACGGCGTGAGGCCGCACCCGCCGGATGAAACGCACGATCTCGCCCAGCAACTCGCGCTGGTAGATGATCTCGCCGTCCTGGTAGTTCAGAAAGGAGACATCCTTCACCCCCAGCACAGCCGCCGCCGCGCGCTGCTCCTCCTGGCGGATGGCCGCCAGGCGCTCGCGGCTGAGCTGCGGGTCATCCGTGCCCTTGGAGCCGTCGCTGCAGATCAAGTAGTGGAACTCCCAGCCGTCTCGGATCCAGAGGGCCGCCGTACCGGCACAGCCGAACTCGGAGTCGTCCGGATGGGCGGCGATGACCAGCGCCCGCTTTCCCCCTTCGGCAAGCTCCTGCTCCGCCAACCCCTCTCCTCTCCAGGACAGGAAGTGTTCTAGCCCCGTACCCAAACTTCCACCGCTCGCCACCTGCCCGTAGTCGGCAGGAATGCGTATTTTCGATTCTACAAGGCGCCTACGGGGGTTGACAACCTGGCGATCTGCTAGTATGCTTGTTCGGTAGAACACGCGTTCCATGACATAAGGATTCATCCTGAACCTGCCGAAGGAGGCGCGTATGGCCAAAGACCTCTCGTCCAAACAGCATAGCATCCTGCGCTTCATCCGCGCCTTCATCGAGCAGCACGACTATCCCCCCAGCATTCGCCAGATCCAGGACGGCTGCCAGATCAGCTCCACCTCAGTGGTGGACTACAATCTGAAGGCCCTGGAGCGCCAGGGCTTCATCCGGCGCGACCGCGAGGTGTCACGGGCCATCGAGGTCCTGGAGCGCGGCGGCCGCCGGCCGCGAACGGTGGCCATCCCCATCATCGGTCGCATCGCCGCCGGCCAGCCCATCCCGGTGCCCACCGCCGACACCTGGAGCAGCGCGAACTATGACGATATCATCGAGGTCACCCGCGACATGATCGGCAGCCGCGAGAACGTCTACGGCGTGCGGGTGCAGGGCTCGTCGATGATCGACGCCCTGGTGAACGATGGCGACATCGTCCTCATGGAGGCGACCGCCACGGCAGAGAACGGCGACATGGTGGCCGCCTGGCTGAAGCGCGAGCAGGAGGCCACCCTCAAGCACTTCTACCGGGAGGGGGATCGCGTCCGCCTCCAGCCGGCCAACGAGACCATGGCCCCCATCTACACCGACGCTGCCAACGTGGAGATCCAGGGGAAGGTGGTTTTGACCCTCCGTTCCCTGCGCTAGGGCCATCCCGTTCTTGGGCTCCAAGCACCCGCTATAGGGAGTGTCCGTTCGTACTTCGCTGCCCCAAGGCCCTCAGTCGCTGTCGCCGGGAGCCGGCGCCGCCGCTGACCCCGCTGGCGCCGCGCCACCTGGTGGCCTGCTGCAACCCGGTGCTGCACGAAGACGATAGGGCATAGGTTGGTTTGGTGGTTTCCCAGATGCAGACCAGCGAACCCGGAGGCTATTCCAGGAATTGCGGCGGCACCGCCCCGTGAACGGGGCGGCATCGATGCCCCCGCCTTCAGGCGGGGGTCGAGAGCGATTCTTGAACCAAGTCACAGCCTAGCCAGGTCGTGGACCAGCAGCTCCAGCGCCAGCTCCTCGTTGTAGCGCCCCCGCTTCACCGCCACGTCCGCCTCCAACAGCCGCCGATAGGCCTTCTTCAACCGCGATAGCGAGTAGCGGTCGGCCTGGTCCAACACCCGCTGGAGCACGAAGTCGGAGCCAATGCCCAGCCGCTGGCCGATCTCCTGGGCGGTGAGGCCGCGCAGTCCCAGCTCTTTGGCCTGGATGATGAGCCGATACTGGCGCACCACCATGGCCAGCAGGTAGCCGCTCTCGGCGCCGTCCGCTACCTGTTGGCGCAGCAGGCGCAGAGCGACCGGCGCCCGCCTCTCCACCACTGCATCCACCATGGCGAAGATGTTCACCTGACGCACCTGCTCCACCAGCGCCCTCACGTCGGCGCCTTCGATGCGGCGGCCCTGGGCGTAGGCGGCGAGCTTGTCTAGTTCGTTGGCCAGCACCCACAGGTTGTCGCCCACCAGTTCGGCCAGCAGACGAGCGGCCGCCGGGGAGATGTCCAGCCCGCGCCCCTGCGCCCGCTCAAGGATCCACTGGAGGACAGCCCCCGGCTTGAGGAGGCGAAACTCGATCACCTCAGCATGAGCTCGCAGCGCCTGGAAGAGAGGGTTGTCCGGCGAAAGCTCATCGTCCAGGAGGACGAGGGTGGTGCTGGCAGGCAGGCGCTGGACGTATTCGGCCAGGCCGAGCCAGCGCTCCAGCTCGGGCGCCGGCCCCCGCGCGGGGCGCGGGCCGCCCCGTCGCGGCCGATCAGGGGCCTCGAAGCGCTTCAGCAGCCCCTCGACCACCACCAGACGGTGGCTAGCCAAGAAGGGAACGGTATCGCAGATGGCGGTGAGCTGCTCCGGCGTGACTTCGCGGCCGTCCAACACGTCTGTATTGCTGGCAAGCATGCCGTCGCTGTCAAGCGAGGCCTTGATGCGGCCCAGCTCTTCCCGGCGGGAAAAATCGTCGCGCCCGTGGAAGATGTACAGCACGTCGCTGCGAGCATATACCAGGCGGCAGGCGAGCCTCAACGGTGAAAGATCAAGAAAATCTGCCCCCGCGAAGCCTCCGAGCCGTTAACATAAGCGATTCCCCGTGCGTCTAACTACACGGGAAGATATCGATTCGAGCGCCACCAGGCCTGTGAGGAGTGCGAGTGGATCATCGGAGCAACCACGAGGAAGCCATGGACGAGCAGGACCTCACGGATCAGATGCTCCAGTGGGCCCGCGAACGGATAGCTACCGAGCGGAGCGCTCCCACCCCCGCTGGTGAGGCGGTAGCATCTACCGACCCGGCTCCCCGCGGCCGACCGTGCCTGATCGTCATCGCCACCCGCGAAGGGATCGCGGACTGGGGCGAGGCCCACCTCTTCGACGACGCCCAGTCGGCGGCCTCCTTCGTCGCCACCCTGGTGGAAGGCGGCATCAACCAAGAACGCATCATCGTGTTCAACGGCCAGCCCATGACCGTTAGCGTGACCTACCGCCCGGTGGTGGAGATCAGGAAGGAGGAAGAGGAAGTAGTCAGCTAACACCTCACTACCCACATTCTCGCCGAAGTATGCTCGCAGGCCAGGTCTGGACCTGGCCTGTGGTTTAGGTGACGCCTGGCGGGCTAGGGCGCGGGCGTGGACTCCCTGCCCAGCACCAGTATGGGCTGAAGGTTGTCCAGCGTCGGCAGGCTGCTGAACTCGGGGCGCCCGGCGAAGTAGCGCAGCCAGTCCTGTGTCTCGGGATGTAGCCAATAGGCCGCCTCCACCGGCACGACGGTGCAAGTGGCCACAGCCTCGTCCGTGGGCGTGCCGTCAGCGCCGGTCCAGACCGCCAGCGACCACTTGCCGGCCGTCGGGCATCCCACCATCCGCCCCGGCGTGGGTGTCGGCGTGGGCGATGGCGTGGGCGTCGGCGTCCGAGTTGGTGTGGGCGTCGGCGTGGGCGTTGGCGACGGAGTTGGTGTAGGCGTGGGCGTAGGCGTGGGAGCCAGCGAATCGTCGTAGTCGCCGAAGTCCACCGTCCAGTACCAGCCATACAGCGACTGGGGGTTGTAGGCCTTGCCCACGCCGGCCACCACAAAGCCGTCGGTGAGCATGATGCTGTTGTGCCCCGGCGAGTAGCGCCAGGCCTCGAAGGCGCCCTCCGGCGTGTCGCTCCCGGCGCGGATGATCTCCCCCCATAAGCCGGCCTCCGTGTAGCCGAAGTCCCACATACGCTGCGGCGGGTCGCGGCCCAGGGAGTCGGTGTGACCAAGGTAGTCGTGCTCGGCCATGTCCTCGCTCATCCAGCGAGCGGCGGCGCTGAGCGTCGGCGAGACCTTCAGCGTTGACAGGCCATACTGCAACCGGTAGTCGTTGATCAACGCCAGCAGGGCAGCCTCGTCCTCGCTCAGGGGCGGCGTCTGGCCCTGAACGTGCGGGTAGCCTACCCCCAGAAGCGATACGAAGGCGCCGACCGCCAGCGCCGCCAGGAAGGCGAGGCGCAATACCACCCCCCAGCGAGGAGTTAGTGTCGCCATAACCCAGTCTGGCCCAGGGTAGCCCTTTCGCGCCCCCCGTTCAAGCGCCCGCCGGAGAACAGGGGTGCCGGGAGATTGGGGCTTGAGGTGAGTGTCGGGGAGTGACAGCGGAAGCCCGCGGCTGCGAGCGCCTCGGTGGCACCGCCTCGGCTATTCGATGTCGCGGAACTCCACCGGCGTGCCTACCGTGATGCCGTTCGTCGCCGCGAACCCGCCGTTGACCTCCAGCACAAACTGAGACGGCCGATCGACTTGGCGCACCGTATCGGTCTGTGGCTCCGCGTTCTTCACAATGCCCACCACTCGATGATCCCCGGAGATGAATAGCATATCCAAGGGGATCAACGTGTTCCTCATCCAGAACCTGCGGATGTCTTCGTTTTCGTACAGAAAGAGCATGCCGGCGTCGGGGTCGAGGTGCTCGCGAAACATGAGGCCGCGACCATGCTCCTGGCCTGTACGCGCCAGTTCCACCCGAACGCGCACTTCCGGCCGACCTTCGGGCCGAAGCACGACCATCGGGACATCGCTATCCCCTTCACCGCAGCCCGCTCCCAGAGCGACGGCGAGCAGCCCCAAGGCGAGGAGCCCAATCAGAATGCGCATTGGTCTGGCCCCTTGAGACAGAATCGACAGGCAACTGGCGGGAGTGCATGGGAGTCGAACCCACCCGGGACGGGTCCACCGCCCCACATCGGTTTTGAAGACCGAGAGGCCCACCGGGGCCCATCCACTCCCGCACCCTGCGGAAGCTATTCTA